>VFQN01000832.1_pt1 | contig 55373 bp, 56 predicted proteins | sample 3512371 | NCBI WGS metagenome assembly VFQN01 (sample SAMN10412370, study PRJNA504923) | tailings metagenome | isolation source: Replicate 2 from Balatoc abandoned mine | place: Philippines: Itogon, Benguet | collected 2017-08-28
GATGAAAACCTGGTTGTCCGGCTCGGAGGTCAGGTTCTTGATGAACGACCCGTCGATCTTGACCATGTCAACGTTGAGCGTCTTCAGGTTCTTGAACGAGGTGTAACCGGCGCCGAAGTCGTCGATGGCGACCCGGCAGCCGAGCTCCTTCAGCGTGTCGACGAACGCGATCGAGACGTCGAGGTCGTGGATCGCTGCGGTCTCCGTAATCTCGACCGTCAGGCGCTCGGTGATCTGCCGGCGGCCGCCGGTCAGACGATGAAGCGCCACCAGCCATTCGTGATCGCTGCAGGTCAGGCCCGAAACATTGAGCGACAAACGCAGGTTGGGCTGCGACTTGGCAAGCGCCACGGCGAGCTCCAGCACGCGGCGGTCGATGAAACGCGATAGCCCGAGCTGCTCGGCGAGCGGAATGAACTCGCCAGCCGACACGATCGTGCCGTCGGGCTTCTCCATGCGCAGGAGGCATTCGTAGAAGGCCGGCTGCCGCGTCTTGGTGTCGACGATCGGCTGCAGCGCCAGCAGCATCCGGTTCTCCTCGAGCGCGGAGATGACCTCGTCGGCGATCGAGATGTTGCGCTGGCGCAGGGATTCGTTGGTGGCACTCGGCTCGTAAGCGGTGAAGCCATCGTGGCGGCGCGACTTGGCGCGGTCGAGGGCCTGCAGCGCGTGGCCGAGAGCCTGCGGGACGGTCGATGCCTGATCGGGAATGCGCACGCCGCCGATCGAGATCGTAGCGGAAAGCTGGCACGCGCCGGTCCGGATGGTGGCCTCGCGTACGGCCTTGATGAAGCGCTCGGCCGCGATGCGCATGGCGCCGGGGCCGCAGTCGTTGAGGATGATGCCGAGCTTGTTGGACGAGTAGCGCCCCATCGAGTCGCCGCCGCGCAGACGGCTCTTCACGATGCGGGCGACGGCCGCGATGACCTCGTCGCCGACCTCGAAACCGAAGCTGTCGTTGATCGTCGCGAGGTTGTCGACGCACGCCATCAGGAAACAGCAGGACTGCCGGGTGCGCTCCGCCCGCGAGAGGACGGCGCCGAGGGCCTCGGTCAGACGGATGCGGTTGAGCTGGCCGGTGAGCTCGTCATGATCCGACAGGTGGAGGAGACGCTGCTCCTCCCAGTACCGCTCATTGATGACCCGGATGACACCGCGGGTCTGCGTGATCTGGCCTGCATCGTCGTATCTGCACTGGCCGTGGTCTTCGAGCCAGATGGTGGAATCAGTCCGTCTGCCGCCAGGAGTGAAACGATACTGGACGCGGAAATGCACCTCGTTGTGGAACTGTGTATCGGCGTAGCCGGCATCAATCGGCAGCATCGCTTCGCGGCGACGCTCGATGTGCTCAGGCGCCATCAGCAGCTCGAAGTTGGCGCCGGTTCCGACAGTCTCGACGGCGCGGACACCCAGCACCTGGCGTGCATTCGCGGCCCACTCGATGCGGTCGGTCGCGATGTCCCAGGTATAGGCCGTCTCCTGCACCTCGGAGAGGATGGCCAGCAGGTCGACGGCCGAGTCCGTCGCCGCGTCGCCTGACGTCTCCGGGTTTGCCACCTGATGCCGATCGAGGCCGTAAAGGGGGCCGCGCGTCGATCCTAGTACGGCTCGAGCCCTCAGGGCGCCGGCACTCGCGTCGGCAATGTCGCGTGACGAGGACAAGATGTCTGGTTCCGTCGTTCGGTCACCCGGACCGGGTTTCCCGCTGGATTCAGGACAGCGCCTCGAAACCGTAACTGGAACAGGTTAACAAGCGATCAAGTTACAACAATTGAGATTAGAAGTCCGAGATTTAATGATAATTCCGGGCGCGGGAAGTGGTGTCGGAAGGCACCACCGGCGCCTCCGAGCCACTTCGCCGGCGGGACCAGATTACTCGTGCCCGCCGATGTTCAGATCGCGGCGAGCGGTACGGATGCCGATCATGAAGCCGGCGACGACGTCGATGAGCGTCGCGATCATGATGAAGAAGAACACTGAGGTCGCGGCCTTCTCGACGAGCAGGAATTCCACGAGGCAGGCGATGAACACGAGCATCGACAGCCCGTGATCGAGCAGCGACGAGGACGCGGTGTAGGTCGATTTGATGAGCTCGAAGAAGAGCAGGAACATCGTGATCAGGATGAGCAGGTCGCCCATCGAGAAGCGCCACCGGGCGCCGCCGACCATCGGGAGCTCGAAGAGAACCTTGCGGAGCACATCGTCGGCGTGACCCGCGCCGCTGAACAGCACGATAACATTGTAGAGAATGAATGAGATGACAATGAGCGGCAGTGCCCTGAGCGACATGGCGATCTCCCTCTGTGCGTCGCGGTGGCGACGGCCTCTCGCGCTAACGATCGATTATGGCGGGATAAGGCCGCTTTGTAGCGGCCCAACGCAGATGTCGGGCAATCCGTCGCGGCCGCTTGTCGTTGCGACAAAACGGTACCCGCGAAGGCAGGCAGAGCGGCGCCATCGCGGACGGCGCCGCTGCGGTACCAGCTTAGACCTCGGCCTTCGGCGGCAGGATCTGACGATCGCGATAGGTGCCGGCCTTGAGGTCGATATGGTGCGGGCGACGGACGTTGCCCGACTTCTTGTCCTCGACAAGGGCCGGCGCAGAAAGCGCGTCGGCGGAACGGCGGGTGCCGCGCTTCATGCGCGAGACTTTCTTTCTCGGAACGGCCATGGATAGGATCTCCTGTGCGGGTGCGCCGCCATGCTCCGGACGGGCTGCCGCCGTGAATTTGGCGCAGTCCGCGTAGTGAGCAGCCGGCGCTCGGGATTGGGGCGTCGACGCGAGGGTCCAGGCGGGACGAATATCCTGCCAGCTTCGCGAATGGGCGCGCTTATATCGCCTTTCCGGCGGCGTGACCAGTGCCCTTGGGGCGGATTCTTAGCCCCTGCTCGGCCGGGGCAGGGCCCGGAATGGTGCGGTGCCCTTACGGGACCAGCTTGTAGCCGCCCATCTCGGTGATCAGCAGCTCGGCGTTCGAGGGGTCCTTCTCGATCTTCTGGCGGAGCCGGTAGATGTGGGTCTCGAGCGTATGGGTGGTGACGCCGGCGTTGTAGCCCCAGACCTCGTGCAGCAGCACGTCACGCGTGATGACCTTCTCCCCGGCCCGATAGAGGTACTTGAGGATCGAGGTTTCCTTCTCGGTCAGGCGGATCTTCTTGCCGGCTTCGTCGATCAGCACCTTGGACGCCGGCTTGAACGTGTAGTGCCCGATCGTGAAGACGGCGTCCTCGCTTTGCTCGTGCTGGCGAAGCTGCGCGCGCACGCGGGCGAGAAGTACGGCGAATTTGAACGGCTTCGTCACGTAATCGTTGGCGCCCGCGTCGAGACCGAGGATGACGTCGGAATCCGCGGCATTGCCGGTGAGCATCACGATCGGGCTCTTGAACCCGGACTTGCGCATGATCTTGCAGGCCTCGCGGCCATCCATATCGGGAAGGCCGACATCGAGGAGAACAAGATCGAGACGCTCCTCCTTCGCGATTTCGATTCCCTGCGACGCCGTGCCGGCAGTCAGGATGTCGAACTCGTCGTGAAGGGCCAGCTGATCCTTGAGAGAAGCACGGAGCTCCTCGTCGTCGTCGACGAGCAGGATCGTACGTGCCGTACTCATGAGGCGAGGCTCCACATTGGCCATTTTTGCGGCCGCAGCATATCACTTGTCGCAGGTTTGAGACAGCTATCGAGGGAAAGATGGCAATCCCGCGTCCAAGTCGCGCGCAATCCACGGCGGGAAAAAAGGGTTACCGGCAGGCCCTCAGCGCGACATCGCTCGCGCGAGCAGCCACACGCGGATGGCTGCGCGCCGGGCCGTTGGTTTTCCCGTGCTCGTTTGGACGTTCGGGGCGCCGATTCACCAAGCGGGAGGGCGATGGCGTGACGCCCAGCGGCCGGTGGCGGCTCGTTCAGGTTCTTTATCGGCCAGATCGACAGCGCCGGCCATTAACCGGTTTGCCCGTGCGACCTCTTCGGCCCGATGACGGCTGGTGCGACGCGGTCGGCGACCGAAACTACAATCGCCAAGTCGTGCATCCTTATCCCGTAAGTGCCGAGCATCTGTGGCGCGCCGATGCGCTCTACGATGTGATCGTGGTGCTCGACCACAACGCTCGGCCGCGGGTTCAGGCTGGCGGCAGCGCCATATTCATGCATCTCGCGCGTCAGGGATTTGCTCCGACGGAGGGCTGTATCGCGCTCCGCAGACGGGACCTGCTGTTGCTGCTGGCGCGGCTCGGACGGAACGCGTGGGTGACGGTCGGCTGACTGGGCCAAGCGTGTTCGACGCGCACATCGGCTTCACACAAAAAGAAACCGGTTGGGGGTGCCCGCAGGCATCCTCCAACCGGCGCATCATGTGAGACGGGCGAGAACCTCGCTCGTCAGACTGTGCCCGACCTCACGGGATCGTCTCGCCGTGCAGACGGATGTCGAGACCTTCGACCTCGGTCTGCTCGTCGACGCGGAGGCCCATGAACAGCTTGACCACCATCAGGATGATGAAGGTCGCGACGGCGCAGTAAACGATCGTCGCGACGGTGCCGTAGAACTGCGTCCACACCTGGCCCGGATTGCCTTCCAGCAGGCCGCTCTTGCCTTCGCCGCCGACCCACGCCACGGCGAACACGCCGGTGAGGATGGCGCCGGTGAAGCCGCCGACACCGTGGATGCCGAAGACGTCGAGGCTGTCATCATAGCCGAGCGCGCGCTTGATCCCCGTCGAGAAGATGAAGCACACGATGCCGCCGATGAGGCCCATGATCAGGGCACCCTTGGGATCGACGAAGCCCGCTGCCGGCGTGATGACCACGAGACCGGCGATGGCGCCCGAAGCGATGCCGAGAATGCTCGGCTTGCCGTGGGTGATCCACTCGGCGAACATCCAGGCGATTGCCGCCGCGGCCGCGCAGATCTGGGTGACCAGGATCGCCATGGCGGCGGAGTCGTTCGCGCCGCCCGCCGAACCGCCGTTGAAGCCGAACCAGCCGACCCACAGCAGAGACGCACCGATCACGGTGTAGACGAGGTTGTGCGGCGCCATGTTCTCGCTGCCGTAACCCTTGCGGCGACCGAGCACGAGCGCTGCAACGATACCGGCGATGCCCGAGTTGATGTGCACGACCGTGCCGCCGGCGAAGTCCATGATGCCAGCGCTGCCGAGGAAGCCGCCGCCCCACACCCAATGGCAGATCGGCGCGTACACGAAGATCAGCCACAGCGTGATGAAGGCGAGGAAGCTCGAGAACTTCATGCGGTCGGCGATTGCGCCGGCGATCAGGGCCGGCGTGATGATCGCGAACGTCATCTGGAACGTCGCGAACAGGGACTCGGTGATGGCGAGAGGAGCGAACAATCCGTCCTTCGTCATGCCGGCGAAGAACATCTTGCTGAAGCCGCCGTAGTAGGCGTTGAACGCCCCGCCGTCGCCGAAGGCGATCGAGTAGCCGACGACCATCCAGACGATCGACAGAAGGCAGGCTGCGGCGAACGACTGCATCACGGTGGCAAGGACGTTCTTCTTCCTCACCATGCCGCCGTAGAAAAGGGCTAGACCTGGAATAGTCATCATCAGAACGATGACGGTGGACGTCAGCATCCAGGCCATGTCGCCGGTATCGATCTTGGTCGGTGCCGCGGGAGCGGCCTGCGCCAGCGCGGGCAGCGACGTGGTCATGCTGACCATGGCCCATGCGGCAGCGGTTGCCGCTACGCTGGCTATCGTACGAATGGATTTCTTCATGGGTTCTATTCCTGCCACCATTCCGGTTAGAGGTTGGAGAGTCCTTGGGTTGTGCCTTCCATGCCCGCTCGCACCATCAGCTGCCCCCCTTCTGCCTTGGCAGGTCGGCAGCAGGCATCCAGTGCGCACCCCGGGCCTCAGAGTGCGTTGTCGTCCGTTTCGCCGGTGCGGATTCGAAGTGTGTGATCGATCGGAGAGACGAAGATCTTGCCGTCACCGATCTGACCCGTCTTGGCGGCACTCGCGATGGCAGCGACCGCCTTGTCGACCTCGGCAGACGTGACCGCGACCTCGACCTTGATCTTCGGCAGGAAGTTCACGGCGTACTCGGCGCCGCGATAGATTTCCGTATGGCCCTTCTGACGGCCGTACCCCTTGACCTCGGAGACAGTCATGCCCTGCAACCCGAGGTCGGTCAGTGCAGAGCGCACTTCCTCGAGCTTGAACGGTTTGATGATAGCGGTGATCAGTTTCATGGCCCTGCAAACCCCACATCTTGGCGAGCAACCCCAGCTTGCTGGGCGCGCGCGACCTCACGCCTGCGCAGTTCAGGCAGTTGGTTAAGACTCAAGGGCCGTGCCAAGTCGCGCGATGAAGCTCAAGATATTGATTATTCGTAATATTTATTCGGGCGCGGTTGGGTGGATAGGCAGTCTCACAGTTCATTGTTGCATAAAAAATAGGCAAAATCGGTGTTTTGCACGCTAGCTGACCACGAAATTCGTCGACTGCCTGCGCATTAATCCCTCCTGGGTCGTGGACGCGACCAAGAGCCCATCACGCGTGAAAACGCTGCCGCGGCAGAAGCCGCGCGCGCCGAAAGCCGATGGACTATCTTGGGCATACAGCAGCCAGTCGTCAGCACGGAACGGCCGGTGGAACCACATGGAGTGATCGAGGCTCGCAAGCTGAAGGTCCGTATCGAACATCAGCTTGCCGTGAGCGATCAGCGCCGTGTCGAGCAGGGTGAAATCTGACGCGTAGGCCAGCACGCACTGGTGGAGAGGCAGCTCGTCCGACAACCGCCGCGTGGCCCGCATCCAGATGAGTTGGGTCGGCTCTCTTTTGTCGCGCGCGAAGTAGCGGGACACGTCCACGGGTCGGATCTCGATCGGCCGGTCCCGCTCCCAGTAGCGGCGCATGTTCTCGGGGAGCTTGTCGAGCATCCGCTCCTTGAGCTCCTGCTCGTTGGGCAGGGCCTCGGGCGGCGGCACACTCGGCATCTGCGCGTGATGGTCGTAACCTTCCTCGGCCTTGTGGAACGAGACGCTCATCGCGAACATGGCCCGGCCGTGCTGGATGCCCTTGACGCGCCGGGTCGTGAAGCTGCCGCCGTCACGGATGCGCTCGACGTCGTAGATGATCGGCTCGGCCGGGTCGCCGGGCAGCAGGAAATAGGCGTGCGCTGAGTGGGCAATCCGCTCGGGCGGCACCGTGCGCACGGCGGCAACGAGCGCTTGACCGAGCACCTGGCCGCCGTAGACGCGCTGCCATCCGGCCTTGGGCCCGCGGCCACGAAACAGGTTTTGCTCAAGCCGCTCGAGGTCCAGTATGGAGACGAGATCGTCGACGGCGCTCGAGGCGGAGGCTCTCTTGCGGGTAGGCTTCTTGTCGGCCATAGCGGCGGTATCCTTGGATCGGACCGGGGCGCGGATGGTGTCTGCGGAGGCAATGCGCGACGTGACATGCGGTTTACACGATACCGGCGAGGCGCGACATGCGCGATCATGACGTGATTATCGGCGGCGGCGGCCTGATCGGCCTGGTGCTGGCAAGGACGCTGGCGCAGACGATCGGGGGCGATATCCGGATCGCGGTGTTGGACCCTGGCGCCGGGTCGGCGCGGCCGGATCCCCGCAGCTATGCGCTGTCGGCCGGCTCCCGCCGCCTGCTGGATACCATCGGCGTGTGGGCGGCAGTCGCGGCGGAGGCCGAGCCCGTCACCGGCATCGACATCACCGACTCGGCGCTGGCCGACGCCATCCGGCCGATCCTGCTCAGCTACGACACGACGGTCGCCGACAGTGAACCCGGCGCTGTCGGAGTCGGCCAGCCGGGAATGTGGATCGTGCCGGCGGAAGTGCTGCAGCGGGCGGTGTCCGCGGCGGTTGGAGAAGTGGCCGGCGTGAAGATCATACCTGTGGCTGGGTCCGGACTCGCCAACGACGCCGCAGACATAGCCGTGACGTTTGCCGACGGTGGAAGCGCACGTGCGGGCCTAGTCATCGCGTGCGACGGACGAGCCTCGCCGCTGCGCGAGGCGGCGGGGATCAAGACCGTGTCCTGGCGCTATCCGCAGACCGGCATCGTCACGACCGTGCGCCACGAGCGTCCGCACGGCGGCCGCGCGATCCAGCACTTCCTGCCAGGTGGGCCGTTCGCCATCCTGCCGCTGACGGGCAATCGGTCGTGCGTGACCTGGAGCGAGGACGAGCAGGAAGCGGCGCGCATCCTCTCTCTCGACGATGCGGGCTTCCTTGCCGAGCTCGAGCAACGCTTCGGGTATCGGCTGGGTGCGCTGGAGCTCGCAGGGCCGCGCGCCGGCTGGCCGCTCGGAATGCATCTGGCAAGGGAGCTGGTCGCGCCGCGTTTCGCGCTCGCTGGTGATGCCGTGCGCGGCGTGCATCCGATCGCCGGACAGGGGCTCAACCTCGGACTGCGCGATGTCGCGGCGCTGAGCGAATGTCTCGTCGATGCGGTGCGCGTCGGCCTCGACATCGGCGACGCGACCGCGCTCGAGCGCTATGCGCGGTGGCGACGCTTCGACGGTGCGGCCTCGGCGGCGGCCTTCAGCGCGCTCAATACGCTCTTCTCGCAGGACAACGCGCTGCTGCGTGCCGTCCGCGATGCGGGCCTCGGTATCGTCGACCGGTTGCCGGGGCTGAAGCGTGTGCTCGTCGGCGAGGCTTCTGGTCTCACGGGCGAGGTGCCGAAGCTCTTGCGCGGCGAGCCGCTGATGGTGTGAGCTGCGCTTCCTCCGGCTATTTCTGATCGATCGGGCGGCAATAGGTCTCGCGCATGGCCAGCGTGCAGAGAAATCCTATGAACGTGCCCACCACTATGGCGGTGAGTGCGAACTGATAGGCCGCCGGGTCATATACCCGCGCCCCCGCAACGACTTCACCCTTCCATTTGAGGTCGAGGAGCCAGCCAAGGAGCGGCTGAAACAATGCACCCGCGCCCGTCACCGTGCCGTTGACGAGCCCAATCGCTGTTGCGCTGAGAGCCGGAGGGTTGTTCTCGCGCGTGGCAGCGAACCCCGCGATCTGCGCGGCACCGCCAAAGCCACAAGCAAAACACAACGCCATGAGGACACCGATCGGCAGATGCGGAATATAGAGAATGGCTGACATCGTAGCCAGGCAAACCGCCAGGCCGCAGATCATCGGCAGTTTGCGACGCCCGATGCGGTCCGATGTCCAGCCGATGAGAGGCGCGCCGAGTGCCCATCCGACGAACATCATGGATGTTATGGACGCCGCGGTCGCGCGATCGATGCCGAGTGTCGAGACGAAATAGGGGACGCCCCATAGGCTCGAAAAGCCGAGCAACGGACCCGTCGTGCCGAGCCCGGCGATTGCGATCAGCCACGTCTGACGATTGGCCAAGACCTGACCTAGACCGGCGAGGACCGGTCGCCTCGACGCCTCGTGCGGCCTGTCACGCACCGTCGACCATGCGGCGATCGCGATAATTACGCCACCCGTGGCGAGCGCGAGGACGGCGCCGCGCCAGTCGAGTGCATCGACCATCAGCCGAAGAGGGGCCTGGCCGAAAATGCCGCCGATCATGCCGGCCATCATGGCGAGGCCCGAGAGCAGCGCAAAGCGTCGCGCGGGAAACCAGAGCCCCGCAACGGCAACGGCGCCGACGAAGCTGAAGGCTGCGGCGGCACCGATGACGAACCGACCGATCGCCACGCCCGCAATGCCGCTGCTGAGTGCGAAAACCACGCAGCCCGCAGCACAGATTAGGGCGGCTGCCGTCATGAGCCGGCGGGGGCCGAACCGATCGATCAGCATCCCCACCGGGATCTGCATGCCGGCGTAACCGTAGAAATACGCCGCCGATAGGTTGCCGATCACCGCCCCACCGACGGACAGATCGCGCATCATCTCTTCGATCATCACGCTCGGTGAGACGCGCAGGACCCAGGCGTAGAAAAAGAAGACAGCACCGGTCGCCCAGCCTAGAAAATGCAGCTTTGGCAATGCGTTGCCCTTCTACCCTCGGCGCGAGACCGCGATACGCCGCGCCGCTGCGATCATCGTTCGTTGGCCGACACCGGACACGGGTGCGCCGGCCCCGTCAACGCGCGTTCCGGCAGGGCCGCTGTGCGCGGGGTTCGATACGTCATCGGAAGCCCGCTTGACACATAAACATATCTTTATATTGTACATGGCATACTTTGATCGAGAAGCGAACCATGTCCCTGTCGTCGCAGAGTGTCGTCACCATCCTGAAGGCCGCGGCCGAACCGACGCGGCTGCGCATTCTGCTGCTGCTCTCGGCGAATGAGCTCAACGTCAAGGACCTGACGCGCATCCTCGGCCAGAGCCAGCCGCGCATCAGTCGCCATCTGAAGCTGCTGTCAGAGGCTGGGTTGATCGAGCGCACCCGTGAGGGAAGCTGGGCCTACTTCCAGCTCGTCGTCACTGGGCCGGCAGGCGCACTGGTGCGCCGGCTGCTCGAGACCGTCGATCCCGCCGACACACAAGTTCAGCGGGACCGGAACCGCGCCGACGCCGTCAAGCGCGAGCGCGAGGCGGCCGCACAAACCTACTTCGAGCAACACGCGGCCCAGTGGGACCGCATCCGGTCGCTGCATGTCACCGAGGGCTCGGTCGAGGCGGCGATGCGGGCGGCGCTCGGCCCAGGGCCATTCCGCACATTCGTCGACGCGGGCACTGGCACCGGGCGGGTGCTGCAGCTCTTCGCCGACCGGTTCGAGCACGGCATCGGCATCGACATCAATCACACGATGCTCGCCTACGCGCGCGCCAAGCTCGCCGCGGCGGGCGTCGGCCATGCGCGCGTGCGGCACGGCGACCTCTACGATCTCGGCCTCGAGGACGGCAGCGCCGATGCGGTCGTCGTCCATCAGGTGCTGCACTACCTCAGCGATCCGGCGCAAGCGGTGCGCGAGGCAGCGCGCGTGCTCGAGCCCGGCGGCCGCATCCTGATCGTCGACTTCGCCCCGCACGAGCTGGACTTCCTGCGCGAGGCGCACGCTCACGAGCGGCTCGGCTTCGCCCCGGATCAGGTCGAGCAGTGGCTCGAGGAGAGCGGGCTCAAGGTCCTGTCGACCGACCGGCTCGCGCCCGAAGCGGGAGAACGGGACGACAAGCTTACGGTGATGCTGTGGACGGCGGAGCGCCGCCGCCTGCACGCGCATAGCCGGCAGACAGAACGCATCTCAAAGGCGGAGGTTGTCGGATCATGAAGTCTGTACAGCAGTTGCATGAGCGTCGGAGCCGGCTCGTCGGCGATGGTGAGATCACGGTCTCGTTCGAGTTCTTTCCGCCGAAGACCGAGCGGATGGAGGAAGCGCTGTGGGCGGCGATTCGTCGCCTCGAGCCGATGGCGCCGGACTTCGTCTCGGTGACCTACGGCGCTGGCGGTTCGACGCGCGAGCGCACGCACGCCACCGTCGCGCGCATCGTCAAGGAGACGAGCCTCGATCCGGCCGCGCACCTCACGTGCGTCGGCGCGACGCGCGAGGAGGTCGACGAGGTCGTGCGCGATTACTGGAACGCGGGCGTTCGGCGCATCGTGGCGTTGCGTGGCGATCCGGCGGCTGGCGTCGGTGCGCGCTACGAGCCGCATCCCGGCGGCTACCAGAGCACGGCCGATCTCGTGCGCGGCATCAAGGCGATCGGCGCGTTCGACGTGTCGGTCGGCGGCTATCCGGAGAAACATCCGGAAAGCCCGTCCGTATCAGCCGACCTCGATACGCTGAAGTCGAAGATCGACGCCGGCGCCGATCGCGTGATCACCCAGTTCTTCTTCGACAACGCGCATTTCCTGCGTTTCCTCGAGGACGCGCGCAAGCACGGCATCTGGGCGCCGATCGTGCCGGGCATCGTGCCCATTCACAATTTCAAGCAGGTGTCCGGTTTTGCCGCGCGCACGGGCGCGAGCATGCCGGCGTGGCTGGCACGTCGCTTCGACGGTCTCGAGGACGACCCGGCGACCAATCATCTGGTTGCCGCCGCCGTTGCCGCTGAGCAGGTTCTCGATCTCGTCGATGAAGGCATTCGCCAGTTCCACTTCTACACGCTGAACCGTGCCGATCTCGTCTATGCGATCTGTCACCTGCTCGGCCTGCGTCCGCACGACAACGCGACCGCACCGGCTCTGACCAGAGGTGCCGCATGAACGACGCCATCGAGATCGTCAGCAGCGCCGAATTGCGCCAGCACCGCATCGCAGCGCTGCATGCGGCGGCGCGCGAGCGAATCCTGATCATCGACGGCGCCATGGGCACGATGATCCAGCGCCACAAGCTGGACGAGGCGGGCTATCGCGGCGCGCGCTTCGCCGACCATCGCAAGGACGTGAAGGGCAACAACGACCTGCTCGTACTGACGCAGCCGCAGATCATCGCCGAGATCCATGACGAATATCTTGCGGCCGGTGCGGACCTCATCGAGACGAACACGTTTAACGCGCAGCGCATCTCGCTTGCCGATTACGGCATGGAGCCGCTCGCCTACGAGATCAATCTCGAGGCGGCCAAGATCGCGCGCGCCGCGGTTGATCGCTGGACGGCCAAGCATCCGGGTGATCTGCGCTGGGTCGCCGGGGCGATCGGCCCGACCAACCGCACGGCCTCGATCTCGCCGGACGTCAACAATCCGGGGTTTCGCAACGTCTCCTTCGACGAGCTCGTCGCCGCCTACAAGGAGCAAACGCGCGGGTTGATCGACGGCGGCTCGGACATCATCATCATCGAAACGATCTTCGATACGTTGAACGCGAAGGCGGCCGGCCTCGCGGTGCTGGAAGTGTTCGACGAGGTTGGCTTCGAGCTGCCGATCATGATTTCGGGCACGATCACCGATCGCTCGGGCCGCACGTTGTCGGGGCAGACGGCGGAAGCCTTCTGGTACTCGATGCGGCACCTGAGGCCGTTCTCGATCGGGCTCAATTGTGCGCTGGGCGCGGAGATGATGCGTCCTTACATCGCCGAGCTCGCGAACATCGCGGAGACACTCGTGTCGGCCTACCCCAACGCCGGCCTGCCGAACGCGATGGGCGAGTACGACGAGACGCCGCACGACATGTCATGCCAGATCGAGCCGTGGGCGCGCGACGGTCTGGTCAATATCGTCGGCGGCTGCTGTGGCTCGACGCCGGAGCACATCGCGCACATCCGCGAGCACGTCGAGAAGTATCCGCCACGCAAGCCCGCGAAGCCCGAGCGTCGGATGCGGCTGTCGGGTCTAGAGCCTTTCGTGCACGGGTAGGCGACAAACGGCGGTTGGGATTTCGCGATGTCCGACCTGGAAACCGCAAGGCAAAGGATTCACCTCATCCTCGACCGCCTGATCGCCGTGCACGACCTGATCGATGACGGTGAGTTCCAAACGGCGGGCTCCGACGTTCGCGAGCTCAATGAAGTGCTCGGCTACGTCGACAAACGCGTTGTGTTTGACGACCCGTCATTGGCGCGAAAGCTTCTCTTCGCACTCACCGACGCTCAGTTTGGCGGTCATGGAGTAACAGAAAATTTGCTCGGCACGTGCTGGCTTATTCCCGAAGCGCTCTTCGGTGAGGTGCTCGCGTTGGATTTCGACGTGCTCAGGCGAAGGATTCCAGAATTCTTCCCCTCGCTCATCCTCGCACTCAACGTGGATGGGATTGCGCGCTCGTTCGACACAACACTAGAACAGGCCGAGCCGGCGGAGCGAACGCGGATCTATGCGTTGATCGAGCACATAAGAGCGACTTCGGACTACTTCCCTGCAAACGCCCGATAGTCATCGACGCTAACGCGCGGGATGACGAACACCTTGTCGTCCGCGCCACCCTCGAGATCGATAGCCTTGCTCTCGTCGCCGCCACCGCATTCGCTCTCGACGCGGATGCGCGAGAGGCGTGCCAGCAGCTCGCCGCCCTCTTTGCGTGGTTCCAGCGTGATGCCGCCGCCGTCGCAATCGACGCCACACCAGATCGGCTTCGACGCGATGCGTTTCTGCTCCTCGGGCGGCATGTGCGAGAAACCGCATTCGCCACCGGTCTTGAGGATGCCGCCGCGTCCCCTCAGCTTCGTCGCGAAGTCGAAGTTGTAGACGTACCGGATCGGCTCGCCCTTCTCCTCCGGCTGCAGGCGCTCGACCTTGACGCACAGGCCGATCACTTCGACGCGCTGTTTCGATCGTGCCTTCATATGCGCCGCATCGTAGCGGCGCAGAAAGCAGCTCTCGGCCTTGTCCTCGGCCGGCGCGAGCAGGAGCAGGCGCTTGTCGAAGCCCGGCTGAATATCCGACTGGGCGAAGACCGGCGGTACTGCGAGAATCGCGAGCAAGACAGCCGTCGGCAGCGCGTATCGCATCATGCTTCGGCCCATGCGATCACGCGCTCTCGGCGACGATGCCGCGCTTGACCAGTGCCGCGATGTCGCCGGCGCCATAGCCGAGTTCGGCCAGAATCTCCGACCCGTGCTCGCTGATCCTGGGCGGACTGCGGCGCGTGCCGAAGCGGCGTCCGGCGAGCTCGAACGGCAGCGCAGGCGTCACCGTTTCGCGGCCATCGGGAAGTGTGATCGGCAGCAGACCGCCCGATTCCTTCAGGTGCTGGTCCTCGAACAGCTCGTGAGGCTTGACGATCGGCGCGTAGGGGAGACCGGCGGCCGCTACCTTAGCTTCGAGGTCGTCACGCTTCCACTTGGCGAAGTGCTCGCGCAGGAACGGCATGAACTCGTTGCGGTGATGGCAGCGCAGCGTGTTGGTCTTGAGGTTCGCGTCGGCGAAGAGCTGCGTGAACCCGAACGCCTCGCAAAAGATTTTCCACTGCGTGTCCGTGACCACGCCGAGAAAGAGCTGCCCGTCGGCGCAATCGAATACGTCGTAGATGCCCCACGCGGCGAGGCGGTCCGGCATCGGGTTCGCCGGCTTGCCGGTGATTGCGTACTGCATCATGTGCTGGGCGGCGAGGAACACGCAGTTCTCGTAGAGCGCGCTCTGGACGAGCTGACCCTTGCCGGTGCGGTCCCGTTCGCGCAGCGCCGCGAGGATGCCGATCGCCGCGAACATGCCGCCCATCATGTCGTTGACCGAGGCGCCAGCGCGCAGCGGCCGGCCGGGCGGTCCCGTCATGTAGGCGAGACCGGCCATCATCTGCACCACCTCGTCGAGCGCGGAACGCTGCTCGTAGGGACCGGAGAGAAAACCCTTGAGCGAACAGTAGACGAGCTTCTCGTTGAGCTTTTGGACCGCGTCGTAGCCGAGCCCGAGGCCGTCCATGGCGCCGGGGCGGAAATTCTCGGTCAGCACGTCGGCGGACGCGATCAGCTTCCTCGCGATCTGCATCCCCTCGGGCGTCTTCATGTCGAGGGCGATCGAGCGCTTGTTGCGGTTGTAGGTCGCGAAGAAGCCCGCGCCGGAGCCGACCATGCGGCGCGTGTTGTCCCCATTGGGTGCCGGCTCGACCTTGATCACGTCGGCGCCGAGGTCGCCGAGGATCAGGCCGCAGGTCGGACCCATGATCACATGGCAGAACTCGACGACGCGGACGCCTTGAAGCGGCAGGTCAGGGGTGGACATGCGTCGTTCGTCTCCTCTCGCGCGGTCCAGCACTGCGGCCGGCCGCATTCCTTGACTCGCGGGGCACGGGCCCATTTGATGCCCAGGAATAGAGCAAGGTCGGCGCGAGCGCCACGCCTCCCGCTGAAGGAGGTCACGCTTCGCGCGCATGTCCCGCGGGAGGGAAGCCTGATGAACCTGTTTGCACCGCCGGCGGTAATCAAGGCGGAAGCCTTCAGCCGGATGCCGGACGCGCTCCGCCGAATGAAGCGCACAGCTTGGGCCGACTTCAACAAGGCCGGCCAGCCGACGGACTGCTTCCTCGAGGGTCCGAGCTTCGATGCTGCCGGCAACCTGATCGTGACCGACATCCCGCATGGTCGCATCTTCAAGGTGTCGCCGACGAGCGCGTGGACGCAGGTCGCCGAATACGACGGCTGGCCGAATGGCCTCAAGTTTCACGCCGATGGTCGCGCCTTCATCACCGACTACAAGCGCGGGATCATGACGCTCGATGTGGCGACCGGCAAAGTGGCGCCTCTGATCGAGAGTTTCCGCACCGAGGGATTCAAGGGCGTCAACGATTTGCATTTCGCGGCTAACGGTGACCTCTACTTCACCGATCAGGGCCAGACGGGTCTCCACGACCCGAGCGGACGGGTCTACCGCTACACCGCGTCGGGCGGGCTCACGTGCCTCGTCGATACCATCCCGAGCCCGAACGGCATCGTGCTGGATCTCCATGAGCGCGTTGTCTACGTCGCGGTGACGCGCGCCAATGCGGTGTGGCGCGTACCGCTGATGATCGATGGCGGGGTGTCGAAGGTCGGGCTCGCGATTCAGCTCTCGGGCGGCCTCGGTGGTCCGGACGGGATGGCGCTCGATGCGGAGGGCGGGCTCGTCGTCGCGCATGTGGGCATGGGCGTCTGGCGTTTCGACGCCATCGGCCGGCCGACGCATTTCATCGACCCACCTGGCCGCTTCGTCACCAACGTCGCGTTCAAGGGCCGGCAGCTCTACATGACAGAGTCGTCGACCGGTACGATCCTCGTCGCCGACATGCCTTTCCCGGGCAAGGCCATGTATGGACCCGCGGCCATCGCCGGTTAGGCGATAGGGCACGACGATTGCGCTTGCGTGGCAGTTGAAGCTGGTTTCATAGGTGAACCGGCTTTCGGCAGGCTCCACTCGACTTGCTGATCGCACCTTGTCCAAGACTTGTGTTCAATAAACTACGTTCACAGAAGGCTTCCTCGTGATCCTGTTTCCGGCCATCGACCTCAAGGACGGGCAGTGCGTGCGCCTCCAGCACGGCGAGATGAGCTCGGCCAAAGTCTTCAACGACGACCCTGGTGCGCAGGCGCGAGCATTCGAGGAGCAGGGTTTCCGCTACCTCCACATCGTCGATCTCGACGGTGCCTTTGCGGGGAAGCCTGCCAACGCGGCCGCCGTCGAGCGCATTCTCTCCAGCATCACGATCCCCGCGCAGCTCGGTGGCGGCATCCGCAACCTGGCGACGATCGAAGCGTGGCTCGGCAAAGGCATCGCGCGGGTGATCCTCGGGACGGTCGCGGTACGGGATCCGGCGCTGGTGCGCGACGCGTGCAAAGCGTTTCCGGGCCGGGTCGCGGTGGGGATCGATGCCAAGGGTGGAAAGGTCGCCGTGGAAGGCTGGGCCGAGACGAGCGAGCTGACCGCCATTGAGCTTGCCAAGCGCTTCGAGGACGCGGGCGTTGCGGCGATCATCTACACCGACATCGAGCGCGACGGTGTGCTCAAGGGCCTCAACCTGCCGGGTACCGTCGCGCTGGCCCGTGAGACCTCGATCCCCGTCATCGCGTCCGGCGGTCTCGCATCGATGGCTGACATCGATGCACTGCTGGCGCCGGAGTGCGCGATCCTGGCGGGTGCCATTTCCGGTCGTGCACTGTACGACGGGCGCATCGACGTGGCGGAGGCCCTCAAAAAGCTTGCGGCGGCCGGGTAGTTCGACCGCCGCGAAAATTCCAAGTCTAACGTGCACTTGCAGCTTCAACTCGTGGGTCCACCCATCAGGCGGACGCGTAGATAGTCGAGCTGATCGAAGTTGCCGTACTTGATCTGAAGCACGCCGCTCTCGCCCGAGCCGCGCCGGATCTCCACCTTGAGGCCGAGGGAATCGGCGAGGTCTTTCTCGAACGCCTTCGTATCGGCATCCTTGTCGCGCACGCGGCGCGCGGTCTGCACCGACTCCGTTCCCGCCTGCACCAGCGCCTCGACATCGCGGACGTTGAGCTGGTTATCGACGATCTTCTTCGCGATCGCTTCGGCATCGTCGCGGCCGACCAGTGCACGCGCATGACCGGCGGTCAGCTTGCCGTCCTCGACCATGCCGCGCACGCTGTCTGGCAACTTCAAGAGCCGCAGCGTATTCGCGAGATGGCTGCGGCTCTTTCCGATCACCTCGGCGAGACGCTCCTGCGTGTAGGCGTAACGTTCGATCAGCTCCTGATAGCCGAGCGCTTCCTCGATCGCGTTGAGGTCGGCACGCTGGACGTTCTCGATGATCGCCAGCTCGAGGACTTCCTGGTCGGCGAGATCGCGCACGATGACCGGGACATTGTGCAGACCGGCGAGCTGCGCGGCGCGCCAGCGGCGCTCACCGGCGACGATTTCGAAGCCGCCGGTCGCCGTCGGGTCGGGCCGCACGAGGATCGGCTGGATCAGGCCCTTCTCGCGGATCGAATCCGCGAGCTCGACCATGTCGTCGTCCTTGAACGTCTTGCGCGGGTTCATCTTGCCGGCGCGCACCATGTCGATCGGCACGATCCGCTGTTCGCCTTCCGGCGGCAGGCGCGGGTTCGTCACCGCCGGCTCGCCGATCAGCGATGCCAGCCCTCGGCCGAGCCTGCTCTTCTGCATTGGCACGTTCATTACCCGCGTCCCCCACTTCCCTCGAAAATTCGATTCGTCGCGAATACCACGTCCGGGCTAGGCCGCCTTGTATTGGCGCTCACGCTCGATGATCTCCGTCGCGAGACGGATGTAGGCCTGGCTGCCGGCGCACTCGTAGTCGTAGAGCAGGATCGGCTTGCCGTGCGAGGGCGCCTCCGCGACCTTGATGTTGCGCGGGATCATCGTGTCGTAGACCTTCGGTCCGAAGAACTCGCGGACGTTGGCCGCGACTTCGCGCGAGAAGGCGGTGCGGGCGTCGTGCATCGTGAGCACCACGCCTTGTATCTCCAGCCCCGGATTGAGCGTCGCGCGGATCTGGTCGATCGATTCCTTGAGTTGCGAAATGCCCTCAAGGGCGAAGAACTCGCACTGCACCGGCACCAGCACGGCGTTCGCCGCGACCAGCGCATTCAGCGTCAGCAGATTGAGCGATGGCGGGCAGTCGATGAGCGCGTAGGTGTAGGGCTGCTCACCCGGCCGGCTGCGCTGCTCGGCGATCAGCGCGGTGACGGCATCGCGGAGACGATAGGGCTTGCCGCCGTCGTCCATCATCTCGGATTCTAGGCCGACGAGGTCGGCATTGGCAGTGACGATGGAGAGGCCGGGAACCGCGGTCTGGATGCGGGCGGCGGACAGAGACGCCTGGCCGACCATGACGTCATACGACGTGATATGGCGCTGCTCTGGCGCGACCCCGACCCCGGTCGACGCGTTGCCCTGCGGGTCAAGATCGAGGATGAGAACGTTCTCGCCGACCGCGGCCAGCGCGGTCCCGAGATTTATCGCCGTAGTCGTTTTGCCGACGCCGCCCTTCTGGTTGGTGATGGCCAGAATGCGCAGTCCCTGCGCCCCAGAATATCTACCGGTCACGGGCCTAGCCCTCCGTTCTCGCTCGCGGTCTTCGGATGGCGACGATACGGGCATCCGCATCGGTCAGGCTCGGCGTCAATTCGACATCGAAATCCCAGCTCGCGCGCGCGTCTGCCAGCTCCGACTCCACATCCCGCCCCTTTGGAAACAATCCCAGGGTCTCGTCGCCAAAGAACGGCAGGCTGAGGGGAATCAGGCGCACCAGAGGTGCCAACGCACGCGCGCTCACCACATCGACCTTCCCAAGCATAGCTTGAGTCGCGATTTGTTCTATGCGCGCGGTATGAATCTCCACAGAGATACCGGTCTGGCGGGCGACCTCGGCGAGGAACGCCGATTTCCGCCGGTCGCTCTCGATGAGAACCACACGGGGGCCGCCGATGGCGTGGCTGAGGATAGCGATGACGAGGCCGGGGAAGCCGGCGCCGCTGCCGATGTCGAGCCAGGTGCGGGCGCTGGATGGGGCGAGGGCGTAGAGCTGGGCGCTGTCGGCGATGTGGCGGTGCCAGACGTCGGGCAGCGTGGCCGGGGCGACGAGGTTGATCCGCGGCTGCCACTGGGCCAGCAGGGCCGCGTAGCGAGAAAGTTGACCAATCGTTTCACGTGAAACATTGAACGCGGCGGCGAAGTCCTCGGGCCCCGCAATGTGCCGGACCGCGCCGCTCATCCGGCCCGCCGCTGGTGCGGCTTGCGGATGTGGGCCAGCAGAAGCAGGAGCGCCGATGGGGTCATGCCGTCGATGCGGCCGGCATGAGCCAGCGTCGCCGGGCGGTTGCGCTCCAGCTTCTGCGCCAGCTCATTCGATAGGCCGCTGATGCCGGCGTATTCGAAGTCGGCCGGGATGGCGCGCGCTTCCTCGCGCTGGAGGAGGGCGACGTCCGCGTCCTGGCGGGCGACGTAGGAGGCGTAACGGGCATCCACCTCGAGCTGGCCAGCGACGGGCGCTGCCAGCGCCCCGATCTCGGGCCAGATGCCCCGGAGACGGCCCAGATCGACGCCCGGGAAGGCGAGCAGCTCGAACGCGGACCGGCGCTTGCCGTCGCGGTTGATTTCGAGGCCATGGGCCGCGGCCTGGTTGGGGCTTAGGGTAAGGCTGTCCAGCAGCGCCCGGCCAGCTTCCAGTTCGGCACGGCGGCGCTCGAAGGCGGCCCGACGCTTAGCGCCGGAACAGCCCAGTTCTATCGCGCGCGGGGTCAGGCGCTGGTCTGCGTTGTCAACTCGCAGCCGCAGGCGGAACTCGGCCCGCGACGTAAACATGCGATAGGGCTCGGAAACGCCGCGGGTCACGAGGTCGTCGATCATGACGCCGAGGTAGGCCTCGGTCCGGGATATCGTCATGCCGTCCTGGCCGCCGGCATGGCGCGAGGCGTTGATACCCGCGAGCAGGCCCTGGGCGGCGGCCTCCTCGTAACCCGTTGTGCCGTTGATCTGACCTCCCAGATAGAGCCCGGATAGCCGCTTCACCGCAAGCGTCGGCCACAGTTCGCGCGGATCGACGTAGTCGTACTCGATCGCGTAGCCGGGGCGGCGGATCTCGACCCGCTCCAGGCCCGGGATCGTGCGTAGGAAGGCGTCCTGGATCTCGGCGGGGAGCGAGGTGGAGACCCCGTTCGGGTAGACGGTGTCGTCGTCCAGCCCCTCGGGTTCCAGGAAGATCTGGTGGCCGGTCCGGTCGGCGAAGCGGACCACCTTGTCCTCGATCGATGGGCAGTAGCGCGGACCGACGCTCTGGATGGCCCCCGAATACATGGGCGCACGGGCGAGATTGGCGCGGATGATGTCGTGGGTGCGCTCGGTGGTCGTCGTCACACCGCAGGCAATCTGCGGACAGGTGATCCGCTCGGTCAGGAACGAGAATGGCACCGGATCGTCGTCGCCCGGCTGCATGTCGAGGCTGGCCCAGTCGATCGACGGACCGGCGAGACGGGCGGGCGTGCCGGTCTTGAGGCGGCCGAGCGCTAGGCCGAGGGTGGCAAAGCGCTCGGCGAGCTTTACCGCAGGGGGCGCGCCGAAGCGGCCTGCCGGAATGCGGGTCTCGCCCATGTGGATGAGGCCGCGCAGGAAGGTCCCTGTGGTAATGACCACCGCGCCGGCGGTCAAGGTACGGCCGTCGGCCAGGATCACGCCCGCGACACTGCCGCCCACGACGTGGAGATCGTCGACGCCGCCCTCGACGACCGTCAACCCCGGCGTGGCAGCGATCGTCGCCTGCATGGCCTGGCGGTAGAGCTTTCGGTCTGCCTGGGCGCGCGGGCCCTGGACGGCGGGCCCCTTGGAGCGGTTGAGCAGCCGGAACTGTATGCCGGCGTCGTCGGCGACGCGGCCCATCAGCCCGTCCATGGCGTCGACCTCGCGGACGAGGTGGCCCTTGCCGAGCCCGCCGATCGCAGGATTGCAGGACATCTCGCCTATGGTGGCAGCGCTATGTGTGACGAGAGCTGTGCGCGCGCCCATGCGGGCAGCCGCAGCAGCCGCCTCGACGCCGGCATGGCCGCCGCCAACGACGATAACATCGTAGCTCGTCCCGGTCATAACTGGTGCCGCTCGAAAGGCTTGATTTTCTTGGTCGCGAGAGCCATACGGCAATCCGCGTCGGCGGTCAAAAAAGACGGAGCGAAGCGCTCTCAGGCGTATCGCGCGAGCCTCTTGCCCGGCAGCAGCTCGTAGGCGGTCCGGTGGCCAGGCAGGGCCGCGATCCGCCCTATCCAGCCATGAATTGCGGGATGGGACACCGCGAAGTCGTAGCCGTGCTCGTCGCTCGGAAAGTGCAGATAGGCCTGGATCGAGAGGTCTGCAATCGTCGCTTCGTCACCAATGATGAAAGCAGTGGTGGCGACCTTTTGCGACAGGATGCCGAGATAGTCGTCAATGCGCCGGCGCAGGAAGGCGAGAACCTGAGGGTCGGGCGACGGCGAGAAGGTGCGCAGGAAGCGGTAGGTCGCCATGTATCCCGTGAGCTTGTGGTTGTCCCAGAACAGCCAGCGCAGGATCTCGTTCTTCTCCTCAGGTGTCCGGCCGCCGAACCGGCCATATCGGTCGGCGAGGCGAAGGAGGAGCGGCGCTGTCTGCGTGAGGCGCACGTCGTCCTCCTCGAGCACCGGGATCTCGCCCATTTCATTGACGGCGGCCCGCCATTCGGGGGTTCGTGTGACCCCGGCGCCGAAGTCAGTCCATACGCCTTCGAACGCCTCGCCGCATAGCGTAAGCATGAGCGCGAGCTTGTAGCTGTTGCCGGACTCGGGGAAGTAGTGGAGGCGGTACGTCGGCATCGAATGAGTTCCTGTTATGGACGCCTGACTATTGGCCTTTCCGGATATGCCAGCAGACGCCGCCGGGGTCGATGAGGTGGACTTCGCGGCCCCAGGTGTAGTCGGTGGGCGCCTTGGTGCGTACGCCCGGGTACTTCGACGGCAGGTCGAGCGCGGGATCGAAATCCGGACCGCAACGCACGAAGGGGACGAGCGCGGTTGCCTTGGCCTTCATGTCGTTTCCGCGCTGGTGCCGGCCGAGCGTTTCACGTGAAACATTCGTTAGCGTTTGCGCTCGGCCGGTTCATTTTCCGATGCAGAAGCGCGCGAAGATCTGATCGAGAACATCCTCGGGGTTGATCCTACCGACGAGGCGGCCGAGGGCGTCCGCGGCCAAGCGAAGCTGCTCGGCCGCAAGCTCGGGCGCGGTGGTCCTGTCAGCCGCTTCCAGTGCGGCAAGGCACGTTTCGATCTGTCGGCGATGGCGGAGTTGAGTGAAGACGGCATCGTCCGGGCCGTCTGTTGTCTCGCGAACGATCTGACCGAGCTTCGTCATCAGCTCCGGAATACCGGTGCCCGTGCGCACGGAAATGGCATGATCGGCAGGAGCCTGGCGCGCGTTCGCGGCGTCGATCTTGTTGAGAACACGGAGCGTGCGGCCAGTAAACCCGGCGGGCACTTCCGTCACCGGCGCGGTCGCGTCCATGATCCAGAGCACGAGATCAGCGTCCTCGGCACGCCGGCGCGCCCGCCGGACGCCCTCCTGCTCGACGGCGCTCGATGTCTCCCGCAGGCCCGCCGTATCCGCGACGATCACCATGTACCCATCGAGATCGAGGCGCATTTCCAGCACGTCGCGCGTAGTGCCGGGCTCATCGGTCACGATAGCGACGTCGCGGCGGGCGAGCGCATTCATGAGGCTCGATTTGCCGACATTGGGCGGCCCAGCCAGCACGATGCGGAAGCCGTCGCGAACGATCTCGCCCCGCCGGCCATCGTGCAGATGCCGCCGGATCTGGTTTGCGAGATTTCTCGCCGCCGCCATGCCGTCGATCCCCGCTCTCACCCCGATGTCGCCCTCGTCAGCGAAATCGATCGAGGCTTCGAGCAGGCCCTGCGCTTCGATCATTTCCTTTCGCCAGCGTTCATAGCGCTTGGCAAGTTCGCCGGAGGCCTGCCGCAATGCTTGCCGTCGCTGTGCGTCCGTCTCGGCATCGATGAGATCGGCGAGACCTTCGGCGGCAGTGAGATCGAGCTTGCCGTTTTCGAAGGCGCGGCGGGCGAACTCGCCGGCCGTGGCCTGGCGGCATCCCGGAATCGCGGAAAGGGCGGCGAACGTCGCGGCTAGCACCGCCCGACCGCCGTGGACCTGCAGCTCGCAAGTATCCTCGCCGGTCTCGCTCTTCGGGCCGGGGAACCACAGGACCAGCGCGTAGTCGAACGCCTCGCGCGTCTCGGGGTGATGGAGCCTTCGGAAGGCAGCGAACCGCGGCTTGGGCAGCGGCGGCGCGATCCTTTCAAGTACTTGGGCCGCAGCCGGACCCGACACTCGCACGACCGCAACGGCAGTGCGTCCTGGACCGCTCGAAACGGCAAAGATGGTGTCGTGCGCCGGGCTGTCGGCTGTAGGTGCTGTCGCCATCGCTTGCCTGCTTTAGCGCCGCGCCTCTTTGATGAGCTCGGCGAGACCCCGTCGTTGCGCGCCCTGCGCGTCGAAGTTTCCAGCGTCGAGCCATGTTTCGTAGGCTCGCTTTATTGTCGGCCACTCCTTGTCGATGATCGAAAACCAAGCCGTATCGCGGTTGCGGCCCTTGTATGTCACGGCTTGGCGGAACGTGCCCTCGTAGGTAAAGCCGTAGCGCTCCGCGGCCTTGCGCGAAGGATGATTGAGGCTGTCGCACTTCCATTCGTAGCGGCGGTATCCGAGTTCATCGAACACTCGTTTCATCATCAGGAACATCACCTCGGTCGCAACCGCGGTGCGCTTCAGGCGCTCCGAATAGTTGATATTGCCGACCTCGATGACGCCCATCTTCGGATCGATGCGCATGAAGCTCGCGAAGCCGACCGCACGGCCGCTCGCATGATCGATGATCGTATGCGCGAGCGGATCGGTGGTCTGTGCCTGCGCGTCGAGGTAGGTCCGAAGTGCCTCGCGACTGGGTGGCATATCGACGAAAAGGTAGGTCCAGTCCTTCCCGCTCGGATCGAGCGAGAACCCGTCCCAGAGGTCATCGACGTGAGCCGCCGGGTCGAGCATCACGACCTGACAGCGTGCGCCGCTCATCGGAGTTCGCGGTGGCAGTGGGCGCGGCGTCCAGTCCGGCAGCGGCGCGCCGATCGGCTGATCGAACGCATTTCGAATTGGCGACGGGTTCTCGTGAAGGATCGACTGCATGGCGCTTTCTCGCTAGGGGGCTCAGCCGCGGTTCTTGCGCTCGCGGACTTCGGCGAAGACTTCCCAGTCCGCCTTGTCCTTCATGCCGAGGCGCTCGCGAATCTCGGGCGACGACGCGCGCAGGAACGGATTGGTCTCGAGTTCGATGTCGACGCGCGTCGGCTGGGTCAGCTCGTTGCGCGCGCGGGCTGCGATGACCTGCGCGGTGCGCTCGACCAGCGCCGCGTTGCCGGGCTCGATCGTCATCGCGAACTTGGCGTTGGAGACCGTATATTCGTGTCCGCAGTAGAGTTCGGTATCGGCAGGAAGCCGCGCGATCTTCTGCAGCGACTTCCACATCATCTGTGCATTGCCTTCGATGATGCGGCCGCAGCCCATCACGAACAGCGTATCCCCGACGAACGCGATCTTCTGCTCCGGCAGCACCAGGCTGATGTGGCCGGCCGTGTGGCCGGGCGTGTCGAGCACGTCGACGCGATGCGCACCGAAGGTGAAGCTATCGCCCTCCGCGACCACGTCGTCGAGGCCGGCAATCTTGCTTGCCTCGGCCTTCGGGCCGATGACGCGGCAGCCGGTTTCCGCTTTCAGCGGCGCGATGCCCTGCGTGTGATCGGCGTGGTGATGCGTCACGAGGATGTGGGTCAGCTTCCAGCCTTTGCTGGCGAGCTCGCGACGGATCGGGTCGGCATCGGGTGCGTCGATGGTGGCGGTGAGGCCCGTATCGGGATCGTAGATGAGGACCGCGAAATTGTCGCTGAGGGTGATGAACTGGTGCAGTTCCAGACGGCTCATGTCGTCCTCTCGAGTCTCAATTCTTCGGGCGGGATCGGCGCAACACCACTGGCTGTGCGCTAGGATTTGCAGTATCGCACGTCAGCCCGCATTGCCAGTGCCGTGCCGGCGAATTGTGATCATTCGGCCTCGCGTGAGAGATACCCATGGCGGCGGAACAGCGAACGCGGCTCGTCGTCTGCGCCGACGACTATGCGCTGACGCCGGGTGTGAGCCGTGCGATCCGCGAGCTGATCGGCGACGGACGGATTTCGGCGACGAGCGTCATGACCGTCTGCCCGTACTGGCATGAGGAGGCACCGGCGCTGAAGGCGGTCTGCGCCAACGCCGACATCGGGCTCCACCTCACGCTGACCGACCACATGCCCCTCGGCGCCATGCCAGAGTTGGCGCCCGAGCGTCGCTTTCCAACGATCGATTGGATGCTGCGGGAGAGCGTGCGCGGCCGCCTCCCCGTGCTGGAGATCGAGCAGGAGATCGAACGCCAGCTCGATCGCTTCGTGGAGGTGTGGCAGCGGCCGCCAGCTCACGTCGATGGCCACCATCACGTCCACCAGCTTCCAGGCGTGCGCGGCGCCCTGCTGCGGGTCCTGGGCCGGCAGCGCTACGGCAAACCCTATCTGCGGTCATGCCGGGAGCCCGTCATGCGCATTCTGGCGCGCCGGGTGGCTCCGTCGAAGGCACTGCTGATCTCAGCGCTGGGACTAAGCTTTTCGAGCACGGCCAGGGAATGGGGATTGGCGACCAATCAAGGGTTCAGCGGGGTCTACGACTTCGATGTCGGTGGCCAATCGGTCGAGGCGCTGTTCGCGCGGTTCGTGAGCAATCTGGGCCCGAGACCCTTGGCGATGTGCCATCCCGGGTACTCGGATGCGATCCTGGAGGGCCTCGATCGCATGACGACGCAGCGCGAGGTCGAGCGCGCCTTTCTGGCTGGACCTGCGTGGCCACGCGTGCTCGAGGCCGCAGGAGTGTTCGTCGGTCCGTTCCGCGCCAACGCTTAGGCGAGCTGCCGCGTGATCTTCAGGCCGGCCGCACTTCAGACAATGATCCGGCACACTTCATGCTTGTTGAACAAGATACTGGATAATCCACCCGAATTGAACGACGATTTGGTGCACTGTGTCATTTGTAATCAAAAGTATCACGGATGTTTACCAATTTTTTCTTGACGTGATGATAAAGTGTCGCACATTATCCACAATGTTCTGCGACAGGTGAAAGCCCCAGCGGGACGTCGATGGCCAGGGTCGGGTGGTGTTTGGTCCGACAGGTCGAGCGAGGTCGGCGACATGAGTATCGAGCGACTGCACCGCGCCGCATTGGCGGCTGGGTTCTCGATGGCGGCACCTGACGAAGAGTCGGGTGCGGACCTGGAGCCGATCGGTCGGCGCGCCGACGTACCGGCGACTAATCTTCCGGCTGTCATCAAGCCAACGGCGAAGTTAGAACTTCGCGGCATGGAGCTTCTCGCTCCCGTAGTGGCGCTCGGTGCTCGGCTGCGCGGGCGGATCTCCTACCTCAGCGGTCGCGCGACGGCCTGATTTCATCAGTCGCGCCGACGCTTATCACACGCAGATATTCTGGCTGTAAGCAATCGGCGGCACGTGCACGCGCGCGTGGCATCGACTGTGGACGGAGCCCCAAAACGGCGAAACCGCACTGCGGGCCCGTAAGGCCTGCAATGCGGCTTCGTTGTCCGTTGAAGTCCGGCGGCGCTCGCTACGCAAGAACCGCCTGGCTTCGATTGACTTAGCGAGCCTGCTGGGTCACGGCGATGTCGCCGGCGCCGAGCTTGTACGACTCGTGAGCCACTTCCTTGCGGCATGCGCCAAGAGCGACAGCCGCGATCACCGTGGCAAGAACGATGGCACTCTTCATAGTCAGTCTCCCCTAGAAAGCCCCGTGATGGGATCAACTCTCAACGCTAACGCGCGCTCCGTCGCCGGTGCATGGGCACCCTATTGTCATTGGTCCATGCACAAGACAGCGAGCATGATCCAACAGCAACAACCTCAGCGGATATGGTCGCGCAAACGGGTGTATAGGCCCATCTACGGCGGCTTCCCCGCTGATCCGGCGGTCGCTCTAACTTGGGTACCTGTGGGTAACGTTCAGATCAAGAACGGTGCTGCATTCACACGCGCTTTGTGGCGACTAAGATGCGAAAATGACACTCAATCAGGCGTCTGCGGCTTGCGGTTCAGCCATACAGTAGGCGGACCGCACGCAACATGGAGTCGAAGTCCGACTTTGTAAGCGGGGCGAATGTCGACTTCAGCGCAACAGCGGCGACCAGGCGGGGTCGGACGCGAACGATGGTGTGCGAATCACGCGCTCGTTGCGGCCAGCCAGATCGATCGAATAGACCCGCGGTCCAGCGGTGGCCCCTTGTGCCTCGCGGAAGAACATCAGGAAGCGGCCGTTGGGTGCCCAGGTCGGCCCCTCGTTGTGGAAGCCTTCGGTGAGGATGCGCTCGCCGCTGCCATCCGGGCGCATGACGCCGATCAGGAAGCTGCCGCCGAGCTGTTTGGTATAGGCGATGTAGTCCCCGCGCGGCGACCACACGGGCGTCGAGTAGCGGCCTTCTCCCTGGCTGATGCGACGCGGCGCGCTGCCGTCGGCGCCCATCACATACAACGCCTGACGTCCTTCGCGATCCGACTCAAAAACGATCGCGCGTCCGTCGGGGGCGTAGCAGGGGCCGGTGTCGATGGCGCGGCCCTGCGTGAGGCGGCGCATCTGGCGGCTGCGCAGATCCATTTCCAGGATCGAGGAATCGCCCTCCTGCTGGAGGCTCATCACGATGCGCTGGCCATCAGGCGAGAAACGCGGCGCGAAGGTCATGCCCGGGAAGTCGCCGACCACCTGGCGCTGGCCGGATTCGATGTTGAACAGGACGACGCGCGGCTGCGCGCCGGCATACGACATGTACGTGATTTCCTGCGTCGTCGGGCTGAAGCGCGGGGTGAGCACCAGCTCGCCGCCCTGGCTCAGCAGCCGGACGTTGAATCCGTCCTGATCCATGATCGCCAGCCGCTTGACGCGCTTCTGCTTGGAGCCGGTCTCGTCGATGAAGACGATGCGCGAATCGAAGTAGCCCTTCTCGAGCGTCAGCTTTTCCCAGATCTGATCGGCGATGATGTGCCCGACGCGCCGCCAGTTGGCCGACGCGGTAGTGAACTGCTGGCCGGTCACCTGCTTCCCGAGCACGGTATCCCAGAGGCGGAACTCGGCGCGGACGCGGCCGTCCTGCACCTGCGAAACGCGCCCGACGACGAGTGCCTCGGCGCCGACGCTGCGCCAGTCCGGGAACCGCGGCGCCGCGTTCATGTCGCTGATCCGCTCGATGAAGCCCTGCGGGTCGAGCGGCTGGAAAAGTCCGGAGCTTTCGAGATCGGCGCTGACGACGCCCGCGATCTCGGCCGCGAAGCGCGGGTCCTCACCCATAAACGGCGGGATCGCGATCGGGCGCGGCCGGATATTGGCCTGATCGATGTCGACTTCGATCGGCCCGCGCGGCTGCTGCGCCATCGCCGGCAGGATCGGCGACAGCATCGGCGTAACGGTCGCCGCCGCACCGATCTGAAGGGCGGACCGCCGCGTCAGAGTGCGCTTGGAAGTGCTCGAAACCATCGAATAGCCAGTCCCCGGAATACCCCTGGACGCTGTGCGCCGCCAAGGTGTCGAAAGTTTGGAATGCGCGGCACGCGGGCAATCGGTGGCGGGCCGGTTCAGCCCAGCGATACGCCGCACTTGGCGGCCCAGCCGAGGCCCTGCACGGTGCCGTTGCGCGGCTTATACTCGCATCCGACATAGCCCGAGAAGCCGGTCGCGTCGATCTCCCGGAAGAGAAATGCATAGTTCATTTCGCCATCGTCGGGCTCGCCGCGATCAGGTGGACTCGCGATCTGGTAGTGGCAGGCGAGATGACCGAACTCGCGGATCGCCATTGCCGTGTCGCCCTCCTGGATCTGGCGGTGATAGAGGTCGAACTGGAGGCCCAGATTGGGCTCTCCCGCCTCGTAGATCACCGCGCGGGCCTCACCGGTGGTGTTGAGAAAGAAGCCCGGAATGTCGCGGGTGTTGATCGGCTCGATGATGACGTCGACGTTGTCCTTGGCGGCAAGGCGCGCGGCTCGCTTGAGGTTGGCGACATAGGTGCGCCGCTCGGCGCCGTGGTGGCGCAGACCAGGCATTGCATGGATGCGGCGGCAACCCGTCGCCTCGGCGTAGCGCAGCGCCAGCGCCAGGGCCGCCTCGAAATCGGCCTCGCGGCCAGGGATGGCGGCGAGCCCGCGCTCGCCCTTGGTCCAATCACCGGGCGGCAGGTTGAACAGCGCCTGCGTCAGCCCGTTGGCCTTGAGGCGCGATGCGATCTCGCGGGGCTCGTTCTCGTAGGGGAAGAGGAACTCGACGGCGCGGAAGCCTGCTTTGGCCGCCGCCTCGAAGCGGTCGAGGAACGGCACTTCCAGGAACATGAAGGAGAGGTTGGCGGCAAAGCGCGGCATGGGCTGGTTCTCCCGGTGGGGTGGTTTGTTTGAAGGAGACCATTGCAGAGCGCGCAGCCCTTGTCAGCCAGCCCTACCGGGACTTGGTGTCGTCAGCGCCTGGACTTGCCTGCTGGCGCCTCGCGTAGCGTCATGATGAAATCCGCCAGCGCGAACATCTCGTCCTGGGTGAGATGGTGGTTCGGCATCATGGGCGGGATCGAGCGCAGCCACATGACGATGCCCTCGGTCGTCTGGCCACGCCGTTGCGCGACGGCGCCGAAGCCCGGAATGTCGTTCACGCCGCGCTTCTCGCCCTGGCCCGGCGCCATGTGGCAGCGGGCGCAGAGGCGTTCGGCGAGCGCGCGACCCCTGTCGGTGCTCTCGGTCGCGGTTGCGGTACCGGTGCCGGGTAGGAGGCCCCAGAGGACCGCGATGGCCACGGCTGTCCCGAGCCGGATCCGCGCCTGCTCTCGATTGCCTCCGCTGCGAATAGTCATCAGCTCCCCCGTTAAATGTTACACATTCCACTCTGTCCGGATCGTCCGGTCGCGCCCTTGCGCAGGCGCAATGATTGTACAGGGCCGTCAACCGTTCTTGACCGAATCCCCAACATCGGCTTGCGCGGCGGCCCCCGCGGCGATATCTCGGTGCACTTCAAGGCACGGAAATTCGGAGCCCTTTCCGTTGACGCAGCGACGAGACGAGCGTGAGGTGCGCGAGAAGCTGGCCGGGCTCAGGGCTGAGCACCGCGACCTCGACGAGCAGATCGTGCGCCTCGAGGACGAGCGCTCCGGTGATCAGGTGACGATCAAGCGCCTCAAGAAGCAGAAGCTGCTCCTGAAAGACCAGATTACGGCCCTCGAGGACCAGCTCACGCCGGATATCATTGCCTGATCGGCGCGGATCGCGATCCGCCTCGCGAGGTCGTCCACACCATGCCGGAGACGGACGCTTGCAGCGGCGATGCGGCGTCAATACTTTCGCTTTTCTTGCGCGTTAACCAGGGAAGGGCAGTCGGGCAATGGCCGGGGCGACAGACGTGGCGATCATCATGGGCAGCCGCTCGGACTGGCCGACGATGAAACGCGCCGCGGCGATCCTCGACGAGCTCGGCATCCGTTATGACGCCCGCGTCATATCCGCCCATCGCACCCCGCAACGGCTCTATGACTTCGCCCGCTCGGCTCGTGACGCCGGTTTCAAGGTCATCATCGCCGGCGCCGGCGGGGCAGCGCACCTTCCCGGCATGACGGCGTCGATGACGACGCTGCCGGTGCTCGGGGTGCCGATCAAGTCGAGCGCGCTCAGCGGCCAGGACAGCCTGCTCTCGATCGTGCAGATGCCGGCCGGCGTTCCGGTCGCGACGCTCGCGATTGGAGAGCCGGGCGCGGCGAACGCCGGCCTGCTCGCGGCGCAGATCCTCGCGCTCGGTGACGCGGCACTCGCGGCCCGCCTGGATGAGTGGCGAGCGCGACAGACCGCGAGCATTCCCGAGACGCCCGAGGGCCCATGACCGCTTCACCGATAGCGGCGGCGTCCGCGCCGCTCGCCCCGCACAGCGTCATCGGCATTCTCGGCGGCGGTCAGCTCGCCAAGATGCTGGTCCAGGCCGCGGCCGAGCTCGGGTTCCGATCTGCCATCTATTCCGACGACTGGGGCCCGGCACTCGATGTCGCCGGGAGTCACCTGATCGGGCCCTATGACAACCTCGCCCGTCTCGACGATTTCGCGCGCGCCGTCGATGTCGTGACCTACGAGTTCGAGAACGTGCCGGTCATCGCGGCCGAGCATCTGGCGCGCCGCGTGCCGGTGCGCCCCGGCGCGCTGGCGCTGCGGGTCGCTCAGGACCGTATGGTCGAGAAGTCGTTCATCGCGGATCTCGGAATTCCCGTTGCCCCGTTCGTTGCTATTCGGAACGCCGGCGAACTTGCGTCTGCTGCGCAGGCGATGGCCGGTTGGCAGGGACCCGCGATCCTCAAGACGGCGCGTCTCGGCTACGATGGCAAGGGACAGGCGGGCATCGCCGCGCCGGGCGATATCGAGCGCGCCTTCGCCGCTCTCGGCAGCGTGCCATCCGTGCTCGAGCGGCGGATCGATTTCGCGTTCGAGGTGTCCGTGCTCGCGGTGCGGGGGATCGACGGCGGCCTCGCCTGCTACGACGCGCCGCGCAACACCCATTCGGGCGGCATCCTTCGCCGCTCGGCCGTACCGTCCGGGCTGCCGGGCCAGATTGAGGACGCGGCGCGCGATATTGCCTGCCGGCTGGCGACAGCACTCGACTATGTCGGCGTGCTCGGCGTCGAGATGTTCTTTCTGGGCGCCGACGCGCCGACCCCGCTGCTCGTCAACGAGATCGCGCCGCGCGTGCACAATTCTGGTCATTGGACGATGGATGCGTGCGCCATCTGCCAATTCCAGAACCACATCCGCGCCGTCGCGGGCTGGCCGCTCGGATCGACGGCGCGGCACAGCGATGCCGAGATGACCAACTTGATTGGCGCCGACGCTGACGACTGGCAGCGCCTCGCCGCCGATGCCACCGCCTGCCTGCACCTCTATGGCAAGCGCGAAGCTCGTCCGGGCCGCAAAATGGGTCATGTGACCCGGCTCGCACCACGGTCCCGCTGACGGTCGCGGGAGCCAAAACGGCGCCGATTTGATTTCTTGGCGAAAATAGTCAAGATACGGCGGCTTGGCGGCTGACCAATGCCAGGAAGCCGCGATATGGCTCCCCGCACCTCCGTATCAGGCGCGTGGACTGACGCCGCCGCCGGGAGCTGCGTCGCGTAACGACCGAGAAGCTGGATGATCGCCGGTAGTGAAAGTCTCGAAGCCGGGTGGCGTTGGTGGCTGCGGATCGTGGCGTCGGCCACCGTGGTCGTCGGGCTGCACACAGGCATCGTCGCCTATGCCTATATGCAGCCGCCCGAGGAGGAGATCGAGGAGGCCGAGGGCGCGTTCATGATGGAGCTGGCGCCGCTGCCGCTCGTTGCCGCGTCGGCATCATCGGAGACGCCGGGCCCGATGATGGAGACGACGCAGCCCAAGATCGTCGAGAAGACACAGACCGAGGAGGTCCCCGAGGTCACGCCGCCGAAGGAAGACCCGCTCCCTATAGTGCCCGATCCAGAGCTGGCGATGCCGATCGCCAAGCCGGTCAAGGAGTCGAAGGAAGAAAAGGAGGAGGAAAAGCCGGTCGGGCACGCGGTCGCCAAAGAGAAAGAGAAGAAAAAGGAAGAAGAGCCCGAGGTCGAGAAATCGAAGGCTCAGGAGGCCAAGGTCCAAGGAGGACCGCCACCCGCTCCTACCGCGGACGTCGCCGATAAGAGCGCTGCGCCCGTCCAGGGCACCACCGATCGCAAGGCGTATTTCGAAATGTCGTGGGGCAAGGCGGTGGCCAAGCACCTCGGCCGCTTTCCGCCGCGCTACCCGGCCGAGGCCCTGAAGGCAGGGCAAAAGGGCGAAGCGTTGGTTGCGTTCAGAGTCGACCGCAAGGGTCAGGTGATCTCCGCGCGGGTCACGAAGACCTCGAAGAGCGCGCTGCTGGATCATGAGGCGGTCGCTCTCCTGCATCGCGCCGTGCCACTGCCGAGGATGCCGGATGAGATGCCCGGCGAGTCCCTCGAATTCGTGATCCCGGTGCATTTCAAGATGAAGTAGCCCGGACCTCCCGGATCCGTTTGGGGCGCCGGCTCGACAAGCAAAGATGCGTGTGCCTAACATCGCCGTGTGACGCGCGCTCCGTACGCAGTCATGTCGGACGCGACGCAGATCGCGCCGAAAGTGCCAGCGACAAGCAATGTCGCGGTTAAGGGAGGACATCGCCATGCCTGAACGAGTGCCGCGAGGCACGATAATCCTGCTTGCCGCCGCTCTGGTTTTCGTAGGCGCTTCTCCGGTCTTCGCCCAGAAGCCGGGTGGCACGCTCCGGATCTACAACAGCACGAACCCGCCGAGTGCCTCGATCCACGAGGAAGCGACGATCGCGACGGTGGTGCCGTTCGCGGCCGTGTTCAGCAACCTCGTCATGTACGATCCGACCAAACCCCTCAACAGCTTCGACGCCATCGTGCCGGAGCTCGCAGAGAGCTGGAGCTACGACGACAGCAAGCTGAAGCTCACCTTCAAGCTGCGCCAGGGCGTCAAATGGCACGATGGCAAGGCATTCACGGCCAAGGACGTGCAATGCACCTTCCATCGCCTCAACGGCAAGGAAGAGGGCTACTTCCGGCGCAACCCGCGCAAGGTCTGGTACGAAAACCTCAAGGAGGTGACGGTCAACGGCGACGACGAAGCGACGTTCCACTTCGGCCGTCCGCAACCTTCCTTCATCGCCATGCTCGCGTCGGGCTTCACGCCGCTCTATCCGTGCCACGTCGACGCCAAGGAGATGCGCACCGCGCCGATCGGCACCGGGCCGTTCAAGTTCGTGAGCTTCAAGAGCAACGACGGTATCAAGCTCGCCCGCAATCCAGAGTATTGGAAGAAGGGCTTTCCCCTGGTCGACGCGATCGACTGGCGGATCGTCGCCAGCCGCTCGACGCGCATATTGGCGTTCTCGGCGGGCGAGTTCGATCTGACATTCGTCGGTGACGTGCCTGCCTCGCTGATCCGCGACGTCGCCAAGAACGCGCCGACCGCCTCGTGCGCCTACACGCCGACCAACGTTCCGACCAACATCATCATCAATCGCGACCGCGAGCCGTTCGGTAACGCGGACATCCGCCGCGCGGTGGCGCTGAGCATCGACCGCAAGGGCGCGATCGACATCCTGAGCGAAGGCAAGTCCGACATCGCTGGCTGGATGCTGGCGCCGCCGGTAGGCGCCTGGGGTATGCCGCCCGAGGAAGTCGCTAGGATGGACGGCTACGGCGGCGACCTCGAGAAGAACCGCGCCGAAGCACGCAAGATCATGGAGGGGCTCGGCTACGGGCCGAACAAGCGGCTGCCGATCAAGGTGTCGACACGCGACTTCGCCTCCTACCGCGACGCGGCGGTGCTGCTGGTGGACTACCTCAACCAAGTCTACTTCGACGCCCAGCTCGAGGTCATAGAGTCGAGCGTCTGGTTCAACCGGCTCAACCGGTTCGACTATGCGATCGGCCTCAATCTCTCGGGTGTCGGCATCGACGATCCCGACGTGACGCTTGCCGGCGGCTTCGCCTGCAAATCCGAGATGAACCGCACCAACTATTGCAATCCAGAGGTCGACGCGCTGATCGAGAAGCAGTCTCAGGAGTGGGATATCGCGAAGCGCAAACAGATCGTGTGGGAGATCGAGCGGCGTCTGGCGGCCGATGTCGCGCGACCCGTGATGTTCCACAACAAGGCCGGCACCTGCTGGCACGCGCACCTCAAGGGCTACGTGCATCAGCAGAACAGCATCTATAACAACTGGCGCTTCGAGCAGGTGTGGCTGGACAAGTAGGCAAGACGTGACGGGCGCGGCGCGCCATGCCGCGCCCGTACCACGACTTCACCGCCAGCCGAGTGCCGGCGCGACGTGCTTGAGGATCGATTCGATCACGTGCGCATTGTAGCCGACGCCGAGCTGGTTCGGTACCGTCAGCAGCAGCGTATCGGCTTCGGCGATGGCTTCGTCCGACGCGAGCTGCTTCACCAGCACCTCCGGTTCGGCGGCGTAGCTGCGGCCGAAGATGGCACGCATGGTCGGTTCTATGTAGCCGATGTGATCGCCGCTCTGGTCACCACCGAAGTAGGCGCGATCGCGGTCATCGACGAGCGCGAAGATGCTGCGACTCACCGAGACGCGTGGCTCGCGCGTGTGTCCGGCCGCCTTCCATGCTTCACGATAGGCGCGAATCTGCTTGGCCTGTTGGATGTGGAACGGCTCGCCGCTCTCGTCCTTCTTGAGCGTCGAGCTTTGCAGGTGCAGGCCCATCTGCGCCGCCCACTCGGCGGTCGCATTCGACGAGGCGCCCCACCAGATGCGGTCGCGCAAGCCCTCCGAATGAGGCTCGACGCGCAGCAGTCCCGGCGGGTTCGGGAACATCGGTTGCGGATTCGGCTCAGCGAACCCCTTGCCCTTGAGAACGCTGAGGAAGGCTTGCGCGTGGCGGCGCGCCATGTCGGCTTCCGACTCGTTCTCCATCGGCGCGTATCCGAAATAACGCCAGCCGTCGATAACCTGCTCGGGCGAGCCGCGGCTGATGCCGAGCTGGAGGCGCCCGCCCGCGATGAGGTCCGCGGCGCCGGCATCCTCGGCCATGTACAGCGGGTTCTCGTAGCGCATGTCGATCACGGCGGTGCCGATCTCGATGCGGCTCGTTTTCGCGCCGACCGCGGCGAGCAGTGGAAAGGGCGCCGCGAGCTGCCGCGCGAAATGGTGGACGCGGAAGTAAGCGCCATCCGCGCCGAGCTCCTCGGCCGCGACGGCGAGGTCGATCGACTGAAGGAGCGCGTCGGCGCCGGTGCGGGTCTGAGACTGTCGCGAGGGCGACCAATGCCCGAAGGACAGGAAACCGATCTTCTTGGGAGCCATGAGGGAGTTCCGGCCGCTACGCGAACCGCGCGTTGAGGGTGGGCGCGGGCGTGCGAGTCATAGGGTTTGCATCGGAATATGGGGTACGGCCGGGGAAATGGAACCGCGGGCCGGCGGTGGCGCATCACAGCCTTGCATCAGAGACCAGCGGGGCTGCGATGGCGTCGACGGCCTTCTGCGCGTCGCTGGGGGAGAGGCGCACCTGCAGGCCGCGCTGCCCGCCATTCATGTACACCAGCTCGTGCGCCAACGCCTCGATCTCGATCACCGTCGGCACCCTGCGTTTCTGGCCGAAAGGGCTGATGCCGCCGACCTTGTAGCCTGTGACGCGCTCGGCATCGGCCGGCTTCATCATCTGCGCGCCCTTGCCTCCGAGAGCTGCCGCCAGTTTCTTCATCGACACCTCACGGTCCGACGGCACGATCACACAGGCAGGCTTGCCATCGACCAGCGCCATCAGCGTCTTGAGCACGCGCTCCGGCGCTTCACCAAGGCTTTCCGCGGCCTGCATGCCGATGTGCTCGGCGTCCGGGTCGTAGTCGTAGCTATGGACGGTAAAGGCCATCCCGAACGCTTCCAGGGCGTCCGTCGCGCGCGTTCTTTTGGACATCTAGGGCTCCGGGTTTGTTCTGTGCTCGAGAAACGGACTGCTTGAGTTGCGCAATAGTCTCAAGGTGTTTGAAAAATCCAATTGAACGTGCGTAAAGAGATGCTTACGACAAAGAACGCTCTCCAGCTCCACCCTTGAGCCTGTAACGTTGTCGTAAGATTCGCATTCCGATCCCTCGCGGAGCGATCTGGATGACAGTAGATGCTCCAGGGCGACAGCACATCGGGCTTCATATGACGCCAGATATCCCGTTCCCCAGGTACGGCTTGGCCGCGAGCCGCGCAAGCACACTGCTGTACCGCGCCCTCGGGTCGGTCAGTCCCTACTACAGTGGGCGAGCGGCCCTGCAAACGTGCCCGCTGCCCGTTGCGCAGGCCATCCGACGGTCCGTAATCACGAGCGATCGTCGGCTGTTCTTCCTCAAGAATCCCAAGGCGGCCTGCTCTACGGTCCTGCAGCTCATCCACTTTCACGAGCATGGGCAGCCCGGCGATGTCCGTCACCTGCATCGCTCGCGCGACATCCAGCAGGGTATTCCGCACGCCAGGGCGCTCATTACTGCACTCGACGATCCGGGGTGCGTGCGTTTCACGGCGGTTCGCGATCCGGCATCGCGCGCCGTCTCGGGCTTCATCATGTTCTTCGCCGGGGCCGGCGCCGAGGTCTTCAAGAGCCAGGCGCAAGCGCGCAAAGCAGCGCTGCGCGAGGCCGGGATGTGGGCGCTCGGCTACGATCCGGCGGGCAGAATCGAGCGCAACTTCGATGTGTTCCTCGAGTATGTCGCTCGCTGCTTCGACGCGGACCGCGATCACGTCAACGTCCATTGGAAGCCGCAGACGCTCAACATCGCATATGGCCACATTCGCTACGCGCACATCTGCCGGGTCGAGACGCTGCAGCACGATCTGCGGACAGTCGGCGATCTGGTCGGCTATCCGCTGTTACAGCCCGGCGACGACCTTCCGACCGTGAACCGCGCGCGCCGCCGGAACGGCTTCGAGTTGACGCCCACCCAGCGCCGCAAGATCCGCGACCTCTACGCCGAGGACTACGAGGCGTTCGAGTATTAGGGAGCGGCTAGCGCCGCGTACACCTGTCGCGGCCGATGCAGACCTAACTTTGCATATTTCCCCTGCCGCCGACCTCGCGTTTGCCCGCGCGGGGACGGCATCCGTCTGCGATCGCCACCCTTTACGCGTAGAGATCTTGAGCTTGCCATTCCGCAAGGGCACTCATATTGTCCTGCAAATTGTGCAGCGAGCCATTTTGAATAGAGACGGCATATGCCGATGAAGCGGCCCACACTTGTGGTGGCGGAGAAGTCAGGCCAACTAGGAAATCAGCTCATTCTTTTTTCGCATTTGATTGCCTTGGCACAGGAATACCAGTTGCGCGTCTCCAACCCCTCATTTGCGGACTACAGCCGTCATTTCGCAGGAACTCATCGCTCTCTCTATCCAGTTTACCCGTTCGTTGCACAGAGACCATCATCAATCGGCCTTCAGCGACTGTTGTTTCGTGCAACGAACATCTATGCTCGTGGGATGCGCAAGGGCTACTGGGGCGGTCGCAGCAGAGCTTTCATTGCAACCCTCGGAGATACGCCGGCGTTTGACAAGAATCTTTCCGAGCCGCCCTGCCTGGATGCCATTCGATCAAACGGAAGGACCTTCCTTTTCGGGTGGCGCTACCGGAACTATGAGCTGTTTTATAAGCACTCCGATATTATTCGAGAATTCTTCAAACCCGTTGCTCATGAAGAAGTGATCGTTCCGTTCGTGAACAGGCTGCGAGAAAAATTCGATGTTATCGTGGCCCTTCATATAAGGCAGGGGGATTATGAAACGTTCGAGAATGGCAAATATTATCTCTCGACGAAACAGTATCGAGATATCGCCGCCGGGATGATTGAACAGATCGGCGGCCCACGGGTGGGTGTAGTCATTTTTTCAAATGTCAAACAGGACCTCTCGATCTTCCGGCCTCTCGCTGTTGTAGAGGGCCCCGGAGAGGCTGTTACAGATCTCTACTGCATGGCTTTGGCGGACTACATCATTGCCGTACCGAGTACGTTTAGCCGCTGGGCCTCATTCTACGGCAAGGTGCCGCTCGGCGTTGTCAACGCCCAGACGGACAGACTGGCGCTGTCGCAGTTTGCGGCCTCACCACACTAGGGCGGCCTCACCACACTAGGAAAGTGGGAATCTGGTGCCGGCTGAGGGATTTGAACCCCCGACCAACGGTTTACAAAACCGCTGCTCTACCACTGAGCTAAGCCGGCGAGGGCGCCGCGCCACACGGGCGCGGGCAGAACGCCCGCCTTATACGCGAAGCGAGCGCCCCCTCCAACCCTCCCGCTGCGACGCACCAACGCCGAGGCTGGCCCTTCCGCCGCCGATCGCTTATAAGGCGGCACTGCAAGCCCATATATTGGACGATGCAGCCGGACCCTGGGACGCCGCGGCGCTCCGGGGCCGTAACCGTTAGGTTGAAGTGGAGACGTATCATGCCTGCCCCCTGGTCGCCCGACAGCTGGAGATCGAAGCCGATCGTCCAGGTGCCCGACTATCCGAACCCGGCCGCGCTGGCCGAGGTCGAGGGCCGGCTGGCGACGTTTCCGCCGCTCGTTTTTGCAGGCGAGGCCCGGCAGTTGACGAAGGCGCTCGGCGAGGTCGCCGAGGGACGGTCGTTCCTGCTGCAGGGCGGAGACTGCGCCGAAAGCTTCCTCGAGCACCGCGCCGACAACATCCGCGACTTCTTCCGCGTCTTCCTGCAGATGGCGGTCGTGCTGACCTATGCCGGCGGCTCGCCGGTGGTGAAGGTCGGCCGCATCGCCGGGCAGTTCGCGAAGCCGCGCTCGTCGCCAATGGAGAAGAAGGGCGCGGTCGAGCTGCCGAGCTATCGCGGCGATATCATCAACGGCGCCGAGTTCACGCCGGAGCAGCGCACGCCTGACCCTCAGCGCCAGCTCGAGGCCTACCGTCAGTCGGCAGCGACGCTGAACCTGATCCGTGCCTTCGCCGGCGGCGGCTATGCCGACCTCGAGCGCGTGCATCAGTGGACGCTCGGCTTCATCAAGGACAGCCCGCAGGGCCGCCGGTTCGAGGAGCTGGCCGCGCGCATCTCGGAGACTCTGGAGTTCATGCGCGCCTGCGGGATCACGTCGGAGACGACGCCGCAACTGCGCACGACAACAATGTACACGAGCCACGAAGCGCTGCTGCTCGGCTACGAGCAGGCGATGACGCGCATGGATTCGACCAGCGGCGACTGGTACGCGACGTCGGGCCATATGATCTGGATCGGCGACCGCACGCGTCAGCCGGATCACGCGCATGTCGAGTACTTCCGTGGCATCAAGAACCCGATCGGCATCAAGTGCGGGCCGTCGTTGGAGCCGGATGGGCTGCTCAAGCTGATCGACGTGCTCAACCCGAACGACGTCGCGGGCCGGCTGACGCTGATATGCCGCTTCGGGTCGGACAAGGTCGAGGCGCATCTGCCGAAGCTGATCCGCGCCGTGCAGAAGGCGGGCCGCAAGGTCGTGTGGTCCTGCGATCCGATGCACGGCAACACGATCTCGGCGGCGAGCGGCTACAAGACGCGGCCGTTCGAGCGCATCCTGAAGGAGGTCGACACCTTCTTTGCGGTGCATCGCGCGGAGGGCACGCACGCAGGCGGCATCCACGTCGAGATGACCGGCCAGAACGTCACCGAGTGCACGGGTGGCGCGATGGCGATCAGCGAGACGGATCTGTCGGATCGCTATCACACGCACTGCGATCCGCGCCTCAACGCGGACCAGTCGCTGGAGCTTGCTTTCCTGGTCGCCGAAAGGCTGAAAACCGAACGGAACGCGCGCGTCGCTCAGCAGGCGGCGGTCGCGGCGGCGGAGTGATATAGCCGCTCATTTTTGGCTTGAAGATTGGGCGCGGTGCCGAATGGTGCCGCGCCTTTTGCTTGCCGTGTTGGCGTGACAAACATCTGCTCTTGCTGACGCGCCATCCGCAATTCATGTATTTTGGGGCGCACCACGTATCATTGATGCCGTCGGGCTTTTTGGGCACCTATGAACGTCAGAGCCATCGTTCTTGCTGTCGTGGTCATTGCTCTCGCGGGCGCGGGATGGCGTCTTCTGGCGACGCCGAAGGATCAATCAGCAGCGTCGGTCGGGCCATCGGTCTCTGCGCCATCGCGTTCCATCGCTGAGCAGACGCCACCGCCCGTGCCGTCCTTTCAGGAGACCGCGAAGCAAGCCAATACCCGCCCGCCCTCGGGATCGGGCATCGACTGCACCCGCGGCGTCGCGTGTCCGATTATCTACGCGCCGCCGAAGGAGCGGTGATCTTCCCGAGTATCACCCCGCGCCGAAACCGGCCGCTCGAGCGACGGCGCCAAAGAGGTTCACGGCATCGGAGGCGCTGGACAGGAGTTGCGTCAGCTGGGTCGTCAGCTCCCGGACGCGGCCCTTGGATTGCGGTGTCGGCGTTCCCGAACGCATGAGCCGCTCGAGCTCAGTGAGCCTGTCCGCTATCTCTTGGTGTTGCGACTTCCGGAAATGCTCGGCCCAAAGCTCGACTGTCGGAAGGCTCGCCGAATAGTCGACGCGGTAGACTGCGCCGTTGGCCTGGTTTCCGCGCCCGATCTGTACGCCTTGGGAGTGGGTAATTTCGGTGGTGCCGACGCGTCCATTCCCCGTCGCTACCTGATTTCCCGAACCGTTTACTGCGGCGCCGACCGATGCCCCAGCTTGGATGATTTGGATATCGCCGGATTGAAAGTTGATATTGTAGGTCGCGGCCTCGTCGCGATTGTTGATCTTCTCGGTGAGGAGATCGCGCACTTTCTCCAGTGTCGCGCGTTCCGGGGCCGTGAAATAGTTGAGACCACCGTCGCTGGTGCCGATGAGGAGGCGCCATTCGCGGCCGGGATCCGCGAAAAAACGGATGAGTAGTGCGCCGATAACGACCGCAGCGGCGAGCAACACGTACGGGCCAAAATCTGTGCCCTCCTGATACCGCGTAGCCGATGTGCGAGCGTATGAATATGCCAGCACCGCAGCGGTTGAGACAATAGCAATGGGCGCCCATACCGCAGGTCGCTTCTGGATAATTGGCACAACGGACAGTGTCGCGATATTTGGAATGCTTATCGAGGTGTGAGGCGTCACCAGGACCCGTTCCTCGACTTTAAGAGATTCGGCAATCGTTTGCGTCGCGTTGCCTTCTTCAATTCCCTTCAGCTCAGCCATAACCTCCCCCAAATACTCAGACTAATATAACCCAGTCTAAGCGCGGCTTCGGGGGCGTGTAAAAGATGCGTTTCCTACAACCCCATCTCCCAAAACTGCCCGTTCACGTCGTGGCCGAATTCGTTGTGGCGCTCTTCGCGGATGAGCTTGAAGCCGGCGGCCTCGTAGATGCGGACGGCGGTCACGAGAATGTCGTGCGTCCACAGCATGAGCGTCTTGTAGCCCTTGGCGCGAGAGAATCGGATGCACTCGTCGACGAGGCGGCGGCCAAGGCCGAGGCCCCGTGCGGACGGGTCGACGTAGAGCAGGCGAAGCTGCGCCACGTAGGGTGACGGGCCGCGCGCGATGAACACCGAGCCGACCACCTCGCCATCGCGCTCCGCGATCCAGGCGCGTTCTTTGGCGGGATCGAAATTGGTGATGAACTTCGACAGGATCTCAGCAACCAGCGCCTCGAACAGCGGGCTCGTCCAGCCGTACTCCTGCGCGTAGATCACCGCCTGGCGATGCGTGATCCAGCCGGCGTCACCGGTTTCGAGGCCGCGCAGGATGTACGGCTCCGCTGCTGGCGCATCGCCGAGCAGGCGCCGGACAGTCTTCGTCGCGGCCACGAGGCGCGTGCGATCCGCTGGTGATACGTTCTCGAGCATGGCGGTGACGCCGGCCTCCGACGCCCGATCGAGCGGCGCGTAGGCCTTCTGGCCTTTGGCCGTCAGCGCGATCACGGCGCGGCGCGCATCGTCCTCGGCCGGCGCCCGGCGGATGAGCCCCTGCTCCTCGAACCGCTTGAGCATTCGACTGAGGTAGCCCGCGTCGAGGCCAAGCTCGCGGATCAGGTCGCTCGCGGTGATGTCCCGCCCGTGGGCGAGCTCGTAGAGCACCCGCGCCTCCGACAGCGAGTAGGGGCTCGCGTGCATGCTCTCCGCGAGCAGGCCGAGCTGGCGCGTGTAGAACCGGCTGAAACGGCGGATGGCGGCGATGTCATCTGCAGCGGGTGATTGCTTGGATGTCATGAGGGCACCTCCACCAGGTATCGTCAACCAAATGCTTGACGTAGTCAATAAATGACGCTCGTGCGCGGATACGGCACCTGCGTGGCGGGCGGCTTTCCAAGGTCGGGCGCGGGGTGTAAGAGCGCGCAGCCCCGAACGGGGATGAAATCCGGGAGGTTGGAATGCTGCTGGCAGAGAACCTGAAGAGACTGGGCACCGAGACGGCGTTCGAGGTGTTGGCGCGCGCCGCCGAGCTGCAGCGACAGGGCAAAGACGTCATCAACCTCGGCATCGGCCAGCCGGATTTCCAGACGCCCGCGCACATCGTCGAGGCGGCGATCAAGGCGCTGCGCGACGGCCATCACGGCTACACGCCGGCGCAGGGTATCCTGCCGCTGCGCGAGTCGGTGGCGAAGGATCTGCACAAGCGCCACGGCGTCGAGGTCAGCCCCGACAACATCGTCATCATGCCGGGCGGCAAGCCGACGATGTTCTTCGCCATCCTGATGTTCGGCCAGCCGGGCATGGAGATCATGTATCCGGACCCTGGCTTCCCGATCTATCGCTCGATGATCCAGTACACCGGCGCCGCGGCGGTGCCGATCGCGCTGCGCGAGGAGAACGGTTTTGCCTTCAGTGCCGACGAGGTGCTGGCGCAGATAACCCCGAAGACTTCATTGATCATCCTCAACAGCCCCGGCAATCCGACCGGCGGCGCGGTGCCGAAAGCCGAGGTGGCGAAGCTCGTCGCCGGTCTCGCTAAGCATCCGCACGTGACGGTCATGTCGGACGAGATCTACAGCCAGATGCTGTACGAGGGCCGCGAGCACGAGAGCTTCCTGCGCTATCCCGAGATACGCGACCGCCTGATCATCCTCGACGGCTGGTCGAAGACCTACGCGATGACCGGCTGGCGGCTCGGCTTCTCGGTATGGCCGAAGTCGATCGTCGATACGGTGGTGCGGCTGTGCGTCAACAGCCATTCGTGTGTCAATGCGCCGACGCAGTTCGCCGGCATCGCGGCGCTGGAAGGCCCGCAGGACGACGTGCACCGCATGGTCAAGGCATTCGACGAGCGCCGCCGCGCCATCGTGCCGATGCTCAACCAGTTGCCTGGCTTCCGCTGCGTCGATCCGGGCGGTGCGTTTTACGCATTCCCGAACGTGACCGGAACCGGGATGAGCGCTCGCGAGTTGCAGAACAGGATGCTGGAAGAAGCGGGCGTCGCGACGGTCGCGGGCACCAGCTTCGGCATCCACGGCGAGGGCTATATCCGCTTCTCGTACGCCAACTCGATCGAGAACATCCGCAAGGCCATCGAGCGCGTCGGCAAGCTGCTGATGGAGAAGCGGTAGCGGCGAGAGCACCGTTCCCTCTCGTCTGCGAAGGCATATGAGGGGAATACGGCGAGGGCGACGCCATCGCGAGAGGCTCCTGAGGTATTCTACGCGCGCCGCGTGCGCGAGGAGCTGGAGGGTGGCGAGCCCGAGCTTGCCATGCTCGGATCATTCGTCGGCATGGGCGGCGTTGCCGTCGATATTGGTGCCAACGAGGGTGTCTATGCGTACGCGTTGAGCGAGCACGGTGCCCGCGTGCACGCGTTCGAAGCCAACCCCCAATTCGCGGGTTTCGCCGCCGAGATGCTGGGGGACCGTGCGCAGGTCCACCAAATTGCTCTGTCGAACGAGATCGGACGCGCGTCGTTCTTCGTGCCGCTGGCTGACGATGGATACGAGCTGCATCTCGCCGGCAATCTCAAGAATTCGCATAGCCAATTCGACCGGCAGAACGTGATCAGAGTCGAGGTGCGCACGCTCGACGCGTTCGATCTCTGCAATGTGCAGTTCATCAAGGTGGACGTCGAAGGCAGCGAGCTCGAAGTCCTCGCGGGTGCTCGCGAGACGATCGGGCGAGATCATCCTGGGCTGTTGCTGGAGCTTCTGTCCGGAACCTACGAGGATCCGCACGCGGTGACGCGCGAAGTCTGCGAGACGTACGGCTATAGCGCCTTCATCGTCGACAAGGGAAAGCGCCTCGAAGCTCTGCCGACGATGGCCGCGCTCGGTTCGAACACGACCTGGGGCAGCCCGATCGCGACCCGAAATGTGCTGTTTCTCTGATTTTTACTCGAACAGGCTGAGCTGGCCTTCGGGCTCCTTCAGCGGCCCACGCGGAATGCGGCGATATCCGAAGCTCACGCGGTCGACGAGTCCGGGATGGCGGGCGCGGAAGGCGTCCTCCGCCTTGGCGCGGCTTCCGGGGAAACGCTCGCCCCACCAGATCGCATAGAGCTGGCGCGGATCGCAGCCGTAGCGCTGGATGAGGTCCTTGCGGCGCACGCGGAGCCAGCGAGCGATCCAGATCTCGACGGCGTCGGCGTCCGACAGCGGGCGCGTCATCGCGGCGGTCACGGACGCGGTGGCGCCTTGCGGCTCGGCAACGGCGGAGGATGGCTCGAACATCGGACACACAACTCGAATCTGACGCAACGGATCGTCCGAACATGCCAGAACATTGCGGCAACGCCTAGGCGCTTGCCGCAGCGCCATGGTACGGCGCGGCGCGCATAAGGCGATTGCGCCATCCGTCGAAGAGTGTCACACGGACCGCCCGACCGCGGCGCCGCCTGCCGGAGCTCCACCCGTGACCTCGAACCCTCCCGCGCGAGCCGCCGCGATCCTCATCGCCATGCTTTCGGCGACGACGATCCTGTCGCAGTTCTTCCGTTCGACCCTCACCGTCATCGCGCCCGAGCTGATCGTCGAGCTGAATCTCACGTCCGAGGCGCTCGGGATGGCCAACGCCATCTTCTTCTTCGCGCTGCTGGTGGTGCAGGTGCCGGTGGGCGTGATGTTCGACCGTATCGGTGTACGCTGGACGGTCGGTATCCTCGCCGGATTGGGCGTGGCGGGTGCGCTGTGGCACGCGGTGGTGCGCGACGGCAGCGAGCTGATCGCGGCTCGGTTTCTGCTCGGCATCGGGTTCGGCGGCAGCTTCATGTCGGTGGTCGTGCTGTGCTCGCGCTGGTATCCGCGCGCGCGATGGGCGACGGCGATGAGTTGGGTGTTCGGCCTCAGCATGCTCGGCGTCGTCCTTGCGGGAACGCCGCTGGCTCTGGCTGCCTCGTGGCTCGGCTGGCGTACCGCGTTCGTGATCATGGCCGGGGTGGCGGCGCTGGTTGGCGTCCTGTTCGTGACGCTGGTGCGCGATGATCCGCCGGGCGTGAAGCGGCCGCCCAACCCGCCGGAGCGCGTCGGCGCTGCGCTCGCCGGTTTCATCGAGATCCTGCGGTTGCCGGGACTGTGGCGTGTGCTTGGCCTGCAGACCGTCGCCTACGCCGTAATGGCGACAATCATGGGCCTGTGGGCGGGACCGTATCTTCATGACGTTCACGGTCTCGGGGCGGTGGCGCGTGGCAACGTGCTGATCGCGATGGCGCTCGGGCAGACCGCCGGTGTGCTAATGTACGGGCCGCTCGATCGTCACTTCGACAGCCGCAAGTGGGTCGCGGTCTGCGGGGCGGCGGCGACCGTCCTTGTTCTGCTGGCGCTTGCGGCCCATCCTCAGCCGCCGACGGCGTTCGCAATCGTATTGCTGGTCTGCCTTTGCGCGATCTCGGCCTACGGTGTCACGGTCGTTACGCACGCGCGCACGTTCTATCCCGACCGGCTCGTCGGGCGCGGCGCCACCACCGCCAACATGGCGCAGCTCTTCGGGTGCGGGATGCTGCCGGTGGTAACGGGCTTCATTCCGAGCTTCTACCCCGCGACCGCTGCGGGTTATTCTCCGGTCGCGTATCAGTGGATCTTTGCTACCATCGCGGCGGCGCTCGGCTCCGGCCTGCTCGTCTATGCGACGGCGCGCGACGTCAAACCGAGCAGCCAGTCGGGGCCAGCGGCACCCGACACTTCCGGCGGCAAGACCGGCACGTGATGACCTAGGAGGAAGACGGCCATGCGGACGCGGATGACGGAAGCTCTCACTTTGCCGAGCGACGGCACGGCGGGGGCACTGGCGGGGCGGGTTTGGCGGCCCGATGCGGGCGGCCCCTCGGTCGTCGCGGTTCGTGCCGATGGCGTTTACGACATCTCTCGCCACACTCCGACGATGCGCGATCTCGCCGAGCGCGACGACGCGGTCGCCATTGTGCGCGACGGCGCCGGGGACCGCATCGCGGCGCTGGGCGAGATCCTTGCCAACACGCCGGAGATGTATCGCGACGCGGCGAAGCCGTGGCTGCTGGCGCCGATCGACCTGCAGGCGGTGAAGGCAGCCGGCGTGACGTTCCCTCGCTCGATGCTGGAACGGGTGATCGAGGAGCAGGCCAAGGGCTCGCCGGAGAAGGCCGAGGCGATTCGCAGTCAGGTCCAGGCGCAGCTCGGCGGCGACCTGCGCTCACTCAAGCCCGGATCGAAGCAGGCGCTGGCGCTGAAGCAGACGCTGATCGCGGCAGGCGCGTGGTCGCAGTATCTCGAGGTCGGCATCGGCGAGGATGCGGAGATCTTCACCAAGGCGCAGCCCATGGCGGCGGTCGGCCACGGCATGACGGCGGGGCTGCATCCGCGCTCGACCTGGAATAACCCCGAGCCGGAAGTGGCGTTGCTCGTCAACGGAAAGGGCGCGATCGTCGGCGCGGCGCTCGGCAATGATGTCAACCTGCGCGACTTCGAGGGCCGCTCGGCCCTGCTGCTATCGAAGGCGAAAGACAACAACGCATCTGCTTCGGTCGGGCCGTTCGTGCGCTTCTTCGATCGCACCTTCACGCTCGACACGGTGCGGGCGCTCGATGTTCACCTGACCGTCGACGGTCCGGAAGGTTTCCGCCTCACCGGCAAGTCGTCGATGAAGGAAATCGCCCGCGACCCCGCCGATCTCGTCGGCGAGCTCATCGGGAAGACGCACCAGTATCCGGACGGCGCGATCCTCTATCTCGGCACCATGTTCGCGCCGAGCGAGGACCGTGGCGAGAAGGGCATGGGCTTCACGCACAAGGTCGGCGATATCGTTACGATCCACGCCGATCCGCTCGGTGCGCTCACCAACGTCATGGCGCACGCCGACAAGGCGCCGCCGTGGACGTTCGGCGTCGCCGATCTGATGCGCAACCTCGCGGCGCGGAACCTGATCTAGGGGAACGACCCATGCTTTTTATGGTGATCTCGACGCCGCGACCGGAGAAGCCGTCGACGATGGTGCCGAGCCGCAAGGCCTACTGGGAATGGCTGGCGCCGATCCAGGCGAGCGGTCTGTGCAAGGGAGTGTGGGCGCGAACGGGGCGTGGCGCGGTGGTCCTTTTCGATGTGCCGGACAACGAGACGCTGCACCGCCTGATGAACGAGTGGGCCGAGATCATTCCCGCAACGTTCGAAGTCTACCCGTTGATCGACACCGGCGCGGCGAAGGCGTTCCTCGGCAAATCGTGAGCACAAGCGAAAACGGCCTGCGCGAAGCAGGCCGTTCCGTCATTCCTAAGAGCTCGATGCTCAGCCGTAGATCTCGGGATTTACCGCGTTCTCCTTGCGCGGCGCGCCGTCGAATACGGAGAAGATGTTCTTCACCGCCTCGACCGACATGCGCTGCATCGCTTCCGCCGTGACGCCGGCGATGTGTGGCGAGGCGAGCAGGTTCGGCAGCTTGAACAGCGGGTTCGCCGGATCCGGTGGCTCGCGGTCGAACACGTCGAGGGCGGCAGCGGGCAGCGTGCCATCAGTCAGCGCTGCGTGCAGCGCCGGCTCGTCGATGATGCCGCCGCGCGCGGTCGAGACGAGGTAGGCGGTCCGCTTCATCGCCTTCAGTTGCTTGGCGCCGAACATGCCGACCGTCTGCGGCGTCTTCGGGCAGTGGATGGTGACGAAGTCGGCGCGCGGCAGCGCCTCGTCGAGGTTCTTCACGGGCTCGCACCCGGCAGCCTTGATCTTCTCGGCCGGCACGAACGGGTCATAGACGAGGACGTTCATCTCCATCGCCTGGCAGCGCTTCGCCGTGCGCATGCCGATGCGGCCGAAGCCGATGATCAGCACCGTCTTCTCGAACAGGTCCATGGTGATCATATCGGGCCGGATGCGCTGGCTCCAGCGGCCTTCCTTGACCAATGCCGACAGCTCGGGGCCCTTGCGGGCGAGCGTCAGCATGAAGCTCATGGCGTGCTCGGCAACCGACGGCGAATTGGCCGTGCCGGCGATCATCACCGGCACCTTGGCCGCCGTCATCGCCGGAATGTCGATGGCGTCGAAGCCGACGCCGACGCGTGCGACGCACTCCATGCCACCGGCCGCATCCAGCTCCTCGCGCCGGAAACGTGTACCGCCGAGAATCGTCCCGTGTACCGGCCCGTGCTTCCTGAGGATCGCCTGGTACTCCGCGTCCTGCGCCATGTTGGGGAATGCGATCGCCTCGACATCGCCGCGAGTCGCCAGCAGCTCGATGCCCGCCGTCCCCATCGAGTCGGTGTAGAGCACTTTCTTCTTATTGGTTGCCATGCATTTCCTCCGTTTTGGCTAGGCCGCGAGCTGCGCGACCGATCTCAGTCGACGTAACGTACCTTGTCGGACACGAGCAGCTCTTCGATACCGCCGAGATTGGTGAAGCCGTGCTGGATCTTGTTCTGGGTGGCGCGCTCTGCGACCTGGACTTCCTCGATCAGCGGCAGGATGACGTGGAGCTGCTTGCGCGGGATCACCACGACGCCATCAGCGTCGCCGAGCACCACGTCGCCGGGCTCGATCACGACGCCACTGATGGCGACCGGCAGGCCGACCTTGCCGGGCCCGCTCTTCACACACGAATTCGGCGTGATGCCGCGGGCGAACACAGGGAGGCCGACGGGGCGAATGCCGGCGATGTCGCGTGCCATGCCGTCGATGACGATGGCGGCGACACCCTTGGCCTTGGCCACCGCCGCCACGTTGTCGCCGACGACGGCCGACTGCGTGAAGCCTTCCGACGCGGCAACGATCACGTCGCCGGGCTGCGCCAGCGCCACCGCGGCAAGAATAGCGAGGTTGTCGTTGGGTCCCGTCTCACAGGGTAGCGCCGTGCCGAGGAACATGGCGTTGGCGGGGTCGATGGCCTTGATCGCGGCATCGAGTGCGCCGCGGCCTTCCATCGCGTCTACGGCTTGCCCGGTCTGAACGTCCTTGAGACGGCCGAGCGCCACTGTGTCCGGCCGTTGCCATTTGCGACGGACCGTCAATATCGGTGGGTTCTTGAGCATGAAACGGAGCTGTCCTCGCAGCGACGGTTGGAGGAAATCGATTTCATTTCATTATCATTGGGCTCATGCCATCGCGGACTTATGACTCGGTTCGCAAGTGCCGAACAGCGCCAAGGCTTTCCTGCTCAACGGAGAAGCTGTCGCAGTGTGCCGCGGATCACGGCTCCGCCGCCAGCGGTCCGCCGCGCGGGGGACCCATGCGGCGGGTGCGGAAGAGGCGGGCTCAGTCCTTGGCCCGCTCGACGTAGGACCCGTCCTCGGTCATGACGACGATCCGGGTGCCGGACTCGATGTGGGGCGGCACCATCACGCGGGCGCCGTTCGAAAGCTTGGCTGGCTTGTACGACGACGAGGCGGTCTGGCCCTTCACCACCGGATCGGCCTCGACAATCTCGAACACGACGCGCTGAGGCAGCTCGATGGCGACCGGGTTCCCGTCGAACAGCTTGATCGAGCAACGCATGTTCTCGACCAGCCACTGCGCTGAATCGCCTAGCAAATCCTTCGGGACGACGATCTGGTCGTAGGTCTCGGGCTCCATGAAATTGAAGCCCATCTCGTCCTCGTATAGGTAGTCGTAGTATTTTTCGTCGAGGAAGGCGCGCTCGACAGTCTCCGTCGTGCGGTAGCTCTTGACGATCTTCACGCCGTCCGAGATGCGGCGCATGTCGATGTGGGTGGTGGGCGTGCCCTTGCCTGGGCGGATGCTCTCCGCCTTGAGGACGGTGCAGAGGTCGCCGTCGATCTCCAGCACGTTGCCTTTGCGAACTTCGCTTGCGATAACCTTGACCACGAAACCGTTCTCCGTCCATTTCCCCGCGCGGGGCCGCTGAATATCGTCGTTTGGCGGGCTTCATAGCCGTTTCGGGGCGCGAGGCCAAGCCGGGCCCGGATGCGATGATGCGGTGAGGACCGTCCAGACCTCATGATCGAGCGTCCCTCAAAGCCCTTTGAGCTGCAATCGGGGCAGCGCCCATGGTGGCATCCCGACAAGCACGCCGACCGGCGGCCGTTCCTGATTGCGCGTGGGCAGATCAAGGCCGCGCTGCGGCGCTGGTTCGAGGACCGCGGGTTCGTGGAGGTGGAAACGAGCGCGTTGCAGGTTTCGCCCGGCAACGAGGCCCATCTCCATGCTTTCGCTACCGAGTTTCGCACCGAGGGTGGCCGCGCGACGCCGCTCTACCTGCACACCTCGCCGGAGTTCGCCTGCAAGAAGCTGCTGGCGGCGGGCGAGCGTCGGCTGTTCACCTTCGCGCCCGCCTACCGCAATCGCGAGCGCGGGCCGCTGCATCATCCCGAGTTCACGATGCTCGAATGGTACCGGGCGGGGGAGCCGTACGAGACGCTGATGAGGGACTGCGCGGAGATTTTGCCGCTTGCGGCGGCCGCGGCCGGCACCGACCTGCTGACGTGGCGCGACGAGCCGGTTGATCCTTCAGCGCCCGTGGAGCGGCTGACGGTCGCCGAGGCGTTCCGTCGGCACGCGCGGATCGACCTGCTGGCGACGTTGCGGGAAGATGGCGCAGACCGCGACGCGCTGGCGGTGGCTGCGCTCGCCGTCGGCCTTCGCGTCGCATCCGACGACACTTGGCCCGACATCTTCAGTCGCGTCATCGTCGATTGCATCGAGCCGGCGATCGGGCGCGGGCAGGCGACGATCCTGATGGAGTACCCGGCGGTTGAGGCGGCATTGGCGCGGCCTTCGCCGAAGGACCCGCGCGTCGCCGAGCGTTTTGAGCTGTATGCCTGCGGCGTCGAGCTGGCTAATGCGTTTGGCGAGCTGACCGATCCGGTCGAGCAGCGGCGCCGGTTCGAGCTCGAGATGGCCGAGAAGCAGCGCGTCTACGGCGAGCGCTATCCGATCGATGAGGACTTCCTGGCGGCGCTGTCGTATATGCCGCCAGCATCCGGGATTGCGCTCGGTTTCGACCGGCTGGTCATGCTGGCGACCGGCGCGCGGTCGATCGAGCAGGTGCTGTGGGCGCCGGTGGCTGAGACATGAGCGACAAGCGGACCGATCGGACGTTGCGGACGGCGCCGGAGCTGGTGGCGGCAGGTCTCGTCGCACCTGCGGATGTGGCTGTTGTGGCCGAGGTTGCTGCGCGCTATGCGGTAGCGATCACCCCAGCCATGGCGGCGCTGATCGATCCCACCTATCCAGCCGACCCGATCGCGCGCCAGTTCGTGCCCGACGCGCGCGAGCTTGATGCGCAGCCCGAAGAGCTGTCCGACCCGATCGGCGATGACGTCCATTCGCCGGTGCCGGGTATCGTCCATCGTTACCCCGACCGCGTGCTGCTAAAGGCGACGCACGCCTGTCCCGTCTATTGCCGGTTCTGCTTCCGCCGCGAGATGGTCGGTCCCGGTGGCGAGCAGGCGATCAGCGGTGCACGGCTTGATGAGGCTATCGCCTACATTCGCGCGAATGACGCCATCCGCGAGGTCATTGTCACCGGCGGCGACCCGCTGGTGCTGGCGCCGCGCCGCATCGCAGACATCACGGCGCGGCTCGCGGGCATCCCGCACCTGGATGTGATCCGCTGGCACTCGCGGGTGCCTGTGGTGGCACCGGAGCGCGTCACCGCAGATCTCGTCGAGGCGCTCCGGGCGCCCGGCAAGGCGGTGTGGATTGCGGTCCATACCAATCACGCCCGCGAGCTGACCGAGGCGGCCCGCGTGGCCATCAGTCGTCTCGCCGACGGTGGCTTTCCGCTGGTCAGCCAGACGGTGCTGCTCAAGGGCGTCAACGACGATCCGGAAACGCTGGCGGAACTGTTCCGCGCGCTCATACGACTCGGTGTGAAACCCTACTACCTCCACCACGCCGATCTCGCGCCCGGGACCGCCCATTTCCGCACAACCATCGCGGAGGGGCAGGCGATCATGAGAGCCCTGCGCGGCCGCATCTCGGGCCTCGCGCTGCCGACCTACGTGCTCGACGTGCCCGGCGGCTTCGGCAAGGTTCCGGTCGGACCCGCTTACGTTAGGGACGCGGGAGCGATCGAGGATGTCCATGGCGAGCCCCATGCCTATCCTGCCGGCCCTATCGACAAAGGCTGACTTTCCACTATTCCCCCACGCGGCTTGGTGTAATGTGCGCGCCGCCCTAAAGCGTCGGACCTTGAATGCGACCCACGTCCGGGCTGATCTCATTGTCGCATTCAAGGTCCAAAGACGCTTTAGCAATCATAGGGTTATAGAGCAACATTGGACTTTAAATTCACTCGTCACCTCGCCGCGAGCTGAGGTGAATTTAAAGTCCGTTGCTCTAGAAGCCGGGGCACACCGCACCCCGGGGAGGAACAACAACCATGAAATTCAAGATCGCCAAGCGCCTCCAGCGCGTCGAGCCGTCGCCGAGCATTGTCGCCGCGCAGCGCGCGCGTGAGCTGAAGGCGCAGGGCCGCGACATCATCTCGCTGTCGGTCGGCGAGCCGGACTTCCCGACGCCGCCGCACATCATCGAGGCTGCTGCCGCCGCTGCGAAGCGGGGCGAGACCAAGTACACCGCGATCCCCGGCACGCTCGAGCTGCGCACTGCTTTGGTCGCCAAGCTCAAGCGCGAGAACGGCCTCGACTACACGACCGACGAGGTGATGGTTTCTACGGGCGGCAAGCAGGTCATCTTCAACGCGCTCGTCGCGACCTTGGAAGCAGGCGACGAAGCCGTCATCCCGGCGCCGTTCTGGATCGCCTATTCGGACGGCGTTCTCTATGCCGGAGCCAAACCCGTCATCGTGCCATGTCCCGCCGAGACCGGCTTCAAGATCAGGCCGCCGATGCTAGAGCGCGCGATCACGCCAGCGACGCGATGGCTCGTGCTCAACTCGCCTTCGAACCCGTCCGGTGCGGTCTACACGCGCGACGAGTATCTCGGGCTGGCCGAGGTGCTGCGTCGTCACCCGCAAGTGGCAGTTCTGGTCGACGAAATGTACGAACACATCGTTTTCGACGGGCAGCGCTGCGAGAGTTTTGTCGCAGTCTGCCCGGATATGAAGGACCGTTCGGTCATCATCAACGGCGTCTCGAAGACGTACTCGATGACCGGCTGGCGCATCGGATTCGCGGCCGGTCCGGCCGAGATCATCAAGCAGATGTCGAAGCTGCAGGCGCAGGTCACGTCGGGTCCCTCGTCGGTCGGCCAGGCGGCGGCACTCGCCGCGCTGACTGGGCCGCAGGACTCGGTCGAAGCCTACCGCGCCGCCTTCGAGGAGCGCCGCGACCTGATCGTCGCCATGCTCAACCAGGCCAAGGGCCTCACCTGCGTGAAGCCGGCCGGCGCTTTCTACGCCTTCCCGAGCTGCGCCGGGCTGATCGGGAAGCGCACGCCGGACGGCAAGGTGATCGAGACCGACCGCGATTTCGTCATGTACCTCATGGATGGCGAGGGGGTCGCGGCGGTGCACGGGGCGGCGTATGGTGTTTCGCCACATTTCCGGCTCTCGTTCGCGGCTTCGAACGAGGACATTACCCGCGCCTGTGAGCGCATCCAGCGGGCGTGCGCCGCGCTCCGCTGAGACAACAAACGACGGAGGAAGACACCATGGCCACGTTGAGACTGGGGATCCTCGGCTTCGGTGAAGCCGGAC
>VFQN01000835.1_pt1 | contig 55308 bp, 82 predicted proteins | sample 3512371 | NCBI WGS metagenome assembly VFQN01 (sample SAMN10412370, study PRJNA504923) | tailings metagenome | isolation source: Replicate 2 from Balatoc abandoned mine | place: Philippines: Itogon, Benguet | collected 2017-08-28
CAACCCTGCGGTGGTATGGGTAGCACCTGAACCGTCAACCTACACCTCCACCCGCTAGAAAACAGGAGCCCATTCTTAAGCTGCGAATTGCTAGGATCGAACTAGCGACCTCCAGATACACTGGTAGTTCTTCAGTCTGGCGCTCTCCCAACTGAGCTAAATCCGCTTGCGGTGGAGATCGTTAGGCTCAGCGGAACCCGCTGCTAGCCGTTGCTTTTCTCAGGAGAAGGGTTACGAGGGTATCGGCATTCTAGAGGGGCATTGCAGTGGCCCCAATCTACCGAGGGGCGGGCCACGCAAGTCACATTGCCCTTTCCCAATCATCAACTACATACAGCCATACATTGTAACAGCTCCGCTGTCATAGGTGCTAGTCGGGTGCACACGGTACGAGACGCCTGGGGTCCCACCTGGGTGCAGGGGAAGGTGTCGACACTTGGCCGCACCATGGCAACACGGCCTGGCCAGCGGAAGCCACGAACGGGAAGGCGCTTGCTGCAAGTCTCTATGCGAAGAGCCTGCAATGTCATGGCGTGAACCCGGGAGCAGCAAGCAATGTAAGTTAGCTGAAGCTGCGAAGAGTCCAATGGTGTCGGCAGGGCGGTGACGTAGCTCTTGCCCTTCCGGGAACCAACAGCCTCATCGTGGAAGCGGGCAACAAGCATCAGTACAATCATGTATGTTCCCTATACCGTTAAGCACACGCACTCTTTGGTATCGGCAAAACAGCCAACCTTGAGAGGGCGCCCGAATCGGGAGGCCGATGCGTTTCGTGCCTCCTCAGAGCGCGCCAAGCGGTTGTCAACCACAGGCCATAGACGGCAGATGTTCCAGTACTCCAAACTCTACAGAGCGCTTAGTCCGGCAAGAGAAGAGCATTTCGGGATCACAAAAGCGCGCGCGCCCTGTGAGGTGTTCACTTGTGCCTCAAGGCGTCTACAGGTACTGGTAACAGTATGTATGAGGCTTTGTAGTATGTACGCGGAATACGTTTGCGCAGGTTACCGACTCGCCCCCCATGGGCGCATGAGGCATGCTAGGGTTCCGCACCCATGTCGCCACGGACGCTATGGTTGCCAGCCCAGCCCTTGGCCCGATGGCCCCTCACTGTACCTATCTTTCATAAACACCAGGGTCCGAAAGCTAGATTCATACCACCAAAGGGGTGAATTTGTCGACAGGGGCCAACCCTGAGCCAAGCAGCACAAGGTTCCAGCACCACAGGGCGACGGGACCCAAGCCCACCTTAATGCTTCCCATCAGCCAGTAGCATGTGCGAACATTCAAAAGCACACGACATCGACGGTTACATGGCATGCTTTCCCGAAGTCAACGAGCACCCTGGAGTTGTCTTATGGGCAGCCCCCCAGCCTGCACCCTGCTCCACCCATCCAGGGGAGCTCCCCTGCCTCCACCGGCCTCCCCTTTGGTCTATCGGTCCTTTCAGACAAAAAAAGTCACCTGGTGCGCCGGTGGTTCTTCGCTCTTATGCCGTCAATTATGGCCCACCTGGCTCTCCGGACGTACCCCATCGGGCTACCGTATGTAACTGTTACTAGTTATGACCACTGTTACTAGATATGACCAGCGCAAATACCAGTTGACAACCCCTTCAATTGGTGTCATTAACCGTTTGGCCGGTACGTGGTACCCTCTGTGCTTGCTCATAACTGTCTGTGCTGTTGGACATGGACTCCAGCAAATTGCAGCATCCTTTACCCCTGGCTGCGTGGCCAAAGTATGCTGGCTTTGGCAACAGTTGTGGGGACGTTTGTGGTTAGCTAGGGCTTTGGACCACAAACTCGGCGTGCTCCATGTGACCTCACCACGGTCAGTCGGTAACCCACAGGGTACCGGTACGGTACCTCCCTCTGTCATTCTTGCTTCCTCTCCCTGAAGCAGCAGCATGGAGGTCGGCACCTCAAACTGCTTCACTCGGAACCACCAAACACACAGCCCCCACCGCAACTGCTGCACACAGCCCCCAGCAGCAAGCAGCTGACGCCACCACCACCACCAGCACTGTACACACCTCCATTCGCCTGGCGGCAGCAGATCGTGTCCATCAGAGCGCTGTCACAGCAACTGGTAGGCAGTGCCATGTACGGTACGCGCTTGTGCAGCTGCTGCTATCGTACACACAAACATTTCAACGCCAAGACCACCACGATGGTGTCCATCAGAGCGCTGTCACAGCAGCTGGTAGACAGTGCCCCCGCCTTGCTCGTTCCCGCAGGTGCTGCTATCGTACTCTCCGATGCCTCAATGCCTCAGCACATCAGCCCTGAAAACGCATCTGCACTTAGAGCGGCCGAAAAAACATTCGCCTCCCTCCCCAAAACAGCTTGCTCGGTCGCAAACAAGCAGAGGTAGCACACATTGACAAGCTGTCCACCACCAACCCACATCCCTGAAACGACGGTACCCGCAGCCCCGTAACACCACCGCAGGCTACCCACCAACGGCCCTTTAACCAAAGGCGCCAAGGGACCGACGGCTCGTTCAAATGCCAACACTAGGGGCCAGTAACCGCATTTGCCCGAAAGCCTGCAACACGTAAAGGGTCATTCCGGACCTTATGGCACCCCTTCGAACGTCGGGTCAGCCACTGCTCCCGAAAACCCTGCTCCCCACGCACAGTACCAGTATACTCCCGCCCACTGCCGTACGGTTCACTGCCAGCATATCAGTTAGCCCACACAGCAGCAATACCGTAGTGGTTGGCGGCATCACACACTGCTGCCGTACACGCCCAAACTCCTCACGCCTACCCTGGCCCCCATCCCCGTTCCTCGCGGCCCCTCCCCCCTCTCGGCCCCTTGCGCCCCCACCCAACCTCGCTCGCCGAACTGCCGCTGCAAATTCTACCCAGAACTTGGCGCTGAAAACCGCTCCTCCCAATGCCCATTCCTCACAGCCCCTCCCCCTTTCTTCACCCCCGCTTCACCCCTGCCCCATCCTCACAGCCGCTCCCCGTTCCCTTCCCGCTTCACCCCCGCCTTCTGGCCCCGCACCGCCGCCGCAAACTGCTCCCGGAACTTGGGCGAGAATAGGAACAGCAGCGGCCACAGCATCACCAGCAGCCAGCGCTTGCTCTCCATGTAATTGGTCAACGCGTAGTTACGAGCGAACGCCACGGTCAACGCCAGGTAGCTGCCCACCAGCACCACGCCGCCCAGCAGCCCTGCCGTACCAACCGCCGGGCTCAGGGCTGCCGTACTGGCGCTGGCGGGCGGCGGTACGGACGTGTACGACCTGGCGGCGGGTACGGCGGTGAGGAAAGTGGAGCAATGCGTCGCATTCAGTGGCCTGTGCCTGTGGATGACAGTCGCGGGTTGTAAAGAAAGCCATTGGGCCCGTCGGTGCTGTACCGAGTACCATCGGTGACTCAGCACCAGCCACGCAGTCTTGTTGCAGTTTGATGTCCTGCCCCGTTGGGCGTGCCTGCCCCACTAGGCGTTAAGGCCTCAAGGGCTGGCACTAACGCTCCACTGTTGCAGCCTGCTGTCCTGCCTTGTCACGTTGTCAGGCGTGCCTGCCTGTCGCCGCGACGCACAAAGGCCTAGGGAGCTGGGACCAACACTCCAACTAAATGGTCCCTGCTGTGCAAGCGCTGTGTGTTGTCGCTGTGCCGCCGCAGTCAACAGCCAACTACTTCCTGGCTCGTCGGGCGTGCCCGCGCCGCTTGGCGTTACGGCCTCAAGGACTGGAACCAGCACTCCGACTGTACCTGCTGTGCAAGTGCTGTGTGTTGTCGCTGTGCCGCCGCAGTCCAGTGCCAACTGATTCCCGGCGCGTGCTGCATTTTCGAGCGCCATGTCCCCCACTTGTTACAAACCCACCGCACGGCAACCCCTGGACCAAACATCGCAACAGCGCCTGCCTCAAGACGCCCTCCACCCCACCTCCGCACCCCCACTTTCCCTTCGCGTGCAGGCACCAGCTTTTCCGCGATTCTCTTACGCCTTACACGGTTTCTCGCGTTTTACGCGTACCCCCACCCGCCGCAAAGCCCCGTTTATGCCGACCGACATCCTATGCAGGCATCCTCCTCCCTTAGTACTACCGTATGCGGTCGTACGCTGCTCACGGCCCCACTGTCACCGGCCCCCATACCGCACTGCAGCTTACCCCCCATGCCGCACGCAGTGCTTCGCATCACCGCATTTCTAAACACATGCCCTCCTGGTACGCGCTGCCGTACACTGCTCACCAGCCGCACGCCCCGCCGCTGCCGCAACGCCCTGTGGCTCCCACCCTTCCCCTTCCCGCTCACTAGGCCAACCTAACCGCAGGATGCCTGTCCTACGCTGAGCGGCACCACGTGAACGTACACACTTGTACGCTTCTCACCTGCCGTACGCCCCGCCCGCCTCCGCTGGTAATCTGTATCCGCTCATTAATCTGCCTGCCTACGTTCGTTTCCCTCCCTCCCCCACTCGCACAATTAAGCCGCTGAGTTGCGCCCCGTGTCACGCATCCTCCCCGTACTACACCCATTCTGCCAGCGCAACCGTATGCCGTACGCTGCCGTACACTGCTCACCTGCCGTACGCGCCGCCACCGCCGCCGCTGGTGATCTGTATCCGCTCGTAGTACCTGTAGGTGCCTTGCCCCCGCTCCTCCTGGCGCTGGATGTCCACGTTGGGGGCGGAGCGGAGCTCTGCAGGGGGGTTGGGTGGTTGGGTGGATTAGTTGGCTGTCGCAGTTGGATGGTTGGTTGAGGTTGTCCGTAAAAGTGGGCAGGTGGAGAGGAGGGGCAACGTTGGGGGCGGAGCGCAGCTCTGCATGGGGTGGGTTAGGTGGGTAGTTGGATGGTTGTTTGGTAGGTTGTCCGTGAAAATGGGCAGGAGGAGAGGAGGACCCACTTGGGAGCGGAGCACAGCTCTGCATGGGGTTTGGATGGTTGGGTGGTTAGTTGGCTGGTCGGTCAGTAGGTTGCCCGTAAAAGTGGGCAGGAGGAGAGGAGGAGCCGCGTTGGGGGCGGAGCGCAGCTTTGCATGGGGTTTGCACAGAAGATCCCGATCGGTGATACAGAGGGGCGTTGCAAGGTACGTAAGGAGCGGACCGGGAAGTACCCAGCCTTTGGGGGCGGCTGGGAAGCGCATACCGTGTCAGGAGCACATACGTGGGTTCATCCACATACTTGCCGTTTTAAGGCAGCAGAAAAACTCCTTGACATCAGCCCCAACCTACTTCGTGCTTGCGCAGGACACCGTTGCTTCGTGCACGTACCGTCGCAGCAATCGGTTACGTACCCCACCTACCTTGTCCACCTCTGCCTAACGCCTAACACCGGCACGGCAAACCCCACTGCCCTCTCGGTCAGCCCCACAGCACACGCGTGCCGTTCGTAGGGACCACCCTGCCCGTTACTATGATGCGGTGCAAACACTTTGTGTGTAAACAGCCTGCCATGGCCATACTGTGCCATCCAGGGTCCAGGCCCTCAACCCTAGTCCCCATGCAACCCAGTTGGCAGGGCCCCACAAACACCCCTGGCCGAGCGTGGCAGACAACAAGGGTAGGACACGAGTGGGGTACAAGCGTTTATGTAGCAGGAGGCTACACGCCTCCAGCCAGCGCCCTACAGCTGCCTCATTCCATATTCAGTTCGGCCGGCAGGGCCCACATGTGCCCGACACGCCGACAACGGGGGGTGGGAGTCACTAATGACAGGGGGTTCACGCACCCGCCAGCGCCCGCTCCCGCAGCTGCGTCATCTCGGCCTGCGTTTGCCGCTCCATGGCCATGGCCCTGCTGAACGCGGCGTCAAACTCGCGGTCCATCTGAGGGTTGGGTTGTGTAGCAGAGGAGTGTGTGGGTACAGTGAGGTTCCAGTGCGTAGCAGATCTGTATGTGGGTTGTGGTGGGTTGGGGGAAGTTGGGCGGGGTGGTCCACACCGCAGGACACCGCCAGCATCACACACCGTGCAAGGGTGTTGCAGTCTGTCAACTGCGGCAGTCTGGTGGTCTGCGTATAAAGCCTAACTACACTTGGGATGTGGTGCGTGCCCTGAGTGCTGCTCTTTATGGTGATGTGGCGGAGGGCGCTTCCTGAACCGCCAGCCTGGCCACCCTCCCGCTTTGGGGCCGCGGTGGGGCGGAGGATACTGACGCTGACACCCGCCGGCTCTGAATCCAACGTTCAAGGGCGTTTGCGCGTTTCAAGCTACTCCCACGCACCTGTCGCTCCATCATTTCAAACTGTCGGTCCATCGCCTCAAATTGCCGGTCCATTATGTCAAAGGGCGAGACCGCTACGCGCATGGTAGCGCCCCGGGGCGCAGGGTGTACCGGTCGGAAGGCCACGGAGCTCGCGCGCCATGCCTTGGTAACCTATCAATTGTAACCGTGCACAGGTTTTGTATCAGATTATGGTAGCTTTTAACGCTAAGGCCAGCCGAGGTCCGCTGCTGCCCAATGTGCCCTACCGGAAGCGGCGCGTAGCTGGTTGAGCACGCCATAAGCTGCGGGCCCTTCAAAACGACTTGCATATAATACTAAGAAACCAGATGATGCAGGGAAGAGCGCGCTCTAACGTAAGCAATGGTTGGGCTGAGGATGTTTCTAGAGCCCGCCTGCTTCGCTATGGCGAAACAATAAGAGTGCAATCTAAGAAGCGTTTTGCCCAATTCACTGCTGCGAAGCGGGACGTGCCTCTGCGCTTGGTAATTCGGCTGTTATCAGGGCCTGTGTTACCGTACAGGCGACGTGAGGGGACGCATATGCTGCCATGGAACCGGGGAGCTAGTGCCGTCGTGCGAAGTGTTGCTTTGCACGTGAGGCATCACATGGAATGACCACCTCCCAAAGAGAGCGCCCAGTGGGGCTGCTACGGTAGCAGCTGCCAAGCACCCACGGCAGCACGTGCCTGCCATCGTGCCATCTGCCATGCCGTACAACAGCCTGGACGACAGCTTCAAGGCCGATGGTTTTCGTCAAGGCTGGTACGCCAGGCAGGGCCCAAATGCATATACGTACAACGCAATCCACGCATCGCCACGCGCCAGGCCGCTCCATACGTCCACAGGGCACAGCCCACAACTCGTCACTCTTGTGGGCCAGCGCCTTCAACGCTCACAAGCCCCGGGTCCACTTTCATGCCGTCCCCCGTCCGCCGTGTGCAGCCACCAGCAAGGTCGCCAGAAACACCCCTGCAAAGCAATGTGCATGGCGGATCGCAGTGGGCCAGGCTACCTGCTGGTCCATACAGTACATCAGGGAAGCCAATCGTGCGAAAGGGCCCGCACCGTACCGGTACGCCTGGCGTGCTCAACACGTCATCAGGGTGCGGCACTGCACCCAGTCAGAAGCTCAGACCCCAGCAGCGGAGCGCGGTGATGACGGGTGGGTGTCAGCAGCCTCCGCTTGTGCAGTAGCACACGAGCTCCTTTGCACGCATGCAAGCCGCGCCAACGGGAAACTATGTCACTTCCTCAGCAGGGCCGTTAGTTGTTACCTAGCTAGCCGCCCTGCTGTCGCAGTGTCGCTTGATGGCGGCCAGGGACAGCCCGGATGCCAGCCCGTATCGCACAGCACGGTACGGCGCTGCACCCAGCCAGACTCCCGCCGAAAGGGCGGGCGGGTCAAAGCCTCCGTTTCTGCGACACACAAGCTGCGCTGCTGACGAACCGGCCTAATCGTTTGCCATTGCGGTGCTCAGGCGGGCCATCGACCAGCCACGGACCCTCGACTAGCCGCCCTGCTGTCGCTTGATGGCTGCCAGGAACAGCTCGGACGCCAGCTCGGGGCTGCCGGCAGCCAGCTGCCGTACGCTGTACGGCGCCTGCTCGGCCACCTGCGTGCAGTGTCGACGCACGGGCGCATGGGTCCTCAGCCGCACGCGTAGCTCTACCTGCAGAACCGCGGCAGGACCAGCTGGTGCCGGACCTCCGAAACCCCAGATAGCACAGGTGCTCTCCACCCATCCGACAACCCCAGAAAGCACAGGCGCTCTAAACCCCTCGGTGCACCTTGCTCGCTGCGCGTCCACCTGCAGCCTGTCGGTCTACAGAGCAATAGTACCCTGAGTCCCGGCAGCACCTCCCACCATACCTGACCACATACCTGCTAATACACACCGATCATCATCGTGTCCCCTCCCTCCCTACCCACCTGCGGCTTGAGCCCCGCCAGCACCTCCCACCACACACCTGGTGCCGGTAATACACACCTGCTAATACACACCTATCAGCATCGTATCCCCTCCCCGCCCACCTGCGGCTGGTGGTCCAGGAACAGCGCCTTGAGCCACGCCCGCCATACCTGTAATACACACCTGCTAATACACACCTATCAGCATCGTGTCCCCTCCTTGCCCACCTGCGGCTGGTGGTCCAGGAACAGCGCCTTGAGACCCGCCAGCAGCTGGCCCAGGCCCTGCAATGGTTGAAGGCAACGGGGAAGGCACCCCGTTACGACGCACCTGCCACGTTACACCAGGTAGGGTCACCCGCACCCCACACGGCGCACCTGCCTCTCCGCCCATTCAGCGATTGGTCCACCAGCGTAGCGGGTTGGGCAGCAGCACCTTTTGCCGCGCACCTGCTAATCCACACCCGCTAATACACATGACCCACCTGCCTCTCCGCCCACAGCAGCTGCTCCACCAGCGTAGCGGGCCGGGCGGCAGCCAGCAGCGCCACCTGCAGCTCACGCAAGACACTCCCCTCCTCCGCTGATGCACATGCGCGCCCTGCCGCCGCCGCCGCCTCTGCACCGCCACTGAGCTCGCCGCCGCCACCATTACCGCTGTTACTGGCGCCGCCGCCAAGACCCAGCAGCACACACAGCTCCGCCGCCGGCTGCAGTACAGCATTGATCGTGGTTAGAGAGTCAATAGACTGTGCGGTTGTGCAGAGGAATGCATGTTTGCTTAGTAAGCATAAGCGCGGCACTGAACCGTACAGACAGCTACTCCAAGGCAGTGGCGGGTGCCGTACGGCACAACGGCAGTATCACGGTACAAGCGCCCTGCCGTGCGTACCTGCAGCAGGTGCGGGGGTACGTCCAGGCGTCCGGTGTACATGTAGCGCAGCAGGTGGGGGAAGGCGGCGGCGTGGGGGCAGGGAGGGGCGGCGGGGGCGGCGGCGGCGGCGGCGGCGGCGGTGGTGGGAGCCGCCGGTGGTGCGCCGGCAGGAGGCGGAGGCGCTGCTGGTGACGACGATGGCTGGTGAGGAAGCAGGATGGTGACGGGCGGAAGCGGGATGGTGTTGCTGCCTGCCACAGCGTCCCTGCTGGTGTTGGTGGTGGTGTCGTTGGCAGCGTTCGCAGCGTCCACGTGAGGGCACGTGCCCAGGGGTGCTTCTGCTACCGCTTCCGTCGGCCCGGCAGGTTCTGAATCAAAGAAGCCAGCAGCTCGCACCGCCGCTGCGCTTGCGGCTCCTACTGCTGCTGCTGCTGGTGGTGGTGGCGGTTTGCCGGCGCATTCGGTATGCCTGTGCGGCAGCGTGCCGTGAGGACCCACCACCCCCAGCAGCTGCCCCCGCAGGTGGGCGCAGCGTGCGGCCAGCAGGGCGGCATGGCAGGGGAATGCGGCGCCGCCCAGCCACACCTCCACATCCGGGGGCCAGGCGGGCGTTGCAGCGTCCGTGTCAGCGTCATCTGCAATCAGGGTGCATGTTCACAGTTTAATGTTCAGGACGCCTGGCGGGTAGGTGGGTAATCCGTCGTGGTCGTACGGCGGGAGTTAGGGTGCGGAGCCATGGGCCGTCCGGGACACCACCACCACCACCACCTGCAAGGGATCTGGGCACGCATAATTGCATGCACGCACGAAGCAGGGCAAACCGCTGAGAAAGCCACCGTGGGAGGCGCTGTGCCCTTTGCGGTCTAGGGCGCGGTACAGCGGTACGCGGTAGCTGCAGCTGGCGTGAGACAGCCTGTGGGTCGGTGCTTCGCCCACCGAGCCCCGTATTTGAGCCATCACGTTTCACGCGCACGCACCATCCATGTTCCCCTAGTCACTCCTAAAGCCGTGCGTATGCTTGGCCACAGTGTGCGGGGATAGCACTTTGTCACTACTCACCGTTTACGGGGCTGCGGTGCGGTGGCGGCAGCAGGCGGTCCAGGTCCAAGGACAGCAGCCGCAGGTGGCCCTGCTGCTCCCTATCTGTTGCAGCTTGCATACGGCTGGGAGATGCAGGGCGACGGTCAGACCTAGCAGCTGCTGCTGCGGGCGCGCTTCCAGACCCACCCCTGCCGCCGCCGCCATGGCCGCCGTAACGCACAGGCTGCACAGGCTGTAATCCCAGCGCGATAATCCACACGGCCTGCGCCGAGTAGCTGCAAGCAGCCAGGCACCCGTTGGGCAGGATGGCTGGGTCCTGCAGCGGGCAAGGCACCTCCTGCGCCGCCGCGGCCGCCGCCGCCGACCCTGCGCCCAGCGGCGCCGCCGCCGACGTAACGCCGCCGTCGGGCGCCACCCGACGGATGCGGGTGACGCCGCCGCCACCGCTGCCCCCGCTGCTTCCGCCAACGACGTCGGTTACGTAGGCGTTACAGTTGTGGTCGACGGTTATGCCGGTTATGCACGAAAAGCGTGCGGCCGGGCCGTGGCCATTGGCTTGCCCCGTCTGCCCCTCGCACCCGGCCAGCAGCATGAGCTGCAGCCCGCTCTGCTGCTGGCCCCCGCTGCCGCTGCCATGGTCAGCCCCCGTACCTTGCCCCTGCGTGGCCTGGGCGCCGCCCGTTGGCGGTTGTGGCGGTTGCGGTCCGTACGGCAGCGGCGCCGCCGTGTTGTGCTGCTGGTGCAGGCGGTACACTGCCGTACAGGTGGCGGCCAGCAGGGTGCCGCTACGCGGGTCGTACGACAGGCCGGTCCACGGGGCCGGACCCGTGGCAATGGTGCTGACGGTGACGCGGGAGACGCACTCGTTGCCGCTGCTGCCATCACCATCGCTGACAGCGGCCTCCCCTACCCCCTGGCCGGTACCGGCGCCCAAGGCAGCCCCTTCCGGCTTCACTCGCCCTGGCCCTGGTCCTGACCCGCCGCTGCCCGCGTTCGCTCCCTCCTGATGACCTTGCTGCTGTTGGTGTTGCATGGCCGCTGCGCCCTCGCCCGCCCAGTCACCCTCCTCCTGCCGTACTGCGAGGTGTCGTACGAACGAGCCGTCGGCGACAAACAGCCCGCCGCCGCCGTCAGCGGTGATGGCGGCTATGGCGTGGAAGCGGGCGGCGGCGCCGTCGCCGTCGGCGTGGCCCGGCTCGGTGCGTGCGCCCGCCACGCGCCGAACCTGGGGGAGAGGGGAGTAGTAGTGAAGGGCGTAGTGGGACGTCGTGAAGGGCGTGTGGTATTCAGCCGAATGCGATACTGTTGGGTGACAACACGCACGTATAGATAAGATGATACTGGGAGGCAAGAAGGCAACGGCCTGGGCCATGGGGGTGTTGTGAGCGCCGAATAAGGTGGGCTGTCCGCTTGGACACCTGGGCCATACAGCCTATTGCCCACTCACGATATTTGTCGCGTCAAAGGCGAGGATGGCGTACCCGTCGGCGAAGAACACGCTGCTGGAGAGGGGCTCGAAGGCTGTAAGGGGAGGGGGAGGAGGAAGGGGGTGGGGGGTTGGGGTCATGGCTCAGCAGGTGAGGGGCAACGCATCGTTGAGGTGTAAGCGGGTGTAAGCGAGGAACTCCGCGCCCTAAGTGGGGCGGCATCACTGCGATGGGGCCTTTGGATGCGTGAAGCCTACCTGCGACTATGCCTGTGCCAAACTGCACAAGCTTACCGCAGCCCCGCGCCCGCCCTGCTCTGCTGGTTTTGCAGTAGCAATTCGCACCATTGTGGCGATGTACGGCTGCGCTAGATGCGAGCTTAAAAGCTCATATGAGAATTCCGGGGTCGCCACACCCCATCTGCACCTGCGGCCCCTGGCTGGTGCACGCCCATGCCCGAAGCACGGCAGCAGCATGCTGTATGCGAAATCAAGGCACCCGAATGCTTGCTCACTCCCCGCCCTCCTCCCGCTCACTGCCGCACCTGCCCCGCTGCCCCCACCCCGGCCTCATCTGCAGTTCGGCGCGACATGCACATTGCACATGAGTTCGGTGCTGATCCTGCAACCAGCCCCGCACCTGCCCCTCGGCCGCCCGGCTGGAACACGTGCGGTGCGTCCCCCACCCGCCTGCTCCCACACGTGCAGCAGCATTACGCACAAAGCGTGACTCCCCACCTGCGCCGCGGCCACCCGGCTGGAACACGTGGGGCGCGTCCCCCTCCGCCGCTCTCAGCGGTAGCTGCGTGCCGCACCTGACCGCCGCCAGGTGTGGGGATGTGGGTTAAGACACAGGGGATGTGGGTTACGACACAGCTGGGCGGCGAGGGGCAGATGGGTTGGCTTGGCAGCTGCGTGCGTGCCGCACCCGAAGGCCGCCAGCTGGGTGGCGCCCTCCAGGGGCACAAAGCCCAGGCCGCCCACGGAGCGGACCAGCGTCTCGGCCTCGCCGTGCGCGCCGGCGCGAGTCACCAGGCCCACCGGCCCCACGCGCGATACGCTACACCGAAGCATGGTGCACGGATAAACTGCTATGCTAGTAGAGGCAAGGCTGGCTGGCTGAACCTCTGAATCTGCAGGGTTAGGTTGTTGGCGGCTTTATTTTGTCCACTCGCTAATGCGGCTCCTATGGCTACCGTGGCAGCGATGAACAACGAAGTCCTGTATCGCGAAGCAAGTAGCAATGCGCGCATTGCTGATGACAAGGTGGGGCAGACCCATGGGTCACGCATGGCCTCGTCTGGGGATGCAAGGTTGCAAACTGCAGCAAATTGTCGTCATAAGAATGACGGTGAGCAGTAAACATGAGCATGATACAACCTTCGTAGTTCTCAAGTAGCCAGGCGATGCTAGGTACGGTACTCACCTGACCAGAGTTTACGCGCCTCCGGAAGGAAGGGTTGTGCGCATCGTGGAATCACAGGGGCTTCAATGGGAGCGTGCTGCTATCGCTAATTACGGTCGAGACCGTGCCGAGCCGCACCGTCACGCTCCCGTGTTGCCTGCTGCACTGTGCCAACTTCAAGTTCAAGGCGCCTCGGCTTGTGTTTTTCGTCTGGTGTAAACTGTGCCAACCTGAATCCAGCCACCAGCAGCCACCAGGGCATTCCCGACCCGCCCGGTTTGCACGTGGATACCGCCTTCACTCTGCGCCCCTAACTACGTGCCCCTATGGCACTGGGACTAATGCCCTAATGGTCCGGGACCTCACGAACCGGTTTATTTGTAATATACAAGCGAACACGCACGTCTACAGCACCGTCAACCTACAAGCTAGCCAAAGCACACTTGTCAACACCACAACAACCGCAAGAAGCAACAGGAGCTTGCGGTTGCAACTCCCCGACAGCGTTGGGCATTTGCCTTCCGACGCTTCGACTTAGCCATACACCAAGGCAAGAGAGCTGCAGCGCTGCCAAGTCTTCCAGCAACTGCGCATACAATCATCGTCATTTATTCAAGCAGCTCAATTCAGCGTGCCTCACCTCTTCTGCAACGAATGAATACACTTGCGTGACTTCAGGCAAGCAGGTAGTGGTACAACGGGCAGGTTATCCCGTAAGTGTACAATTGGCCCCGACAATAACATAGAAATGGCCACAGATACTGAACAACTCCTCGTGTACATGCCACGTGGGGGCTCGCCGTGAGCCCCTTCGGTGCCTCTTTTGGAACGCTGAACTATACTCTACGTGGCACTTGGATTACTAATGCCCTCTGCATCGGACCCTGCCGTATCCTCACGACACCGCCGGGCAAGGTCCCACCTGTGCACACCAGGGCCCACACCGTAGTTCACCACCTCCCGCAAGGCGATGCCGCTGTCCCAGTAAGTACACATACGGTACAGAGTGTGCTACGCCAGGAGCAGCAGCAGCGTGTCTGGCTCCTCCAGCAGCGCCTTCCACGTGGCACTGGAAGCCGCCAACGTCGCGCCGTCCACACCGTGTGTATTAACATACACGTGGTGTGTATTAGCTTAGGCCAGGTGCAGCAGCAGCCTGTCCGGCTCCTCGAGCAGCTCTTTCCAAGTGGCACTGAACGCCGCCAGCGCTGCGCCGTCCACTGCCCGGTGGTCCGCACCCCAGCTCACAGGCAGCACTGAAACGGGCACGGGTAGCGGGTGCGGGTACGGGGCCACAGGCCCGGGGTGGTGGTGGTGGTATGGGTTAGCGGCGGCTGCGGCGGAGGGCGAGGTGGTGCCCTGGGGGTACCTTGGCAGCAGCTGCACTCGGCCCAGGGCTACGATGGCCACCTCGGGGGGGACCACCAGCGGTGTGGCGTAGGTGCCGCCCACGGTCCCTGGGGGTGTGGGTTAAGACACAGCAGGTGGGGGTGTGGGTTAAGACACAGCAGGTGGTGTGGGTAGTGAGGTGTGGGTTAAGGTACGGCAGGAGGGACTAACAGCGGTGTGGCGTAGGTGCCGCCCACGGTGCCTGGAGGTGTGGTTTAAGACACAACAGGTGGGTGTGGGTTTGTGGGTTAAGGTACGGCAGGAGGGACTAACAGCGGCGTGGGCGTAGGTGCCACCCACGGTGCCTGGAGGTGGGGGTTAGGACACAGCAGAAGGTGTGGGGTGTGAGGTGTGGGTTAAGGCACAGCAGGGGGCACCACCAGCGGTGTGGCGTAGGTGCCGCACAGGGTGCCGGGGGTTGTGTATTAAGACACAGCAGGGGAGGATCACCAGCGGTGTGCCCGTGGATGCCCGTAGGCGCCCACGTTGTCTAGGGTGTGGGTAGAGGCACAGCAGGAGGTGTAGGGGTGCTCCTCTCTCACCGATGTTGGACACGGTGATGGTACCGCCCGCCAGCGCTTCCGCCGGCAGCCGCCCCGCCGCCGCCAGCTGCTGCAGCAGCGCCAGCTGCAGGGCGATCTGCGACACGGACAGACGCTCCACCTGCAGCACATATGCATATCTGTTATGAAGATATCTAGTGTGTCTACATTTACAGTCCGCCAGCTGCTGCAGCAGCGCCAGCTGCAGCGCAACCTGGGACACAGACGGCAGCGCCACTGTCGGCTACGCACGTACGCTTACTTTGACGTACATTACCCAGCATAAGCGCATCTGTGTCCTGTCTTCGCGCTCACCCGCTTTATGTTGGGCACCACCAGGCCGGTGGCCGTGGCCATGGCGACGCCGATGTTGTGGTGGGTGTGCAGCACAAGGGAGTCCTCCCCTGGGTGGGCAAAGGGAAGGGGAGGGAGCAGGTGTATTAGGTGCGGAGCATGGTATCGCACGCATGTTGATGTTGTGGTGGGTGTGCAGCACAAGGGAGTCCTCCCCTGGGTGGGCAAAGGGAAGGGGAGGGAGCAGGTGTATTAGGTGCGGAGCATGGTATCGCACGCATGTTGGTGTTGTGGTGGGTGTGCAGCACAAGGGAGTCCTCCCCTGGGTGGGCAAAGGGAAGGGGAGGGAGCAGGTGTATTAGGTGCGGAGCATGGTATCGCACGCATGTTGGTGTTGTGGTGGGGGTGCAGCACAAGGGCAGTCCTCCCCTGGGTGGGAAACCGGAGAATGGAGACGACAGGAACGGGACGGGTAGATGGAGAAGCATGGGAGGCAAGGGAGGAGGCATGGGGTTGGCAATGGTGCGTCACTGGTGTGCGCACGCGCGTTTCCATCCAGTTGCTTGCCTGGTCCCATGTGCGTAAGAGTCTGTGCGGGCCTCGGCCACACAAAGGCATCCGTGTGTGTTGACTGAATGCAGTGTGCAGTGTGCGCGGGGCCCCAGTTGCTTGCCTGGCCCCATTCTGGCGTTGATGTGCGGGTGTAATAGAATGTTGAGAGCGCGCATGGCTGTACTGTGGCAGACACACGTCAGCATGAGAGGCTCCACGGGCCGTCACAGCAGACTCGGTAGGTGCGTCAAGCACGCACGTGATGTTTGTAAGAGCCTGTGTGGGTCTCGGCCAGACAAGCAAAGGCGTCCGTGTGTGTAAACTGCAATGTGCGCGGGCCCCCGGTTACTTGCCTGTTCCCATGCTGGCGTTGATGTGTGGGTGGCGGGAGAGGGCCACCGACAGGGCCTTGATGAGCAGCGGTAGGAGCGTCAGCTTGACGCCCTGGGGTTCGGAGCAGGGAGAGAGCGGGGGGAAAAGGCGTTACTAACGAGAGGGGGGTGGGATTGTGCACACAGGCGCTGAAGGGCCACCGACAGGGCCTTGATGAGCAGCGGCAGCAGTGTCAGCTTGACGCCCTGGGGGTCGGAGGGGGCACACACGTGCTGACATCTCCGCAGCGGCGCCGGTTGCGTGGGTTGCGTGTTGCGTGGGTTGCGTGTTGCGGGTTGCTTGTGGAGTACAATGTGGAGTACAATGCGGCCGGCCGGCCGCGCTCCTCCACAGCAAACAAACCAGGTACCATAGCCACCTGCCCCTGCCATCGCCCTGCTACCACATCCCACACCCCACATCCCACACCCCGCACCGCACCCCATACCTTGCACCTTCATCCGCATCCCGGGGTCGTCACTAAGCATGATGTGCACAGCAAACAAGCGGTCCCCCGCCACCTATAAGCCAGCAAGCCATAGCACGCAGCGCCTCTCTGCTCGCCTAGGTGCCCCACACCCCACACCTTCTGCTTTCAGATACCCCACGCCCCGCACCTGCTTCCGCAGCCCGGGGTCGTCTTTCAGCCTGTTTCGCACGGCAACCACGCCGTCCACCGCCACCTCATCACCAAAGCCTCACTACACGCGAAAGGGAGCACGTACCATGTATTATGTTCTCACCTGCTTCCGCAGCCCCGCGTCGTCCTTGAGCCTGTTGCGCACAGCCACCAGGCGGTCCACCGCCACCTCATCACACAGGTGGAACTGCGGCAGCGCGGCAGCGGCCGTCATGGCCTTGACCATGGCCCTGCGGGAAAGAAATCGACACAATACGACGGTGTAAGCAGTATGACGATGAACTGATTTTTTACGTAACTACGCAACGTAGGAGGGAGGTGGGCCAGAAGGCCGTGCTATTGCAGCAGTGCGGCGGCGGCCGTCATGGCTTTGACCATGGCCCTGCGGGCAAGCGATGTAGACATAGCACAAGGACCGCAGCATTTGGGGCTGGCAGGGGCTTCGGCTTGGGTTGCCGTGGCACGGCCTTTACTATGGCCCTGCGTGTTGGTATGGGGTAGGGGGCACGGCAAGCCCAATTACACCCGTCGGGATCCACAAGCCGTTCTCTGTCGGCCCCCCATGGCCTGCAACGTAGATGCTGTGCAATGTCGTGGACGGAGGGCGAGGCAGGGTTCAGCAGGCTCGCGCTTTATATGCGCTGCATGGGATTCCGACGCTGGAACGGCACTCGGCCGCCCCTCACGCCCCCTCCTGCCCCCAAGGTTTCCCTTCCCCCCGACGGCAGTGCGCAGCGGGCTCACAGGACGAGCTGCATGGGGCCGGACGCTTCGACGGCACTCCCTGGGTCCCAGCGACCGCCGCCTCCGCACCTCCCTCCCCTCCCCCCACCTCGCCTCCGCAGGCTGACCGTTTCCGATTCAGTTACTTTGCCGCTCTGCGGTTTTCCCTCCCCCCAGGGTCTACCTTCGCCCCGGCAAGGCAGGGTGCAGCGGGCTCACAGGGATCGGCTCGCTGCATGAGACCAGACGCCGGAGAGGCATTCCCTGGGCCACAGCGACCGACGCCTGCCGAAAAGGACCCCTGGGTTTCACTTCACCCCCTGCACGCCACGCCACACACCTCCGGTAGCCCTTGAGCGGCACCACCTGCCCAGCGGCAGCCTCCCCGCCGCCAGCCGCCGTCGCCGATCCTGCCCCCGCCGCCGCCGCCGCCACCTGCTGGTACGCCGCCATGAGCTCCGACAGCGAGCGCTGAGGTGCCACCGCCGCCGCCGCCGCCACGGCTCTGTCGCCCGGTCCCGCCGCCGCCGCCGCGCCGCCGCCGGGCTCCGCCGCCGCCGCCGCCGCCGCCTGCTGCCGTACCTCCTCGGCGTGGCGCATGACGTCAGCCTTAGTCACGCGGCCGCCGGGGCCCGTGCCGGACACGGAGGCCAGGGGGACGCCGAGCTCCCTGGGTAGGGCGGGTAGGTGCACATGGTTTCAGGTATGAGGGCATGAGTACCTCGAGTACCAATCCGGTTGCTATGTTAATGCCGACGGTGGGCATCACCAGCCTCCTTTTATCAGTAATAAAGACATTGCTAACTTACTGCACCAGTACAATTGGGAGGACTGAGCAGGTTTTGGAGGTGGGCGAAAGCCCCTCAGGCGACCCGTCGACGCCGTCCCACACCATGTGCCATGTGCCATGTGCCCTGCCTCCAAAGATCTTGTGTCCAACCTATGTCCCATCCCGCGTCATCACAACACTACCCACCTGGCCAGGGCGCGCACAGCTGGTGACGCGTGTACCAGGGCCTCCTGGGGGCCGGAGGCGGGGCCAGACGGGGGGGCTGCCACAGCCCTGCCCACACCTCCAGCCTCTCTTGCTGCTGCTGCTGCTGCTGCTGCCTGAGGCCCGTTGCTGCTGCTGCTCACCGCTGCAGCTGCAGCGGGAGTGCTTGCGGCTGCGACGGTGGCGGTTTTGGTGATGGTGGAGGTGGTGGTGAAAGTGGCTGCAGGGGCTGCTGCTGCTGTGGGGACCGTGTCCGGTGTAGCAGCTGCTGCTGTTGCTGATGGTGTTGTTGTTGGCGGGCTCGTCGCCACCCCTGGTGCAGGCGTGAGGTGCTCGGGTGCCACCACCTCGTCATCCGCCACCTCCAGGTCCACCAGGGGAGCGCCCACCTGCATGTGCACCGGTGCGGGAGGGCAGTAAACTGGTGAGCAACGACCCATGGGTCAGCGTACGGTACTTTTCATCAGGTCTCTCTGGTGGTAAGGGAATGCGGAGGGTTACATGGGGGCACAAGAATTGTGCAGTCATGCCCACGCAGGCATCTAGGAGCCGGCGTCGGCGTGAGCAGGGGGTTGAAGCAAGGCGGGGAATGTGGCGTATCACGTGGCATGCAAGGCGTGTAGCAGGGGGGAAGCTGTTCTGGATTGGAATGTGCACTGGGAGGGCTGACGTGCGTTGACCGTTGCGTTGACCAAATCGTACGTACCTTGACGACGTCCCCTTGCTTGTGGTGCAGGCGCAGCACCAGTCCCGCGTATCTGCTGGTTATCTCGATGCTTGCCTTGTCGCTTTGCACGTCGCACAGCTTGTCAAACTGGGCAACGTTGTCCCCCGCCTGCATGTCAAGTCGCACGTGGCACCATGACAAGGTCCTGGCATGTTCTACACCAAAGTGTGCGCTTCACTGCAAGATGGTGGGGAAACAGGCCCTTCGAGTGCGAGCTGGTGCATGGGGCCGTGCCTACACAACCTGCATTAGGCCTGGTATTTAACTCATCTATCACACTAAAGTGGAGCAGTTTTTCATCGCTCCAGAGCTTATGCCAAGCGCTGCAGTGCCGCCTTCGCACTGGGGGAGGGCCACCCCAGCTGCCCCCAAGTCCCTGCTGACGTCCGTCCGACGCAACCCCAGCTGAGGGGGACGCACCTTTACGCTCCAGGCCACGAGCTCGCATTCCGATATACCTTCTCCTGTTTGCGCTAAAGGAAAAGCGACAACGCGCCTCGACGCAAAGTGACGGAAGGCGAGCGTTGGACCTCCCGACGAGTGTCCCTGAACAGCTGAAGAGCTTGCTGCGACATTGTGGCAAACCTCTCCACCGGTAACATAGATGTAACGCAAACGAGTGAGGTTCCCACTTCTAGCTCTACCAAAGGAAACCAGAGCGCGCTGCATTCTGTTGTATCTGCTGTCCTAGGTATTACAAAAAGGTTTGCGCTCAGCACCTAGACTAACGTAATATGAATGATATACATTGCTGGTGCGGACTATGGCGTAATTAAGTGCCGCGACCTGCCGAAGAGCCCTCGCGAGGACATGACTTCTGAACTACCGCGTGTCACTATGGTCAATTATGCAATGTAATGTGAGAGGAAATGTTTACTGCTTATCGAAGTGTTTCACTTGTCGATGTCATTCCGCCTTCTGAATTTCAACGGCTAACAGGCAACCGCCTACACGTGTCAGCTCCAGAACCATGGTCAGCAGGCGGGAGAATCATTGACTTGCTGTAGCACCTGCATTGACTGATCGATAACGAGCAAAGTCAAGGAAGGAACTGCTGCAGGTTGAATGGTACAACGTTGCATGATTACTTTCATGGATATTACGTACCAGATGGGCGGCCTGCCAAAGTTAGGTGGGACCACTCAAACCAGGGGGACTCCCCTGGTCCACGGGCAAACGGGCTGGAAGGTTTACATCGACCTCCAGAGTTCAAGCCGTCACGGCTAGCACCTTGAATCCCAGATTCCTGTTAGCAGCTACAAGAACCCCCCTGTGCACCCTGACGGCACCGAACTTCTATTCCTGTCCCTCGTGCTCATGCATAGCTTCACGCGAAGGTAATGCCCTGCTCTGCCCTGTCTAGCCTACAAACCTGCCAAAGCGACTCGTCCGAAACCCTACACATTCAGCGTGTCAAGTGCAGTTGAGCAAGCATAGGGACGCATATGGCGCCATTGACCCTTTGGGCTACGGTAGCCCAGCCCACACTGCCAACAGCCTCCTACCGGAACCGCGTGCACCAAACTTGACTATGCCCGTACTCCTAAGCCTATGTAAGCGGTGACCAGAAAGAACACGCCGCACTTCGGCAAACGCTTGCAATGGTCACACATGCATCCTGCTGTCCTGTAATAAGTCATACATGTCTCATGCCCAGATGCGGGTAAGCGTCACGGCATACTAGCAGTGACGCGCTTCGCTGCGCTGTGCCACACATGCACCAGTCCAGTTACACCTCCGTCGAGGCAGCCTGCTGCTTCGCCAGCGCTGCGCCGCCCTGCCTGCTCGGCCGGCCAGTGCCAACTGAGGCCGCCGCGTGCGCAACGCCTGCCACGCCAATGGCCGGTGTCGCGTTTGGCCGTGGCGTTATGAGGCACGCAAGGGGATCCCAACCCGCTGCCGCTGCAGCCGCAGCAGCATCCACCGCCTGGACCTGGGCCGCCAGCGCCAGGTCAAGCTGCGAGGAAAGGACAGCATTACCGTCAGACAAGCGCACGTAGACTATTACGCTTGACAGATAAGCCAGACCCCCCTGGACCTTGTTGCATTCCACGGCAATACGACGCTTGGTTGGAACAGTCGCACACAGGCATTCGTACCTGGGCGTGCTGCCGTAGCAGGTTGGTCAGGTCGGCGAGGTTTCCCGCGCTGGCCATGTTGATGGCGCTCAGGGCCTCCATGCTGCTCAGCGCCTCGGCACTCAGGCCTGCACCTGCCAGCGCTTCGGTCGGCAGCGCGCTGTACGGCAGGAACGGCAGCACGCCCCCGAGCGCCGCCGCCTGCTGCAGCATCGCCAGCTGCTGCAGCTGCAGCTGACCCACATCGCCCGTGCTGCTGGACTGGGGTGGCGCTAGGCCGTTGGGCATGGGGAGCGGAAGCTTTCCCTGCCCGTACTGCGGGCTGGTGGGCTGCGAGCTGTCCTCCCCGTCCTCCGCCTCGTAGTCCTCGTCATCTACACGGCAGTACAACGTGTACGACAGTCAGGTACATGCATGTACGTCAAGGGAGCATGGGTTCTTAGGAAAGGCGCAGCAGTACGCTTCCGCCCTCGTGAGCTGTGCGTTAGGTATAGGCTTGCTGAGCGTACCTGCGTCGGCAACGTCCTTGGGGCTGCGGCGCTTAGTGCTGGACGGCTGCCGGTGGTTGTGCTGCCCCTCGTAGGTGACCACGAACCGGTTGGGGTCGTCAGCGCTGCGCTCCACGTGCTTCCGCACAGAGCACCCAGCGTGGGTGCACTTGTAGTATGCGCGCGGGTAGGGGCTGCCCTTCACCTGCTTCTGGCCGTACTTGCGCCACCTGCAGGTATACATTTGACGCGGCGCTTAGGAAAGGCCGCCGATGTGGGTCAGCCCGATGCGGCCGCAGCTACCGACAACTCACCGGTAACCGTCCTCAAGCTGTGCGAAGTCCACGACGCGCTGCATGGAACCGTTGGCGGACACCCCCGGGCCGTCATCCTCCTCCTCAGCTTGCTGCCGCGACCGACCGCCCGGCGCCTCCACGCGCTGCCGCTTGTTGCTGGGCCCCTCGTCAGGGCTGTTGCTGGTTGATTTTAGCTGCCGCTCAGCCTCCTCCGCGTACGCTGCGTCAGGCAAGAGACCGAGTTGAGCCTTGCTACGCATGGCATGTATTGGGTAAGCAGAACGTGGAATGTTCGGTTTGCGCTGACCCCTCACCTGCAAGCAAGTCCAGCCGCTTGCTAGGTGAGTCCTGCGGGGCGTCCATCAGCTTCCGCGGTGCTGTCCCAGCATGCTGCATGGACCGCCCGTCCTGCGGAGCAGCCCTGTGAACGGCCACAGGCTCCGGCTCGCTTGCGTCCGCGTCGTCATCTGCGCGCTCTCCGCTGCTTGCGCCAGGGTTGAGCCCTGAACACGGATCCGGAAACGCACAAGGTTTGCCTTACACAACCGTGGAGACAAGGAGCATAAGCGAGGGGCAGCGTGTGCAACACCCTGCAGTCACACCTTGGATATCCGCCCTCAACGCGTCCGGGATGGGCAGCATGCCACTTCCCAGCGGCAGCAAGCCCAAGGACGGAAGCATCAACGGTTGGGGGAATTGCGGTGCCGCAGAGGCGCCTGAATCCTGGCTCTCCATCCGGTGCGGCGCCTGCATGAATACGCAGCCGCATGTTATGTCTGTGTTGGCCAGCACACATGTCTCTTGTGACGTGTCAAACGAGTGCCTCCGTATGACCCACCGGAGGCGGCTCCACCTTCGGCTTTGGCTTGAACCGAGACGCCTTGGGTGCACTCGGCGCCGGGTGCGTGTGCTCACCCTGTAAGTTCAGAAATGGAGTCAGAAGTCGGCCAGCGTCCTCTACTCGGGGTGTTGCGCGAGGGCATGTTGCTCACCTTGTACTCGGTCGACAGCACGGTTCCGTCTCCGTCCGAGCGCTCAACGATTTTCTTAGCCAGGCATCCAGGATGGCTGCATTTATAATAGCTTCTTGGATTGGGGCTGCCCTTCACCAGCTTCTCGCCATACCTGCGCCAGTAAGGGCGATGGTCAGGATGCTGGGGGGCGGACCCGACCCACGCCCAAAAGTGCTCCAACCTACTTGCGCCACTGCCATCCATCCGAGTTCGCCACTGATTGCTTGCCGTTGCCAACGCGTGGCTCGAATTCACGCTTGACGCCCTGCGAGGAAAGCGTCGGTCATCTCGAAGTGCTCAACGGCCGCGCTCCAGCGACTCGCAAGACAATCCAAAGCTTGCTACTACTATCAGATACCGAAAAGGGTCAAGTGTGCCCGCAAGTGAACCAGCAGGCTGCTCTCCTCGTAACCGGCGCACTGCTCCCCCCGACCGGGTCAAGTCAACACGCCCATCGGCCCTGTGCCTCGGGCCAAGAAGTGATCGCGGTGCAGCCCGCAGGCTAGCAGAGCCTTAGGCTTGACCGATGTTCTTCCTAGAGTGCCTAGGGGTTACTCACTTTGCTGGCCTCGGCTCCACTGGCCGCCTCTGTCCGCACCGGTATGGGAAGGGGCGCTTTCACCGGCTGCGCTTGCGACTGGAACAGCGGTGGACAGAGCTGATGGATTCCTGTTGTAGGAGACGCCTCCACCTGCTGTGCGCAAGGCCGTGCGCCGCGGTTTGGCAACGTCCGGTGCGGTCAAAGCACGAATGCCCCAGGCATCGGCACCGGCACCTCACTTGTAACAACGGCAGCAGGACCGGCGAATCATGCGCTGCGCCACGGAGGTTCCCAAGGGCTGCGATAGCTGAAAGCGGGTTCAGCGGGCCTCGCAACGGAGCCTTCACCACGCTCGGAGGAGGAAGAGAAGTAGCGACGTCCATGCTGTCTACAGATAGGTTATGCTCAAGACATAATCATATATTTGCTGGTAATGGTTACAGTTCAGGAGTCGCAGGTGCAGCGTGTAGTTATGCTTTGGTTGAAGTCTATTCTGATGGTCAACGCGAAGTGTTATAACTGTTTCTTTCTATATTTACAGATCTATGAAGTGGTCCACAGGAGCCCCAGGCGTGTCTTTTTCGGGGAAGTCGGGGAACTGTCCTCAATGACAATGCAGTTGAACGACTGGAGCCACGACTTGCTGCTCACCACAAACCAATAGACATTTTGAATGTATATTGCTTGCATTAGCAACGCCTAGCAAACGATGCCTCTTACAGAAAGCCTTCCTGCCCTTTACTCCTCCCTCCGCAAGATCGCCTCCTGCTGCTCTGGCGGTAGCTTCAAAAACCTGCAATTGAAAAATATATCCGGTGTGAACAAAGGGCTTGGACACGTCGGCCAGACTAAGTCGCAGGCAGTGTGAGCGTGTGACAAGCTATGACAGCGAGCGACCGGCTGAATGTGCACATACATGTACCGTATTGCCTGACAGATGATAGGACATGTAGACATGTACCCAAAAGGAACCTGACGTTGGCGCGTTACCACTTACTCGAACACCGACTTGTCGCCTGTGAAGCAGCAACACAGCGAACGAGATGTTTGTTAGCACGGTGGGCTGCACGCAACATACCCTTGGCATACAGTGGTGCCCGACGCCCGCCAAATCGTTGCTGTCGGCAAGGCTGCGACAGCCCTTGTGGAGGGCTCCCCTGATGCACTCAGGCTGTCACCTACGCCACGTGGTTTAGGCATCCCTAATCCACGGCCTTTCGCCAATATTTGGACACATCGGCTTACCGATATCATCTTGTACGCGCTGCGTGTACTTCCGCCCAGCAAAGATGGACAGCAGCACCATGCATGAGGCAAGCAGTCCTAGCTCGACCTGCACGCACACGGGGTTAGTGTCAGTGTTGGGCGCCCCCACACCGCGGTCTGGGCAATGTAGGTGATCGCTATGTCCACCGTACCCTAGACGAGCCCACACCGCCTGGTGTCAAACACAAAGCTGCATTGCAACTCGGAAGTGCTGCACTGGACGCCAGGCGGGTTCGCCAGCAGATCGACGCAAGTTGCGGTGCGCAAACAACCCGGGCAAACCCACACATGCCACCGTGTGGCAGCGACTTCGTTCTCGGAGAGGGTCTGCGCCACACCCAACTGCGGCCTTACTGACCCAAATGCGCAGCCACCCCGCTCACCTTCTCAGACCAGATGCCCAGGAGGTGGCCGCCGGTCATCAGGGGGATGGCGCCGAAGAGCCCGGCCGCCTCGAACTTGTTGTAGCAGAAGCCCTACAAGCCATGTTGCACAACTTCAGTCGAGCGCTCGTATTTAGCAGAAGCCCTACAAGCCATGTTGCAAGTGATCGATAGAGCGCTCCATGTGCTTTGATCCTCAAGGCGCAAACGGTACGTACTGGTGGTCACGGTCCCTCTGGCGTCAGAGCAGGAGTGGGGCCACGGCCTCGCACTGAAGGGAACATACCTCCTTGAAGGCGACACCTGCAACCAAGAGAGATCCATTGTCAACGCGTCAATGCCCGATGTGTGTGCTACCTGCTTGTCCTCGCACCCAGGCTGGCCGCACCTGTGAGCGCCGCAAAGGCCGGCCCGACTGCCCACATCCACACGGGGTGCTGGTAGACAAACTCCGCCACAGGCGCGTCCTGTTCGGGGCAGAAGAGGAGCGGTCCACAAGTTACGCAGCGTGGAGGCTGCACCACACTGACTTTCAGCGCGAGGTCCCCGCTACCCGTGTCACTGTACGTGGTTTTTTGCTGGGCATGCTCCTGCGCTGGTTGGCAGTTTAAAAAATCACGGCCAGCTGCCATGTTGAGTCCCATCCTCTCACCTGGGTGAGCGCCAGCGCTGCGATTGCAAGCGTTCCCACGCCCCACAGCACCTGCAGAGCGGGTTCCACGTGGGCAGCCCGTGTCTCATCACTCCGTGTAATGACGTGGAGAGCACCTTGGTGAGCCGCAGTGTTCACTTGCAGACATCCCAGCGCCCAGCTCCACTTTGTCTCTATGCGGATCATGCCGTACGCGCCGTACGGGTACTACAATGGTCAGCGACTAGCTACCATACACTGCACAGACGTTTCCTTGGGCTATCACCGTTATGGCAGCGGAGGCCCCACACCTGCAGCGCGCGCTTCAGCACTGCCACGTAGATGTGAATCTGGTACAGCGACAGCCCCAGGCCTGCGCAACCCACAAGGGTGGCGAGGTCCAGGTAGTCCTGTTGGGGCGGGTTATCCATTCACGTGCGAAATGGGTGTCAGAAGCGTATTACTCAGGCTGTATGCAGTCTAATACGTTGCACAGTTCCTGCGCATGGCTGAGCAACGCAGCCCCAGTAGTCAGGGCAAAGGCGCTCGACTCAGGAGTGTGTTCAGGGGGGCAGCACGCAGGGTTGCACAGCCCGTGCTGACGTTGATGCCGCGTGCACCTCAGTGTGAGGTGTATGGGAGCCCCACCTGCATGCCGCTGCGCAAGCTTTCCTGTCCCACAGGCAGCAGCGCGTAGGCGCCCACGTACAGAAACGCTGTGCACAGGGGAAAAGAAGACGCAGCGGACACCACAGGCATGAGGCCGGGTGCTCCAGGCACACGTAACGGCCAAGAGCAGAAGAGGACGGACAACTGGACCTCACCTAGAGCTGTCACGCTGATTCCAGCCCTGTAGCTCCAGACCTCGATTAGGTCCTCCTTGGTTATGGACCACGGGCCATACCGCCCCATGTAGACCACTGCGGAATGGGCAGCACCAGGTCGCAGACCTTTGGTTGCGGTACATTACTATTTATTGCTATGGTATACATGGATGATGGTGGCAGTGGTGGTGAGGTGTCGAGTCATTTCGCGAAGAAGAGGCCCAGGCGCCTGCGATGCATCCTCATTGACTAGGTCAGGAGACAGCAAACGACTGTGTCTACTCACCAGGGTTTTGCTCCTGCGTCGTAGCATGGGCTCGTAGCTGCTCGCCCCGAGCTTCGCGAGGCGCCCGCAGGTGTTGGAACGCTGACCTCAGTCCATGCCTCGGGGTCAGCGGATTTGTTCGTGCCGCTGAGGAAGTGGCACAGCACAGGCGCCCAGATGCTTGCTTCAACATGATGTATTTAGTCAAGGCAAAATCCTTCGGGCCGTTTCACGCGTTGAACACGGTTGACTATGGGAGAGCGCCTCCGAAACCGTGCCTCCAGAACCACACCAACGAAGTATGGGCACTTGGGCAGGCCTGCCAACGACGCTCGTCAGCGTAACGCGCACGGTAGAGCTATTGAGCATATGTTCCTGTTTGAAGGAAAGCATACAAGCACTCCCATGTTAGCCCATCCAGCCCGCTAGGTCGCAGGCAAATGCTCGAAGGACGGTATTGCGCGTTGGCTAGTTTGACACTATTGCAGCGGCGGGCTTGCGTGCTATGGCATACGCGGTGCCCCAGCCGGTCACAAAGCGCCTGAAGTTCATGGAGCCAAGCGGCCGGGAGATACGCGAAGGATGGGACCCGATGGACATGTCCTACATGCAGCTCTTGGACACAGCCAATGCAGCTGCTGGTCAGGCTGAGGAGGCGCCCGCGGAGGTGCGATCGGTAGCAAGGGGTAGCCTCCCCCATGTGAGCGCATCGCTTCGCAGCCCCCGACATGAACCCATCGGCATTTTGCATTACCCTAGGCCGAGGAGGCTCCTCCGGATCCAGGGGAAATCATCAAGGTGTTTGAGGACGCCAAGGTGGGACTGAGGGGTGACTCGACTAACTGGGGAAACCACGGTGCTGGTAGCCCCTGGCCGTTTGCGGCAAGTTGCCCATACACTGACTGGCAGCACATCCTCAGACCTCATGGAGATGCTCCTGCACAAGAAAAGATATTGCGGTGGCGGCGGCTGGGCTCCACCCCGGGCACCCTCGTAACCCACCATGCACAACGGCTGGGTGCACACCAGTCGGCCGACGGGGAGCCCTCTGCCTATCCCTCAGCACTGTTGAGCACTGATGATGCTCCTCGCTGTGATTCATCAGGGTAACCTGGACATCATCCTGGATGTTGTCACCAACCTAGAGCGGTCTTTCCTGGAGGCTAAGCCCTTCTCCGCGGGAAGGTGCGGCAAGCGTTCCAGGGGCGGGAGGTGGGGGGATGCGGGGGCCCTCCGCGCCCCAGGGCCTGCGAGGGTGGAAGGCCTGCCGACATGGCCGAACTGCTGCCATGGCTAAACCTGGCGCGCGTGGAGGGGTTGCGTCTGGGGCCTGACGCAGTGGCTTGCCTGCCGCCACGTGTGGGGAGCGTGCAGGGGCCTTGGCGGGGGGCCTGCCGCAGTGGCTCACATGGCTTGGACCTGTTTGTGCACCACGAGGCGACAATGTGGCAGGGGAGGGCCCTGCGCAGCAGTGCAGCAGCAAGCAGTGGCGGGTGGTTGTACGACAGGCCCTTGTCTCTGCGTTTTCCGCAGGACTAGCACACACGGCAAGGCCGCTCTTGCCTTGCTACGCCATACCTTGCCTTGCCACACCCTGTCCGCTTTTCCTATATGCTTGCAACTGTAACAGACCTCTTCTGCCTACATCCCGCACCGCGCCCGCTACACACGGCAAGGCTTTGTTCCCTGCCCCCTGCGCCGGCCCCCTGCTTTCCCTCGTGCCCCCAGGCGGCCGGGCGTGAAGCGCGTAGATGCAGTGGCCAACAGCCTGCAGTCGCGTGTGGCTGCCACGTGCGGCACCCTGGGCCGGGTTGCGGCGCGCCTGCGGGCGGGGGCGGACGCGCTGCAGGTGCGGGGTTGGCACTCTGCGATTATGGGGTATTAAAAGAAAGGGGGACGGGAAGGCGACAAGTGTGCTACGCCGCGCGCTTGGGGGCTTGGCAGGGTGCGGACGCGTAGTGGGATGTTGCACGCACGCGGGCGGGAGCGAGGCGCGCTGTGGGGATGCGCAGCCCATGCGCAGTGAGGGACACGTGCTGCCTCTGGGAATGGTGCTGGTGGTGGCGGCGTGGGAGGGCATGGACCCATGGGTCGGTCCGGTGTTACTGCCACATCCGGCACCCTGGGCCGGGTGGCGGCACGCCTGCGGGCGGGGGCGGACGCACTGCAGTTGGCAGAGCAGAGTGCGGAGGTGGTGACGATTCTGAGGTACTGATGGCATCGGGATAAGGGGCCGGGCTACCTGCACCGTAAGCGGCGCAAATGCGCGGTGCGGGCGCATGGTGCGTTTGGCATGGTGATGGTGGCGGCGTGGGAGTCACGGAGCTATGGACCCGTGGGTCGGTCCGGCGGGGCGGCTTAGGGGGTTGCAGCGGGGGTGGCAGCAAATGCTGCATGCGGACAAGAGTCTGGCGCCGCGCGGCGCGGCGCAACTGCTGCGCAGCGTGCATTGGAACAGGCAAATACCTGTGGGCAAGGTGTAATTTTGAAACGGGACTCGTGGGTCGGTCCAGTGGGCGGGTTAGGGGGTTGGAGCGGGGATGGCAGCAAGCGCTGATTGCGGACAAGGGTCCGGCGCGGCGCTGTACTGCACCACTGCCGTGCAGCGTGCAGTGGAACAGGTACCGGAGATACAACCGGAGATGCAAAAAGCTGTGATAGAATGTTCTCTACTGCCGCCTTTCGCCATGCAGGCCCACGCTGACCGGGAGGACTCCTTCTACGCCCAGCTGCGGCAGCTGCAGATGTTCTGGAAGGTATGGCATCGCCCCACAGCCATCTGTTTGGTCGGTACCAAATCTGCGCCCCGCACTGCCTGTGCCCCCCAACACATGCACGGTGTTTAGCAGCTACTGGGGACGGTCATGCTGTATTGGGTGTGTACCAGCTCCGGAGAGAACCCACAGCCACCAGACAAACCAAGCACCGTTGGCCATACCAACTACGGCAACAGCTCAGCACTGACCCTTGTACGACCTGTGCCACAGGTGCACCTCAACCCACGTGTCATCGACTGCCCCTTCATGGTGGACCTAGCCTTCCCGGAGCAACTTGTAACCACCAGCGCATCAGCAGCGGGGGCTGGCGGCGCCGCCGCCGGGGCGGACGCAGCCGGCGGCGGCGGCGGGGGCGGCGCAGCGGCCGGCCGCGGCGGCGCCGCTGGGGGCGCGGGGGGCGGTGGTGCGGCGGCGGCGGGGCTTGGCGTGGGTCAGGCGCTGACGGGCAACACGTACGAGCTGGGGAGTGGGTCGCTGCTGATACCGCTGATGAAGGACGACGGCGGAGCGATGAGGGTGCAGGTGGGGCATGCGGATGGGCGACGTGGGGTGCGGTTGTGGGGCCGGCGCCATGAGGGTGCAGTTGGGGCGCGTGGCAGCGCGTGGGGGTGCGGGTCAGACATATTGGCAGCCTGACGCGGCTGTGAGCGATGCAAAGTTGTCACCGTGAACGGGGTTGGCGTGCGGGTGGGGCACGTGGCAGCGCGTGGGCGCCGTGGGGTGCGGTTGTGGGGACGGCGCCATGAGCGAGGGTGCAGGTGGGGCACGTGGCAGCCCGTGGGTGTGGAGGTGCGGCCCTGGAAACGAGAGCGCCATTACAGAGCTGGGAGCTGTGTAAGAGTGTGTGTTAGGCTGCCATGCATGGTTGCACGTGCGAGGCCCACCTAACGTGCAGATGGGGCACGTGATGGCGCGTGGCTGTGGGGTTGCGGGCCTGGGGACGCGGGCGGGTGTGCGAAGCTAGCAGGATGGTCTCAGGCTGGGAACCAGTGCATGCGCAGCCCGCGTGCATGAGGATGAAAATCTATAGATGGGAGTGGACTGGCGGACCTGCTCGCAGGCTGTCCAGCTTTTCACATGCGCCTTGACTGCGCCTCGCTTCCCGGGTCCGCCGGATACGCAGTGCACAGTCTTGTAGCTTCGATCACTCACCCGACTCCCCTTCCCTGCCCGCTGTCTCATTGCATCGACTCAGTTGGAGCTGCCTGAGGAGCGCCCTTCCGTTAACGACACGGCGAAGGCGGCAGACACACGCGTCATCGGGAAAGGCAGGTGTCTGTAATTTGCAGCACGGTTTGGATCATTGGGCAAGGCAGGTGTTCTAGCCAGTGGCAGGAGATGTTGCACATGCAGCAGCGCCCCTCCTCCTGGCCGAGTGGGCCAGTGGCGGAGGTGCAGGCACCAAGACGCAGGTGCTGGTGGGCTCGCAGCGCGTGCACGCCCTGCTGCTGCACCGCACTCGCACACACATCCCACACCCCACTGCTTAGTACACACCCACACCCACATGTCACACCCACACGCAGGCACCAAGACGCAGGTGGTGGTGGGCTCGCGGCGCGTGCACGCCCTGCTGCTGCTGCGCCTTACTCGCACACACATCCCACACCCCAATACTCGCGTTTTACGCGTACCCCACTACCTAATACACACCAACACCCACATGCCACACCCACACGCAGGCACCAAGACGCAAGTGGTGGTGGGCTCGCGGCGCGTGCACGCCCTGCTGCTGCAGCTGCAACGGCGGCAGCTGTGGCGGCAGGTGGCGTCGGGGCTGGAGCGTGACGCTGCTGCACTGGGCCTGAGCCCGGGGCAGGGCGGCGGAGGCCCTGGCGGAGGCCACCCCGTGCACGTCAGCCTGGCCCGACTGGTGGGTGGTGGTGCAAACTGCAAACTGAATCAAGGCATAACAGTAACTCGGGCAGCAGCATGGCTGGGCTAGTGGGCAGGGCCATATAGGGGCGGGTGGTTGGGGATGGGGGGCGGCAGCTGTGGCGGCAGGTGGCGTCGGGGCTGGAGCGCGATGCGGCGGCGCTGGGCCTTGGACCGGGGCAGGGCGGCGGAGGCCCGGGAGGGGGACACCCTGTACACGTCAGCCTGGCCCGACTGGTGGGTGGTGGTGTAATTTGTGGTGCAATTGCTGGACTAACAGTAGCAACCTGCAAACTGAATCAAGGCATAACAGTAGCTCGGGCAGCCGCATGGCTGGGCTAGTGGGCCGGGTCATAGGGGCGGGTGATTGGGGATGAGGGGCAGGGGGCAGGTGGCGTCGGGCCTGGAGCGCGACGCGGCGGCGCCGGGGCTGGGTCCGGGGCAGGGCGGCGGGGGCCCGGGAGGGGGACACCCTGTACACGTCAGCCTGGCCCGACTGGTGGGTTGAGGACAGGCGTGCAGTAGCGCTGAGGGGCGAAATGTTGGAGGCAGAGGTCGGGGGGAAGCTGGTACGGGCACGGCGGGCGGTCATGTCCGGGGGGCAGGGGGCGGGGGACACCCTGTCCACATTAGCCTGGCCCGACTGGTGGGTTAGGGACTGGAGGTGTGGTATGAACTGCAGAGCAACGTGTTGGAGGCGGTGTACGGGGGGAGCTGGTAGCTGCACAGCGGGCTCTCGTGCCAGGGGGCAGAGAGCGAGGGACACCCCGTGCACGTCAGCCTGGCCCTGCTGGTGGGTGGGGCTGAGCTGGAGGCGGGGGTGCACGTAGAACGCAAGGAAAGCGTGTAGGGCGTCAGGGAGTCACGGAAACGGGGGCGGGGGCGGGGGACGGGGGCGGGGTCAGCTAGTACGTGCACAGCGCACAGCGGAGCCATATGTGTCGGTTGCTCATCAAGTAGGAACAGAAGGCCGGGGTTGCAGACGCCGTGATGAAGCAAAAACGATCCGAGGGGCGTTGGACTTGCAGCAATCGGCCTGCCTGCTGGCGCGTCGGCCGACCCACGGGTCCGTCCCCACGCACATCCTGCCCCTCCCCCAATACTCCTCATCCGACACTGTTTCTTCGGGAGTCTCCCCCACTTCTGGGCCTCCCAGCACCCGCTATCCCACGCCCTTGCTGTCCTCAACCCCAGCGCGATGCGCAGAGAGTCCTCACAACCACCATGGTGGCTTGCCGTCCTCAGCCCCTTCGCCCTTTCGAGCCGTGTTCACGGACGTCCGTGTTGTTTTTGCCCCGTCACACCACCCCGTCCCACCCCGTCCCAGCACGTGTTCGTCACGCGCGACCCCACGCTCGCTCACAATCGATATTACGGCACCTCACGCCCCACAGCCTGCATTTGCGCTCCTACCGCCTAACCCACACCCTGCCACATCTCAATCCCACAGGCCTCCCAGCACTTGCTGGTCACGCCCGATCCCACCCAGGCCGCCCTCCGCCCCCTCATCCACGGGCCGAGGAGCAGCCTTTAGCACCCTAACAATCCATAACACGCATGCCACTTCCAACCCTCCCACACGTCCAACGTCCATGCCCCTTACCCCTAACCCCGTACCCCTTACCACCCACAGGCCTCCCAGCACGTGCTGGTTACGCCCGACCCCATCCTGGCCACCCTGCGCCCCCCCATGCTGGATCAACCTCTCCCTCCCACCCTTTCAAGTCCAAACCCCAGGCCCATCACAATGCCCTTTATTTTGCAATTGCCACTGCGGTTTTCCGGTCTTGCGTTATTAACCGCAACACTCTGTTACTGATCGATTACCCCAGGCGTCGCAGCACGTGCTGGTCACGCCCGATCCCACGTTGGCCGCCCTCCGGCCCCTCATGCTGGAGCACCTGCTCACGTGCCGCCTGCCGCCCGCCTTCCGCGCGCCGCCGCCGCGCCCGCCGCCGTACGGCGCCGCCGCCGGGCCGTACGCGGGGCCGGGGCGGGCGCTGGCGGGCCTGCCGCTGTTGCCCGAGCTGGCGGCGCTGCTCAACCAAATGGTGTTCAGGGACCACCAGCGGTACCATTTGGACTTGGAGGTGGGGCAATCTCATTGCACATAATCAACAATCGGGGCGCAAACACGTAGAATTAGTAGCGTGTGCCCGTGGGAATGGATCCACAAGTGGGGAGCTGGCGGCGCTGCTCAACCAGATGGTGTTCAGGGACCACCAGGTGGGTGCGCAGACACGTAGTATTAATGGTATTAATGGCGTGTGTCCGAGGGGATGAAACTGAATCCACGAGTGGGGGTACGCGTGTACGGCTGTGGTTCGTGCATTGCACTCACACCGTGCGGCACCCAGGGTTGAAGCGGCATGAGCAGGCCCACACGCTGCCGTACGTAACGCTCCGTTGGCGGCCCTGCAGCAGGCAGTTCCCACTGGGCCACTGCGTGTATAGTAATAGCATATTAGGTATATATGTGTGATGGTAAGCAAATGAATCCCCTCCCATTCCCCACGCAGGCCCACACGCTGCCGTACGTGACCCTCCGGTGGCGGCCCTGCAGCAGCAGCATGCTGACCAGCTGCATGGAGATACGCGTGGGGCACAGCCACAGGTGGGGAGGGACAGGGTGCTAGTAACATTTTGCTCATGAACGGTGGGGAAAGGTGGGGAGGAGCAAGGGTGCTGACCAGCTGCATCGAGGTACGCGTGGGACACAGCCAGAGGTGGGGAGACAACAGATTTACATCGGTGCGTGTACTGCAGTTGAGTAGGGAACCCGCAGGTGGGGAGGGATACTTGCAGCTACATGTGGGGAGAAAACACGCACAAGATTCATGGGGGTGACGAGCAACGGGGACTGTGAGCCAAAGTGACATTGGGACAAGCCACTCAGAGCCACCCTGACGCACAACCAGGGTTAGAAAGGAAACGCTGGAAGGGCCCGGATGCGTCCCCACCTGTTAAGATCGTCAAGCGCACCGCAGGGAACCATTGGGACTACCTTATAAATGAGGTGTATGAGTACTTGACTCATGTGTCCTGCGTTGCCGCGCATGATCCTGCTGCTGTGTGCGACGGGCGCACGGACACAGAGGGGGTGGTCCAGGTCAAACATGCAATTACCACCATAGCATTAATACATTTGATATATTGCTATAGTTAATTTGACCGGCGTATCCCTTGCCTTGCAGGATCATGCTGCTTGTGCGCGACGGGCGCACGGATGTGGAGGGTGTGGTGCAGGCCACGGGGCCAGGCGCGGGCAGCGGCGCGGGAGGCAGCCGATGGGTGCGCGACACGCAGGTGGGCATTGTTCGCGGGCGCTTCCCATGGTGGCGCAGAGGAATCAATCAGGCATGCGGTCGTAAAAGGATCTAATTGGGTTCGTGTGTCGACTGCTCCTTGTGGACCCTACGCAGCCGCACCCTAGCCCTTCGTTCTGCACGTTGACCATTTGCCGCGCCGCGTTGATCGCTGGTGCCGTCTCGGGCGCTTCGACCAGGGAGGGCGGCGACCGGAGCGGCTGGCGGGGTGCCTTGCAGACTCTGCGCATGTGCACCCTGGCCGGCGACCATTGCCTCAGCGTCCCGCTCCATTTTATTTTTTAATTGCTAAGGCTTGCTACCCTGTAACGTGCAATGCGCAGGTGGGCTTCTCGCGGCACGACGTGCCGTGCGTGCTGCGCGCGCTGCTGCAGACGCTGGGAGTGCCCCTGGAGCGCCTGCTGCTCATGCCGCACCTCACGCCGCTGGTGCACCACCACCACGGGCACCACAGCCACAACCACCATAACAGCAACCACCAAGGCAACAATAACCATCAACACCATCACCATCCATCGAGCCCAGACGCGCACGGCCAGGGGCAGCAGCAGCAGCCCGAGCACGGCGGGCTGGGGGCAAACGGCCCGCACCACGGGCAAGGCGTGAGCGGGGACGGTCAGGGGCAAGGGCAGAACGGAGCGACGGCAGGGCAGGGGCACGGGCAAGGGCAGGGGGCCCAAGGCGGAGGCATGGAGGCGGTGGTGGTGGGGCCCGGGCCGTGGGTTAAGGAGGAGCCGGGTGTTCAGCAGCAGCAGGGGCAGGCGGGTGAGGTCGGGGGCCAGGTGCCCCAGACGGAGCTGCTGCCACCTGCTGAAGCCGACGTGGGCCAACAGGGGCAAGGTCAACCGCCGATGCTGCAGCAGCAGCAGCAGTACGCGGGGACCGTGGGGACGGAGGCGGCGGTTGGGGAAGGCTGGGGCGCGGGGCCGATGGAGGGGGTGCAGCTGCAACAGCAGCAGCCCCAGGCCCCTGTGCTGGCACAGCCGGGTGGGTACGGTGCTGGCCCGGGACACCCGCAACAGTGGCAGCAGCAGCAGCAGCAGTACCCGGGGCATGCCGGCGTGCAAGGGCCAGGTGTGGAAGGAGGCGTGGGGGCACAAGGGCCTGACGGGGGGCCATATGGGATGGGGCAAGGCCCCGGGCCTGGGGTGGGCATGGGACAGGGTCAGGACCCGGCAACGCAGTACGGGGTGTGGTCGGGCCCGGGGACATTAGACGGCCAAGGGGGCGGGGGTTACGGGGGTCAGGCGCAGGGGTTGCCTGGGGGCATGCCAGGGCATGGGTACGGCGCGTGAAGGGTCGGAGTTGGGATGGGTTGGGGACTTGAGGTTGGGCTGGGGAGGTGCATGCACGTGCCACGTGTCGTGTGGAGGTTAAGGGATGTAGTCAGGGGCCTTGGGCCCTTTTTAGCGCTGCCGTGCGGTCAAGGTGCAAGCAGGGGTATGGTGCACGCGAAGACCGGGCATCGCTGCACCCAAGGTGGTGTGGCTGGCGGACGGATGGATGTCAGCTTGCCGCAGCGTAACAAGCGGGATGCGGGACCGGACCTTGCCGTTAGAGCATTTTTCTTTGTTTTGTGAGGAGGTTGCAGGGGGCCTGGAATTCGGTCCTGGCAAGCGTTCAGGTGCGCCAGCGTCCTCAGGAGTGTGTGCATGCGCGGAATGAATGGCCGTTAGCGGCGGGTCGGCAATATGCTGACACATGCAGGTTGCGACTCGGGTGACCCATGGGACTTCTGGATGGCTTAATGCTCTAGACGAGCATGGCCATTGCCCTCGTGAAGAGCTCACCGCCGGCCGTCAGCGGTTTATGAAGGCAACGAGCATGCTGACTGTGTGCTCCCTTGTCGGCGCATTATTGGCGCTCGAATAGTCGCTGGTTCCGACTGGAGCGCCCAGTGTTCTTCCTACCCGGGCGACAATACACTCCGCTCATTCCAGTAGTTATAGCAGCTTGCATTATAGCAGACAGTCCCAGTCCTCGGATATGGAGGCTTCAGGTCCCGGCGGCCCTCCGGAGAACCTGCAAGAGCTGCTGGGGGACGCAATCCCACCCGTGCAAGCCGCGCTCAGGAATCTGTTGGATCAGGGCCTAGTGAACAAATGTGCGTACTCCAAGGGGCAGATCGCGCTGGCACGGAAGTTCGCGGACGCGAAAACCAGCAGCCTGAGGCGCGTCGGACGCGACGAGTTGTCCAACCTTGTCGACAAGTCAGCAAATATCCTGCGCATAACAGCAACGGTAATTTGTGAGAGCCAGCGCCACGATGACGCACAGAACGCGGCATCCATGGTCCTGCTGCAGCCGGCGCCCGCACGTGTCGCGCTGCTCAAGCTGCTCGCTGCAATGGTGCTCTGGAACCCCGGCGTGCAGCTTCCGGCAGCTTCCGGCTGGGAGCAGCGGTACTCGGATGCGCCAAACGTTATTGCGGAGGAGCGGGAACGGCCGGGGGCCACGGTGGCGGCGGCGGGGACGGCGGAGGGGAAGGTGCAGAGGCAGCAGCGGCCGGAGGTGGCGGGTTGCGACACGCGGCTTGTGCAGCGACTGCTCCAACTCCAATACGGCGTGTGCCGGCTTGTGTCAGAGCTACTGGCGCGCAAGGCCTGCCGCTTGCATGATCTGGTGCGCGCCGACGTGCCCAGGCTGCTGCTGTTGCTGGACGCCGGCTGCTCGCTGCTGCAGACGCACGTGCTGCAGTGCCTCAGCCGCCAGCTGGCCGCCGTGTCGGGGGTGCTACTGTTGCAGCTGCCGCCGGAGGCGACGGCGGCGGCCGAGCCCATGCGGGGAGAGCAGCAGCAGCAGCACCAGCACCAGCACCAGCACCGGCAGCAGCAGCAGCGGCAGCAGCAGCAGCAGCAGCACCAGCAGCAGCAGGAGGAAGATGGCCGGGACCAGCAGGGGATTGGAGAAGCATCCAGCCCCCTGCCCGGGCTGTTGCCCGCAGCGCAGGGCGCAGCACCCGCAGGGGGTGCAGCTTCATCCTCAAGTGGAGGTGCTACTGGGCTGCTGCACGCGGCGCGACGCGCATTCGATGTTGCCACCGCCCTGATGCCTTGCCTGTACAGCCTCATGTCGATTGCAGCGGACGTCTGCTGCGCCGCCGCCGCTGGGTCTGGCAGCAGCAGCGGGCTGAGACCGTCCCGTGGGTCGCAGCCGTACGGCGGTGCAGCGGGGAGCAGCCAGCTGCGGCAGCTGTCCCGGCGGTTCCTGCTGCACATGGCGGATGGGCTGCGGGACAGCCACCTGCTTGACCACTGGGCACGGGCGTTGCTGCTCTGCGCGCTGTGCGGGGCGGAGGAGGAGCGAAGAGGGTGCGAGACCCTGACTCGGCGCCAGGCAGCAGCAGGTGGGGCGGGTAACGGTGGGGGAGGAGTGTCCGGAGCCGCCGGGCAGGCGGGGAGCGGCCTAGCGGCCGACGCAGCCGGTACGAGTCAGCAGCAGCAGCAGCAGCAGGCCCTGAGCAGGACTCACAGTGAAGTGTACTGGTGCGCTACCTTTGTGATCGGAAACGCCCTCCACAGGCTCAAGGAGGCTCGGCGGACTGGCGACGCTGCAGGCAGCCCTCCTTCGCCCGACCCCTGCTGTACCGCGCTGCAGCAAGCCCTGTCCGGCCCCTGCACCCAGCACCTCACCCTGGCCCTGGGCACCCTAATGCTGCACGAAGCCGATGAGGGGCCCCTGTACGGCATGCCGCTGCCGTACCGCACAGGACACGTGGCCGACATGCTGGGAGTGGCAGCCCGGGACCTAGCCGCAAGCGGCAGCATTGCGCAGCCGCTGCGGCTGCTAGGCCGGGCCATGTACGGCAACCTCCTGTGCCTCCTGACCGACCCGGGCAAAGGGCCTCCACCGACGCTCCCAGCGGTGCCCCCAGAGGGGCACGTGGACCTGCTGCTGCGGCTGGGGCGGCTGGCGGTACGCTCGGCGCAGGCGTACCGGGGGCAGGCGTGCAGCGGTGTGGGTCCTCGGCCGGTGGTGGTCATACAGCGACAGGACATGGCCAGCATTGCCTTCCAGTCCCTCCAGACCGCCCGTGAGCTCCTGCATTCGAGCGCAGGGAGGTCGATAGCTGCTGCTGTGGGCTCTGCGCCAGGGGCAGGGGTGGGAGCGCGGGCAGGGGCAGAAACGGCTGGAGGTGCGGTGGGAGCGGCAGGGGGAGGGGCTGGAGCAGAGGTGGCACGCACGGACATGGACACGGACACGGACACCGCTCAGCAGGCGGCCGCACTGTCTGGGTGCCCTGTGGGGCTCCGTGGAGCTGGGGGGGCAGCAACGGCACGGCGGCGGACCACGCGCGCGCCTGTGGATGCTGAGACTCGGTGGCACCGGCTGCTGCTGGACACGGGGCTGTGGGTGGAGATGGAGGAGGAGGATGTGGCTGTGTGGGGCGAGGCGTGGAGCCACTTCAACAGCCTGGGGCAGCTGGGGAGTGGTACAGGTGCGTGTTATGCCAATACCCAATAGTGCAGCGCCACGTGCTCCAAGTAGGGCAAGCGGGCATAGGCCATGGAAAGCACCACCACCTGATTGCTGCATGTAGTCTTGGGTGAGCTGTGGTGGGTGTAGGCAATGGCAGCGTGCGTGCGGCGTGGTTGCGGGTGCTAAGGAGCCAAGGCAGCTGCTGCCACCGCAAGGAGGTTTCGGTGTTCGTGCACAGGAAACCCCGGAGCGAGTCCGCAAGAAGTAAGGTTGGCGAGCTGCGACGCTGCGTTCCTTTGTCGGGATGAGCACCAACATACCTGTGGGTGCGGAGCCTTAGCCGCTGGCCGCGACAAGTGTGCCACTGATCCCTACAACTTTGACACACCATTTACGATACTGATGCTGACACTTGCGTTGTCATCCCCTCCACCGCATCCTGCTGTACCGTGCACCATGGTGCCCTGCCCTCAGGCGCCATGCCCCCCTCCGCCCCCGCCCCCGTGGCGGGCGCTCTGGCGTCTGGCGTGCTGCCCTGGACAGAGGGCGTGCTGCGGAGGGCGGGGGAGCGGGCGGCAGGCGGGGCCAGGGTTCAAGGGGAACCTCCCCTGGTGCATGCACTCCTCAGGTCCGGGTGCCCCTGGTGGCCCACCCTGGGCTGGCTTCTGGCGTACGGCGATGTACGACAGGGCGCATCTTTCATCGCCACCCTGCGGAAGTTGGCGGTGCAGCAGCAGCAGCAGCGACAGCAGCGGCGGCAAAAACTGCAGCAGCAGCAACAGCAGGAGCAGCAGCGGCGACGGCGGCCTCTGCGTGACAATGCGGCCGCGCTTTCGGATGTACCTGAGGAGCCTACAGCTGCAACTTTGGTGACGAACCACAAGGCCACAAGCATTTTGATCAACGCTGTGCGTCTGGGCCGGCGAGTAGGGGAGGCCGGCGGTGGCGGCGGCAACGACAGCGGCGGCGGTGGCGGTGGCGGCGGCGGTGGCTGCGGCGGCGATTGCGGCAGTGGCGGCAGCGGCGGTGGCGCCTACGGCGGTGGCGGCAGCGGGGGCTACGGCGGTGGCTACGGCGGTGACGGCGGTGGCGGCTCTGCCGCGGCGCTAGCCGCTCCTTTTTCGGGAGGGAGGTTGGATAGCCCTGGCCTGCCGCGGCTGCAGCTGCTGCTGTGGTACGGCGTACGGCAGCTGATGCCGCCCATGAGCCAGTTGGCTGTTGACTATGGAAGCAACGTGGGAGGCTCCATGTGCGCGGCTCACTCGTTCATGAGCAACGTGCTCCGGCCGGTGACTGTCCTGGCACTGCAGATAGCCGGTGGCAGCGGCTGCGGCAGCGGCATCAGCGGACCTGCGGGGGGCATCGGCGGCGATAGCAAGGGCGACGGCTTGGCGTGGCTTATCTCCTGGCGGCGTGTGCTGCTGGAGGAGTGGCGGGTGGTGGAACTGGTGGGCAGTGCGCTGGAGCAGCTGGCGCCGGTGCTGGCCCCAGTTGGCGAGGAAGAGGACGACCCCCTTACCACCCTACGGCAAATGGACGCGCTGCAGCCGCTCGTGGGAGCTGTGTGTTCCGTGGCGCTGGCATTCCCTGAGCGGGTGTGGACGGCGGCGGGGACACAGGGGAGGGAGTGGGCCGCCGACAGCAGCAGCAGCGGCAGCAGCGGCAGCAGCGGCAGCGGCAGCGGCAGTGGTAAGCTTGCCGCCCCCGGCCATGTTGCTGGGTCGCTTTCAGTGTGGGTGTGGCCTACTGGCAGGGTGGTGCAGCTGCTGGATGCGGCCAGGGCGCACATGACGCCACACTTCTTGAACCTGGAGCACGACGCACTGTCCAAGCTGCTGGACCTGGTCAAGGCGGGGGGCCCCGAGCTGCCGTACAAGTACGACACGCCGTTCGCGCGTGCCACCCTGAAGCTCAAGACCGATTCGCCCGGAGTGGGCGGGTTCCGCTGGCTGTCCGGCGGCGAGGTGCCCAGTCCCGAGCTCCTGGACGGGCTGCTGCGCACGTGCAGCTACCCTGCGTGTGTTAGCTTGGAGGGGGACAGCGAGGCGGGGGCGGAGGGGCGGCTGGTGGTGTGCGGTCGGGGGTGCGAGGGCGCGTGGTACTGCTGCAAGACGTGTGCGGAGGCGCACTGGGGGGAGGGGCACGAGGAGGCGTGCGAGGGAGGGGCGGCAGCGGGGCAGGGGCGAGGCGGAGAGGGGGGCAGCGGAGCCGCCGGCTGAGGTTACGCGTTAGCTTTGTGGGTCTGGAGAGTAGTAAGTAGCGCATTGGAGGTGGGATTTGGTGGACCGGTACGTATCGGTACGCAGGTACGATGGTCCTGCTTAACTTGAGGGGCGGGGAGGGGGGCAGCGAAGCCGAGGTGCCGCGTTAGCTGTGACGGCCCTGTGGTTGTGGTAGGTACTAGGTAGTGCACTGATAGTGGGGCTCGTGTTGTACCCGTTGTCCATTCAGGGTACTGCCGTCCTGACTGCATGGCAGGCGAGCAGTGCAGTTTCCGTGCCGTACGGGGTACGCGTAAAACGCGAGAAACCGTGCCGTACGGGGGGCAGCGCGGCTGAACAGCAGGAAACTAGTGTAGTAGCACAAGGTGCGCGTGCATGGTGCTGGGCTGCTGCTGGCGTTGAATGGTGTTACGATGATGTTTTCCAGGGTGCTAGGATGCTGAGTGGTTGTGCTGTTGTGGGTCGTGGTGAGCATGGCCCACGTGAGACAGGGGTGTACCTGGTTGGAAAGGGCTGTGGGGCCTGGGAGTGTAACCCAGGATTGCCGAAAGGACACCTATACACGACAGGACAAAAAAAGTTCGCCCGTTTACGGCAATGTGTCGGGTCTTTTCTAGTGCGTAGCCCCCAGCAGCAGGTGTATGATGACACCGGAAGCTGTGTCACCCTGTGTATGAGGCACACGTGCGAGGCTGGGTGTGTGTAGGCTGTTGGGTTGTGTGCGTGCAACCGTGTGTGGTCCTGTCCGCTCACACACGGACACCCAGGCTGATACAGAATGTACTGTGCTGGATAACGCTGTTTGGTCTAGGCGGTAGGATATGTGGTGCGCTGACGCACGATGACCGCACGTAAGGGACTGGTGGGCCTAGTAGGGAAGGGAACCGGGGGAGTGGCACCACCCCAAGACGTTGTCTCATTCAACGCTTGATCCGTTAACGTCGGGGGAATACCTGTGGGAAGGGAAAGGACAAGGGGGAGGTACCTGCAGGAGATACAAGGTTAGTGGAACTGTACTGGGGACGGTGGCTGCTGGCTGGTATGCGCACACCTGCGTGCTGCTGCGGTGCGCGCTGTACCTGGCTGTACGCACGGCTTGAGACAGGAAAACGCTACGGCAAGGCACAACCTATATGACAATAGGTAAGGGCAACAGGGATAGTCTGAGCGAAGGGCAATAGGTTATGCGGGCACTTTGGCCGCACGTCGTTAGTGGTACGGGCGTAGAGGTTGCTTGGGTGTAGGATCGTCACAAGCGGTGGAGGCATCGGTACGTGCGGACCAGGCCGAGGGGCGAGGGCCCCACAGGTGGCACGTGTCGCTCCTGTGCTAGGGCGACTGGGCGTTGCGAGAGGGCCAATGACGTGTGACATTTTTGCAGCTATTGCTTGCTACAATAAAGTTAGGCTGGATGCTGGACTGCTCGGGTATCATCATGCGTGCACGGTCGTGAGCCACGTGCAGTTGCTTCGGCATGTTCCAGCAGTTGGTTACCCTAGCGCTGTGCGCGCTTGTTACCGGTACAAACAAACAGTAACGTATCTTGCATAATGAAGGTAACAGGCGATTGACGCTCAGGGGGGTAGCGGCAGCGTGCGCGTGGCTTTTTTTTAATTGCACGGGAGCTAGCCGGTGGGTAGCAGCGCTTTGTGCCGCTCCAACTGGCGCGCGCTGCAACTGCGCAGGGCCTGTGCTGTGCAGCAGCAGGAGAGTACACGGCAACGGGCACGGTGTGTCAGGCAGCATGTGCCGTACGGCGGGACGATCCCGGTGCCGCACCTGGACCAGGTCCCACGGACGTGTTGCACTGCAGTCGGCAAAAGTACATTGCAGGAGAACACGGGTAGCGACCGTTGCACATGCGAAGGGTCGTGGACCATTGCTAAAACAGCAAACTGCGTAGTCAAGTCGAAGTCACAGCTTACACAATAGGAGGACGGAGCCTCAGGGACGACCTGCATACGGTAGATGCACGGACAAAGAGCTTTCCCTGAGTCCTATGCCAACCAGGACAGGACAGGTCGTTGCACTTGCGGAGGGGAGAACCATGGGGGCATGGAGGCGGTGATGGTGGGGCCCGGGCCGTGGGTTAAGCAGGAGCCGGGCGTGCAGCAGCAGCAGCAGCAGGGGCAGGGGCACGCAGGCGGGCGAGTTGCAAGGCCAGGGGACGCAGGAGGAGCTGCTGCCACCCGCGGAAGTGGACGTGGGCCAACAGGGGCAAGGTCAACCGCCGATGCTGCAGCAGCAGCAGCAGCAGGAGTATGTGGGAGCCGTGGGGACGGAGGTGGCGGCGGGGGAAGGCTGGGGCGCGGGGCCCATGGAGGGGGTGCAGCTGCAGCAGCAGCAGCACCCTCAGCCTCCCGTGCTGGCACAGCCGAGTGGGTACGGCTCTGGCCCGGAACACCCACAACAGTGGCAGCAGCAGCAGCAGCAGCAGCAGCTCCAGCAGTACCCGGGGGATGCCGGCGTGCAAGGGCCAGGTGTGGAAGGAGGCATGGGGGTACAAGGGCCTGACGGGGGGCCACATGGGATGGGGCAAGGCACCGGGCCTGGGGTGGGCATGGGCATGGGCCAGGCAGAACCATATGGGATGGGTCAAGGCACCGGGCCTTTGGTGGGCATGGGCATGGGCCAGGCAGCACCATATGGGATGGGTCAAGGCACCGGGCCTTTGGTGGGCATGGGCATGGGCCAGGCAGCACCATATGGGATGGGTCAAGGCACCGGGCCTTTGGTGGGCATGGGCATGGGCCAGGCAGCACCATATGGGATGGGTCAAGGCACCGGGCCTTTGGTGGGCATGGGCATGGGCCAGGCAGCACCATATGGGGTGTGGTCGGGCCCGGGGGATACTGGACGGGCAAGGGGGCGGGGGGTACGGGGGTCAGGCGCAGTGGGTGCCTGGGGGCATGCCGGGCCCTGGCTTTGGTACGTGAAGGGTTGGTCGAAGTGTGGCTTGTGGGCTGAGGAGGTACACGCACGTGCACGTGCCATATGGAAGCCAAGGGATGCAGCTGGGGCCGTATGTACTTAGAACGCTGCGGTGCAAGAATGGGTGTAGTACATGCGCTAGCGGGCCTCTGTGCACCCAGGTTCCGGTATGGTGGTTGTCGGCTGTGGGCCGTGGTTTGTGGGCTTGGCCCACAAGGAGGAGGTACATGCACGTGCACGTGGAACTCGAGACGTAAATTAGGGGCATAGGAGCGTGCGGGCACGGCGGACATGCATGCTAGCTTGCTGCAAGAGTAGGTACGGTATTGGATGCGCAACCGGACCTTGGCACAGCCGAAGGATGCTATGTCGAGGGCCTTCACGTTGAAAACGCTGGGCAGCAGGACGTCTGGTGAAGTTGAGTCCTGGACTTCAAAGTGAAGTACGGATGCTGCACTGAGCGGATGGCTACCAATTTGTGACGATTTCATGAAAGAATGTCAGTCAGGGTGGAGTATCGGTAGGTGTTTGCGAAGGGATACACGTGCCGGGAGTGCCTTCTGAGGCGGGAGTGCATCGACCGGTACCGTAATGTCCCTTGATGCCTTTGGTGCCTTGCGGATCCTGCGCGTGCGCACCCTGGTGCAGCCTCATTCCTCTTGATGCACGTAGCCGAGTGCTTTGCTATGTGTCCCCGCACCGCATACGGTACCGGCACTGAAATTAGTATAAACAGGAGCAGTCCAATAGACACAAAAGACACGCAGCTGGTAAACCACTCCCACACCTCTATCTGCACCGCGCTCTGGAAGATTGTTGGGAGAGCGGATGCCCTACTAGTTGTTACCGGTGTTGTCTTGGGTTTGCGACCAGGGGATGTGGCCCGGCCAGGGCCCCCCCCTGGGCCTGGCTGCGCTTGGCAGCCCTCCTGCCGTCCTACAGGTACCGCGGTGGCGATCACGAAGGGCCTCCTTCTGCGGCGCTCCACGCACTGACGTAGTTGTGCATGGCTGAAAGGTTGCTGTGCTGCACTTTGGGATCAGGTAATGCTCACGCACAGGCACGGGAGCCTAGGACAGGCAAAAAAAGGCAATGCTCACAAGGGGGGTCTCCCCCAAGGTCTCCCCTGTCTGCTGCTGCGGGTCAAGCGGTTGGCCGATGGTCATCCAACAGCCGTGCTGCAGCGATCATGGTGGCTTATCACTACATTAGAAGTAAACTATTTTTGCTTAACGGCATCGTCGGCATCATCGACACCCCATTGACGAAGCGGGTGCCTTCCGCCGTTGGTTACTTTCATTTTCGCAAAACAACCGGTACGCCCTGATGTGGACGTATAAATCATTTCTGTGCAATTATTGCAAGCATATACAACCTGTGTAGGCATCGGTTCGTCGCACCTCGACGTTTGCGTGCGTTTCTGCCGCGACATGACAGGCAGGCGATTGGGCAGGTGGGATGGGCCATACATTTTCTGAGACACGGTGTCAGTCAAATCCTAGGAGGTTGAACCCGCCAAGTACTGCGGACGCTCGCTGGCTGCGTACCCGCCCTGACGTGCATGCCTAACTACTGCTTTGCTCATTTGCCAGGTCGTGGTAAGTAATTCTAGTTGAGTACAAGGGCAGCCATGCTGGTAACCCAGAAGGTAGGTGCGGCTCCCCAGCAGGGAGCAACGGCAGGACGACTGACAATCGCGTTACTGCTGCCCATGTGCACCGCCGCGCTGTTATGCGGCTTCGCGCTTGGGCATTGGCACGGCTATTCCTATGAATTTGGCGGTGCTCGGGAAACAGCTGGACTTCCTGGCAAGAGCAGAGAAGGCCGGCGGGGCCTCGGCCACGACGTGACTCGGGTCGTTGAAATGACAAGTAGGCGTAAGTCATTCCCAGCAAAACACAATTAAATATATTGATTGTAGCAGATTACGGCGGTGATGAAGAGCTCCGCACTGTGCAGGCAGGCAGGACCCGCACGTGCCGGGCAGCAGCTAACTGCTGCTATATTGCCGCTGCCGACGTACCCACAGGTGCACAAAGTCTCTACTATGTCGCTCCTTCCACTGTCCCTGGCGCGGGGCTTGGAATCTTTGCGGCGGAGGACTTGCCGCGAGGCACCGTTTGGAATGCGGAAGATGCAATGCCGGAGAACACTGTGACCTTTTCGCGCGCGCAGTGGGACACGCTGCTCAAGACCCTTGATCTTGTTGAGAATGCAGGTATGTGGAAATGCTGCGGCACGTCGACCCGGCTTTTTGGGGTCTGCGCCGTGCGCCGTGCGTGCTGTCACGCAGGGTGGCAAACAAAGGACGGATACGGCTTACTGCGGCAGTGCTACGCATGCTTTGCGCTGCCGCGCTTTACGCAAACCCCACTCGTCGGCACCCTATTGTCCTGCTGTCCATGTTTCGCCAGCGGGAACCCAGGTCCTTGTCCGAACGGGGGGGCTCCTCCCCTGGTCCACACACGCCCCCGCATTCCGTACCGCTGCAAAGAATTGTTTTGTGAGGCTGCACCAACCCGCTCTGCCGTTCCTGTCGCCCGCCCCAGGTTTCAACGATACCGGCTACCACCGGCTGCTGACCCTTCTCAACACTTACACTTTCTACAACGCCAAGAGGAACCAGATGGTACTGCTGCTGACACCCTCGGGTTTCACAAACCATGCCACCGACCCTGGCCTTACGCTGGAGCCCAACGCGGCAGGTGGCGGTAACCAGGGGAGCCCCCATGGCGGCAACACGACAACACAAGACCATAGCGCACCTGTTGCTACCTCCCGCATATCCAAGGACCCCAGGCAAGCGTCCTACAAGGAGAGCACTAGGTCGTGTGTGCTTTAGTGCGGCTGGCCCCGCTGTGCTTTCTAGTGTATGTCTTCTGCCGTTGCTCACTGTGATGCCGAGTGCGCCTGGCAAAGCTGCAGGCACCCAACACGCTTGCGCACACTTGCAAAGCTCCTGCTATATTCTCGCCCTGGCAACCCGCGCGTCCTGTCGGCCACTCTGCGTGACGTGGCGCGCAGGGGCAGGAGCTGCTTAACCAAATCCTTCACCCTCACTTAACCCACACCCCACCACGTGCCATCCCACACCCACAGCGGCTTCCTGTCAGCCACCCTCCGCGACGTGGCTCGCGGGGAGGAGCTCCTTGAGGACTACCGGGCCTACATCAACCCCTGGCCGCGAGGGGCGGCCAAGGCGCACGCGTTCGCGTCGTTCATCCAGCAGGCGCGCCACCAGCACAAACACCGCCGCATGAAGCAGCACGGGCAGTGGCAGTAGCAGCAGTTTAACCAGTGAGCCAGATAGAGGCAGCAGCACGAGAACTAGCTTGCACACAGCAGCAGGAACCAGTGCTGTAGGCCTGTATACATGGGCCAAGTGCAGCGGTTACCGGTAACGATACCTAATGTACTGGACCAGACTGGACCGACGGCGCGCTCGTATACGGTTCCTGCGTTGCTTGGCTGGACACTCGGTTGCAGTGTATCCGGTGGCATGTGTTGTGTTTTCGCGTTGACCCTGGAGCCCCTGGCTCCAACTGCAGAACTCGACACAGATGCATTGGCCAGTGCCTCTGGGTGGGTTTTTCCGGTAACCCTCCAGGTGTTGCGCACTGCCCTCGGCAACTCGGTGCATTCTACATACCGTATGCCTCGAAGGACTTCTTGTCGTGCTGCGTGCCTCGTAACCTTTGTGTTTACAAGTATGAATTACGGTCGGTTGGTCGCCCCACTTACCCTTGATCGTTGGAAAGGACACCATGTCGTGGGATGACGGGGCTTGGGGCCTTGGGCGTGGACGGTGCACCGGGCGGGAAGCTAAGCGGGACGCCTCGCTCCGGCCTTGAGGCACGGTGTATTACTGATTGATGGTGGTGCCACGTGGTGCTTATGATGGTTTCTATGTGGCAGGTGCGTGGTGGATGGAGTGGGGAGGAATGTGAGGAGGCGGGGCACGTAGCTAGCTGGGGTCAGAGGCTCAGAGCTGGCCAGACGACCACAAAAGTCATGGCAACAGCGTCGCTTGCCATAACCCATTCCTTGATCCGCCGAGGTATGTAGCTTCTGCGCTGCGCAACGTCCAGAGGGCGAACCGTTGTACTCGGTGCCTATATAAGACACCTGGTTTTCGGATGGCATTCCTATTGACTGCACGGTAACGGCGTGGGGCCTGGCGCAGTTGGAGACAGTCCCTTGGTTCGAGTGGTGTCGCAATGTGTGGATAGCAGTTGCCTGGCCGTGCAATCAATGCAGGCCGTCCGGTGAGGCTCCCTTTGCGATTGTGTACGCTGTTACTTTGCCAAAGGGCACGCGCGCCTTTCGGTTACTGTGTGTCTGTTGGCAAGGCCCCACCACCCTGTATGTGCCGCGCAACGGCCGTCACGTCAACGACTCGCTACCTCTAAAATTCGCCAGCGGTGTGTTGCCATCACACCATGCTATGGCACCACCAAGTGACCAACTGCCAGCCGCCCCGGCGTCCTACCACCTCACGACCTCGGCAGTTGCTACGCCTCTGTTGCAGGCTAACGTCACCACACCGCCTGCCAGCTCACGCTGCGTTCAACAGTAGCCCAACAACAGCACGACCAGCCACCCGGCATCGTAGCACCCCAACCATCATATCATCCTAGCACCACCTGACGCCAGCATCAGCCCGGCACCCTACATTGTACGGCATGCTGCCTTCCCCACCGTACGGCATTGTCATTGCGCCGCCACGCAAAAGACAACAGCCATATCCTGTACGGATCAGTACTAGTACGTACGGTTGAGCGAGGCAAGGCAAGTCGTGTACCACACGTGCCGGCACACAGACTTCGCTACCAGTTCATTAACTGCCACATGCAAGACCCACACAACTAACAACGTAACGCGCTCACCCCGCAGCACCGCTGCCCCCCGCCCCGCCCCGCCCCTGCGCCTCTGTCGCCCCTCCGCCGCACACCTCCTCGTGCCCCTCCCGCCAGTGCGCCTCCGCACACGCCGCGCAGCAGTACCACGCGCCCCAGCACCCCCGGCCGCACGCCGCCAGCCGCCCCTCCGCCCCCGCCTCGCTGTCCCCCTCCAGGCTAACACACGCAGGGTAGCTGCACGTGCGCAGCAGCCCGTCCAGGAGCTCGGGACTGGGCACCCCGCCGCCGGACAGCCAGCGGAACCCGCCCACTCCGGACGAATCGGTCTCGAGCTTCAGGGCGGCATGCACGAACGGCGTGTCGTACTTGTACGGCAGCCCGGGGCCCCCGGCCTCGACCACGTGCAGCAGCTTGGACAGTGCGTCGTGCTCCAGCTGCAGGAAGCGTGGGCCGTCCTTGTCCATGTGCGACCTGGCCGCATCCAGCAGCTCCTTCACCCTGCCAGTGGGCCACACCCACACTGAACGCGAACCAGCAGCAGGTCCGGGGGCGGCAAGCTTACCACTGCCGCTGCCGCTGCTGTTGCTGCTGTTGCTGCTGTCACCGGCAGCCCGCTGGCTGCCCGTGGCTTGCCGCTCCCTCCCCTGCGGCCCTGCCGCCGTGGCCCCCGCCGCCGCGGCCCCCGCTGCCGCCCACACCCGTTCCGGGAAGGCCCATGCCACGGCGCACAGAGCTCCTATCAGCGACTGCACCGCTTCCATCTTCCACAGGTTATTGACGCCATTGGCGTTGTCGTGGTCACCACCATCCGGCCCCAGCACGGGTGCCAGCTGCTCCAACGCACTGCCCACCAGCTCCACCGCCCGCCACTCGTCCAGCAGCACACGCCGCCACGAGTCAAGCCACGCCGATGAGCCGCCGCTTCCACTGCCGCCAATATCCCCTCCCCCGCCACCGTCGCTGCCGCTGCAGCTGCCACCCTCCTTGCCACCGCTGCCGCTGCCGCCAACGCCGCCGCCGCCACCAATGCCACCAGACGCATGGTCGCCCCCGTTCCCTGCGCCACCGCCACCGTCGATGCCACCGCCGCCACCGCCGCCACCGCCACCAAAGCCATCGGCTATCTGCAGCGCCAGTAGAGCCACCGGCCGAAGCACGTGGCTCATGAGTGTATTAGCCGTACCCATTTCGCCGCCCGCTTGGCCCGTGCACCCTGCACCGTTGGTTCCATCGTCAACAGCCAACTGGATCATGGGCGGCATCAGCTGCCGTACGCCGTACCACAGCAGCAGCTGCAGCCGCGGCAGGCCAGGGCCGTCCAATGCCCCGACTTGAACGGTTTGCACCGCGGGAAGGCCGCCGCCGCCGCCACCACCGTCGCCGCCGTCGCTGTTGTTGCCGCCGCCACCGCTGCCGCCGCCGCCAGCGCCGCCGCCACCGCCGCCGCCGCCAGCACCGCCGCCACCGCCGCAGCCAGCGCCGCAGCCGCCGTCAGCGCCAGCCGTCCTTGCTCGCCGGCCAAGATGCACAGCGTTGGTCAGGATGCAGGGGGCCTTGTTGTATGTCACGAACGTGGCAGCTGTGAGCTCTTCAGGCGCACTTGATACCGTGGCCGCGTTGCGCCGGTTGGGCCGCCGCCGCTGCTGTTGCTGCTGCTGCTGCTCCTGCTGCTGCTGCCGCCGCCGCTGCTGCTGCTGCCGCTGCTGTTGCACCGCCAGCTTCCGCAGGGTGGCGATAAACGATGTGCCCTCCCGCACGTCGCCGTACGCCAGCAGCCAGCCCAGGGTGGGCCACCAGGGGCACGTGCGCCTGAGGAGTGCTGGCAGCATGGGAGGGTCTCCCTGAAAGCTGGCCCCGCCCGCCGCCCGCTCCCCAGCCTTCCGCAGCACACGCTCAGCGCAGGGCAGCAACCCAGCCGCCAGAGCGCCCGCCACGGGGGCAGGCGCGGATCGGGGCATGGCGCCTGAGGGCAGGGCATCCAGGCAAACGCAGTGTTCAAGGCGCAGGATCAGTGGCACACTACTGTTGCGACCAGCGGCCACAGCTCATCAGAGAAGTATGAAGGGTCGCAATCCTGATAAGAGGTATTGCAGCCCAAAAATTAGTTGACCTCTTTGCTGACTCGCTCAATGGTTCCCTCGGTTAGTTTGCGAGAGGGTTTTAGAGGGTTGCAACCCTGGGAGAAGGTATTGCAGCCCAAAGAGCGTCAACCTCACTGTTGACTCGCTCCGGGGTGTCCTTGCATTTGCACACCGAAACCTTGGAGCCGTGGCAACTGTTGCTTTGCTCCCCCAGCACCCACAAACGCGTCGCACGCTGCCGTTGTCAACAGCCACCACATCACTCCCAACACTTTTAAACAGCCATGTCTGTTGCCCCACGCGTGTGCCCCCTTAGCACTTGCCCCTCTCATCCCTGGCCTGGTCTCACGCACCTGTGTCACTCCCCAGCTGCCCCAGACTCTCGAAGTGGCTCCACGCCTCCACCCACACAGCCACCTCCTGCGCCTCCATCGCCACCCACAGACCCGTGTCGAGAAGCAGCCGATGCCACCGCGTCTCAGCAGCCACAGCCGCGCGCGCAGCCCGCCGCCTTGCCGTCGCCTCCACAGCATCACGCCGCCCCTCAGGGCGCCCTGACAGCGCAGCTGCGTTCGTGTCCGTGCCGGTCCCCTCCGTACCAGCCCCTCCCATGCCCTCTCCTCCCCCTGCCGCTCCCACCGCACCTCCCGCTGCCCCGGAGCCTGACGCAGCTGGCCCTCCTCCTTCTCCTGCCCCCACCCCTGACGCAGCCCCCACGGCAGCTGGCGGCGAGCCCATGGCAGCTGCTGGCGGCTTCCCGACGCGTGAAGACAGAATCTGACGAGCGGTTAGAAGGGAGAAGAGCGCCATGCTGGGCAGGTCCTCTGGTTTAATGACCGCCACCCGTGGGCCCATGCTGCACGCCTGCCCCAGGTACACCTGAGCCGAGCGCACCGCCAGCCGCCCCAGCCGCAGCAGCAGGTCCACGTGCCCCTCCGGGGGCACCGCTGGGAGCGTCGGTGGTGGTCCATGGCCTGAACTAGTCAGGAGGCGAAAGAGGTTGCCGTACACCGACCTGCCTAGCAGCCGCAGAGGCTGCGCACTGCCGCCGCTTAAGACCCCGTCCTGGCTTAGCCGTGCCAGCGCGTCAGCCACGTGGCCTGTGCGGTACGGCAGCGGCATGCCGTACAGGGAGCCCCCGTCAGCCTCGTGCAGCATTAGGGTGCCCAGGGCCAGGGTGAGGTGCTGGGTGCAGGGGCCGGACAGGGCTTGCTGCAGCGCGGTACAGAGGCCAGGCGGAGGGCTGCCCACCGCGTCGGAGCTGCTGCTGCCGGGCCTTTGATCCTCCCTGAGCCGGTGTAGGACGTTTCCGGTCACGAACGTAGCGCTCCAGTACGCTTCATTGTAAGTGCTGCTCAGACCTTGCTGCTGCTGCTGCTGCTGCTGCTGCTGCTGCTCCTGCTGCTGCTTTTCTTGGTTGTGACGGTGGTTCTCCTGCTGCTGCTGGCTCGTACCAGCGGCGTCTGCCGCCAGGCCGCTGCCCGCCTGCCCCCCGTCACCGGACACTCCTGCCCCCGACCTCACCTCCCCATCCTCGTCCGCCATACCTGCTGCCTGCGCCGGAGTCCCGCACCCTGTCCGCTCCTCACTTTCCCCGCCGACCACCGTTCCCAGTCGCTCCTCTGCCCTGTACAGCGCGCCCAGGAGCAAAGCCCGTGCCCAGTGGTCAAACAGGTGGCTGTCCCGCAGCCCACCAGCCATGAGCAGGAGGAACCGCCGGGACAGCTGCCGCAGCTGCTTGTTCCCCGCCGCACGTACGGCTGCGACCCATGGGACGGTCCCGGCCCGCTGCTGCTGCCAGACCCAGCGGCGGCGGGGCTGGCAGAGCAGTAAGCGTCTGTGGCGAGGGACGTGAGGCTGTACAGGCAAGGCATAAGGACGGTGGCGTTGCTAAGTGCGGGCCGAGCCGCGAGCAGCAGCCTCGTAGCACCTCCACTTGAGGCTGCAGCAGCACGCCCCGGTGTCCCGCCCTGCGCTGCGGGCAGTAGCCCCGCCGGGGGCCTGAGTGCGTCTTCCTTCCCATGCTGCTCCCGACCCTCCTTCTCCTCCTCCTCTTCCTCCTGCTGCTGCTGCCTCTGAAATCCACTCATGGGCTCGGACGCCGCCGCCGCCGCCGGCGGCAGCTGCACCAGTGGTCCAGTATCCCCAGCTGCGGTAGTCGGCTGCGACCCATGGGACGGTGGATGCGACCCGTGGGACGGCGACAGCAGCACCCGTAGCTCCCGCGATGCGGCGTCCAGGTGGCGGCTGAGGCACTGCAGCACGTGTGTCTGCAGCAGCGAGCAACCGAAGCCCAACGACAGCAGTAGCCTGCGAACGTCCGAGCTCCCCATCTCAGCCAAGCGGCTACCCTTGTGCGCACACAGCTCAGACACCAGCCAGCACACGCCGTGCTGAAGTTCACACAGCCTCAGAGCAAGGCGCTCGTCGCAACCCGCCGCCTCCGGCCGTTGCGTCTGCCCCGCCGCCCCCGCCGCCCCCGCCGCATCCCCCGGCCGCCCCCACTCCTCCGCAACACTGCCTGGCACATCCGAGTCCCGTGGATTCCCGCCGGAAGTTGCCGGAAGCTGCACACCCGGCTCCCAGCGCATCATTGCGGCCAGCAGCCGGAGCAGGGCGGCGCGAGCGGGCGCCGGCTGCAGCAGGGCCGTGGATGCCACAATCCGCGCGTCATCTCGAATCAAGCAGTTGCATATGACCGTTGCTGTTAGTTCCAGGACTTTTGTTGATTCGTAAACAAGGTCGGGCAGCTCATCGCGTCCAAGGCGCCTCAGGTCGCTGGTCCTCGGGGCCGCGAAAGCCCGGACCAGCGCAATTCCCAAATCGGAATAGACAGGCTTGTCGAGGAACTTCAGGTCCAAAAATGTCCGTAGCACAGCTTTCACAGGTGGGATTGCGTCCCGTAGCAGCTCTTGCAGGTTCTCCGGAGGGTCGCCGGGACCTGTAGCCTCAGCGGCCGAGGCTGGCGTGACGAGCCGCTCATGTTGAGAACCGACATGCTCCAAGTAGTCGCCCACGTAGGTAGATCGCTTTTGCGCTGCTATCGGCACCGCGATCTGTTAGCTACAGGAGCTCTCACAATGAGCCGGAAATGAGCGCGAAGTCAGCATGCTGACAGCTAAGGACGCCGGCAGCCTGCAGTGAGCTCTTAAGCATGCGAAATGTGCAAGGATCATGCTCATTTTGGGCAAGAGCCATCCAGCCGTCCCATGGGTCATCGGGATTGGCGTGGCAATGCATTCTGAAGGCTTAAGCGTGTAGGACACGACCCAGCATTGCACAACCTGTTATGCTTTTTATACATACTAACATATAGACGCTGGAGACGGCTGCCGTCACATAACCGTGTGGGACTGCGCACCTGCTCTTGTCTGGCACCTAGCTCTTTTGCGCAGTGGAGGGCGCGTACGCACCTCCCCTTGGCCCAGATTTGCTCGGCGTTCCGCGAGAAGCTGTCGGTAGCGTGGTCCAGCACTAGGCTAGTTTCGAATGCCACGGATTGTGTGTCGGACGGTAAACAGCCGGGCGTCAAGATGTGCAGGTATAAGCACTGGATGGGCGGCGTGGCTGGGGGTGCTGCACTCCCAACCTGGTTGCCACACGTTAGGGCGGGCATCTCGCCTGCTCAGCACAAGCAGCTTATGCGTTTTCGGCTTGGCTGCTGGCCAATTGCAGCAAATAGGTCTTGTGGTACGGTTGCTAGGGACCTTCGGGTCTGTAGGGTATGCGGTACAGGGAAGGTGGAGGATGAGCTACACGTTTTGATGGAGTGTCCTGTGTATTCTGAGCTCCGGTCTGACTACGATCTCCCTATGGAGGGGAGTATGCGGAAGTTGATGTTAGAAGGTGATCAGGTGAAGCTAGCAGGTTTGCTATCGCAGATTTGGTTAAGAGACAAAATGTTCTTGGTTCTACGCATGGAGACCCTTGAGCCTCCGGCTCGTACATGGGTCGTTG
>VFQN01000837.1_pt1 | contig 55234 bp, 54 predicted proteins | sample 3512371 | NCBI WGS metagenome assembly VFQN01 (sample SAMN10412370, study PRJNA504923) | tailings metagenome | isolation source: Replicate 2 from Balatoc abandoned mine | place: Philippines: Itogon, Benguet | collected 2017-08-28
GATCCGGGAAGGGGGTAGGTCTGCACCAAACGACTTTGGAGGCCAGAAAAGCCCAACTTCATTGGCATTTTCGCGTGCGGCACCCCCGAGGATCGCCGAAAAACTCGTCCAGTTCGAAAGTCGGGCTGGGGTCGGCACCAAGCGTTTCGGCGTAGATCTACGGCGACCAGTGGCCCGGGTTCTTGGCGAGTTCGGCCCGGTTGTGGGCCGCCGCGGCCAGGGATGCGAAGAGATGGATACCGTTGCACGGACACGTGTGGATGAGGGCCATGAAAGGGTCCCCACCTTGGTCCTGTGCCAGAGGGGGTTCAGCGGAAGCCGGCCTGGGCGCGGGCTTCGGGGGTCATCATGGCTGGGTTCCAGGGCGGTTCGTGGACCACGTCGACCTGGACGCCGTAGGTGCCGGGGGTGGCGAGCACCGCGGTTTCGACCCCGAAGACAAGGCTATGTTCCATGGGGCACCCCGGGGTGGTGACGGTCATGACCACGTGGACCTGGCCGTCGTGGCAGGTGATGTCGTAGACGAGGCCGAGGTCGACGATGTTGACCCCGATTTCGGGATCGATGACCTGGCGCAGGGCTTCCCAGAGTTGGGGGATGAGGGCGGGCGTGGTGGGATCACCGGGTGCCGGGGAGGAGGGTGGGGGAACGGGTTCGGCCGGGGTCTGGTCGGCAGCGGGCGTTGATGTGGGGATGGAGTTCATGAGGCGGCGGGGGCTGAGGTGGAGGTGAGGGTTGCGGGTGGGGTGGCTGGCGGGGTGGCGGTGGCGTTGCGGCGTGGCGGGGTGGGGGTGGGGATCGGGACCAGTTGAGGGTTGCGGAGGTGGGACAGGATGCGAGTGGCGTTGATACCGAAGGCCACGAGGCTGGCGAGGAGGATGGCGGAGCCGGCACGAGCGAGGGGGGTGTTGGCGAGCAGGATGGCGGTGAGGACGGTGGCGAGGCCGGCGAGCCAGGACGCGAGGCCGGCGACCTGGATCGGGGTGGAGAACATCGTGTGCAGGGCGGGGGTGCGGGCGCGGCCGACGTGGGCGCCGTAGGCGACGAACCAGACGAGGAACGGGAGGATCTTGTAGAGCATGGCGAGGATGGCGAAGGCGACCACGCCGAAGAGGGCGAGGAATCCGTAGGCGTTTTCGAGGCGGCCGACGGTTTCGTCGAGGGAGAGGCCGGGGCGTGCGAGCCAGAGGCCGAGGGCGGCGGTGGGGGCGAGAAGGGCCTGGGACAGGAGGAAGGCGCGCAGGCCCCAGTCGATGGTGATGCGGCGGCGGGCGCGGACGATCGCGGCCATTTCGAAGCCGTAGAGGGTGAGGCCGGCGATGACGAGCAGGGCGGCGGCGGGTTTGAGCGGGTGTTGGAGGAGGATGGCGAGGAAGGCGGCGGCGATGCCGAGGTTGAGGAGGACGATGGACGCCCAGGCGCGGCGCGGGTTGGCGATGTCGGCGACCATGAACATGGGGATCAGCTTGTAACCGACGCTGGCCGTGAGGAGGACGAAGACGCCGAGCACGCCGAGGTGGGCGTGGGCGTGCATGACGGCGAGCGGTTCGAAGCGGGACAGGAAGGTGGCGGTGGCCTGGAGTCCGACGAGCGGTGCGGCGAGCAGGGGGTGGAGGTCGGGGCGATCGACCAGTTCGAAGCTGCATTTGGCGGTGGCGACGACGAGGCCGGCGAGGATGACGGCGACCAGCCAGAAGAGGGTGGAGGCGATGCCGAAGGAGACGACCGTCCAGCCGCGGACCTTGCGGAGGGTGCGGATGAGGTTCCAGACGAAGAAGCCGATGCCGAGGGCGAGGGCGGAGCCGAAGTGGCCGACCTGTTTCATGTCCCAGACCCAGAACATCCAGACCATGCCGGCGACGGAGACGAGGTGGACGGGAAAATGCCAGCGGGCGAGGCGTTCGCTGTGGAGGGTGGTTTCGAGGGCGACGGGCACCAGTTGGTACATGGCGCCGTGGACGATGGAGAGGGCGAAGCCGAGGACGAGGAGGTGGGTGATGGCGACGATGCGCTGGTTGTAGTGGTAGGAGGTGAGGACGTCGGGGTTGAGGAGGAGGAGGACGACGGTGGCGAGGAGGGAGAGGAGGCCCACGAGCATGAAGCGGAGGGGGATGGTGACGTCGGGCGCGTGGGCGAGCGGGGAGGGTGGGGTCATGGCAGGCGACGGATGAGGGTGATGAAGCCGCGTTCCGGATCGGCGGTGGTGTCGCCGTGAAATCCCCGGTGTTCGAGCATGGGGAGGAGGTGGATGGGCCGGCGGTCGGTGTGGGCCTGGAGGACGGCGTCCCCGGGGAGGGAGTTGAGGGCTTCCAGGATGCGGATCATGGGTTCCGGGGGTTCGAGACCCCGGGCGTCGAGGATGACGACGGGCGCATTCATCGACCGGAGCATGGCCGGCGACGGGGCGGGCGGCGTTGACGCGGGTCAACGGGGGGTGGAAGGGGGTTCCGGCGCGGGGGTGGCGTGCCGGGCGAGGAAGCGTTCGAAGGCGGCGAGGGTTTCGGCGCTCACGTGGTGTTCGAGGCCTTCGGCGTCGGCGCGGGCGATGTCCGGTGGGACGCCGACGGCTTCGAGCAGGGCGGTGACGACCTGGTGGCGGTGGCGGGACATGGCGGCGAGGCGCCGGCCTTCGGGGGTGAGGAAGATGGAGCGGTAGGGCTGGGTGGTGACGAGACCGTCGCGTTGCAGGCGGCGGACGGTTTGGAGGACGGTGACGTGGGAGACGCCGAGGCGGCGGGCGACATCGACGGCGCGGGCTTCGCCGCCGGCGTCGATGAGGTCGGCGATGGCCTCGACGTAGTCCTCGGCGATCTCGGCGCGGTTCTGGCGTCGGGTGTGGTGGTGGACGGAGGCCTGGTCCTCGGCGCGGGGTCGGGCCGGGGAACGCCGGGATCGCGAGGGGGCGGGCGGCATTGGGGTGGGGGGTGCGGGAAGGGGAAGGGGAAGGAACGCGTTCGGGGCTGTCAACTCCCCGGGAGAGGTCGGGATTGGGATCGGGGTTGGGGTTGGGGTTGGGGTTGCGGGGTTCAGGTCTTGGGGCGTTTGGCGTGGAAGAGGTCGTCGCCCTTGAGGCCGGTGATGCGTTCGAGGCCGGTGAGGAGGCGCCACATTGCGAAGAACATGACGACCATGCAGGGGAGGGTGATGACGGGGTAGCTCAGGGCGGTGAGGCGGCCGAGTTGTTCGGCGAACTCGGGGGTGCCGGAGGGGCTGCGGAGGATGCGGAGGGCGAGGAAGAAGTTGAGGGCGGCGCTGAGCATGAAGGAGCCGGCGATGATCCAGCCGACCTGGGCGAGCAGGCGGTTGAAGGCGGAATGGCTGTTGGACGCGGTGAGGGCGGCCTCGACCTTGGGCATGTCGAGGATCTGGTCGTTGCAGACCAGGCTTCGGACGAGGGGTTGGCCGGCGCGGTGGGAGATGGGGAGTGCGGCGCCGAGGACGAGGGGGACGGCGGCTTCCTTCACTGCGAACCAGAACCCGGAGAGTTTGAGCAGGCCGAGTCCGCCGGTGAGCGCGGTGCTGACCACGCCGAGGATGGAGAAGACGTTCCATTTCTTCCGGGAGACCAGGTCATAGATGCCGTAGCCGAGGGGGAGGCTGATGGCGATGACCAGGGCCCAGACGGGACCGAGGCGGTGTTCCTTGCTCATGGTCGTGAGCACCACCGCGGGGAAGACCGCGTTGCACAGGAGGTTGATCCACAGGTTCTCGCGCTTCGGCGGCGTGACGGATGCCGAGGCGCCGCCTGGGGCGGAAGGCGTGGTCGGCGGCGCGGTCGGCGTGGTCGGGGGCGCGGGCGGCGTGGGTGGCGTGTCTGCGGACTCCATGGCGAACGTGCGGAGGTTCCCCGCTCGCTCCGGGGGCTGCAAGCTGGGATCCGCGATGCCAGATCCCGGAGCACGAACCGGCAAGCCCATCGGCGGTCGCGCGGGGCGCGGGGTGGGGGCGTTCCCGGGGTGCTGGGTGTGCGGGCTCTCAGGCGATGCGGGGCAGTTCGTAGCCCTGGCGGCGGGGGCGGGACAGGAGTGCGTTGGCGGCTTCGTCCTCGGGGAAGCGTTCGGCCACGGGGTCCCAGCGGAGGGGGCGCTGGAGTTTGCGGCAGATGTTCACCAGATGGCAGAGGGTGGTGGCGCGGTGGCCGGTTTCGGCGTCGGCCAGGGTGGGCTTCCGGCTGCGCATCGAGTCGAAGAAGTTCTGGATATGGGGGATGGACTCCCGGGGTCCCTGGGGTGTGGGGGGCGGGGCGTCGCGTTTCAGTTCGGGAAGGTCGGTGAGGAAGTCGCCGCGGAGGATTTCGATGCGGCCCTTGTCGCCGAGGAAGATCGCGCCGAGGTCCTCCATGCCGCGGTCCTTGCCCTCCAGCTTGATGAGGGTGCCGTTGGCGTAGCGGAGGGTGACGGGGCAGGTGGGGCCGAGGGGAGCTTCGGGCCGGACCTCGACCGGTCCGGTGGCGTCGGTGCCGAGGCCGCATTGGGCCTGGTCGAGGCTGTGGGTGCCCCAGCCGCTGACCCCGCCGATCTGGCCGCCGCCGTCGTAGTCCTCGTAGTCGCTCCATTTGAATTGGAGATCGATGTAGTAGGGGCGGAGCGGGGTCTGGTTGCACCACTGGTCCCAGTCGAGGCCGGCGGGCATCGAATCGGGTTCGTTGCGGGGGATCCAGGTCTTGGGTCCGCGGAAATTGCAGACCACGACGGTGTGGACGCGGCCGATGGCGCCTTCGCGGACCAGCCGGCTGGCGTAGGCGTTGATGGGCATGGACCGTTGTTGGGACCCGGTCTGGACGATGCGTCCGAGGCGGTTTGCCGCGTTCACCAGGGCGCGGCCCTCGGCGATGGTGAGGCTTTGGGGTTTCTCGACGTAGGCGTCACAGCCGGCCTGCATGGCGTGGATGGAGATGAGCACCCGGGCGTGGGTGGTGGTCTCGACGAAGACGGCGTCGAGCTTCTCCTTCTCCAGCATGACGCGGTAGTCGGTGTACTTGTGCCAGCGGTCGCCGCCTTCGACATGGCTGGCCGCCTCGTCCATGCGCGGCTGGAAGCAGTCGGCGACGGCGACGACCTCGGCGCCGGGGAGGGCTTCGTTCTTGAGGATCCAGCGGGCGCGGCCGCCGACGCCGATGATGCCGACGCGGATGCGGTCGTTGGGGGAGATGCGGCGCGGGCCCGGGGTGGAGGCGGGCTGGGCGTGGGTGCGTGTGCCGGAGGCGGCGGCGAGGGCGAGGGTGCTGGTGAGGCAGGCGCCCTGTTGGAGGAAGGCGCGGCGGGAGAGGTTTTTGCGTGAGGGCATCATGGCGAATCGGGGTGGGGGATGGTTTTGGATTTGGGAGAAGGGTTGGGTCCGGGAGGTGGGGTCAGGGTTGGGTGGTGGCGAGGCGGCGGTGCATGGCGCGCCAGGCGTCCATGGACCGGGCGAGATGATCACGGGTATCGCCGCCGATGCCATAGCATTGCAGGCCGATGGGGCCCTGGTAACCGAGACCGTGGAGGGCGGTGAGCAGGCCGGGGATGTCGAAGTCGCCCTGGCCGAGGGGTTGGATGTAGCGATCCCAGCCGGGGTTGGGGTCATGGACATCGGCGCCGTTGATGGAGACCGCCCAGAGGCGGGGCAGGGCTTCCCTGAGCAGGGGGAGGTAATCGCGGGAGGAATCGACGCGGAGCCAGTGGCAGACATTGAACATGACCCCGACCTGGGGGTGGCCGACCTTGGCGGCGACGCGGCAGGCGTCCTCGATCCGTTCGATCCAGGATCCCTGGTGCGGGTAGAGGAGGAGTTGGGCGTCGGTGCCGCGGGCGAGGTTGGCGAGGCGGTGGAGCACATCGACCGCGTAGGGATCGACGGAGGGGTCGGAGGGGGTGCGGCCGTTGACCAGGAGGGCGAACTGGACGGCGCGGCCCTTGACCTGGGCGAGGACCTCGGGGAAGCGGGGGTCGAACGGTTCCTTCGCCGGGCCGACCTCGACGGTCATGGTGATCTGGAACAGTCGGAGGCCGGCGTCGTCGAGGGACTTGAGGCGTTCGCCGACCTTGTCGAGGCCGATATGGCCGACACCGGCATAGCCCAGTTCCTTCAGCATGACCGCCTGTTCGGGGAAGGAGCGTTTTCGGGAATCATGCCAATCGATGCAGAACGGGAAGATCGGCGGGGTGGACGGCGCCTGGGCGATCCGGGCTTGGGTTGGGGGCTGGGTGGCGGCGTGGCCGGGGAAGGCGAGGAGGGCGAGGGATGCGCCCAGGGTGAGCAGGGCAGGCAGGGCGTGTGAGCCTGGGCCGCGGCGGCGGCGGATCTGGGCGGACTGTGGGTCAAGCATGGGTGAGTTATCCGGGTCAGCGCGGGTGGGTTCAACCGAGTTGGGGCGAAACGGGGGGAGGAACTCGCGATGGAGTGCGTGTTGGTAGTTTGTAGGGGCAGGCGTCCCGCCTGCCGTAGAGCCGGGCATCCTGCCCGGCGGCGGGAGTGCTTGGGCGGGTGAGGAGGTAAGCGAAGCCGGGCGGCGAGACGCCGCCCTCTACGGCAGGCGGGACGCCTGCCGCTACGAATGCTCGGCTTCCGCGGTGCGGGGGGGTGATGGCTGCAAGCCGGGCGTTGCGCATGGTGACAGGCTGGCGCTGCGCGCGGAGGAATTCGCGATGGAGTGCACGTTTGTAGCGGCAGGCGTCCCGCCTGCCGTAGAGCCGGGCATCCTGCCCGGCGGCGGGAGTGCTTGGGCGGGTGAGGAGGTAAGCGGACCCGGGCGGCGGGACGCCGCCCTCTACGGCAGGCGGGACGCCTGCCGCTACGGACGGGACCTCGAATTCGCCGACCTCACCGTCGTCGGGGTGGCCACAGCCAGGACTCGCGTGTTCAACCGCGAAATGGTCCCTCGATTGGCCGGGGAAACCGGGGCGGGGCTTGCAGGAAGGGCGGGAGTCGGGCAAAGGCAGCGGACCGGATGATGCAGGCGAAGGACTACCTGAGTTGCGATTGGGGGACGACCTCGTTCCGGCTGCGGTGGGTGCGGGGTTTGGATGGGGTGGTGCTGGGGGAGGTTCGGACGGGGGACGGGGCGAAGGTGCTGCACGGGCGGTTGGTGGCGGAGGGGCGAGCGGGGGACGGGCAGGCGCGTGCGGAGGTTTACCGGGAGGTGTTGGGTCGGGCGGTGATGGACCTTGGGTCCGGCGGGGCGGCAGGGGCGGGGCGGGTTCCGGCGGGCACGCCGGTGATGGTTTCCGGCATGGCGTCGTCGAGCCTGGGCTGGTGTGAGCTTGGGTATGCGCCGGTGCCGTGCGGTGTGGACGGCAGCGGGTTGCGGGTGGAGGCGGTGGGGGAGGTCGAGGCGGGCGGGTTGGGGTATCCGGTGTGGATGGTGTCGGGGCTGGCGACGGGGACGGAGATGATGCGCGGGGAGGAGACGGAGTTGGTGGGGGTGCTGGCGTTGCCCGAGGCGGCGGGGTGGCGGGCGGGGTGTCTGGTGGTGCTGCCCGGCACGCATTCGAAGCACGTGCGGGTGGACGGGGGGCGGGTGGTGGATTTCCGGACGCACATGACCGGGGAGCTGTTGGAGACGCTTTCGAGGCACACCGTGCTGGCAGCCTCGGTGGTGTGGCCGTTGCCGGAGGACGCCGGGGGGGATGCCGGGGCGGGCGGGGGCTGGGTGGGAGCGTTGGAGGACGGGGTGCGGACGGTGCGGGACGCGGGGTTGTCACGGGCATTGTTCCAGGTGCGGGTGCGTTCGGTGATGGGGCGGGTGGATGCGGGTTTGAACGGATGGTTTCTCGCGGGGTTGCTGATGGGGGCGGAGGTCATGGATCTTGCCGCGTGGGAGCCCGCGGTGCGGGTGCCGGTGGTGGTGGCGGGGGCGGCGCGGGTGGTGGAGGCGTATCGCGCGGTGTTCCGGGTGCTCGGATGGGAGGATCGATTCCGGGCGGTGACGCCCGAGCGGTTGCGGGACGCGACCGTGCGGGCGCACGGGGTGTTGCTGGAGCGGATCGGGGGTCGGGGACGGACGGATGAGATGAAGGAACAACCATGAAGCGATTCGATGACGAACGGTTTCGGCGGATGCCGGTGGTGGGGATTCTGAGGGGGTTTGGGGCGGAGGCGATCGCCGGGGCGCTGGAGGCGGGGGTTCGGGGCGGGTTGGGCACGGTGGAGATCACCGTGGACACCCCCGGGGCGTTTGAGCGGATCCGGGAGGCGGTGGGGCGGTTCGGCGGGGCGTTGAACGTGGGGGCGGGAACGGTGACGTCGGTGGACCTGTTGGATCGGGCGTTGAAGGCGGGGGCGATGTTCGTGGTGACGCCGACGCTGGTGGGCGGGGTGATCGAGCGATGTGTCGCGCGGAGCATTCCGGTGTTTCCGGGGGCGATGTCGCCGACCGAAGTGTTGCGGGCGTGGGAGATGGGGGCGCGGTTGGTGAAGGTGTTTCCTGCGGAGACCACGGGGCCGGGGCATTTGAGGGCGCTGAAGGACATACTGCCGCAGGTGGGGCTGATGCCGACCGGCGGGGTGACTGCGGGGGGGCTTGGGGAATGGGTGCGGGCGGGGGCGTCGGGGGTCGGGGTTGGCGGGCCGTTGTTCGCGAGGGACCGGATGGAGGCGGGGGACTGGGGTTGGGTGGAGGCACAATGCCGGGCGTTCTCGGAGGCCTGGCGGGCGGTGTCGGCGGAGGGGTGAGAGGTGGGGTGGGAAAGGCAGTGGCGGGCGGCGGGGAGCTGGGCTTGAATGGGGCGTGCATGCGAGACGACGAGGCGGTTGGTCCGGGTTGGTGCTGACGCTGGTGGTGGGTTGGGCGGCGGTGTGCGGGGGCGGGGGGATGCGGGTGTGGGCCGGGCCGGAGGAACTGGTGGCGTTGGAGCGTGAGTTTGCGGCGGCCGTGGGGGCGCAGGGGTCGCGTGAAGGTTTCCTGCGGTACCTGGCGCCGGATGGTCTGTTGTTCCGGCCGGCGCCGGTGGCGGGGGTCGAGTTCTTCAAGGAGGCGCCGGACGACACGGGGTTGCTGGAGTGGACGCCGTCTTATGCGTTGCTGGCGGGGGCCGGGGATCTTGGGTTCACGACGGGGCCGTGGCGGTATCGGGCGTCGCGGACCAACGCGGGGGTGAACGCCACGGGGCAGTACGTCACCGTGTGGCGGCGGACGGAGCAGGGATGGAAGGTGGGGGTGGACGCCGGGGTGGGCGGGCCGGCGATGGGGTTTCCGTGGCGGGTGGATGCGGAGCGGCCCGGGGGCGAGGACGAGCCCCTGGCGGGTTGGCAGCAGACGCAACGGGGGCGGGACCTGCGATTCGTGGATGAATCCTATGGGCGGCGGGCGGCGCGGGAGGGGGAGGCGAAGGCGGTGGAGGAGCACGGGCACAAACGGGTGCGGGTGCTGAGGTCGGGGGTCGTCCCGGTGGTCGGGCGTTCGGAGGCTGTGCGGTTTCTGGCGGCGAACCGGCGGAAGACCCGGGATGCGCTGCAGGGGCTGGTGGTGTCGTCGGGCGGCGACCTTGGGTACACGTGGGGGGAGAGCGAGCTCCTGGGGAGCGGGACGGAGCCGGCGCGGACCGTTCGGAGCTGGCTGCGGGTTTGGAGGCGGTCCGGGTGGAGCGGCACCTGGCGGGTGGCGTTGGATCTGGCGATCGACTATCCGGAGGCGCCACCGCGGTAGGGGCGGCGGCGGCGGTCGGTGGGGGTGGGGTGGGGTGGATCCGTCAGGGCGGGGTGGAGACCGCGCGGTAGAACTGGGCGGGGGTTTGGGGGAACTGGTTCGGCAGGTTGAAGGTGGTCTGGGTGGAGGTGGCGGGGATGTTCACGCTGAACGGGAAGATCGGTCTCCAGAGGGTGAGGTTGGTGGAGGACTCGATGCGGTAGGAGCTGCCCGGGGTGCCCTGGAGGTTGAGGAAGTACAGGTTGCGGTTGGGCGTGGAGGGGACCATGCGGAGGCGGACCGGCTGGGTGGCGGAGTCCGCGGGCACGGCGCGCCAGAAGGCGGGCACGCGGTCCCTGGGCAGGGGAATGCTGATGTTGGCGGCGCCGTTGATGGGGAGGGTGGTGATGCGTTCGAGGGACCAGGTGACGAGGTCGAAGGAGGATTGGATGGCGTAGGAGGTGCGGGGGATGCCGGTGATGGTGAAGATGAGGTTGCTGCCGGTGGCGGAGATGCGGGGTGCGGAGAGGACGACCTCCTCGCCGCCGGCGCCGGTGGTGCGGAATTCGAGGCGGGTGGTGCGGGTTCGGGCGCCGCGGAGCAGGAGCAGGGTGGGCCGGTCCTGGGAGGCGAGCACGGAGGCGCCGAAGGTGAGGAAGGCGGCGTAGCGGGTCTGCGGTCGGAGCCGCCCGGCCGGCACGGGGGCGGACGTTGCGCCCGGGGCGAGGGTCAGTTCGGCGCCGCAGCCGGTGGAGGCCGAGTAGACCGGGAGGTTGTCCGGACCGCGGATTTCCAGGTGGACGTGGTCGAGGGTGCCGGCGTTGGTCCAGGGTTCCCAGGACAGGACGAGGTCGTCGGCGGGGTCGGGGGTCTGGAGGGCGTCGGCGTTGGTGAAGCGGGGGATGGGCGGGGTGCGGTCGTCGAGGGTGAACCGGAAGAAGCCGAGGAACGGGGTGCCTCCCTGGAGGGAGACGTCGAGGCGGGTGTTCCAGGCGCCGGCGGGGAACTGGGTGAGGAGGGCGGCTTCGGAGTCGAAGGCCTGGGACCAGGTGGCGGTGCGGGTGGCGGGGTCGGATTCCGCCAGTGGGGCGCGGAGGGTGGCGGGGGAGGCGACGAGGATGTTGGTGAAGGCGAGGGAGGGCGGTGGGGACAACTGGATCCAGGCGAAGGCGTTGGGTTCAGGGGCGGGTTGGAGGTTGGTGGAGGCGGTCTGGAGGTGAGAAGCGCCGTGGACGACGAGGAAGGCGCCGTGGGTTGGCGGGAGGTCGTTGGTGATGCAGGGGATGGCGCCGGGGGGAGGGATGGTCTGGGCGGAGGCCGCCAGGGTGACGCCGAGGCAGGCGAGAAGGGCGATGGCCGGGTTCGGGCCGGGAATCGGAAGGGTCATGAACACCCAAGAAGCCAGAACCGGTGAAAAACCGCAATGCGGGGTCTGTCCCCGCCCCGGCGGCGAAGGGGCGGCGGCGGCATCGCAAAGCCGTTCGCCCCAAAAGCCCGGACAGGCGGAAGGCGGGTCGTAGGGTGGCCCCCAGCATGAACGCCCAAGCCCCACTGCCGGTGTCATCGTCATCGCGACGGAACTTCCTGCGAACCTCGGGGACCGTGCTGGCGGCGGCGGCGTTGACGCGGGCGATCGAGGTCGGGGCGTATGCGGCGGATGACGGCACCATCGACGTGGCGGTCGTCGGCTGTGGCGGGCGCGGGACGGGTGCGGTGGCCAACGCGCTCTCGACCGCGGGACCGAACCGGCTGGTGGCGATGGCCGACGTTTTTCCCGACCGGCTCGAGGGGAGCGTGGCGGCGTTGCGCCAGCAGTTTCCGGAGCGGATCCAGGTGCCCCCGGACCGGCAGTTCCTGGGGTTCGACGCCTATCGCAGGGCGATCGATCTGCTGCCGAGGAACGGGGTGGTGATTCTGACGACCCCGCCGGCGTTCCGGCCGATGCATCTGGAATACGCGGTGGAACGGGGCGTGCATGTTTTCATGGAGAAATCCTTTGCGGTGGACGCGCCCGGCGTCCGGCGGATCCTGCGGGCCGGGGAGGCGGCGCGGGCGAAGAACCTCAAGATCGCGGGCGGCCTGATGAGCCGGCATTCGAAGCCGCTGGAGGAGGCGCTGAAGCGCATCCGCGACGGGGCGATCGGCGGGATCATCACCGCCTACGCCTATCGCATGCACGGATCGGTCGGCTTCGCGCCCCGGCGGGAGGGCGAGTCCGAACTGGCCCACCAGATCCGGAACTACTCCAACTTCACCTGGGTCAACGGCAGCTTCCTGCTCGACTGGCTGATCCACAACCTGGACGTCGGCTGCATGGTGAAGGACGCATGGCCGGTGTCCGCCCAGGGGCAGGGCGCGCGCCGGGTCCGGACCGAGCCGGACCAGTTGTTCGACCAGTACCTGGTGGAGTACGGCTTCCCGGACGGCACCCGGCTGGTGGCCCAGGGACGGCACATGAACCAATGCCATGACTACTGGGGCTGCGTGATCCACGGCACCACCGGCTCGGCCGAACTGGGCGAGGGGATTTCCCGGCCCCGCCTGTTCAAGGGCCACCGGCTCACCCCGGAGAACCTGATCTGGCAATGGCGCGGCCCGACCCACAACGCCTACCAGGAGGAATGGGACCTCCTCATGAACGCGATCCGCAACGACCTGCCCCACAACGAGACGGAACGCTGCGCCAAAGCCTCCATGGTCGGAATCCTCGGCCGCATGGCGATCGAGTCCGGCAGGAACCTGTCCTGGGACGAAGCCCTCGCCTCCGGGGTCGAACTCGCCCCCGGACTCGACGGCATCCGGTCCCTCGACGCCCCGGCCCCGGTCCGCCCGGACGCCGACGGCCGCTACCCGCTCCCGGTCCCCGGGCAGCCGGGCGTCGTCTGAGCGCCTGCGATTCTGATTCGGGCTCCCCTTGGCCGGGGCGTTGGGACAGGCTCCGCCCATGGCCGAGGAGATCTTCGATGTCGTGAACGAGCGGGACGAAGTGATCGGGCAACGTCCCCGCAGCGAGGTGCACCGCCTCCACCTCAGGCACCGTGCCGTGCATGTCCTCGTGTTCAATCAACGGGGCGACCTGCTCCTCCAGAAGCGGTCCATGCGGAAGGACTGCTTTCCCGGGACCTGGGATTCATCGGCCTCCGGTCATCTCGACCGGGGCGAGGCCTACGACGCGTGCGCGGTCCGCGAATTGCGGGAGGAGATCGGCCTGGAAGTGACGTCGGTGCCGGAGCGGTTGTTCTACCTCGCGGCCGAACCGGCGACCGGCCATGAATTCGTCTGGGTGTACCGGTGCGAGTCCGAGGGGCCGTTCCGGCTTCAGGAGACGGAGGTCGACCGGGTGGAATGGTTTCATCCGGACGTGCTGACCGGGTGGATCGAGCGGCGGCCGGGGGATTTTGCCAGTGCCTTCGTGGTGATCTGGCGGCGGTGGCTTGCCGGCGGGGGTGCCGGTGGCGCGGCGGCCTGACCGCGGACCGCGGACCGCGGACTGCGGCGGTGGGCAACTTGCCGTTGACCGGCGGTGGGTGTGGGTGTCCACTGGGTAGGTGAACACGCGTTCACCTCAGGATTCGCCGCCTTCGTCCGGTGCGCTCACTCCGCGGCAGCGGGAGGTGCTTCGGCTGTTGGAAGCCCGTCTGTCGATGGGGGAGGCTCCGCCGTCGTACCGGGAGATCGGGGAGGCCCTGGGGATTGCCCATGTCAGTGCGGTGGCGAAGCACGTGGCGGCGCTGCGGCGGCTGGGGTTGTTGTCGACGAGGGAGGGCAAGGCGCGGTCGCTGCGTCTGGCGACGCCGGAGGGGGGGCATCGGCGTCCGGTGGTTCACATTCCGATCCTGGGGTCGATTCCGGCGGGAGCGCCGGGGGATCGGGTGGAGGACGTGGAGGGTTGTGTGAGTGTGGATCTGGACACCGTGGGGATTCGGCCGACCAGTCGCACCTTTGCCTTGCGGGTTCGCGGGGATTCGATGGTGGGGAAGCACGTGCTGGAGGGTGATGTGGTGGTCATCGAGCACGGTCGCGAGCCGCGCCCGGGGGATATTGTGGCCGCGCTGATCGACGGGCAGAGCACGTTGAAGACCTATCTTGTGCAGCGGGGGCGTCCGTTTCTCAGGGCCGAGAACCCGCGGTATCCGGATCTGATTCCCGCGGCCGAGCTGGTGATCCAGGGGGTCATGGTCGCGCTGATCCGGAGGCGGGGTTGAAGGGGTGGAGGCTGCGAACATGGCCCGCGCCATCGTCCATCTGGATGGCGACGCGTTCTACGCCGCCGTCGAGCAGGCCGCCGATCCCCGGCTTCGGGGCAAACCGGTGGCCGTGGGCGGGGAACGTCGCGGGGTGATCGCCAGCGCCAGCTATGAGGCGCGCAAGTTCGGCATCAGGGCGGCGATGCCGACGGTTCAGGCCCGCAAGCTCTGCCCCAGGCTCATCGTCGTTTCCGGCGACTTCGAGCGCTACGAGCAGTTCAGCCGGATCATGTTCTCCTATGCCGAGGACCACACCCCGCTGGTCGAGGTGCAGGGACTCGACGAGGGCTATTACGATCTCACCCCCAACCACGCCCGGCCGCCCTCCGAGATCGCCGCCATCGTCCAGAAGGCCATCCGGCAGTCCCTGAAAATCACCGTCAGCGAAGGCCTCGCCAGCAACAAGCTGGTCAGCCAGATCGCCAGCAAGGCGCACAAACCCGCGGGATTCCACATCGTGCCCCCCGGGGCGGAGACCGGGTTCCTGCATCCGCTGCCCAACCGCTGGCTGCCGGGGGTCGGCCCCGGGCTGTCCGGCCGCCTCGATGCCGCCGGACTTCCCCAGATCCGCCATATCGCGGCCATGCCGGTCGAACTGCTCGAACTCGTCGCCGGCAGCCAGGCCCGGCAACTCCTCCTCTTCGCCCGGGGCATCGACGACCGCCCGGTCGTCCAGGACAAGACCCCGCAAAAATCCTACTCCGCCCAGGAGACCTTCGCCGCCGATCTCACCGACGAAACCTTCGCCGAAGCCGTGCTCCGGCGCATGGCGGACGAACTGTTCGCCAAGGTCCGGTCCGACCGCCGCGCCGTGCGCACGCTGACGGTGACGGTGAAGTTCAACGACCACGAGACCTCGCAGGCCAGCGGGAGCCTGACGGAACCGACCGCCCTCGAAACCGACGTCTACGGGCGCCTGCGCCCCCTGCTCCTCCGCGCCTGGAACCGAAGGGTCAGCCTGCGCCTGGTCGGCCTCAAACTCTCCCAACTGTACGACGACCGGTTCTCCGGGGAGTTCGAATGGTCCGGGGAAGGCCCCACCCGGGAACGCCGGGAACGGGCGGTGCGGGCGGTCGAGGACCTCCGCCAGCGCTATGGGACCGGCATCATCCTGAGGGGCCACGATTTCATCCTGCGCGACGCCCCCCGCGACGCCCTGGACACCGCCACGCCGCCAGCGCCGGCGCCAGCGCCAGCGCCGCCCCCGATGCCGGCGCCGCCGGCGACGACGGTCCCGGCGGCGGATCGTGTGGGTGGGCGTGGGCGTGGGCGTGGATCCGGCCCCGCCGGGGTGGCCGGCGATCCGGCGCCGCGTGCGGCGGGCCGGTCGTCGGGCGCGGGGTCGGCCCTGCCGGTCCGGATCGGCATTCGGGTGGTGACGCCGCCGGTGGCGGATTACGTCCCCCTGGGCTGCCACTCCCACTATTCGTTTTTGGATTCGACGCTTTCGCCCCGGCAGATTGTGGAATGGGCGGCCCGCCTGGGGCTGCCGGCGGTGGCGCAGGCGGATCTCGGGAATCTTCATGGAGCCGGGGAATTCGCCCTGGCGTCGAAGGAGCTTGGCGTCCGGCCGGTGTTCGGCGCGGAGGTCACGACGGCGACGGGGCCGGTGTATCTCTATGTCCGGGACGCGTCGGGTTACCGGAGCCTGTGCCGGCTGCTGTCGCGGATGTCAGTGGCTGAGGGTGGCCGTGGGGAAGGTGGGGATGGGGAAGGGGCGGACGCCGGGGTGGCGGAGCGTCAGCGGCGGGTGGTTTCGCGGGCGTTGTTGGCGGAGCACGCGGAGGGGTTGCTGGCGGTGGGGGTGGACGACGCGTTGGCGGGGGTGTTCGGGGACCGCTTCCACCGGGCGGTCACCGGGCCGGATGGTGCGGGGCATCCGCGCGGCGTGCTGGTGCCGCGCACGCATTACGGGGCGCCGGAGGAGCGGCGGGATTTCGAGATCGTGCAGAGCATCCGGACGCGGACGCTGCTGTCGCAGCCGCATCCGGGGAAGCGACGGGGGGATCTGTCGTTCCGGTCGCCGGCTGCGTTGCCCGGGTGGGTGGGGCGTCATCCGCAACTGGTGCGTCGGACGCGGGAGATTGCCGAGGCGTGCGGCTTCGGGTTTCCGTTCGGGCCGCCGCAGTTTCCGGAGTATCGGGCACCGGACGGTTTGGCGGGCGGTGAGTTTTTGAGGCGGCTGGTGTTGGAGGGGTTGGGGCGGCGGTACGGGGTGCGGGCGGCGGGTTTGCGGGCGCAGGTGGAGGAGGAGCTGGGCATCATTGCGAAGGTCGGCTACGAGGCGTTGTTCCTGCATGTGTGGCGGCTGTTGCAGGAGTGTCGGGAGGCGGGGATCGAATGGATCACCCGCGGATCGGCGGCGGATTCGCTGGTGTGCTACTGCCTGGGGATCTCGGACGTCTGCCCCATCCGGTTCGAGCTCTACTTCAAGCGGTTCCTCAATCCCGAGCGGATGGCCATGCACAAGCTGCCGGACATCGACATCGATTTTCCGCATGACCGGAAGGACGAGGTGGTGGGCCGGCTGCTGGCGCGGTACGGCCCCGACCATTGCGCGGTGGTGGGCGGGTTCTCGACCTTCCAGGCCCGCAGCGCCTTCGGGGACATCGGCAAGGTGCTGGGGCTGGGCGAGAGGCAGATCCGGCGGTTCACCGAGCGCTTTCCCTGGGGCGGCGGAACGCGGCTGCTCGAGACCCTCGAACAGGGGATCGAAACCCGCGACCTGCCGGTCGACGAACCACCCTATCGGACCGCCCTCGAACTGGCCGCGCGCCTCGACGGGCGGCCGCGCCATCCGAAAATGCACCCCTGCGGGGTGGTCCTCACCCGCCAGCCGGTGCGCGACCTGACCCCGACCTTCATTTCCAACAAGGGTTGGGCGACGACCCACTTCGACATGGACATCACCGAGGCGATGGGCCTGGTGAAGCTGGACATCCTGGCCCAGGCGGGCCTGGCCGTCCTGCGCGACGCCAGGGCCGCCGTGCGCACCCTCCACGGCGTCGACATCGACCTGCCGTCGCTCGAACCGTGGAACGATCCCGCCGTCTGGCGGCTCATCGCCTCCGGCGAAAGCCGCGCCGTCCACCACATCGAATCGCCCGCCATGCTCAACCTCTGCCGCATGACCGACGTGCGCGAGATCGACGGCCTGGTGGCCATCGTCTCCGTCATCCGCCCCGGCGCCGCCAACGAGAACAAGAAACTCGCCTTCACCCGGCGCTACCAGGGCATGGAACCGCCGTCCTACCCCCACCCGTGCCTCGAACCCTGCCTGCGCAGCACCTTCGGCCTGGTGGTTTACGAGGAACACATCCTCCAGATCGCCGAGGCGTTCGCCGGTCTTTCCGCCGGCCGCGCCGACGTCCTCCGCCGCGCCCTGGTCAAACAGAAGCGCGCCGTCGTGGCCGAAATCGAACCCGAATTCTTCGCCGCCGCCGCCGCACGCGGACATCCCCGGACGAAGACCGCCGAGGTCTGGGACCTGATCACCAGCTTCGACGGCTATGCCTTCAACAAGGCGCATTCCACCGCCTACGGCGTCGAAGCCTACCAGTCCGCCTGGGTCAAAAACCGGTACCCCGCCGAGTTCATGGCCGGCGTGCTCACCCACGGCAAGGGGTTCTACTCGCGGCTGGTCTACGTGCTCGAATGCCACCGGATCGGACTCCGCCTCCTCCCTCCCTCGGTCAACCAGCCCGGCCCGGGTTTCCGCCCGGGCCCGGACGGCATCCGCGTGCCGGTCGACGCCGTGGCGGGACTCACCGACACCACGGTGCAACGGCTGCTCTCGGAACACGCCCGCGAACCTTTCACGAGCCTCGCCGACTGCATACGCCGCGTCGCACCGCAGGCCTCCGAACTGGAGGCCCTGGCCCGCGTCGGCGCCTTCGACGGCTTCGGTCGCTCGCGCCTGGACCAGTTCTGGGAGATCCAGCAGCGATCCCGCGGCGGCAATCCTGGCGACAGCCGTCCAGGCACCCCCTCCCAGCCCTGGCTCCTGCCTCCGCCCGCCCTCGACCGCCTGCCCGCCGATCAGTTGCGCGAACCCGGCCCAAGGGAACGTCTGCAGGCCGAATGGGACCTCCTCGGATTCACCGTCTCCGACCATCCGCTGGCGCTCTTCGACGACATCCACTGGGCGAGTTACTGCCCGCTCAAACGGGCCGGGGAATTCGTCGGCCGCGACATCACCGTCTGCGGCCTGGTGGTCGAACAACGCATCCACCACCAGGTGACCGGCGAACCGATGAAGTTCCTGACCATCGCCGACCCGACCGACATCGCGGCCACCGACCTTTTCGCCGACACCTACCGGTCCTTTGGCCTCGCCACCGTCCGCTATCCGGTGCTGGAGGTGACGGCCAGGGTGGAACCGTTCGATAACGGGAAGGGATGGACCCTGCGTGCGTTGCGCGCCGGAAAGCCGAGAACCCGGGGTTGAAGGTTGAACGCCCGCCGGAGGGCCGGGACGGGAGATCGCGAGGTCGGAGGGGACCGCCCTGCGAGTTGGAGCAGGGGTTGAAGCCGGGTCCCGCACGGCCGGAGCGGATCGGAGCGGACCGCAGCGGGGCGGGGCGCCCTGGAGCCCGGCCTCCTTGGCTTGCACGGGCTCCAGGCGAGTCCAGCACCCAAACATGGGATCGGCCATCCGCGCCCCCGGCTTGAGACTCCGTCCAAAAAAACACGCCCCCTTCACATCCTCAACCGGGCCCTGAGCCGCGGGGAAGCCCTGGAGGAGGTGACGGTCTGCCTTCAGGTTCTCGCACGCTTCACCAACCCGCCCGGATCCGCGGTCGCAGCGGGTCCGGCATCCCCTCGCAGGACACGGAGTCGCGCTCGACGGATCGCGGGCGCCGGACGACCATCCCGGGCAGTGCTGGCGTTGGAATCCCTGGCGGCGGCCGGAGAACCGGGCCCGTGACATCTCCGGCGTAACCTATGGGGACAATGATCCAAGGAACTCCTGGCTGAACCATGTCCGCCGACGTCACCCCCGCCCCCGGCCACTTTGTCAGCACCCGCTGGACCCTGGTGCTGCGGGCGAACGTGGCGTCCGCCGAGGGCAGGGCCGCGCTCAGCGAATTGTGCGCCGCGTACTACCAGCCCGTGTTCGTCTTTCTGCGGCGAATGGGCTTCCCGGAGGATGTGGCGCGGGACCATGCGCATTCGTTCTTCGCCCATCTGCTGGAACGCGGCTTCCCGGGCGTCGATCCGCAGCGCGGCCGTTTCCGCAGCTACCTGCTTGGCGCCGTGAAATACTTCGTCGGCGACCTGACCCGGCGGGCGCGGCGTGCCAGGCGGGGCGGCGATGCGACGCACGAAACCATCGATTCCACCGACGACCATTCCGCGGCGCTGAGGGTGAGGGATCCCGCCATCGCCCCGGACCCCGAGGTCTTCGATCGCGAGTGGGCCGTGACCATCATGAACCGTGCGGTGAACGCGCTGGCCGCCGGGCACGCCGCGGACCGCTTCGCCGCGCTGCGTCCGTGGCTCATGGGGGACGCCGCGGCGTCGCAGGCCGAGACCGCCCGGGCGCTGGGCATGTCGGAGGGCGCCTTCAAGGTCGCCGTGCATCGGCTGAGAAGGGAGTTTCGCGAACGGCTGCGGAACGAGGTGGCCCGGACCGTGGACGACGAGGCCGACGTCGACGACGAGTTGCGCTACCTCTGCGCCGTGCTGGCGCGATGACCCTGTAACCCATGGCTCGGGAAACCCAAGGAACAGGCATGGGCGCTTCCAACCTCTGTCCCCAATGCGGTGCCGCCATTCCCGAGGCCTCCGAGCACGGGCTTTGTCCGCGCTGCGTCTTCGAGAAGGCGCTGAAACCCACCGCCGCCGGGACGGGTGGCCCTCCTCCGCCGCCGCCGGACCTCGAGAGCGTCCGGGCGGCATTCCCCCAGCTGGAGGTGATCGGCCTCATCGGCAGCGGCGGCATGGGTTCGGTGTTCAAGGCGCGCCAGCCGCAACTGGACCGCTTCGTCGCGCTGAAGATCCTGCCGGCGGCCCTCGCGGACCAACCCCGGTTCTCCGAACGCTTCCAGCACGAAGCCAGGGCCCTCGCGAAGCTCAGCCATCCGCACATCGTCACGGTCCACGACTACGGACGGGCGGCCGGGTTCTACTACCTGCTCATGGAGTTCGTGGACGGCCTGAACCTCCGGCAGTTGATCCAGACCAAACGCCTCACGCCCAGGGAGGCGCTGAGCATCGTCCCGCCGGTCTGCGACGCGCTGCAATGCGCCCACGACCACGGGATCGTGCATCGCGACATCAAACCGGAGAACCTGCTGATCGATAAGGCGGGCGTGGTGAAGATCGCCGACTTCGGCATCGCGAAGATCGTCGGCAGTGATGCGGACCTTCCGGTCCCCGAGGTGGCGGCGCAAACGGGTGCGGCGGCATCCCTGCCTTTCGGCACGCCCGACTACGCCGCGCCGGAGCAGGCCAGGGGCCAGGCCGACCATCGCGCGGACATCTACTCCCTCGGGGTGGTGCTCTACGAGATGCTCACCGGCGAACGGCCGAAGGACCGGATCGAGGTCCCGTCGAAGCGGGTGCAGGTGGATGTGCGGATCGACGAAATCATCCTGCGCGCTCTGGAGAAGACGCCCGAGCTGCGTTTCGCCACCGCGACGGAGTTCCGCACGCGATTGGAGGACGCGACGAGGGAGACCGCCTCCGGGTCCGTGCCACCCGCGACCACACCGGGAATCGTGCCGGTGACACCGCCGGGAGTACCGTCGGGGACGGTGCCGGGGGCTTCGACGGATCATCCGGCTCCGTCGTGGGCGCGTCGGGTTCTGCGGGCGGTGTTCGCGATCCTGCTGCTGAACTTTGCGGGGCCCCATGTCACGCGGATTGGGAACAACACCGAATCGACCTTCACCATCGGCCTTTCGCAGCCATGGATCGCGTTCTACCCGCAGCGCATCGACGGGACGCGGACGGTCCGCGCGGTGTCCTGGAATCTTGACTCCTCCGCCTTTCACTCCGGCGTGGCGGCGGCGCTGATCGGCGGGCTGCTGGTTCTCGGTCGGAGCGACAGCCGTTGGCGTCGACGCCTGTCGGGGCTGTTCCCGAAGCGTTAGCCATCCTCATCCCGGGCCGCAGGCGCACCCGCCAATCCCGGTTCCCCCCTCGCTTCGTGCCCCCCGGTCATGGGCAGGCGTGGGCGGATTCCCCTCTCGAAGGCAGCCCCGCCCGGGCCCGCCGTCACCCGTCGGCGGGCTTCAGCGTCCAAGACATGTCAGCTCATCGATGGGAATAACAGCCGTTGCGCATTGAGTGTTGCCGCGCATAGCTCCACCCCGTCCGCATCGATTTCGGGGAGCCCTGCCATGAACGTTTCTCTCGGCGCCAAGTGGGAGCGGTTTATCGAGCAACAACTCAAGACGGGCGACCACCAGTCCGCCAGCGAGGTTGTCCGCGACGGATTGCGGTTGATCGAGCGACGCGATCTCCTGGCCCGGCGTGGGGCGGTGTCCAGCTTCGAAGACCTTCAGGAAGCTCTGCTGATCGCGGTGCGGAGCGCTTTCTCATCCTCTACCGCGCGTTGCCGGACGGCATCGAGGTCATCCGGGTTCTCCACGGCATGCGCAATCTCGACCGGATCCTTGGCGAGGCGAACGAGGACACCCCTGCCGGCTGACATCGCCCGCAGGTTCCCAACACGCAACCCGCAAAGGCTCGTGGAGGTTGAAGGCGGAGGGAGAATTGATCGTCTGGCGCGCGTTGCGCCTGGCGCGATGGCGTCAGGAAATCCAGGCGGGATTGGACTCGGGCACCCCGGCGGATATCCGCGATGTCGATGAGTTCCTGGTATCGTCCGCGAACACACCGGCCAACGACGCAACCGCGTCTTCGTCTGCGACGCCTGCCTGAAGATCCTGAACGAAGGCGGGGAGCCCCTCTGAGTCCGGGCCGTGGGAGGGCGTGAGGGACAAACCGCGGGCTGAGTTGCAGTCCGTCCGCAAGCCCATCCGTGCGTCCGTGAGCGCAAACGTTCCTTACTGGACGCGCGTTCGGTCGCCCGGCGGTTCAGGGGCTGACCATTCCGTGCGGGGGGCCTCGATCACGCTGAAGGAGACCTGCTCGAACCCGGCTTTTCGCGCCAGGTCGACAGCTTGGGAAAGTTCCCGCCAGCCCACCCTCCGATCTCCCTCGATCCGCAGATGCTGCGGTCCTTCGGGGCGGAGGCGCCGCAAGGCACGAAGTTCGGATTCGCGACGGGCTTCAGGCATCGCCTTGCCATTCAGCATCCATGGGCTCTCCGGCAATACCGTGAGGACGTCCTGTGGCACCGACACCGAGGCCGGGCCGGGCTGGGAAGGAGGGACGAGAGCGGAGAGCACATTCGTGGCGGGCATCCAGACAGGCATGCTGCCCTCGTTGAGGGCGTCGACGGTTCGTTCGATGACATCGATCTCCGGTTCGGTCGCGCGAACCATCAGGAGGCCGCGTCCGGAGTTGAAGTAGACGGCGTTGGGCGGCAGGAGGCTGACGCCGAGGTCCTGGAACAACTGCCGGACCTTCGCCTGCAGCGCCGGGGGGGACGTGGGGACGGGGCCGGAAGCCGGGTCGTTGGTTTGCCGAATCTGCAGGGTGGACTCCAGGCCGGGGGCGAATCCCTGCGGCGAGATCCGAAAGATGCGCGTGACCAGCCTGGGTCGGGGAGGCCCGTTCAGGAAGACCACAGCGTAGTCTTCCACGGTGAAGTGAATCGGGCTCTCGGCCGACGCCGTCAGCACCGTGAGAACATCGAGGAGGCGAACGTCGCGGAGCGGCGGCTCAATGCGGACGATGATATCCCCCAGGGCAATCGGTTCCGCGGTCTGCGGGGCCACCACTTCTCCGGTGTGGGGGTCGATGCTTGCGGGCGCGGGGGTTGGAGCATCGAGGTGCGGGTTGGTGAAAAAATTGACGCCATGGCCGGCGGGATCGCGTTCACGCGACCAATCCTTCAACTGGCGGACGACCTCCTTGAGGGGCACGCGGTCGAAGCCGACTTCCGGGAGGCGGATGGACTCCAGGAGCGCCAGGGTCCGCTCCCGACCTGTGGGCCCGTCCCCCTGAGCATGGCCGGCTTCGAATTTCCGGGCATCCCGGATGCGCTGCTGCAGGGTCAGCGCCTCGGCGTGGGTGGGGGCGAGTTCGACGGCGCGTTGGATGGTCTCATCGGCCTTCCGCCAATCGCCGACCTGGAAAAGGTATCGGGCTTCCGCGATGCGTCGGGACACGATGTCGTCGCGCAGGGCATCGACCTCACGGGCGCCCTCACCATCCCGGCGGGGTGGCTTGATGCGGTCGGTGTCCGGAGCCGCTCCAGGGGACTCAAGCCGGCTGGGTGAGACGCTCTGCCGGGCGTGGGCAGGTTCCGCGGGTGCGGGAGCACGACTCGCAGGTTGTGAGGGTGGATCCTGGGCTCCGGTCCAGGAGGCGGCTGCCAGGACGGCGACGAGGATTCCCGACAACGGCGCCCAGCGGGAGGCGGGTCGAAAGTGGGCGATGGCGCGGATGCGTTGTTCGAGCGAGGCATTGTCTTCGAGGATTCCGACGGCGTCGGGCTGGGGCGCGGGCTTCGACCAACGCTCAAGCAGCATCAGGATGGTGAGGCCGTAGGCCCGGCGTTGATCGAGGCTGGCGACTTCGAGCGCCAGCGCGTCGGTCGCCAGTTCGCGGTCGAGTCTCGACCGGCGGAAGGCCCAGAGGAGAACCGGGTTGAACCAATGCACGGCCTGGAGCACCCGGGTGAGCGCGTGAACCCACAGGTCGCCCCGCCGGACATGCGCCAGTTCGTGGAGGAAGATCGAATCCAGGCAGTCCGAGGATCCCGAGGCCGCCAGGTGCCCGGGCAGAAGCAAGCGCGGGCGCAGCATTCCGTAGACGGCGGGCGACGGGACGGCGTCGCCTTCCAGAAGTTCCACCGACCGTCCCACGCGCATGCGGCGTCGGCAGTCGTCGAGCCGCGCCTGCAGGGCGGGGCAGGCAGGCCGCATCATTGCGCGGACGCGCCGGGCGAAGAGGATGTTCCGAAGCCCCAACCGGCCGAGAAGGAGCAGCGTGCCTGTCGCCCAAATGCCGGCGAGGATCGACCCGAGGCCTTGGTGCGTGAGGGACGACGCGGGCCGCGGGGCTCGGTCTGAACCGGTTGCCTCCGGGCGATCGGTGAGGACCAGGTGAGTGCCGCGCGCAGTCGTTTCCGGCGCGATTGCCGACAGGGGCTGAAACCCAGGTGCGGCGGCGGGTTCCCAGCCCTTGGCGGTGAGCAGGGAGGCCGACTGAGGCAGGACTGGGTTCCGAGGCTGGGGCAGGAGATTGAAAAGACTCCATGGGCTGGCGGGCGGCACGAGGATCAGGAGGCGGCCCAGGACGATCCACCAGAGGGCGTGTCTCCACGCCGGGCTGAGTTGCGGTCGGAACAGCCTTTGCACGGCCAGGACAAGCAGGGCGAGCAACCCGGCCTGCCAGGAACTCTCGAGCAGAGGTCCCATGGCCGTCTGAACGTGGGTGGCGGCGAGGGGCATGTCAGCGCTCCTTTTGGTCGAGAATGTTGCGGAGCTTCTGGATCTGTTCCGGCGTCAGTTGGGTTTCCTCCACCAGGGTGATGACCATGTCGCCGGAGGCCCCGGAGAAGACCCGCTGTAGGAAGTTCCGGCTTTCGTGGCGTACGGAGGCTTCCTCGGCGATCCGTGGGCGATACAGATGTCGGCTTCCGTCGAGGCGGCAGCCGACCGCCTTCTTGCGTACTAGGCGGGCGAGCAGAGTGCGCGTGGTGCCGCGACTCCAGCCCTTGGACGAGGCGAGCGCTTCGACGATCTCCGCGGTGCTGAGCGGCGCGTTCTTCCAGAGAACCGCGAGGACCTCGCGTTCAGACGGGCTGATTCGGGGGTGGGGCTTCACGGTGTGGCTACAATTGACGCCAGAAAGTGGCTACAAATGTAACCAGAGGTCAAGCGGGAAGATGGAAAAAGGCGGCCTCCCGCGCAGCGCGGCGGAAGCGTGACGCTGGTCCTTTCGCTCACGCTCGATTCTCCGGCCCCTGCGGCGCACCTCCTGTCCGCCTCCGCCTTGGTTCGCGATAGGTTCGGAGGGAACGGCAGAATCGGCGCCAGGGCGCCGCCTTCGATGAATCTCCAAATCCCCCATCCGCCTCCCTGCCCCCCAAGGGACCTGAACCGTGTTTTCTCCACGATGCCACGATCTCCTCCGCCACCGATCCGTAGGGAGCGCCACATGAACCGGCACAGCCCATTGGGGATTGAGTACCCCACCCGACCGCCCACCTTCCCGACACCTTCAGCCTTAAACGCCCAGGAGTCTTCCCGCCCGGCGCTGGAGTATGACCCGGAATGGAACACGGCACCCATCATCGCCGACTCGTCGCCATCGTGTTCGCCGACATGCTCGGGTGCATTGCGCTGGTCCAGCGGGACGAACCCCAGGCCCTTGAACTCCTCAAGGACCACCGCAGGCTCGGTCGGGAAACCATCCCGAGGCATGGGGTTGTTGAAGTCGGGTCAAAAAGTGTGCGCAAACCGCCAGAGAACCGCTCGCATGGTCGTCGGCGGCTCGCACGCGTTCTGCGCCCTCCTTCAGCGCGATGCGCACTTGGCTCCGTTGTGGAGTACTTCCTTCACACAGAAATCTAAGCCACTCTTTATTTCCTCACCTTCAAGGTCTTACAAAAGCCTGTCACAGTCGGGTGTAACACCACTCCCCAGTCCTTCCGGAACCGGCTCTTCGTCAGCCCTCCGCTGCATCGGTTTCCCCTCCATTCCCCCCACCCCGGCATGATGCAGGTACAGAGCCGGCACCGCCCGTTTGACAAAGTTTGCCAATCTCGCTTTGTTCTCTCTATGCCAACGCAGAACGTGAACCTCACGCCGGAGCTCGACCGCTTCGTCAAAGAGGCTGTGGCTCGCGGGGAGTTCAACAACGCGAGCGAAGTCCATCGCGCCGCCCTCGCCGCCATGGTCCGGGAGCACGAGGAGCGCGCGTTGCGCCTTGCGCGACTGCGTCAGGAAATCCAGGCGGGATTGGACTCGGGCACCCCGGCGGAAATCCACGATGTCGACGACTTCTTGGAGAAGTGCGCCAAGGAGGCTACCGCCGGGCTTCGTGCCAAAGCCTGATCCTTAAATGCCCCTCCGCTACCTCCCGGCCGCGAGGAAGGACATCCAGGACGTCCTGAAGTGGTCCGCGGAGAATTTTGGCCAGGCGGCGGCGAAGCGATACCAGGAGCTCCTCCGTGTGGCGCTGTCCGACATCGAAGCAGATCCCGCCCTCGACCATTCCTACGAGGTCCGCGGTTTGCAGATCGGAATCCGCCTCTACCACTTGCGTCACTGCCGCTCCCGGGCTGCCGTCGAGGGGCACATGGTCAAGAGCCCGCGCCACTTCATTGCCTACCTGGTCCGTGACGGAGACACGCTGATCGTGCGTGTCCTCCACGATCGGATGGAGATCGCGCGTCAGTTGGAAGAGTCCCCCTGAACGGGGTGCTGAAGTCAGCGCCGCACTTCTCTATGATTCCCCAGCGTTTGGGCATTGCCATCAGGAGCCCGCTGGCGACCCCCCAGCTCCAGGGCCTGTTGCTCCAGTGCGAGCGACCGATTGATTCACAAGCCCCCCTTCCGGCGGTGCAGACGGTACAGGTACACGTCCTCGACCGGCACTTGGAGTCGGCGCTCCCGATCCTGACGGCTGCGCCCCTGCGTCGCCCCAACCCAACGCCGGTTGGCCGCCCGATACCACGTGCCGCGAAATCGGTCTCGCTCCACGAGACTCTCCAGCCAGCCCGGATCGTGGCCGTAGCGTGCTCTCCAATCCGCCCCGATTCGATGCACCACCCGCCCCGGAAGGTGGCTCGCTAGGTGGGGGACCCTCACCCAGGGCAGAATGGGAAAGCGCGTATTCCCCGCCACCCGGCACAACTGCTCGCGGCGCGGCACGTCGGACCAGCCCAGGATCCGATCCCGCGCCGGATAGCGCCCAGCCGCCACGCTCCCCGCGACAACGGGCACCGGTTCGATCTTCCCCAAACTGGCCAAACGGCACGCCAGGATTTCCTCGTCTTCCCTGCCCTCTGCCTAGCCCGTCTGCAGTTGGGAGTTCAGCGCCATCACCCACCACTTCGGGATGCACCGATCAAACCCTGCATTCGGGGCCATTCGGATGAACCACCAGCAGGTCCCAACACGTATCGGAATCCCACCGGGACGAACGGACCATCATGCAATTGCAGTTGTGCCCACCGATCACGATGCAGGTTCCAGGCGTCCATCCCGCAAATGGAGGCGGCGACTCGCGGCGGCCGCGAGAGCTGGATTGTGGGTCACCACGATCACCGTCAATCCTTCCCGATTCAGCTGTTGAAAGAGCCGGATCACCGAGTCGCCACTGGCGCTGTCGAGATTGCCGGTCGGTTCATCGGCGAGCAGGAAGGCTGGACGGCTGACGAGCGCACGCGCGATGGCCACGCGCTGCATCTCGCCGCCGGAGAGTTGATGCGGGCGGTGCCCCCGGCGCTGGTCGAGGCCGACCTTCCCAAGCAGCGTGCTGACCCACGCGGAATCGGATCGGCGGGAGAACAGCAAAGGCAATGAAACATTCTCCTCGACGGTCAGCGTGGCGATCAGCCCGAAATGCTGGAAGACGAACCCCAGACGATTCCGACGTAGCCGCGTTCGCTCGCCCTCTCCCAGGGTGGACACCTCGCGTCCTTCGATCTCCAACCGGCCGGAGGTGGGCGTATCCATGCAGCCGATGAGGTTCAGGAGAGTGGTCTTGCCAGCGCCCGACGGCCCGATGACGGCGAGGTACTCCCCGTGCGCCACGGAGAAGGACGCGTGGTCCAGGGCCCGCAGCGTCTCGGCACCACGCCGATAGGTCCGAGACAGTCCCTCGGCGCGCAGCACCGGAGTGGGCTCGGGGGTGGTCATAGGATCTCTCCGTTCCGGATCGCCGCCCGGGGATCGAGCCGGCACGCACGCCAGGCGGGAAGGCTGGCCGCCAGGCACGCGAGGGCTGCGGAGCCGGCCAGACTGCCGGCGATAACCTGCCAGTCCCAGCCCACCAGCGAGCCGGTCGGGGCCAACGGCAGGTGGGTGCGCAACCACGATTCGAGCAGGCCGGCAGTGGCGAAGGCGCCGACCAGCCCGAGCAGGCCGCCCGCCATCCCGATCAACAGCGCCTCGAGTTGGACCAGCCGGAAAATATCGGTCGCAGAGGCACCCAGGGCGCGGAAGATCCCGGGTTCGCGGGTGCGTTCGGTGATCGCCATGAGAAGGGCGTTGGTGACGCCCGCGCCCGCAACCAGGAGTGCGACGGCGACGACGCCCCCGAGCAACCACCGGGTTGAACGGACCAAGTCCTGAAGCGTGCCGAACAAGTGGGCCACCGGAACGACGTTCAGATTCATGCCGGCATCGCAGCCCCGTAAGGACCCGACGACTTCATCGAGACGGGTCGGATCCTCGAGACGGACGAGAATGTGGGTAAGCTGGCCGGGACGCCGGAAGATGCGCTGGGCATCGGCCAGCGGGACATGAATGAAGTAATCGTCGGAATGGCCATGGGCACGCCCTTGTCGCTGGGGCAGGCGAACACGTTCGTGGTCGAGAGGTAGGGAAGCGCGTACGGACGCCAATCCTCCGTTCGACACGGCTTGCAGGGGTAAGGCGCTCCGGCGGCGGCGTCGGGCATGCGTGGGGGGTATTTCCCGCCGGCATCATCGACATAAATCATCATTGCGAGGCTGAGCTGCTTCACGTTGGAGAGGCAGGCGGTGCGCTTCGCCTTCTCTTTGGCGCCGGCAAGCGCGGGCAGCATCATGCTGGCCAGAATCGCAATGATGGCGATGACCACGAGCAACTCGATCAGCGTGAAACCAGTGCGCCCCCCGCTCAATCGGGCGGCAACGGAAGGTTGATGTCGCCTTATAAAGTGCATGCCAAGGAATGATCGTGCGGAAGAGTCGAGGGCCATGAACAAAGTGCGCCGGAGGTGTGGTGAGTTACCGGAAATCCGGGGCGAACTGCCTGGGCTTCGGGGTGAAATGAAGGCGGCGTCAGTGCGATCCTGACCGTTGACGTTCCGTTGACCAGGGACCGCACGCGGGTCTGCCACGCGCCCGCTGAAATGCGTGCCCTTTGCGTACATCCCGGCCTGCCGAAGGCGCCGGGGGCATCGACGGTCCATCCCGAGGTTGTGGGTGATGGCGCTGAACCCCCAACTGCAGACGGGCCAGGCAGAGGGCAGGGAAGACGACGAGGGCCTGCAAGGCCGGAAGCTGCGAGCCGAGGATGTGGTGTGGCTCAAGGGCTGGATCGAGGCGAACCCGGGGTGGAGCCGAAAACGCATGGCACAGGAATCGTGTCGGCAGTGGGAGTGGCGGGATGGGAAGGGACGGTTGAAGGACTTCGCGGCGCGTGGCTTGCTCCTGAAGCTGGCCGGACAGGGACGGATCAGCCTGCCGGCGCTCCAAACGCATAAGAGACGAGCCGCGCGGTCGGTGTCGGAGCCGGCGGATTGGGCGGAACCGGAAGTCCCGGCATGCCGTTTGGCCAGGTTGGGGAAGATCGAACCGGCCCCCGTTGTCGCGGGGAGCGTGGCGGCTGGGCAATGGGCGTTCTATCTGACGCGCCACCACTATTTTGGGGCTGCGCGTGGTTGGGGAAAACGTGGGGTATCTGGTCATGGACGGCGCTGTTTGGCTGTGGGATCCGGCCGCCGATCGCTTCTCCGGGGCCGTCAAGACCGTGGACTTCCACCATGCGCGCTCTGGAACTGATCCTCACCCACAACTTCGGGATGGACGGGGCGTGGGCAAGCCGCCAGAAACCGCCAGAAAACCGCTTGCGCGGTCGTCGACGGCTCGCATACGTTCTGCGTCCTGCTTCGCCGCGATGCGCGCTTAGCTCAGTGGTAGAGCACTTCCTTCACACGGAAGGGGTCCAAGGTTCGAACCCTTGAGCGCGCACCATCCTTCAGTAATTCGCCTGGACTGAATCCGCGTCACGCTTGGGGTTCGGCCAGTCTTCCCGCCGCACGCTCGGACTCCAGAAACGCGCCAGGTGCGCACACCATCAGGCCGTAGAAGCTGCTGCCAACGGCGCCCGTGAAATCCGCGCGATCCAATGTGAGGAGGACGTCGGCCCAGGCGAGCGCGGTGAACAATACGGGCCGATCCTTCGCCGCGGCAAAAACCGCAGGAAGTTCAATCGTCAGGACGTCATCCACGATCTGCAATGCGGCACACAACCGGGACCACCGCCCAGCAGCCTCGACTGGAAGTTGGGGAAGGTTGCGGCGCACCTCCTCGATCACATACGGGGAAGCGATCAGCGCCCAGGTTTGGGTTGAAGCGATATGGAAGAGGTAGGACGACGCGCCATGTTCCGATCCGCAGGCAGCCAGCAGGACGCTGGTGTCGAGGAACAGGTTCATTTCATGCGCTGGAACCGCTGGAAGTCCGCCTCATCCTGCGCGATCCACGCTTGGATCTGGTCGCGCGAATACTGTCGTGGCTCGGGAAGTCGGTCACCCTCGGCGCGAAGACGTGCCGCAAGGAAAACGAGCAACTCCCGCTTCTCGTCGGGCGGGAGTGCATCCGCGGCCCGTTCGATTTCCGCGAGCCTACTCATGCGCGAAGAATGCCGTGCCGCATCGCCAGTCGCAACCTGTGAACCGGACTTGGGGCTACGATCGGAACGCAAAGTTCACAGCGGCCTTCGACGCGGTCCAGGAGTCCCAATCCGCGCCAAGAGCGCACAAGAACAGGGCACCAATCGGTGCACCATTGGAAAAGAAATGCTGTAAACCACTGATGCGCAATGGTTCATGTTTTACTTCACACGGAAGGGGTCCAAGGTTCGAACCCTTGAGCGCGCACCATCTTCTCCTGCAAGGTTTCGCTTTCGATTGCAATGGGTTGTGAAGGCCGCGCCCGCGTCGTCACACCCCGCGCTCCGCACCCCTCCCAGCCCCCGATCCCGCCGTCCGCGTGGCAGCAAAGACGACAACTCCGCGGGTGATGACCGGGCGAACCCGGTGCCATGCCGGTCCCGGATGGGAACCACCGAAAACACAGGAACACGGGGACACAGGGGGCACAGCGAGGGGAGCCGGGAGCAGGGATGGCGCGTTGGATTGGATCCTTGCTGGGGAGGGTCAGGGCGAGGCCCCGCGGGCGGCCTTGGCGCGGGCTGCGGACCGAACCTGCGGCTGTTCCAATCCGGTCGGTCGCCGTACCCTTGGCCGGGATGCACGCCCTGGACGCCATCGCGGTGAGGTCGGACCTGCGGATCGGGATCCGGCCTGACGGACTTGCGGGGTCGGCGTCGGAAGCCAGGCGGTTGAATCAGGATCCTGCGGCGGGTGGATGCAGGTGGCCTGGGACGGCGCTGCCGGTGGGAGGACTGCGGGACGGTGGAGAACGGCGATGAACACGAGCGGTGAACCAGCGGCGCGTCGGGCAGCGGCGGCGGCGTTGCCGGGCGGAACGGGATCGGCGGGGTTGCCTGCCGTGGGAGTGGCTGTCGCGGTGGAGGGTGGTGCTGGGCTTCAGCGGGGGCAGAGTCTGCTGCGGTTGGCGATGCTGGCGGGATTGCTGATGGCCGGCGGGGTAGCGTTGTTCCGGCGGGCCGGGGTGTGGGAGTTCGTGGTGCTTGCGGTTGGGTTGGGGGTGTTGGTGTACGGCGCGGGGGTGGTTCGGTGGCGGTTGATCCCGTTCTTCGGAATGCTGGCTGCGGATCTGGACCGGTGGCGCGGGTGGGTGGCCACCGGGTCGGGGGGTGGGGAGCGGTTCGAACGGGTGGGCGCGGTGGGCGCGGCGGCGGGGTTGGACGCGGGCGGTTGGCTGATGGCGGTGATGCGGGCGTTGGATCGTGAGGTCGGCGGGGCCGTGAAGGATCGCGGGGCGTACGACGGCGCGTGGGAGAGGCTGAGGGCGAGTGGGAGGGCGATGGCGGGACATGTGTTGCAGCCGTTGATGGCGGTGGCGTGGCTCATGGCGGGGCTGGGGTTGGCCGGACTGGTGGCGGGCCTGGGGACGGGCGCGGTGGAGGGATTGGAAGGTGGGCGTGGGTGGGGTGGGCTGGGGACGGGCCGGGGCGCGTGCGTGCTCGGGCTGGCCGGGGGGTTGGTCGTGGGGACAGTCTATTTCCTGCTGGTTCGGAGCGTGGGCGCGGCGTGGCTGGCGATGGAGGGCTGTTGCCGCGAGGCGATCGGGAGGCTGTCGTTTGGGGAAAGCGACCGGCTGGCGCGGTTCGAGGCGATGCTGCGGGAAGGACTGTTCGGGGTGTCGCCGGTTGGCGCTGGGGGCAGTGGAACCGGGGACGAGCCGGCGGGGGCGGGGGAGTCGGTGGCGGGAAGGTTGAGTCGGATTGAAGCGGGGATTCGGAGTGGGGTTTTGGTGGTCGACGCGGCGGGGCGGTTGGCTGTGGATCGTGCGGAGCGGCAGCATGCGGAGACCGTGGCGTACCTGGAGTTGCTGGGGCGGATTCTCACGTCGTCGGTGGCGGGGCGGGGTCGTGGGGAGGGCGTGGCGGAGGCGTGGCGGCAGGAGCCGATCCTGGTGATGGAAGCCTCGGGGCGGCCGGTGACGGCGATGACCATGACCGCGGCGCGGTTTGCGGTGGGGTTGGGAGGGGCTGCCGGGGGTTCGGCGGGTGGGGAGGCTGGGTTTGGGGGGTGTGAACTGGTGGGGGGTGGTTTTGTTCGGATTGGAGCGTTCAGCCGGCCGTTGGTGCGGAGCGTGGGGCAGGGGATGGCGGGGCGGGTGGGGAGGCTGGAGGGGCACAACGACGTGCTTGCGCGGCTGTTGCCGGAGGCGAACCGGTTGGAGGTCGGCGACTGGGCGGGGGGCGGCGTGGTGTCGGTGGCGTGCGGCGAAGGGCGGTTGGAGGCGGACTGTCTGGGGATTCTGTCGGGGGTGGGCGGTGCGGGTGTGGTGGCGGTGGCGTCGTCGGACGGGGGAGGGACGTTGCGGGTGGTGCGGTGGGGTTTGGGGGGAGGCGGAGGAGGGGCGGGGCTGGAGGTGTTGGCGACCATGGAGGGGCGGGTGGTGGCGTTTGCCACGCGGCCCGGGGAGCAGGTGGCCTTCTTGGTGCGCGGGGTCGGCGGGGCGGTGGCGGTGGTGGTGGTGCGGGCCGGGCGGGCGCCGGTGTCGACGCCGTTCGGGGTGCGTTTGCGGGCGCTGGCGTTTGCGCCGGACGGGACCCTTTGGTGTCTGGAGGAAGGGGGCACCGCGGGGACCTGGGATCCCATCGCGGGGAAGTATGTGAGGAGGCGGGGTTTTCTGGCTGTGGACCGCTTCGTGGTGACCGCGGGTGGGGATTTGGTGGGGATCAACGCGGAGGGCCGGTTGATGGCCGCGCGGGTTTCGGATGCGTCGGTCGTGCGCCGGGTGGGATCCGGGTCGAACGCCTGTGCCCTGGCGATATCGCCCGGGGGCGAGCACCTGTTGATCGGGCACGAGGACGGTACCGTGCTGTTCCGGGACGCGAGCCAGCCGTTGGTGTGAGGGTGGGATCGGGGATTGGCGGGGAGCTGGGCGGGGAGGGGTCAGCCGGCGAGGATGAGGACGGCGAGGCCGAGGTGGGCGGCGGCGATGGCGACGGCGGCGATCCAGAAGCTGGCCTTGGCGGTTTTGTGGCGGAACACGAGCATGCCGGCGATGAGGCCGGGCGAACCGCCGAGCAGGGCGAGGCCGAGGAGGCGGGCCTCGGGGATGCGCCACCCGCGTTTGCGGGCGCGGTGTTTGTCGAACGCGGTGGCGGCGAAGGCGAGGGTGCTTGCGATGGCGATCCAGAGGGCGATCCAGGTCCAGGGCATGGGGGGAGAGCGGGGAGAGGTTTTGGGGAGGGCGTGGGTGGGTTGGATCTATTTCCGGCGGAAGACCGGGCTTTGGATGATGTCGTGGAGCAGGTCGCGGAGGGTGTGGGAGCGGCGGGCTGAATCCGCGACCAGGCGATCGATTTCGGCGCGGTCCGAGAAGCCCATTTCGCGGCCGGAACCGAAGGCGAGCAATTTGGTGGTGATGGCGCGGGCGACGGTGTCGCGGGAGGCGAGGAGGAGGGTCTGGTATTCGGCGAAGTTGCGGAATGGTTCGCCGGAGGGCGATTGGCCGGAGGCATCGACCGGTGGGCCGAGGCGGTAGCGGACGTTTCTGCCGGCGATGCGGAGGCGGACCTGCTGGCCCTGGCCCATGGTGCGGAAGCGTTCGCGCCAGCCGCCGATGACATCGTAGTTCTCGAGGGCGAAGCCCGGGGGGTTGATGGTGCGGTGGCAGGTGTTGCAGGATTCGGAGGACCGATGTTTGGCGAGCAATTCGCGGAGGGTGGTGGCGCCGCGGGTGTCGGGTTCGACGCCGGGGGTGCCTGGGGGTGGGGGTTGGGGGGTGATGCCGAGGATACGTTCGAGGACCCAGGCGCCGCGGATGACCGGGGACGTGGTGGTGCCGTTGGCGGAGACCTTGAGAACGCTGGCGTGGGTGAGGATGCCGCCGCGGCGGCTTCCGGGGGGCAGGGGTACCCTGCGGATGTCGAGGCCCTGGACGCCGGGGATGCCGTAGTGCTGGGCGAGCCGGGCGTTCAGCATGGCGAAATCGGAGCGGATCACCTGATCGACGCCGAGGTTGGCGACGAACAGTTCGCGGACGAAGCCGCGGGTTTCGCGGAGCATGGAGTCGAGGAGGAGGTCGTCGAACTCCGGGTAGAGGTTGCGGTCGGGCGTGGTGAACTCGATGTCGCGGAGGTTGAGCCAGCCGTCGGTGAAGTCGGTGATGAACCGGTCGAAGCCTGGCCCGGAGAGGAGGCGTTCGGTCTGGGTGCGGAGCACATCGGGGCGGGTGAGGATGCCCTCGGCGGCGACGCGGAGCAGTTCGGTGTCGGGCGCGGTGCGGGTGAGGAAGTAGGCGAGGCGGGAGGCGAGGGCGTGGTTGTCGAGGAGGCCCTGCGGTTCGTGGAGGAAGAGGAAGTCGGGGGAGCACAGGACGGCGACGGCGGCGGCGGTGATGGCGCCGAGGTTGTCCCGGGATTCGGCGAACTCGCGGTCGAAGAGGGCGATGAAGGGGGCGACATCGGCGGGGGAGACCGGGCGGCGGAAGGCGTCGGCGACGAACTCGCCCAGTGCGCGGCGGGCGTCGGCGGCGGGGTTTGGGGTGTCGGCGGTGAACCGGGGTTGGTAGTCGCGGCGGCGGCGGAGCCAGGGTTGTTTGGGGGGCACCTCGCGGAGGGTGGCGTTGGGGAGGAGGATGCGGCGGCCGCGCGGGGGCCAGGCGTCGAGCAGGGGGCCTTCGATGTCGGCGTGGAGGATGGCGAGGCCCTCACCGGGGTAACGGTCGGGGCCGTCCTTGATCGGCGAATGACCGTCCGGACCGCCGAGTCCGAGGGGGCGGACCTTGAGGGCGTCGCCGGGGCGGAGGTCGACGACCGTTTCGACGGTGGCGGCGGATTCGGGGGGGACTTCGAAGAAGCCCTGGATCTGCTGTTCCCCGCCGCGTTCGAAGGTGCCGGAGATGAGGGCGAAGACGGGGGGGCGTTGGATCTGGTAGCCGTAGGCGGTGATGCGGACCTTGTAACGGCCGTGGACGGTGGCGTTGAAGCCGGGGAACTGGGTGCTGGGGAAGTTGAGGTCGTTGAAGACCACCACGGCGCCGTCGGGTCGGAGCAGCCAGGCCTTGCCGATGTAGGCGCGGGTCTTGTCGGAGACGAGGGTGTAGCGTTCGCGGCGAGTTTCCGGCTTGGGTTCGGTCTGGAGGGCGACCTTGAGGGCGAACTCGGCGGCCTCCATGTAGCGCTGGAGCTGGACCCCGGAGAGGTGGAGGGCTTCGCCGATGGTGTCGAAGCCTTGGGCGCGGCCGTCCTCGGGCAGGAGATCGGCGAGGTTGGCGCGGATGCCGAGCAGTTGGTTGACGGTGTTCTCGTATTCGCGGCGGTTGAGTCGGCGCAGGGCGGTGCCTTTGCGGGCGGCGTGGCTGGCGGAGAGATCGGTGGCGAGGGTTTGGAGGAAGGTGGAGCGTTCGTTTGCCGGCGGCTGGCGTTTGGGCGGGGGCGGCATTTCGCCGGCGGCGACGCGGTCGTGGATGCGGACCCAGCGTTGGTGGAGCTTGGGATCGCCGTCGTCGGGGGGTAGGGCGGAAAGGTCGAGCCCGCCCTTGGCCGAGTCGGCGTCGTGGCAATCGAGGCAATGGCGGGTGATGAAGGCCTGCGGTTCGGTGGAAGCGGCGCGGGTGGCGGGGATGAGGGTGGCGGCGAGTGCCGCGACCAGGGTGGCGGCCGGGATCCAGGGTTTCATGTGGACAGATCGAGGACGCCGGAGCTGAAGCCGAAGCGGTCGGTTTCGATGCCGATGGAGCGGGCGATCGTGACGAAGAGGTCGGACAGGACGTGGCGTTTGGGGTCGGCGGCGAGGTGGCGGCCGTGGGGGAAGCCGCCGCCGGCGAGGATGAGGGGGAGGTTGGACGGGTCGTGGGAGCTGGCGTTGCCGAGGTTGGAGCCGAAGAGCACGGTGGTGGAATCGAGGAGGGGCACGCCGTTCTCCGTGGGGGCGGCCAGTTGACCGAGCCAGTCGGCGAAGGCGCGGAACTCGGCCAGTTCGATGATCTTCAGCTCCTCGATTTTGGCGGGGTCCTGGCCGTGGTGGGAGAGGTTGTGCCAGTCCTGGCTCACGCCGGGGATTTCGGGGACGGAGTTGAGGCCGGCGAGGCGGAGGGTGACGGTGCGGGTCGAGTCGGTGCGGAGGGCGAGGGTGATGAGGTCGAGCATGAGCCGCATGCGGCCGATGGCGTCGGCGCGGTTCTGGATGTCGTTGGGGGGTCGGGTGTCGACCTTTGGTTTTGGGCGGCGGGTCCAGGCCTGGTTCTGGACCAGGCGGCCTTCGAGGTCGCGGACCGAGTCGAGGTATTCGTCGACCTTTCGGCGGTCCTCGGGGCCGAGGTCGAGGCGGAGGCGTTTGGCCTGGGCGCCGACGGTGTCGAGGATGCTGCGGCCGCGTTGGAGGGCGCGGACCTGTTCCTCGACCTCGTCGCTGGAGCCGTCGACGAACAACTGGCGGAACACGCGTGCGGGGGAGATTTCGGGGGGGAGCGGGGTGCCGTTGGCGTTCCAGGAGAGGGAATCGTTGCTGGTGGCGAGGACGAGGCTGGGGAAGCGGGTTTGGGTGCCGACCTTTTCGGCGATGAACTGGTCGAGGGAGATGGAGTTGCGGAATCCGGTGAGGCCGGGGTGTTTGGCGGAGGTGAGCCAGGTCAGTTCGGAGGAGTGGCCGTTGGCGCCGTTCTGTTCGCGGTGGGCGAGGCCGGAGAGGACGGTGAAGCGGTTGCGGAAGGGTTGGAGCGGTTCGAGGTAGGGTGTGGGGGAGTAACGGGTGCCGGTTTCGCGCGGGTGAAGGTAGGGGGTATGAAATCCGAGAGGTGCGCCGATGGCGACGAAGCGGCGCGGGGCTGCGGGGTCGGCGGTGGATCCGGTGGCGGCGGCGAAGGCCGGGCGCATGGCCTCCAGCCAGGGGAGCGCCAGGGCGACGCCGGTGCCGCGGAGGAAGGTCCGCCGGGACAACCGGGTGCGTCGGGCGAGGTGGAAGCTCATGTCGATGGGAATGGGAGGTTGGCGGTGCGGCGATTGGTTGGTCGATGGACCGCGGGTTCCCGAATCCGCGGATCCCGGCCAAGCAACACCGAATTCGCGGCCAAGGCAAACCCGATGCTGGATCCGTTGGTTGCCCGGCGGTGGTTGGGAAGGGATTCGAAGGTGACCGGGGTGTTGGGTGGCGGCATGATGGGCGCATGGAAAACCTTCGCGACATCGGTTCGGCCGGTGGGGCTCGGGGGCGTGAGAACGCGGACGCGGAGGCGGACACGGACGCGCGCGTGCAGGTGCGGGTGCTCACGGTGACCGACCTTCATCAATCCAGGAGACTGTACGGGCAACTGGCGGAGGCGGTGACCGCGCATCGGCCGGATGTCGTGGCATTTCTTGGGGACTTCCTGGATGTGCCGGCGCGCGGGACGGGATTGCTGACGGTGGAGGAGTGCGCGGTGGCGATCGCGGGGCTTGATGTGCCGGAGGTGGTTCTGGTGCGTGGGAACCACGAGGACTGGAACTACCTGACGTTTGCCGAGGCGCTGAAGGCGACGGGTCGGGCGGTGACGACCCTGCATGGGGAGGAGCATGTGCGCGGGCCGATGACGATGGTCGGGTTTCCGACGCAACTCGGGGACGAGACCGCGTTCACGCTGCAGAAGGCTCCGCTGGGAATGCATCCGGACGGGTGGTTGCCGCGGTTGGTGCGTCGGTTGGGACCTCCGGCGCGGACGGTGTGGCTGTTGCACGAGCCACCTTCGGGCACGCCGCTGACGGTTTCGGCCGGGCCGATTTCGGGGAACCCGGAATGGTCCGAGGCCATCCTGCGTTACACACCCTGGCTGGTGGTGTTCGGACATGATCACGCGACGCCCATCGCACGGGGCCGATGGCACCATCGGGTCGGGGACACCCTGGTGGTGAATGTCGGGCAACCGCACGACGGGGTGTTGCATTACGCGTTGATCGACGCGGAGTTCGAGGACGCCAGGCCCTCGTTGCCCGGGCGGTTGACCGTGCGGGCGTTCCCCTGGGATCAGGTGGTGGAAGCGGGACCGGGTGTGCGGGCGGGATGAGGGGGCCTGACGGATAGCCTGTCCCCGTATCGGGGTTCTCGTCGCCCCTCTGGGGCTTGGTTTGCGGCCCCTCCGGGGCGCGGGTTTGGAGGGGGGGGTGGGGGCCTGACGGATAGCCTGTCCCCGTATCGGGGTTGGCGCCCCTCCGGGGCTTGGTTTGCGGCCCCTCCGGGGCGCGGGTTTTGGAGAGGGGGGTGGGGGCCTGACGGATAGCCTGTCCCCGTATTGGGGTTCTGTCCCCGTATCGGGGTTCATGGCTCGCGCCATGGGCTAGGGTTCTGGCGCCCCTCCGGGGCTTGGTTTGCGGCCCCTCCAGGGGCGCGGGTTTGGTGGGGGGTGGGGGCCTGACGGATAGCCTGTCCCCGTATCGGGGTTCTCGTCGCCCCTCCGGGGCTGGGCTTGCGGCCTCTCCCGGGGCGCGGGTTCGGTGGGGGGGGTGGGGGGCCTGATGGATAGCCTGTCCCCGTATCGGGGTTCTCGCCGCCCCTCCGGGGCTCGTTTCGTTATTCGGGCCTGCGGACCCATGGCTCGCGCCATGGGCTAGGGTTCTGGCGCCCCTCCCGGGCTTGGTTTGCGGCCTCTCCCGGGGCGCGGGTTTGGTGGGGGGGTGGGGGGCCTGATGGATAGCCTGTCCCCGTATTGGGGTTCTCGCCGCCCCTCCGGGGCGCGGGTTTTGGAGGGCGACGGGAGAGGCGATGGGTGGGGGTGACGGGTGGGGGATTTGAGGGTGGGTTCTTGCGAGGACGGGGGACGGGGCGCCAGACTTCGACCATGAAGCCCGTGGAGGGTTCCTTTCTGATCCGCCCCGAGGATCTGCATTGGCGGTTGTCGAACATGATGAAGATCCCGAACGCCGATTTTCTCGAGCGCACCGGGAGTCAATGGATGGGGGCCCGGCTCTGGCGGATGCCACCGCGGAGTGCGAACACGCTGCACAGGCATATCCGTGCCGAGGAGTTCTACTTCGTGGTCGAGGGCGTGGGTCGGATCCGGGTGGGCGGGGAGACGCTGACGGTTCCGAAGCATGGCGGGGTGTTGGTGGGGCCGGGGGAGTTGCGGCAGGTGTTCAACGACACCGACGAGGAGGTGCTGTGGTTGATCGTCGGTTCCCCGGAGGAGCCGGAGCTTCTGCCCGGCGCCGCGGGGGACAGGCGCGCGTTCTACCCGGTTGATCCGACGCAACTGCCGCCGGAACTCGCGGGAAGCGTCTGGCCGCCGGAACCGCCGACCGTGGGAGGGGGTGCGGCATGACGGGGATGGCCGCCACCGATTACGAGCGCCACGCACGGGAGTGGATCGCGGCATGGAACGCGCATGATCTCGAACGGATCCTGGGCCATTACGCGGATGACGTGGAACTCGTGTCGCCCTTTGTGGTGCGGTTGACCGGTCGGGTGGATGGCGTGGTGAGGGGCAAGGCGGCGTTGCGCGAGTATTTCGCCCGGGGGCTGGAGGCGTACCCGGACCTTGTGTTTCAGTACCGGGGTCTTTTCCCGGGGGTTGCGAGCTGCGTGCTCGAGTATGAAAGCGTCCGGCGTCTGCCGGCGGCGGAGTTCATGGAGTTCGATGCCTCGGGCCGGATCCGCCGGGTTGTGGCCCATTACGGGGAACCGCGGGATTGAACGGCGAAGCATCCATGCCGAGAGGAAAACCAATGAAGGAACGATCCAACATCGTCTGCATCGGGGAGGTTCTGTGGGACCTGCTGCCGGAGGGCCCTCAACTCGGGGGCGCACCGTCGAACCTGGCCTGCCACGTCGCGGGACTCGGGGGACGGGCCACGCTGATTTCGCGGGTCGGCGACGATGATCTGGGCCGCAGGGCGCTTTCGATCCTGTCGGGCAAGGGCGTGGATGTGAGCCGGGTGGTGGTTGATTCGGCAGCGCCGACCGGAACGGTTGGGGTGACCCTGGAAGGGCAGGGCCAACCGAAGTTCACCATTCACGAGCGGGTGGCCTGGGATCGGTTGACCGCGGACGGCACGGGGCGCGAGGCGGTGGGTCGGGCCGACGCTGTGTGCTTCGGGTCGCTGGCGCAGCGGACGCCCGAGGCGCGGGCGGCGGTCCAGGCGTTGGTGGGAGGGGTTTCGTCCGGAGCGGTGGTGGTCTGCGACATCAACCTCCGGGCCCCGTTCTATGACAAGGCCACGCTGGAGCGTTCGATGGAGCTGGCGACGGTGCTGAAGCTGAACGACGGGGAACTCGGCGTGCTCGGCGGATTCTTCGGGTTGGGAGGGAGCCAGGAGGCGCAGGCGGAGGGTCTGGCACGCCGGTTCGGGCTGGAGGCGGTGCTGCTGACCCTGGGTGCGGAGGGCAGCCGTTTGTGGACGGGCGGTCGGTGGTTTGTGGAGCCGGGGAGGCAGGTGTCGGTTCGCGACACCATCGGCGCCGGTGATTCCTTCACCGCGGCCTATCTGGTGGGGCGGTTGAAGGGTTGGGACCCGGCTGCCACGCTCCATCATGCGGCGGGCATCGCCGCCTACGTCTGCACCCAGGCGGGGGCGACTCCGGATCTCCCGCCCGATTTGCTGCGACCGTTCCTCGAGGACTGATGGTCGCGGGTCGCGACGGTTGGGGATCGATGACGGGGGAGCCGGGGTGGGCTGAAAGGATGGCCGGATCCTTGCGGGTGCCGGGGATCGGTTGCGGGCCCGGAAGCAGGTTGCGGCGTGGGGTTCGCTATTTGCGATCGCCCCAAACCCAAAGGCTCACCCCGCGAAGGTCGCGGACGACGAGATGGTTCTCCTCCACCGCGAGGTGGGCCCAGGTGTCGGATTCGGCCACCCTGCGTTCGGCGAGTTGCACGAAGCGATCCGGGTTCGCCTCGAAGAGGAACAGGATCCCGCGTTCGTCGAGGGCGAGGATGCGGTCATCGTGAAGCACCAGGCTCAGGTATTTTCCGAACTTCCCCTCCGACTGCCAGCGTTGTGTGCCGGTGGCGGTGTCGACGCAGACGAAGTGCTGGGATCGGGTGTGGAGGAAAGCGTGGCCGTTGCGGATCACCGGCGAGGACATGTAGCCCTCCAGCTTGAGGTTCCAGTCCGGCCGCACGCGCCAGGCATCGTCGCCGCGGGTCACGGTCCAGCCTTCGGTCTGACCGCCGTAGGAGGCGGTCAGGAGGCGGTCGCCGAGGGTGGTGGGGGTGAGGATGTTCATGCCGCGGAAGGATTTGATGGGCTGTTCCCACAGAACCTTGCCGTCGGACGGTTGGACACCGGCGAGTTTGTCGCGGGTCTGGACCACCAGTTGTTCGGTTCCGGCGAGGGTGGCGAGGATGGGGGAGCTGAAGGCGCTGCCCCACATGCCGCCGCCGTCGTCGAGCGTTTGCCAGAGAAGGCTGCCGGACTGGCGGTCCAGTTTTGCGAAGCCGGCGCCGGCCTGGACGTAGACGGCGTCGGCGACCACCAGGGGCGACGAGACGAAGCCGAATTCGGGCAGTGGTTTCCGGGTCTGCCTGGGGAAATCGAAGCGCCAGAGTTCATGGCCGGACGCGGCGTCGAGACAGACGAGCACGTCCCGCATGCCGCCCACGTAGAGGCGGCCGTCCGCGAGCGCGGGCGTTGAGCGGATCCAGTCGCCGTTCGCTTTGGCGAAGAACGGGACCTTCATGTAGCCCTCCCATTGGTGGCGCCAGAATTCCTTGCCGGTTTCGCGGTCGAGGGCGATGACGGCCTCGTAGGCCTGGTCCTTCGCCTCGGTCACGTAGACGCGGTCCTCGGCGACGAGCGGGCCGGAGTAACCGGGTCCGAGCGGCACCTGCCAGTGGCGGGAGAGGGTGGGTTCGTCGAGTTTTGAGGGCCAGGGGGTGGAGGAGCGGACGGTGCCGTCGCGGTGGGGTCCGCGCCATTGCGGCCACGCGGCATCGGCGGGGGAGAGGAGGAGGGCGATGCCGAGGAGGGGGAGTCCGAGGCGTACCGACGGGAGGCGTTGGGTGTGCCGCACGGCCGGAAGCTAGGCGGGAACCGGTGGCGTGCAAACGGCGGCCCGCCTGCGGGGGCGGGCCGCCGGGATGGAGGGGGGCGGGGCGGGGGGTCAGGGTTTGGATGCGGCGCCAGCGGCGTAGCTGGTGATGAGGCACCGATAGGACGGCAGGTGGTTGGAGAACAGGGCTGCGAGGCCGTCGACGTCGTTGCGCCAGTCGCGGTGCAGTTCGCAGGCCACGCCGAACCAGGTCATGAGCTGGGCTCCGGCGGCCTGCATCCGGGCCCAGGCGGCGTCGCGGGTGGTCTTGTTGAACGTGCCGGAGGCGTCGGTCACGATGAAGACCTCGTAGCCCTCCTCGAGGGCGGAGAGGGCGGGGAACGCGACGCAGACCTCGGTGACGATGCCGGCGATCAGGAGCTGGCGCTTGCCGGTGGCCTTCACCGCCTTGACGAAGTCCTCGTTGTCCCAGGCGTTGATGTTGCCCGGCCGGGCGATGTAGGGGGCGTCGGGGAACTGGGCCTTCAGTTCGGGCACGAGCGGCCCGTTGGGGCCCTGCTCGAAGCTCGTGGTCAGGATGGTGGGCAGCTTGAAGTACTTCGCGCAGTCAGCGAGCGCGAGGACGTTGTTCTTGAAGTCGTCCGGGGAAAAGTCATGGACGAGGTTGGTCAGGCCGGACTGGTGGTCGACCAGCAGGACGGCGGTGTTGTTCTTGTCGAGGCGCTTGTATTTGAACGTGCTCATGGGACGGCAATGGCTGGCCCGGGCGTTTTGCCTGGGACCCGGGGACCATGGGGCATCGGCGCGGCGGATGGGACCACCAACTTGCGAGGGTGAGCACGTCGTCCGGGCCGGTCATTTGCGGAGCAGGTTGAGGACGATGCGTTCCTCGTGAAACTCGGGTGGCCAGGAGGGAATGGCGTTGTCAAAACGCTCGGTCTTCGACCAGGTGAGGATGAGGGATCGCTGGAGCACGGTCGCGACGGGTGCCGGAACGGAGTTGGTGTCGATGCTGAAGCCCATGTAGAGGCCGATGTTGAAGCTGGAGACGTTGGCACGGCCCGAGGGGCACTCCTGGTCCTTGGGGAAGCTGGCGCGGCACTCGTAGGTGGTGTCGTCGACGGTGGTGTAACGCAGGTTCCGATCGCCTTCGGCGATGGGGCGTGCGTCGCATCCCAGGGAGTCGAACGCGCCGTTGACCAGGCGAAGGATGATTCCGCCCGAGCTTTTGGGGGCGGCTGCGGCGGTGCTGGTCATCGTGTGACGGCTGATCACGTCCGAGCGGGGGTCGTCCTCGACGATGCTTTCCATCACCTTGCGACTCGCGGCGTAGGGGCCTTCGGTGGTCAGGGTCCAGGATTGGACGCGGTTGCCGCGGACGGTGAAGGTGCTTTGCGAACGGATGCCGGTGACGCGGCCGATGTAGGCCTCCGTGAGTTCGTTGTCCCAGGTTCGCTTGACGGTGCCCTCGAACGCCACTCCGGACCTGGTGGTGCGGCGTGTCAGGGTGATCGAGCCCTCCCAATCGCCGAAGCAGGGACCGTTCTGGAGTCGTTGAAGGATCTCGGCGTCCGATCCGAGAGCGCATCCCTGGGCGGCGGTGGTCCCTGTGATCGTGCTGAGGTCCGAGAGGATCTCAGTGAGCTGGCTGAGCAGGGCGGAGCCGGAGACGCCGGGCTCGTTTTCGCAGCGGTCGATCCTTTCCTGGGCGCAGCGGCATCGCACGGCCGCGGCCAGTTCGAGAAGTGTCCGGGTGTAGGGGCTTTCGGCCGCGGGCCGTCCGGTCGCCTTTGACCACTGGGTGGTGAGTTTCTCGAGGTCGAGCACGACCAGGGCGCGTCCGATGTCGCAGCTGGAGCGTGCGGCGTTTTCGAAGGGGCGGATCGAGTCGCGGTAGACCTCCTCGATGCGTTGGAGGTTGCTGGCATTGCGCCGTGCCGCCGCCTCCTGTTCGGTGATGCGCCCGCCGTATTCGTCACGGGTGATCTGGCGTTCGCGGCGTGCTGCCCTGTCCTCGGCCGCGCGGGCGGCGTCACGGGCCCTGGTGTGGGTTTCGGTGAACGGAGGGGGAGGCTCCTCGGGAAAGGCGCCCACGCCCTTGCCGCTGAAGCTGTCGATGGGCAGGACCACGATGTTGGATGCGCCCTCGAAGGAGCGGAGGTGGAAGCCGGATCCGTCGCTGTCGAAGGAGTACGCCAGGAGGTCGGCGAGCGGCAGGTTGGTGGGGAAGGTGATTCGCAGGGTGGCGTCCCTGCGGAACCGGAATCCTTCGGGTTCGAACGCCACCGCGGTCTGCCAGGCGGCCCGGGCGGGAGACGACAGGAGGTTGGTGATCAGGGTCATCCGGATCGGGGTCGGTTCGGTGACCAGGTTCGTTCCGGCGACGAACTCGAAGACCACACCCTGGGGGCTGCGGACCTGGAGGCGGATGCCCTCCTCGGCGGTGAGCAGGCCGGCGTCGCTGCGGAGCGGATCCGTTTCGGCGATCAATCCGGGGGTTTCGGGGGGTGCACCGAGTCGGGCGCGGTAGTAGATGGCTTCGGGCCGCCACTCCGGGCCGTGCAGGAAGCGCGCGACGCCGTTGGTCGGGGTCGCTGATCCGACGATGAACCACGAATCGATGCCGAGGGAGAACGAGGCTTCGAGGGTGAGGGCGTCGTCGGAGGCGGTCCGGCAGACCAGTTGAACTCCCTGCGCGTTGACCGATTCGATCTCGAGCCGAGGCGCCTGGGCCTGGCCTTGGGCCGGGGTCGGGCTCGCGAAGCCGGCAGCGAGAAGCCAGGCGGCGGTCAGCCACCGGAGGATCGCCGGTCTGGAGGCGGCGATCGGAAGTGGCGGCGGGAGATGAAAAAGGGGTGAACGGAGGGACTCCGGTCCGTGCAGGCACGAAGCGTTGGAGTGCATGGGGGGTGGGGGGATCCGGCAAGGCGACCTGAGGTCGTTGAAGGACGGCGGAAGCTAGCCCCGGGCGGAAGGCCGTCAACGGTGTGGAGGACGGTATGGACGACGGCATCACCTTGGCCAGGGCGGCCGGGCGGGAATGGTGGGGTTGGCGGGTGGGATCGGACGTCGGGTGTCGACGCGTCCCCGGACTGGGCGGGGGGTCGGACCTCGACACGGAACCTCGCGCTGCTAAGCTGCCGGCGTCCGAGCGGAACCCCTTGAGAACACGGGTGAGGGTACGGGGGCGAGGGGGATCCAGCGGGTCTGCTCCTATAGCTCAAATGGATAGAGCGGCGGTTTCCTAAATTAAATCAAGGGGTGATCTGAGAATTTTTGCTGCCTTTGGCTATCGTTGATTCCCCTTGATTTTGTTGAGGATACGCCACTTTGCAGCACTCAAGAATTTGGTCTGACCTTTGGCTGGTTTTAGCCCGTTTTTGCCCGAAAAAATCGAAACGGTATCAAATGCGGTATCAGATGGAGGCAGGAAAACGGACGCAAAACTCACGATTCGGCGAAGTGGTGACCCCACCCGGAATTGAACCGGGATCTACCGCTTAGGAGGCGGTAGCTCTATCCATTTGAGCTATGGGGTCGCTCGCAATGGTTCTCAGGATACCAAGTGGCCTGAAACTTTACAAGGAGACCGCAGAGCGGAGCAAACCCGGCTCAAAACTGGAACTCAAGCGCGTTGTCCAACCGCGAGCGGGCGCGAAGTCTCGACCGGCGAAGAGTTCTGGCGCTGGCCTGCCTCAGACACCGATGCCGCTTGGGCGCACTCCTCGGCAATCGCGCTGATGACTCGAACGGGACTCGTGTTGGCGAAACGTGCCCAAACGACCTTGTGCGCCTTCGCGATGAGGTTACCCGCAATCAACTGCAAGGTGTGCTGCGCGGCGACGGCGTAGTCGTGGACGAGCGCAACGGCGTCGCGGCCCGCCATCAATATCTCAGTGTCGCCGTTTGCCTGGGCATAGGGAGAACTGGTCGGGTGAGTCTGAATGACGGCGAATTCGGTCACTCCAGCGACGGCTCGCTTGCAGAGAAAAACGCGGCTGTTTCGCAGGGTCAGAAGCTCGGAGCAAATCTCCCATTGGTCCGCTGGAACGTTACGAGTTTGCAGGATCGCGCCTGCGGCTGGCCCGCCGGGGATCGTGAAAATCACAGCGTCGTTCATCAAATCGCGCACGTGGTCGCGGACGCGCTTCAAACCCTCGAATTCCGCTTCAATCGTCTCGAACGCCTCTTTGTAGGCATCAGTTTCGCCGCGATTCAACTTCGGCGCGGGGACGTGCTGGCAGGGCTCACCGTTTCGTTTGAGCATAGGTCAACCCTCCGTCGCGTCGCGAGAGGTTGGAAACACCGCGTGCTCGCCTAACACGCGGGTCAGTTCATTGCGCGAAATGACGAGTTCGCCCAAGAGTGTGCGGTCCGCGTTCAGCTTGCGGCGTTGAATCAGCGAATAGACGTTGAACGGCTCGAGTCCGAGAATTTCGGACGAATCCGCTATCGAGAACTTTTCCCCGTTGGGTAGTTCCGCCGTGTTCATGGCCGAAAAGTAGCGCGGCCGCGCCGTCGGCGTTGTCCGCAATTGGGGACAAAACCGGCCCGGCTCAAAGCGCGAGAAAACGTCCGAGCCGCAGAGCAACGTGAACCTGGCGGAGACGTTGGCCTTTCTCCCAATCCGAGACGGTCTGTTGAGAAATGCCGAGCCGTTCCGCGAGCTGCCCTTGACTCAAACCAAGCCGCGTCCGCACTTGGCGGATCTCCGCTGCCAATGCTGCGATTTCCTGTTTCGCGGACTTTCGTTGTGCGCGTTGCGTCATGTCTGCGTTTCGATTTGGGAAATAAGGTCCAATAGGGTCGGCAGCGAGACCGGCTTGGTCAGAACGTAATCCACCGCCAATGCGCGATAGGCATCAGCCTCCGCGTCCGTCAGGTGCGAACTGTGAACAACGATTGTGCCCGAGAATTCGGTGTCGCGAAGCTTCGAGACGAGTCCGAGACCTGTGAGGCGCGGCATACGGTGGTCGGTCATGAGCACGTCGAAGGATTTCACATCCGAAGTCAGCCGTTCCAAAGCCGTCATTCCGTCCGCGACGCACTCGACGGCATGGCCTGCTTTCTCGAAAGCGAGTTTCACCATGAATGCGAGTTGCTCGTTATCCTCTGCGCAAAGGATGCGAAGTGATTTTCTCCGGCTCAAATGAGCGATCATTCCTCGCATGTCGTGTCCAATCATGGCAGCGGTGGTCGAGCCGCGCATTTTGTGAGCATTGCATTCCCGCGCAATAACCGATTTTGGGATAACCTGTTTCGGGTTGGTATTCTGCCACTTCCTCCAAGTGCAGAAAACAATCCACAGCGATGAGCATGTTGCCTTGCGCGAATTACTCGTGGCGAAACGCCGCGAACAAAACCTGACACAAACGGAGTTGGCCGAGAAATTGCGAATGCCTCAATCCTTCGTGTCAAAGGTTGAGCGTGGCGAGCGACTGCTCGACGTAATCGAATTTGCGCGATACATCGCCGCTCTCGGTGGTGATCCGGTTCAAGTCTTCTCGAAACTGGTTCGCGACAGCAAGGTGCTCGACCGCCCGAACGCACCCAAAACGCCAACGAAGAAAAGAGCGTTGCGAGGATGAAACACGCAGGAAGACAGCAAGCACCGGACACCAAATCCTTATCCGGCATTGCAGAGACCGAGCGTGCCTCATAAGTGCCGGTCTTTGGCGCAGCGGGCGCAGTCAAGGTGGAGCGCAGAACCCGCAGGGCGCGATAGCGTGGCGTCAGCCATTCGAGCAATACCTTGACGGCGAACGCTGCGCCATACAATTGAGGCACGAGGCACGCCGGTTCGACAGCGCGATAGCGCACGATCAGCAACGAAGTTCGTCGTGATGCCCAATGCGAGGGAGATGGCCCGGGAGACCGAGACGGCAACAGAGGAAACAAGGGAGCGAAGGAAGACGACGCTTTCATTTGGTCTTATCCCCCATCCCCAAACAACTAGCCCGTCCGGCAATGAGGACAAAAACACACTTACACGCGAACGGAAGCAGTTCGGCGAGGACGGTTCTCGGTGTGATTGACGGAAACAGAAGCGGAAACGGTTTCATCTTCTGACGGTGTGTTGGCGGCATCCATGTTGTTCGCCGCCTGATTTTTCGTGAGGTCGAGAGCCTTCACGATCTCCTGTTGACGCAGCGTGAGAGACTGAAGTTTTTCTTCGTGCTCAAACGGCTGCCCGATTTTCGACTCCAGCTCGCGCTTGCGTTTTTCGGCGTCGGCCAGTTCGCGGGTGTAACGCTCCTGGCATTCATCCAAGTTCTGGACGGTGTATTCCATCGAGCGAATCGTCCCCAATCCTGTTTCGGAGACGTTGGCGGAATAGGTGTTTTTTCCCTTCAGCAAGATTTCGACGTTTTCGAGAAACGCGGTTCGGAGCACGAGGCGGAATCCGGCGAATTCGCCAATTTCCTTTTCCGAGGCACGTCCGCCGAGTTGTGCGGCCAGCCGATTGAGCGCGTCGCCAGCCTGCGCCCGTTCTTTGAACATGGTGTTTGCAATGCGAATTTCAAAGGCGTCGCCGTGCGTTTCTTTTCGGGTGGCGATGTCGAGTTTTAGGTTTTCCAGACGTTGGCTGATGGTGGGAATTTCTTCGCCGAGTCGCCGCACGGTGGAGCGGATGCGATATTGGGTTTCGGCGTGCTGCGAGCGTAGCCGGGTGAATCGCGCAATTTCGGCGTCAATGGACGCTTTTTCGATGACGAGCGGGTTGCCGGACGCGATGGCTTTCACTTCGGCGTAGGTCAGCGCGCGTGAATCAATGTCCTCAATGCGGCGAACGTGAGTGTCGCCCGTCATAATCTGATTGATGAACTTCGCCTTCGTTTCGAGCGTTTGCCACATATAGGCGTCGAAACTGCCTTCGGTGACGTAGCGATAGATTTGAACAGCGGAATGCTGGTTGCCCTGCCGAAGAATTCTCCCCTCGCGTTGTTCAACGTCCGCCGGTCGCCACGGCGCATCGAGATGGTGCAATGCGATGAGCCGCTCTTGGACGTTCGTGCCCGTGCCCATTTTCTGAGTGCTGCCCATGAGCACGCGAACGCGCCCGGCTCGGACCTCTTTGAACAGGGAGAGCTTTTGCGCATCAGTTTCGTAGTCCTGGATGAAGGCGATTTCGTTTTCAGGAACGCCGAGTGCGGCGAGTTTCCGTTTGATGTCGTCGTAAACGGAAAAGCGTCCGCGAAAATGTGACGGCGTGGAGAGGTCGCAGAAGACGAGTTGAGCGGAACGGTTATCGGCAGTTTCCTTCCAAATCTCGAAAATCTTCTCGACGGCCTTGTTCACTTTGCTGTCAGGGTGATCGGGCGCACGCGAACGGAGCATCCGCAGGTCGAGCGCGGCCTTGCGGCCCTCCGACGTGATTTTGAGCATGTTGTCTTCGCTCGGATCAACTCTGCCGTTGCGGAGTGCTTCTGCGCGTTTGGCGAGACCGGCGACAATCTCTTTCAATTCACGGCTGGCTGGAGCACGAACGATGATGGGTTTGCCCGTGTGAATTTCCGGCACTGGCAGCTTGAGATTTTCCGCCGTTTGGATGTCGGCGACTTGGCAGAACTGCTGCATCAGCTCCGGCACATTGACGAATCGTGCGAACCGCGTGTTGAGGCGATAGCCCGCGCCGTCTGGCGCAAGCTCCATCGCAGTTACAGGTTCGCCGAAAGTCGCTGCCCATGAATCGAAGTGATGCAGTCGTTGTTTCCTGAGCGCACCCATTTGGAGGTAGCGTTGCATCGTGAACATTTCCGCGACGCTGTTCGCGATGGGTGTGCCCGTTGCAAAGACGACGCCGGTTCCGCCGTTCGTGCGCTGGATGAATTGCACCTTCAAAAACATATCGAACGCGCGTTCCGACGCAGTTTGCGGCAGCCCAGCGATGCGCGTCATTTTGCTGATGTAGAAAAGATTTTTGAAGTAGTGCGCCTCGTCCACAAAGAGGCGATCTACGCCAAGTTCTTCAAAGGTGAGCGTGTTGTCCTTCTTCTCGTCGGCGGCGAGTAGTTTTAATTTCGTTTCGAGCCGCTTCTTGGCGCGTTCAAGGTCTTTGACGATACGGCGATTTCCCTGCGCGCCTTTCTGTTCGATAATGGCCAGTTCAAGGTCGTGCAGTTGTTCGCGAAAGAATTCATGCTTCGCCTCGGCTGACATGGGGATTTTCTCGAACCCGGAATGGGTAACGATGATGGCATCCCAATTCCCGGTCGCGATGCGGCTCATGAGTTCGCGCCGTCTGTCTTTCTCGAAGTCTTCCTTAGTTGCCGCGAGAATGTTTGCGCTCGGATAAAGGTTGAGGAGTTCCGACGAGAACTGTCCGAGCATGTGATTCGGGACGCTGAACATCGGTTTCCGCGCCAGCCCCAACCGCTTTAGTTCCATCGCAGCGGCAACCATCGTGTAGGTTTTGCCCGCGCCTACGACGTGGCCGAGCAAAGTATTCGGCGTTTGCAGCACGCGCCAGACACCAGCTTTTTGGTGCGAGCGAAGCGAAATGATCTGGCTCGCCCCCGGCAACGTCAGGTGTTCGCCGTTAAAGACTCGAAGGCGGATGCAGTTGAACTCCTGATTGTATTTCTGAACGAGCCGTTCCCGGCGTTCGTCGTCCTGCCAAATCCATTGCTTGAAGCGTTCTTTGATTTTCTCCTGCTTCTCACGGGCTGCTTCGGTCGCCTCTGCGTTGACGACGAACTTTTCACCTTCGCCGGACAGCCGCACCTTGTCGTAAATCGTCGGGGTCTTGAGATTCAGCGCATCTTGGATCAATTCGAGCGCGGTCGCGCGATTGGTTCCGAATTCCGTGGTGTTGTTGACGCTGCCGCGTGCGGTGTAACCGCCGTTGACAATCCACGAGCCGATTTGCGGCGCGTGATTCACCGTCACGTCTTTCGCGTCGAGCAATTCTTGGATGAATTTTTCAACGTCGCCGGCGGGCACCCAGGATGCGCCGAGACGAACATCAATGTCGCTCGCTTTCAAATCTTCTGGCTGAACGGCGCGAAGTGCTTCGACGTTCTCGTTGAACCGTGCGTCCGTGATGCTTGCAGCCTCTGCAACGGCGAGCTTTTCACGGACATTGCCGGATAGATAATGGTCCTCGGTTTCCCATTGGTTGGTCTGCGGATTGAGGAATATCGCGCCCTTCAATTCCGGGAGAAATTCTTCGGATGGTTTCCGCAACAGAAACGAGATGTGCTCCAAATCCACACGGCCTTTTTCATTCAGCGTAATGATGAGCGCGGCTTTCGGTGAATCCGCCGACTGCGCGGGAACGTGGCGGTGAATGGTGCGCTCGTGAAAGATGGCGGTCTTGGTCGCCTTCTTCGTCTCCTCATTGTAGTTTTCCAGCGAGAGAAGCAGCGGCAAGTCCGGATCGCCCTTGAACGCCTTTTCGTTGGCTCGGTCGGAAAGCGGCCCGTAACGCCAAACGAAATGGTCGTAAGTTTCATTCAGTTTGTCGCGCGCAAGTTTGACGGTCGTGTCGTCGCTGCCGTCCATCTGAGTGCGGAGGCACTCGCGCAGGGAATCGCGAATTCTGATTAAGCCACGAATGCGAAACTTGGTTTGCGCCGACAGGTGCGTGAGCACCTTCAGATTGTCGCCGTCTCGAATCGCGATTTCGTCGTCAACGACAGTGTAGGCATTGGGCTTCACGTCGCCCGGAGCTGGAATCGTTTGCTCCAAAGTAGGCGTCGCGACGCGCCGATTGAGCGGCTGGTAGATGTTTTCGGGGAGACGTTGAATTGCTTCGGCCAACGCATCCGAGATGCTGCGTCCATCGCCAACGAGTGTTGGCTCGCCGCGCTGATACATGCGCCCGGCTAGACGCATCTCGCCGAGCATCATCTGAGGGCGCTCGGCGAAGTATTCGTTGATGTGGATCGCTTCTTGTTTCGAGTTCGTGTGTGGGAGGGTGTTTTTCCACGCCAAGCCTTTTTGCGTTTCGCCTTCGGCCAAACGGCGCAGCATCACAATGTCAGTCGTTACCTCCGTGTTCGCGGTGCGTTTGAATGCGTCGTTTGGCAGACGAATCGCGCCGATGAATTCCGCGCGGTGCGACAGATATTCGCGCAGGGATGAGTCGAGTTTGTCCATCGTGCCTTTCGACGTGATGAACATTATCAACCCACCGGGACGGACTCGTTCTAGCGCGGCGGCGAAAAAGTAGTCGTGAATGGGGAGTCCGAACGAATTGAATCGCGGATCGAAAGGTTTGTAGTCGCCGAACGGGACATTGGAAACGGCAACGTCGTAGAAGCTGTCGGCGAGTTTCGTTTCCTCGAATGGTTGGTTGCGAACGTCGGCGTCGGGGTAAAGGGCTTTCGCGATTCGGGCGGTGAGCGGGTCAATCTCGATGCCCGTGATGGTCGAGCGAGAGTGCATCTCGTCCGGCATACAACCGATGAAGTGACCGATGCCACACGCTGGCTCCAAGATGCGGCCATGTTTGAAGCCGAATCGGTGTAACGCCGCATACATGCCCCGAATGACTTCGGGCGAAGTGTAATGGGCGTTGAGAGTCGAGGACCGCGCTGCCTCGAATTCCTCCGTGGTCAGAAGGCTGGCGAGTTGTTCGCGCTCGTTGTCCCAATCGTTCCCGCCGAGCGGATCGAAGACCTGTGGGATGCCGCCCCAACCGACGTATTTAACGAGAACAGATTTTTCCTCGTTGGTCGCGGCGCGCTTTTCGGTTTCGAGCGTGCGGAGCAGCCGGATTGCTTCGAGGTTCGTCCGGCATTTTTGCTTGAGTGAACCTTTCCCAATCGCATCGGTGGGCGTGATGCGATAATTGGCCTTGTTGCGTGGCGGCTCTAGTCGTTCGCCGTTTCGGGCGTCAGGAAGATGTATTTCTCCCTCACCATTTCCCAAGCCTGGTCGTGCGCTTGCTGCGCCGTTAATCCTTGGGTTATCAGTTTGCGGCGAAGCGACGAGAGTTCCTCCTCGGTCTTCTCTTCCGCTTCCAGCAGCATCGCTTGAAGTTTCCCGCGCGACTCCAGTTCCTTGACCATTTCGGGCAGGAACTGCCGCCAATGTTTCTCGGCCATCATCCCGTATTGGGTCAGCGTTGTCGGCGTTGCTTCTGGCATAAGCGAATAGATCGAGTTGGTTATCGTCCGTCTTTACCTTTGACCGCTTGAGAGCCATGTGAATCTACTTCGTTCACGTGAAAAATCCAGAGCAGCGTTGCTCTGTTGATGGAATTTAGGCCCAAAGCGGCGACGGTTTGTCCGCAATTGCGGACAATTATTCCGATTGGCTGAGGCTCCGCGTTGCCACGCGATCCGGCGGACAAGACCCGCATCAACGGTCAGCTCCCGACAGGAAAGAAACCCATCCCTGCGAGCGTGCGCTGTGAGAGTTTTTTCCCGCTCGAATGTCTTACCTTGGCGAGCGCCTTGCACTCGCCTGCCTGAAGCGCGATAGCGCGCACCTGAAATTCTTCGCTATCGCAGAGAATGTCGTCTCCGGGGTGTGGGCGCAGGCACGAGATTTCTTTCGTCATCCACTTGCCGTTTGTCGCTTGGATGGAGAGCTCGACCGTGACCATTCGTTGAGTTTCGCGCCGTCAATGACGGATTCAACCAGGAATTGCCATGATGTGGCCGCGAGGCACGAAGCGGCGACATCCAATTAAAGAGAATGAGCCAGCCCGAAAAGTCTTCGCGGTTTCTCGTGCGCGCTTGAGGGTAGCAGGGGCAAGAGGACGCACGAGAAAGCCGCGAAGTCTTTGAGGGCCGCCCCGTCAGACCCCCACGCCGTTTTTTTGGCGTTCGCCTCGCGACTGCGAGAGCACGAGCGTTCTTGCGATGCTGACGCGCGCCCGTTCGCGCTGGCCTTCGGGAACGTGTTTGAGGAGGTTGTCGTAGTCCCTTTTGAGTTCGGGATTGTCCTCCACCTTCCGAAGCAGCCCGTTGTCGAGCTTTTGCTTGCGGTTGTTGTAGCGAAGCTGCTGCCAGACGACGGTTCTTTCGAGCCGTTCCCGTGGCATCGCTTTGATGGAGTCCCAATGCTTGGGATTCTCTTTGATGTAGGCGTCGATCTGCGCGTTGATGCGGTCGTTTTCCCGGTATTCAAGCGACTCGTTGGCCGTTCCGTTACCGTTTTGCTCGGCCGCACTCTCGGTCACAGGCTTTCCATTTCGTTTGAGCATATTGTCCTTTCTACTCGTGGTCTTTTTCACCACTCGTTCGTTTTTGCTTTGTTGTTTGCGCCGACGAGTGCGTCGGCTTGTTTCTTCCGCAACTCCTGTTCAAGCGCATCGAGCCGCTTCTGAGCGGTGGTTAATTCATCCCTCAGTTGCCGGTTCTGTTCGCCAAGCTGTGTCGTGACTTGGAGTGCGCCGGAGAGCTGCGAAAGCGTTTGGTCGAACTTGGCTCCCTGGTCGAGCAACGCCTGAGTCGCCGACTTCTGGCGGTTTACTTCGGCGACTACTTCCGCGTTTACGGGCGCGACGCGCCTCGCAGGATCAATCACCCCGACAACCGGGCCGAGCGGCACCGCGACGGGAGCGTTGGGATTCAAATTCCATTTGGCCGTCGTTTCGACGCGATAAACCGTGTGGCGCTCGTGCATCACGAGGCCGTTGTTTGGGTCAATGTAGCGACCCACCGGGTATGCCTTGAGGTTCTCCGAATAGCGGACGGATTCGGCGCCTTGCGCGGGCGGTGCTCCCGATGGGACCATGTTCATCACGGTCACTCGTGGTTTCTGGTTCGACGCGCACGCCGTGAGGAAAACTGTAACGGCGCGGGGTAATCGGTGGGGAGCGGCGCGAGTTGATCCGTGGGGGGGT
>VFQN01000838.1_pt1 | contig 55222 bp, 73 predicted proteins | sample 3512371 | NCBI WGS metagenome assembly VFQN01 (sample SAMN10412370, study PRJNA504923) | tailings metagenome | isolation source: Replicate 2 from Balatoc abandoned mine | place: Philippines: Itogon, Benguet | collected 2017-08-28
TCTGTCGTCCTACCGCCTAACCCCCCCCCCCCCCCAACTTGAAGTCCTTGTCCGAGGTGGCCAGGAACCGCCATTGCGCCTCATAGCAACCCTCCGGCAATCCCTAGATATGCGCACACATACCATACGCAACCCACACCCGCCCCCTTCGCCCTCCTTGTCCGCACCTTGAAGTCCTTGTCCGATGTGGCCAGGAACCGCCCGCACGGCGACGCCGCCACGCCCGTGACGATGGAGCAGAAGTGCCCCAGCAGCACGGGGGGCACCGCCACCTGCACACCCCCTTGCGCCCCCTGCGCCTTCGCATCCCCCTGCTCCGCCCCCGGTGCCGTGGCGCCCACCAGCACATCCCCGAACTTGTCAGCGAACAGCGCGTACTTGCTGTCAATGGTGAAGCACCCCGCGCTGGGCTTCTTTGGGGTGCGCCACGCGGCAACGCAGCTCCAGGAGGGGGCGGCAGCAGCACCAGCAGCAGCATCGCCCTCGCCACCGGAGGGCTGTGCAGCATCCGTGGGGGTGGGTGTGCTGGTGCAGCTCCACAGGCGGGTCAGCTTGTCGTCTCCCCCGGTCACAAGGAATCGGCCATCGGGGCTGAAGGCAAGAAGGCGCACGGCCTGGGAGTGCGGGCCCGAGGGGGCGGAGGAGGTGGAGGTGGAGGGGGCGTTGCCGTTGCCCCCCGCGGGTGCGGCGGGGGTGGGAGGGTCCAGGGTGACCTGCTGTCCGGTCCTGGGGGGCAGTGGAGATGGGGGCATGGGGGAGGGACGGGGCTCAGGTTGAGAGTGAGCGAAAGAAGGCCGCCGAACACACTGACGGGCAGGAAATACGATACCCCATCCAGCCGTGCCACCTTGCCTTCCGGCTGCATGCCGCAACGGCAACCCACATCGGCCAGCGCCACTCGTCCCACACACCGAAGCTTCAACGTGCATCGCGACACACCGAAACGTTAGCTGCCGCACTTCACCTTACACGCATAGTTTCCAGTTCCTGCACTGCACCACCACACCCACTTGCAGGCCACGACAGTGACCCCCCACCCGCCCTCCTCTTCCTCGCCCCCAACTACGCACTAGGCATAGTACGGCGTGCCCACAGCACCCCACCCCACCCCGTGCACCCGAATGGTCGCACCCAGCACCGTGTACACCATGTACACCCACTATGCCCCCCACCCACCTGCAGTCCACGACGGTGACCCGCGCCCCCACCGCCACCGCCGCAAGGCTGCCCCCCGGGTGCAGCGCCAGCAGGCGGGCCGCGGGGTCCCCGCCTTCGCCCGTTTCGCGCCGCTGGGCAGCCTCCTGCTGCATGCGGGCCCGCTCGGGGTGCTTCTTGTTCCAGCGGCGGCGGCCCATCGTTGGTGAACTTCTGTGTGTTCAAGCTGGGCTGGAGCTGGGGGCAGAAGGTGGGAGCCTTATGTGTCCTGGGGAAGGGTGCGGAGGGTGGAGTGGGGCGGGGACAAGGGAGGGGGAGCGGTGTCGGTGCAGAGGGGGAGGTGCTGAGCGGGTTAACCGGGTGTTGGGTGTGGGATGGATGGTGATATATTAGATGTGCTTGTATGCAGAACGCATGAGGGAAAGTGTGTTAGCACAAGAGCCTAGGGCCGGCAAAGGCGGCCCGTCTCTCGGGCGGGCGAGGGGTGTAGCAGGACGGTAGGACGGGTCAAGGGTTCGGCAAGGGACGGCATGTTGACATTGTAATCCGCGCTATTGATCCAAAGCTGTATTCACCTTTTGTACGCTGTAAAGGGCGTCGCTCCGTGCGCAGGGTTGGTCAGCGGCGGCTGTTCGAAACGAGCAAGACCAGTTTAGCAGCTTTAGGTAACTGCTAGTGTTTTCTGTGTTTGTCCAGCTATACTTCTTACGAAATAGCTCACCAGGTGCGATCAGACCGAACTGGCTATCAAATTAGAACGCGCTGGTGGTTTACTGCACCTCGTCGCAAATGCGTACAAATGCGCGCCTTGTGAGGAAATCCTTTTGATTTGCAGCACAATGGAGCACCGGGCTACCCCATGCGCGAGCACAGGGGATGTCGCCATCCTTGCCTTGGGACCGCTTGCTGAAACCAGGGGAGCCCCCCTGCCTGAAACCAGTCACGTTGGGACCAGCTGAGACCGACCCTGTTCTCCCATGTGGATGGGAATTGGGGTTCTGGAGAGGGCCGGAGGCTGTGACTGTGCAAACCAGGCTGCAGTCAGACGGCAATAGGCCCCTGTGGCAGCCCAGGGGAGCTCCCATGGGGAAAACGGAGCTGGCAGGAGCTAGGAATTTGAATGGAGATCAAGACTGCCCTTGCTGTACCTTTCGTGCCTCAACTTGGAGCAGAGTGGAGTTGGCCCAGAGGCCCCGCCACAGGGCAAACTAGGGGGGCTCAAATGGGGAAAACAGCGTCCCAAACCCCTCTCACTCCACGGGCAGGAGCCATCGGGGGAGCTAACAGCTCCCAAAGGCAGCCTTTGTACCGTGAGCCTCTCGCGTTAGCCCCTCCGCCCCGCCCTGGCCCAAGCGTTGGCCCCAGCAGCATGGGCCGCGTGCAGGTACGGCCGCAGCTAGGCAACAGCAGGTGCAACTTTTATTTCCTTGCTTATATGGCATATGATACAATCCGCTTATGCGATCCGGTTACGGTGCATCGGATTGGTCGACGTCGAAGCTGCGACGCCAACTGCCTTCGATTGCGCGATGTAACGCTTCGTCGGCCAAGTTGGCCCAAATGCCGCGGCAAGCGAAGGATTACTCACTGCCCTCGCATAAAGATATCTTCATATACACACTTGAGGCGCAAGTACAAGCATACATACAAACCGCACTCCTTGACACTTGGAAGTCACACCAACTCTAGCCTGCTACCTTGGAAGCATCGCATCTGCCATAACGCACACACTACTGCCAACACAGCCTCGCAGAACAAAACCTATTCCGATTGAGAGCCGACCGGTTCCAAAGTTTGAACGCCACCTTCCACCCTTTGTCAGCCCATTTGACTCGATGGCCACGGCAAAGGCGCTTGCCCGCGGCCCCGCAGCGCGCACTGCGGCGCAGAGCAATCCTGCGTCTGCTATTACATCTCACCTACCGGCCGGGCATGTTTCCCTGTGCCCCCGTCTCGCCCCGGCGCCCGGGAGCCCCAGCACCTGCCCAGCAGGTCCTCGCACCTCCCGCTCCCGGCCTGCTGCGTCCCTGGCAGCAACACCCCTCCACCACCAGCACCAGCAACAACAGCAACAACAACAGCAACAGCATCATCAACAGCACGTCTCCACATCTAGTCCCGCTAGCCCGCAAGCAGCATCTGCAGCGCTCCACCCGACCCTCAGCCTGCTGCAGTCCCGCATGCAGAGCGGCAGCCAGCCCGGGGCACGCACCGACGGCGCCAGGCTGGGCCTGGTGGTGGAGGGCGGCGGCATGCAGGTGGGTGCAGGCTGTATCAGTGTGCTACGAGGTATGCTAAACGCCTGACACGTCCTGATGCATGTGTGGAAGTCGCTTGCTCATGGTTGCTACAACCCAGTTGGCTCAGCCGCTTCTCGTGCACTGTCCGCGTGCACACAAAGCATGCCAAGCTGCTGCTCGCTTGTGCTCGCATGCATACAGCCAAGCAGCAAGCATGCCCGGTACTCAGCCAACGTGCCATGAACACGTAAATTGCAACTGACCTGTGGGTCTGCTTCCTCCTGATATCGCACACGCATGCAGGGTGTCATTAGCGGCTCCATGCTGATGGCGCTGCGCGACCTGGGCCTAACCCACGCCTTCGACGCGGTGTACGGCAGCAGCGCGGGCGCCATCAACGCCACCTACTTCCTCACAGGCCAGGAGCAGGGGCTGCACATCTACACGGAGGACCTCACGCAGGGCACCCGCTTTATGGACTTCAGGTGAGGAGGAGGAGGGACTACCGGTTGCAAGTGTGTAACGGACGACGGCAGCTGCCCGTTGCGCCCCCCGGTGCACCTGACAGTCACTCACCTGCCCTTGTGCCATCCTCTCACACCACCCTGTCACGTGCACCCCGTCCCCACACAGGAACCTGCTGGCACCCCACGACGGCGGCCGCCCTGTGATGAACCTGTCGTACCTGGTGGACCACGTGATGCACCAAGTTAAGCCACTGGACTGGGAGGGTGTGCTAGCATCCCCCGTGCCGCTCAAGGTGGTGGCCTCCTGCCTGGACTCCCTGCGGCCCGTCACGCTGTCGGATTTCAGCTGCAGGAAAGGTGAGTCAATGGAACGAGAAGGATGAAGGCCGCAGGGAGGCATTTTGTTTTGATGAGCACGTGCGATACATGATTTACGGTTCAGACGAACGCCCGCTTTGCAGCAACTGCTCATCCAGTTTCGACATGAACCCAAATATCCTGTAAGCTAACGAGTGATTGTCATCCTTTGCTGCTGCCCCACACAGAGCTGGCGGAGGCGCTCAAGGCCAGCGCCAACGTGCCTCGCTTCGCGGGCCCTCCCCGCCGCCTGCGCGGCCGCACCCTGGTGGACGCCGCCGTGTTCGAGCCCGTGCCCACGCCCTCAGCCATCCGCGACGGCTGCACGCACGTGCTCGTACTGTGCACCCGGCCCGCTCCGGAATCCGCCGCCGCCGCCGGCAGCCCGCTGGCCGCCAAGGCGTACGACATGCTCGTGGAGCTGATCAAGGGTACGGTGCTGAACGCGCCGTACATGGGGGACGCGTGGCGTACGCCGCAGGCGCGGGAGGATCCCGTACGGCACGATGCGGAGCTCCTGGCGGCGCGGGACGGCTGCCCGTACGCTGTACGGCAGCAGCTGGGCGCGTTTGTGATGCCAGTGTACCCAGAGCACGCGGCGGGGTGTACCCCCATTTGCTTGGATAGGGAGACGTTGGCGGCGGGGATGGATGTGGGGCGGCGGTCGCTGCTGCGTGCGCTGGAGCCGGTGGCGTCCCTGGCACGGCAGGGGAGTGCGGACGTGACGGCGGCGGCGGCGGTTGAGGGGCAGCGTGTGCGGTCGCGGCAGCAGCGGCAGGAGGAGTGGCGTGCGGAGGAAGAACAGCAGGGGCGGCTGGGGCGCTTCGGGAGCGGCGCGTTTGAGGAGCTAGCGGTGCTTGGGTAAATGGACGTGCTGACGGGTATGAGTGCGGTGTGAGCGTGTTGGGATCTTGAAAGATATCTAGTCGGAACATGGCGACGCCGCTGGAAACGCTTGTCTGGCAGGACAGGGTCGTGCGCCGCTGCAGCTGTTGCAGCGCATGTTGAGTGCTGAGTCGTGTTGTCTGAGCGCCTGCACGTGCTGTGCGGCGAGCATGTTGGATATTGTTCATTTAATCTGTCTTGTGTTACGGTTGGAACGCATTAATGTTTGCAGCTTGAAGAATAACAGTGCAGGATGTACGGGTAGCAGGCGCCACGCCCGCGCCAACCCTGATGTTAACCCTGGCAAATGTGGGGTCACACAACGTCTGGTTCACCTTGCCTTTGGGATATGATGTGTGCAACTCATAAACCGGTACTTGTATCATAGGCTTGTACCCATAGCAGGCGTCTAGTTACACTGAGCCATTGGAAGTTTTTGTTATTAGTGTGCGGCGCGCAGCGCAGCCATACATGGCTGTCGCACAGAAGAGGTTTGGCAAAGAATGCAAGTTACATTCGATTTTGACACTGCATGAATGCATGTACCGGTATGTGCTCGATGTTGCTGCGTGGACGCGTATGGCGCATGCCTCCTGTCCCCTGTGTTGCATACCTCGGCCATATCCCTGTCCTTGGCATTCTTGGACAGACGTCTGCAGGATGGCCTTTAGCCCTTTACACGTGGTGTACACATCCTAGTACCAAGCGCTTATCCTACGTTTTACGTGCCCTAATGCTGCCCCTGATGTAATAGTCTGCCAGGGTATTCCTACCAACGCCACGGCACGTGCCAATGGTCAGCTGCGTGCAGCCGAGCTCGGTAGTTGTCCCTCAAGTGTGCCGGCTTCCTGTCCATGGCCACGTGTGCGATGCACTTGCCAGGCATAATTGGCGTCAGAAAGGATTGGCCCGGATACCGTTTCCTTACAGACGTACGCAACGCTCAGTCAGGCGACTAGGTGTTGTGCAGAGCTCTGGTGCATTGCAGGGGGCGCACCTGCCCCGTACCCTTGAGGCCTGAGGGACCGCCGGCTTGGGATGGCTGAGCCCTACAGATTACCTTGCATGTACTTCGTATCATCTATCAAGTTCAATGCTCCCTGGCGACCCTTGCCTCAGCGACTTGCGACACAGTGAACACTGTCCCTCGCCTTGAACTGACGGTTAAAACCCGCACCCTGCAATCGTCCATGTTACAATCCTTGCTACGAGGCATACCTTGCGCAAATCAACAAGCGCTGGGATGCTTGGGCCTGGCCCCCAGCGTTTCGCTGAGCCTTTGTCAGCAGCTTGGAGCGCGAGGACATGCCACGTCCCAGTTTCAGTTGAATAGGAGCGATGTCATAGCGGCGGAAAGACGTGACGCGAACGCCCTCGCGTCGTCATCAGGGCCATCCTCTCTGCCACTCGGTCGCCTTCACATAGACGGGCAACGCGTAGCGGACCCGGGAGAGCCACGATACACGGCGCCATACTGGGTGCCGCAGGAAGTGCGTGACGCACTCCGGCTGCCGAAGGTGCTCTTCACGGACCCATGGCACCCCGCCGATGAGCCCCAGCTGCGGCGACAGCACGCGCGGATCATCATGGACGTGCTCCGGGCATCCCCGAAGCCCATGACTGCAGCAGAGGTCTTCGACGCGGCCAACCAGCGGCTACAGCAGCAGCGAGAGCAGCAGCAAGAGCAGGGCGATGCGGATGCCACCTCCGGGACGTGTGCACCACTTACGCAGCCCAGCTACGTTAAGCACCTCTTGGAGCACATGCGCAGCACCAGGCTGGTGTACGGCAAGCGCAATAACCTCTCAGCGCTGTCCGCGGGGCACCCGGACCACCCGCGGCTGTACAGCCCGCTGCCGTACCAGGTGGCCCGCAAGGGCAAACCGGAGCTGCTGGCTGCTGAGGACGCGGCCGCGCGGGAGAAGGCCATTCAAAAGGCCTTGAAGCGCGTGCGGAACGGCAAGCCGCCCTTCCCGATCCACCGCAGGTGCGTCCGGGGTGCGGGTGCTGCGGTACCGGTATGGTGCGGGGCAAGGGGCGTGGGGGCGGGGGACAGGGGACTGGTGGTGCTGCAACGTGTTCGTGTGGTCCCCCACCACGGTGTTGCATCGCTCATCTGGGGTTCTGGGAGCAACCGTTGAACACTTGCCCTCCAGCTTCCACACCAGCTTGAATCTTATGCAATTTCACGGCAAAGACCCACTACGCTGCCCTTGTTTGCCAACCCGCCTCGTTCCTCAACCCACCCCAGGCGCGCCACCTTCAGCGTGTGGCAGCACGCGCTGACGGAGGAGCTGCTGGCCAAGGCCACATCAGGGACCTCAGGACCCACTGCAGCGACGGCGCTGCAGCAGTAGCAGCAGCGTGTGAGAGAGAGGGGGGCCCATGAAGGCCCGCTGACGGAGGAGCTGCTGGCCGAGGCCGCGTGTGGGACAGTGGCAGCAGCAGCGCTTGTGCAGCCGCAGTAGGAGGTGCAGCAGCAGTAGCAGCCGCAGGGTGAGGCAGTCATGGCGACTGCGGGGCGCCGAGGCAGGCGAAGCTGCTGGCCAAGGCCCCACAGAAGGCGAGGGAGCTGCAGCAGCAGTAGCATAGCAGCGATAATAGAGACAGCCGCAGGTTGAGGCGCGACGGCGACTGCGGAGCGCCAAAGTGGAGTAGCTGCTGCCGGAAGCAGCACAGGAGGCGCGGGGGCTGCAGCAGCAGCAGCCGGGCTAGCGCTGCGGCGGCAGTGGCGGTAGCAGCTCAGATTGCAGCCTGGAACGGGGCGGTGGAGGTTTTCGGAGGCTAAACGGATGTGGAACGGGGGCGGCGGAGTGCAAGGGTTGGAGGAGCTGCTGGCCACGAGGATGCCTCCGGGGGTTAAGGCTCCGCCACCGCAGCGGCGCTACAGCCGCAGTTGCAGTCAGCAGCAGCAGCTTAGGGAGGGCGGGGGAACTTTGGGGAGGTGGATGCTGGGGGTGTAAGCCGCTTAGGCCACGGCTGCGGCGGCAGCAGCAACGGGAGCGGGTGTGAGGCAATGCATTGGAGCGCAGCTTGGAGCGTGGGTGCCCCCGTCCGGCTTGGCGCGTTGGCGCGTTGTTATATTGAGGGCGCCGTCGAGGTGGAATGGAGTAGCTCCCGTGTAGCTCAGATGTGACATGACAGGGTGCGGTGTAGCCCAGGGCCACCTGCTGCAGATCGCCTGCGTACGTGCAGCAGGGGGCGTGGAGCTGCGTGCCGTACTGCCACCTTACCGTTGTAGGCATGCATGCGTACTGATGCCCCGCAACGCGTGGTTTTGAGCAGCAACACATTGCGGCACTGTTGAGAGTGGGGGAGAAGAGCAGCAGGGCTGATGGAGGCAGTGCGCCGACATCCCCTGGCCGACATGGCGTGGGTGCAGGGCCGCGCCCGAGGCTCGCCGCGCCGCGCGCCTCGGGTATGCCGTAGACTTGCAGATGTGGTCCCCTTCCGCTGTGGTGGTGGGGGTGCAGCTGGGCGAAGAGGTAATCCTGCTGTGGGCCTGATGCAGAGCTGGATGTGAAGGACACGTGGCAAAGGCACGTTTGTGCGTAGCCCTGGGCCCTGTGGCCTTGCCTCCGCAGCTGCAGGTATGACTGCCGCTGTCCCTGTTACTGGTACCACTACCAGCTGCGCAATGCTAGCTGTGCTTGTAGCTGTGTCGGCGTACTTGCCCAAACAAAGGCACTGATGACCAGTGCAGCTAACCGGCACGCAGGTGGGGCAGGCCCCGGCCCCGGAAGCACCCTATCGGCCCCTTTGGCAAGCAATCCAACTTATGGTACACCTCAAAATGATCAAACATATGCTTAACAGTCCGGCGAGGCGCTAGTCGCGGCCATCGCGCCCTCCCTGCAGCCGGGCGACGCGGGCAATGGCGCTCCCCAATTAACCCGAAGGACCCCCCGCCACTCCTCCCTCTTTGCCGGCAGCAGGAAAAATGACGACTAGTGAGTAGTTACAGCGCGTCCTTGCGTGTAGTTGCCTTTGTCGCGCCGACGGAATTTGCGAAGCACTGCGGCGCCGGCCTACCTGCCCAACTCACGACAAACACTCGAAACATGTTGCATAAACCCAAATATATGATTGTTAGTTGACCGGCGTCTTCGACTGTTCAGGGGGCTGACAGGCTGCCTGCCGGCGCTGGGTGTCTGCAGGGTTCAAGAAGAACCGCAAGAAGCGCGGTCACGTCAGCGCTGGCCATGGTCGCGTTGGCAAGCACCGCAAGCACCCAGGTGGTCGCGGTAACGCCGGTGGCCAGCACCACCACCGCATTATGATGGACAAGTACCACCCTGGTTACTTCGGCAAGGTACGCTTTTCACAAACGCTGAAAGGTTTCAGCTACGTGTTACAGATGCGTTCACCTAGCAGAGCAGGCGCCCTTCCTTTTCTCAGGTAAAGCAGCGTTGTGTTTAGCAGGAGGATAATGTGTCCTTTCCGACAGTGCTAGTCTTGCGTAGCTTGTGGGTTTCAGCAGGATACCACCTTCGTTATGGGGCTCCGCGCTCGAACCCGCCGGCAGGCGGCGCCTGAGCACCGAGGACGACGCAGGGCTCCTCCGCACAGGCCAGACTGCTTTCCTGCTTGTTAAAAGCGGGACGTTCATGATTCATGGCACTTGAACACTGTCGCGCGGTACAAACGTGTTGTAGCGGGTACATCGATCGGCCGCCCGGCTCAGGCTTGACTGCACGGAACCGCTGCGCAAACGTTGCCGTGCGTAGGTCGGTATGAGGCACTTCCACTACGCGCGGAACAAGTACCACTGCCCCATCATCAACCTGGACAAGCTCTGGACCCTGGTTGGCGAGGAGGTGCGTTCTCGTCGTCTGGCCGCCGCTCGGGTGGCGGAAGGGTTGGGGGCAGTGCAGGAGGCCGGCGCACGAGCTTCGCATGGCGGCAGCGGAAGGACGGGGCCATGCAGGAGCGGAAACAGGAGCTAGCGGCGAACCTGAGGCGGTACTGCAGCAGGGCTTGGGGGCTGTGGCGGCAGCAGCGGCAGCAGCATCATTACCACCACCAGCAGCTGCAGCAGCACATCGGCCGATGCAGCAGCAGGATGGGCGGTGATATTGGATGGGCTGTGACGGCAGGGGCGCTGGCGGAGGGCGGTTGGGCTGTCGGCGGCCCACCTGCTGCCAGCCCCAAGGAGTGCTGTCAGCTGGGGGCGCTGGATCAATTGGCACACGGGTGATTGAAACACCACAACATACCAGAAAGCAGCTGGCGGGGCTGCTTCAGCCTTTCATTTTGGTACCCACCTGGGGGGAAGGGTTCTTGCGCTCAGCCGGCGGCCGCTGGGGTGGCGATTATCGGCTGGCGAAGGGCAAGCGCTGTTGCCAGCCTCCGTGCAGTACTGCAGCGACCTCACCCGCATCGGGTTGTCTCTCAAGGTTCAGGGGCGGGGGGGCAGGATGCCATGGCGCAGCCGCTTTATCCCAACGGACTGAAGCCAATCCAGCCAGGGCCAGAGCAGTGCCATGCCTGATCGGCGCGGACCCAATCAGCTGCGGCACGTGGCAGTGCAGGGGCTAGAGCTTGCTCAGGCGGCCGGGCTTCACTCGCGCCTGCGGGTTGCAAACGCCGTTCATACCACGATGCTTTTCACAGTCGCGTCCTTAGTTGCTGAAACTGGACTCCTTGCGGCATCCTCTCCCGTGTAGACGCAGCTGTCTTACCATTCCCCTGCCCCTGTTCCATCCCTTTCTATCTGCCTTTCACAGGCCCGCGAGCAGGCTGCCAAGGACAAGAGCTCTGCTGCCGTCATTGACGTGACCAAGTACGGCATCAGCAAGGTGCTGGGCAAGGGCCAGCTGCCCGAGCAGCCGGTCGTGGTCAAGGCCAAGTTCTTCTCGGCCCTGGCGGAGAAGAAGATCCGCGCCGTGGGCGGCGACTGCATCCTCACCGCGTAAACGTGCCGTTGCGTACGTGGAGGAAGTACGGCGTTGACGGAGGACGGAGGGCAGCGTTGCTTGGCCTGGCGGGCGGTTCCGCTGCGGCGCGGGGGCGTTCTCCTGCGCGCGGTGGGCGGCTGTGCTGGCTCGGGGGCCAGTGCGGGGGCTGCGTGGAGGTCAACACGCCGCACCGAGATGTTTAGCGCGCTGCGGGCTTTGGGGGCTGGCGGCGGCGGTGGTGGTGCCCGTATGCCGCGGCTGCCGGGGCGCGTATGCGCGCAGTGTGCCGCGCTCTGCGCGCTGGGCCCTGGCCCTGGCTGTAACTTGCGCGCTCGTGGAATAAATGGCCCGCATCGCTGCCCGGCTCACGCCGTGGTTTGGGTGTTGCAGCTCCGTTTGACAGCACGTGTCAGGGTCGGCCGCTGCTGCAGCCAATACGCTGTGCGAGTCTGTCCCTTTTCACATCAGCCGACATGCGTGCATCCACTGGAGACGTTGGTATTGCGCGCATACGCTTTAAGAAAGCAGCAGCGAATGTCACGCAGTCTTAGCGGCAGCCACCAGGGGAGGGACCCCCTGACAGTCACTTCCTGGAATGAAACCCAGTGCTTTCACTGCAACGCACGTCCCCTCCTCCCTGATTGGCACTTCCAGGGCAGACTTTGAAAAGCTGAGGCTGCAATGCTGCACTGGTATGTTCCTTGCCAATCCTCTAATGCACGGGCTTGGCAGGGAGGTCAATGTGTACTTGCTTTGTGTTACTGGAAAGCCGAGGAACAGGTTAAAGGCAGCCCTAATCCAGGGCAAGCAGGTGGGCCGCGGCGCCCTGGTCCACGTGGTCACAGCCAGGGATTCCCATTAGAGTGCGTTCGTGGGAACTAACAGACAAAATAGGATGCGTGTACCGCTGCACACGGATGGTGCACTTCTGCCAGTCCAAGGCCACACGAGTGCAGGGCTCCGTCAGGTCCCCCGGTCAGGTGCCGTGCGGCCCGTGCGTGCCAAACCGGCGTGCCCAACCCACTCCGCAATGGCCTGTAGCGGACCGTTGCAAGTTCAGTACAGTTCATTTACGTCGTGCCCACGCATCAGGGTATCACGCAGGACGACTTTGTCGCATAGATTGCAACTCATTAGTATCATATCGCGGTCTGCCGTTAGCTGTCAGTCCTTCTGGGACCGGCCTGAGACCGTAGAGTAGGCAAGGGCATGATTAAAGTGACCACTTTGTATTGTAGTGGTAACGAAAGAAATGTATAGCGCTCGCCCTAGCCGGCCCGCTTACGAGGCAGCAGCAAACATCTCAAGCTCTGCCAACTGGGGTAGCAGAGGTCAAGGAGAACCAACATTCGAGAAACCTCGATTATACACCTGCAAGGCCTATGCACTCTCGGTGAGACCGTGGACGCGCACTTGTGGCCAGGCATCGCGAGGATGTTGCCAACTACACCGGAGCAGCGTGCATACCCGCCTACACTACAGCGATAATGTGCTACTGGATTGAGGCACCGCTAGGCTACATGTATCGTCTTTACAGCAGGCTACGAGAGTCACCAAGCAATGGCAACGGGGCATGGCCTTCCCTCGCTTTGTCCATAGTGTGGCCTTGGATCTCATAGAATTCATACCGTTATGTCCACACACCAAATGGCGGCGTTAGGTGTTTGCAGAAACCCGGCAGTGCATTAGCCAAGCGCTCTGGAGAGTCGGCTAGCAGGTGCCTCGTGGTGCCAAGAACCCCACTCCCCTCATGGTGATCCAGTGCGGTACAAGCCTGTTCTCTTTCTCACGTACCTCTCTCCAAACCAACACTACGCAGGATCTCACCAGCTCAGATGATGAGTATGGGCCTTGCCCGCACTCTCCAGAAGGCGAAACGCTTCACTCAGCCAGCGAGGACGACAAAGCCAAGGATGTACCTTTGCGCCCTCCCCCTCGACCGTGCTCGTGGCACCACGTCGCTCTTAAACCGGTGACTGGCGCAAAACCAGCCAAGAACTCAAAGCAGGACCTGGCTAGTGACCAGGACTGCGCTAACGAAAGTACCGGTGGGTTCTTACGGTAGTCCCCGGGCTGTTTCGCCAAAAGCAGCTTGTGAGCGCTGCTGCTTTCTCCGTGACTGGTATCGGGGGCGTAGCGCGTGGGCTGACAACGTGACGAATACCTGACAGAGCCCACACCACCACATAGTAAGGCAGCTCCAGCGGGCTGAGGACTGGACGAGGGCACATGCATTTGTTAGCGCCCACAGTCAAACATAATCCCTCCACCGCTTACACGTCTCACAGCTTGAACCAGCTTGAACCTTGCCGTTCCTCATGCAGGGACGCACGGCAGCCCCTGGGACCCCGCTGGCACGGTAAACCCGCCGACAGGTGCACCTGGTGCCGCGTACTTCTCCTCCGTGCAGCCGTGTGCCTCTCCACGGGACGCTCCTGGCGTTCAGCCCCCTGCCGCCGGCGGGAACAAGCCAGCAACGGCCTCTCCTGGAAAGGATTATCCCGCTCGCCCATTGCCGGTCGCCTGGTTCATCCCAGCATCCGATCAAGGTGCCAGTTCCGCCTCAGGCGTGTGCAAGCCGCGCCCCGCTGCTGCCTCTAGCAGCCGCCACCCAGGCCAGGACCAGCAGCGAGCTGCCGCGTTTTACGCGTTTCAGCGGCAAGCCGCAGCCTTCACGTCGACCCCGTCCAGGCCTTCGTACACCCTACGTCCCGCAAGGGATGGCGACTGGTCGAGCAGGTCAGAGCAGCCCGCGCCAGCCGCATCCGCGTCCGCAGGCGGCGCAGAGCCCTCTGGCCAGGCCGCGTCGCCCGATGGCTCTGCCCGTTGCAGTAAGGGCACGTGCGAGCAGCACACAGCTGCTGCTGCACCCAGCTGCGACCCCAAGTCCTGCATCTTCCCCGCTGCTCCTCCGATGGATACCGGCCTGACCCAGATGGCAGAGGACGCCTCGGTGCTGGAGATGAGCAGCGTGGCACAGGCGTTGGAGGACATTGCACAGCAGCTGCGCGTGATGGCGAGGAAGCCCGCTGCCCCGTGCGCTGACCCCAGTCCTGCCCCACGCCCAGGCGTCCCGACGTGCTTCGCTGGCGCGTTTGCCAGCAGCGGCGGCAGGAGCGCAGGCGTTACTGGTGCCCCGCCCTTCCCAACGGCTTCCATGTCCTCAGCAGGCGCCTCGTTCGGGGGCAATGCGGGTACCAGTATGGGAGCGGCCGGTGCACCCTACGGAGCACGTGCAAGCCCGCAACGCCACGGCCCTCAGGTCAGCAAGGCTGCAGGAGACAGCGGTGCCCCTCCGTCACCGCTGTTCGTGTTTGGGGCTGGTGGAGTCACAAGCATCAGGGACGAGAGGAGCTCGGGTGCGGTGGCCCCCGGGCGCGCCCCATCCGCGTGGCCTGGAGCCGGCAACACGGCGGGTTTCGGCAGCACGGCTCCTGTCTTTGTCTTCCAGGGCAGGCCGATGGCGGGTGCGACGGAGACGTGCACCTCACTAGTGGTCAGCAGCGATACCGGGTACATTGCTGTGCCGCGTGGCGGGCCCCGGAAAATGCAGCGCCCGGAAGGAAGCAGCTTCCAGGAGGGAACGGGCAGCGGCACTGACCACAGCGCAGTAGCTGTCGCTGTCAGCAAGGGATGCAGCGTACCGGCGGGTGACTGCGCAGAGGACGAGGACAGCAAAGTGGAGGAGGATGACGGGTACTGGGGGCCGGAGGGCAAGAAGATCAAGGGCGCGATTAGTGAGTGTGAGAGCGAGCAAGGCGAGGGGGGCGAAGGGGAGCAGGAGGAGGACGAGGTGGTGGTGGTGGTGGTGGAGGAGGACCAGGAGGCAGGCTTTACTACCTCCGACCTTGATGCGGCCGGGGCGGGCCTTGAGGCGGCTGAGCCCCATGGTGCCGCAGGCGACCATGACGACCCACGGGTCAGTCCCGCCAAGCGCGTCAGCGGTACCGACCCCGGCGACGCCTACTCCTTTCCCCTGGGCAGCCTGCCCGACGCGGTGCTGTGCCACGTGTTCGACAAGCTGCCGCCCAACGAGGCGCCCGTGTGCCGCCTGGCGTGCAAGGGCGTGGCGGCGTGCCTGACGCAGAAGCGCTACCGCACCCTGCACCTGCGCGAGCCGCTCCCAGGGTACGCGCAGGAGATTGCGGACATCCTGCTGGACCTCGCGGACCCGGAGCTGGAGGGCCTGTCGTACGTCAAGCAGGTGCAGCTGCTGTACACCGCCGCCGCCAGCGGGTGCGAGCTGAATATGGCGGCGGCCGACGCGCTGATGGACCGGGTCATGCCCCCCGACATGCGGGCATCTGGGGACTGGCGTGACGAGCTGCACCGCGGCGAGCTGGACCCTGCCACCACCGCCGCCAAGGCCGGGCACCTCAACTGCGTGATGTGGTGCACGCGCAACAGGGGCCTGGTGTGGAGCACGGACGAGCTGATGCTGGCCGTGGCTAAGCATTGCAAGCTGGAGGACTGGGGGCGGCTGGCGGAGGTGCTGGTGCAGGACCGGTTTGGTAGGTTCGAGTACTACAAGGGCAGCCTGCCGCTGGAGCTCAAGCACCACGACGCGGCGCTGGACAGCCCGTGGGGTGACGCGCGGGGCAAGGTGCAGCGGCTGGTGGAGCACGGGTGGGTGGAGGGCAGCGGCATGGGCTCGGGCTCGAGCGCGTGGCGTGTGGCGGAGATGGTGCAGGCGGGGGAGCCGATGGCGGAGGTGCGCAAGGCGTTCTTGGAGGTTGTGGGTAACGACCTTGATGCGGAGAAGCTAGTGTACCTGGTGGCTCGCACGCTGCAGTCGGGGCGGCTGGACGTAGCGGAGTGGCTGTGGACCAAGCTGCACGTGCGGCTGCACCCGGGGATGGCCGGGGGCGCGAAGGACTCGGCGTATAATGTGGTGCTGGACCGGCTGGCGAGGGCGGGTGCGGTGGTGGGGCTGCGGTGGCTGCGCGGGCGCGGGCTGGCGCTGGATGGGCCCAAGCTGCCGCGGCCGCTGCTGGCGGCGGCGGAGGCGGGGCAGCTGGCGGCGGTGCGGTTCTTTGTGGAGGAGTGCGGCCACAAGGCGGACGCAGGTGGGCGTGGGGCGTGGTGGGGCTTGCGTGCGGCAAGGGCCACCAGGCTGCCGGCAGCATGCGGATGCTGGCGCAGCGCGCCTATGCATCGCGTAGCTGTCTTACTTGTGCTACGCATCGCTACGTAAAACGACGCGGATGCCACTTGCACTGCCCTGAAACTCAACCAGCATACTTAATCAGGTCTATAAAGCTCTCTCCACACCTGCTCTCCGTCCCCTCGCCATGTCGCCCCACCCCGCAGCCATCTTCGCCGCCGCAGCCGGCTCGGGCAGCCTCCCCACCGCCTCCTGGCTGCTGTCCCACCGCTGCCCCACCTCCCCCGCCGCGTACACCTCCGCCGCCAAGGCCGGCGACCAGCCCATGCTGCACTTCCTGCTGCACACCGCCTCCTGCCCCTGGGACCGCACCACCCTCGCCACCCTCATCCGCGCCTGGCCCTGCCGTACGCACGGCGACGCACGGGGCCTGCTGGCCTCAGTGAAGCAGCTGGTGGATGCGGGCTGCCCCCTGGCCAGGGGCAGGGGTAAGGCTGACCTGGTGGACCTTGCCGTACAGAGGGGTGAGCTGGAGCTGGTGCAGTACCTAGCCAAGGAGCGCGGGTTGGGCCTGGGCTGCAGGGCGCTGCGCAAGGCGGTGGCCTCTGGCAGCATGGGGCTGGTGAAGTGGGTTATCCTGGTGCAACAGGGCAGCGGGGAGGCGGGGGAGCAGCAGGGGGCGGGGGAGCCGAAGGGCAGCGTAGAGGCGGGGAAAGAACAGCAGGGGACGGGGGAGCAGAAGCCCAGCGGGGAGGCGGGGGAGCAGCAGCTGCAGCAGCAGCAGCAGGGGGCGGGGCCGGGGGAGCAGAAGCAGGAGGAGGCGGAGGCGGAGGCTGGGCCGGGAGCGGTTGCGAGGGTGGGAGCTGGGGCGGGGGCGGGGGCGGAGGCGGGCGCTGGGGCTGGAGCGGCAGCGGGAACGGGAGCGGGAGCGGGAGCGGGTGCTGGGGCTGGGGCGTGGTACGAGGGCGTGTACGAGGAGGCGGGCAGCAGGGGCTACGTGTGCTGGATGGCCGCGCTGCACCGCTGGGGGGTACCGCTGGGGCGCAACGTGCTGCCGGAGGCGGTGAAGCGCTTCTGCCCGCTCAAGGTGCTGCAGTGGCTGGTGGAGCACGGCGCGCCGGCGGGGCGCAACGAGGTGACGGCGGCGCTGTGGGCCACGCGGTCGTGCTGGGCGCCCGCCAAGGTGACGGAGTGGCTTAACGGGCTGCTGGAGGGCCTGCCGGCGGTGCCGCCGCGCGTGCGGGGTGTGGTGTACCCGCCGGTGGGGGAGGCAGCGGACTGGTAGGGCGGGGGCCCAGGCGGAGAGAGGAGCGGGGAGAGGGGGACGGGGGACGGGGGAACGGCTAGGGAGTCAGGGGTTTGGGGGTGGGTACTTGGGGCGGGAGGCGTGGGTATGGGTGGGAGAGGGAAGGGGGAGGCGTGGGTGGATGCTGGGCATTGGGGGATGAGGTACAGAGTGAGGCGCGAGGAAGCAAGGGGGAGCGATGGGCGCAGGGCTGCGGGTGCTGCGAGGAGAGATACGATCGGGTCCGTGCGACTGTGTGTAGGAGGATGATGTGGGGCTGTGAGCGATTGGCTACGTGTTAATGGTAAATCCTGGTAGTTGTTAAGATAACTAGATGACTGGGTAGCGCAGGAAGGGGGGATAGGATAGGCGTAATGCAGAGCTGAAGATAGGGTGGGGTATGGCGCTGTCCAGGCTTTAGAGCACGCTATGGGTTACTTGCGCACCATCTGATGCGGCTGTGTAGCATTATGTGTTACAGAGAGGCCACCAGGTGGCCAGGTGGAACTCAACCGCGTAGCGTCAAAGGCGTCATCCTGGTGCCGCTGCTGTCCTCGGCTGTCGCTGATCGTTTTACATGCTACTGTAGATACAACTAGGGCAGACTGTACATGCATGTCCTGAGAAGGTCTACCTCCTGGTCTACCTGTGCCTGCCTGTGCGCTGCCTTACAGTACCCATGGCGAGTGGCACCGGTGGCAGCAGGCGCACCGCACGGACAATAGTACGGTACGCATGTAGCTACAGTGTTTTAGTGCACGCAATCCAAGGGGCCACTGGGACTGCGTAGAGTATGGCAGGCCATGAGTGCTGTGCGCCCGTGTAAGCTGTAGTTGAGCGGCATTCCGTACGGACACATGCAGGACTTGATCACTACCGCCAGCTGCCACCGAATGCCCTTGTTGCAAGTGCACCGTTGACCGTAACGTCCTGTCACACTGACCATGCTTTGGGTATGAGTTCGCAGGGTAACTCACCAGTAAGCAGCCGAGGAGGTTCAGAACCACCGACAGCATCAACACCAACCGGAATGTAACATAAAATGCCAAAAAAAATCGGAGGCTCACAGGCCCAGCACTATGTCCAGCAGGTTTGCATGTCCATCCACTATGTACACACCGGGGCCCATCAAGAGGTCTGAAGCCTTTTTTTATAACATCATGCAACTGCAGCATGGGGGCAACACCACCTTGTCTGACTGCTGGGGCACGGCAACACGCCGGGCGCCAGAGCACTCACCTGCCTGGCCTCGCTGGGCGCCAAGGGAGCCTCCATGCGCCTCCGTGCCTTGGACCCCATGCTCTGCATGCTGCGTGCTGCTTTCTTACAGGTGTCACCTTGGACCGTGTCCATGTGTTATTATTACCTGATGCCGCTGCCTCTCCGCTCGACAAAACAGCTCGTGTCGTCCAGAGCATTTGCGACTAGCAATAGCGCTATACGCAGCGGACCCTTACGCTGCTTGCTACTCCACACATGCTCGATGCAGTAATAGCCATGCGATAGGATAACGTGTCGACTAGCGAGCCAGTATGGCTGAAGGCGCGGGAGGAGGTGGTGAAGAGCAATTTGTGCTGCGCGTTACCGACGAGAGCTTGGCGTCGAAGTTAAGAACTATCCTTCGCGAGGAAGCCAGTCTACAAGGAAGCGTGGAGCTCAGCTTTAGCGGTAGGGGGCTTTCGCGAGCGAGACTCCTGCCTTGACTGCTGCCCCGCCCCTGCCCCTGCGCCCGGTCCCCTGCCTGCAGACCCACTACCGACAAGCTTCGGCCTGCTTATCTTTCCCGCACAACACTGAGATGCCATGCAGACAATAATACCGACGGGGAGTTGACCGTGGAGGGTGTGGTGTACCCGGTAAAGCTGCTGAACCTGCCTACTGTGGTGGAGGCCTACAAAACATATGACGACATCAACCTGGTGAAGATCAACGACATAGGGCAGGTAGGCGCATCCCAAACCTGCATTGCAGAACGGTAGCGTAAGCACATTGCCAGATGCGTGGGTAGCCAGGCGTCGAGCTGGCTCGTCCTGTCCTTAACGTAACCGAGGCGTGGGTGGGTTAGGGCTGCGAGCAGGGGTAAACCCCCTCACCCGCCCGCTTGCAAACCCTCCAAGTGAAGATGACGATTCAAGTCACACCAGAGCAGTCAGTTTGGACCCAGCTCTCGTGTGCATTGCTTGAGGATTGCGCGATTGCGGGTTCAAGGAAGAGGCGATGCGGCCACATGTACGACACTGGGCCGCCATTGTCACACGCCACACCAGCAGCTGCACACCCGTCCGGTACTACACATGTGCCCACAGCAAGACCAAAGCCATGATACAAAGATACCGTAGCGCAAACTGACGATGCTCTTGCGCATCTCAATTCCTCATGCAGCTATTGCTGGTGGGTCCTCCCGACGGATCCCTGCCGGCCGGGCCTGAGAGCACCGACGGCGTCACGCCCCCAATGCGCAACGCCCGGCAGCGCCACTTCAAGCCAGTGCCGAAGGTGCGAGGCAGGAAGCTGCGATGGAATGCGGGAAGCGATGGACACTACATGCGGCCGTTGAGAGCCGTGCTGTTGTAGGACGGAACGTGGCTGGTCTTGCCCCCCTTCGACTCCAGCGGCAGGGCAAGCAGAGCTCGTGCGATTGCGCCCTGTACCTTCGTATGTATCTGTTGACGTCGATACGCTAAACGCACCGTTGGACCGCAACGTGCGCCACAGGTTGAACCGGTCGAGGTGTCTGCTGTGGAGCGGGACCTCCTGGCGCTGCTGTTAGGCTTCGCCCCCGCAGGCCCTGCCAGCATGCCACCGCTTTCCGTCCTCAAGCCCGTAATTCTCTCACTCCTGCGCAGGCAACTATCACCCGGCCCGAACCCGCAAAGTCTACAATCGTGTCAGGAGTTAACCTTTGTCCCTACCTGCCCTACTATGCCGGTACCCGCAGGTCGACCCGGCCGAGGTGTCTGCTGTGGAGCGGGACCTCCTGGCGCTGCTGTCGGGCTTCGCCCCTGCCGGCATGCAGGTTACTGACGTGGAGGAGGAGTACGTTGTGGACGAGGCCAGCGGTGTGGGCAGCTGGAGGCCGGTGGCGGCAAAGCAGGGCAAGGGGGCGGCGAGGGAGGGAGGGGCGGCATGAGGTGGCTGATGGGATGTGTGGTGTAGTGTAGTTAAGGGGATTGCGGGGGAAGGGAAAGCTGGAGATGCGGTGAGTAAGTGGGGCTGGGGGCACTCGGAGGCGGGTGGGTGATTGGCGGGGGGCGGGGGTTTGGAGATGGCTGGCAGGGGGAGGGTGAGGGCACGTGTGCTTTCCGTTACTACATGGGGCTTCGCTGAGAGGCGGCAGTGGCGGTGGCGGCTAAGCAGGGCAAGGGGGCGCGGCGGGAGGGGCGGGAGGGGCGGGAGCGGGCTGAGGTGTGTGTGTTTGTCGTTGTGGTTGTGTCGTTTTGGAGCATGGGGGGAAGGTGGCCCGGGTGGAAATGGCTTGGTGGGGCTGGTTGGGAGGGGGAGGTGGCAGGAGAGTGGGTGTGTTGGCGCAAGCTGGACGGCGCCCAGGCTTCGCTGTCGTGTTGATTGGGGTTGCGGCTGGTTTGCGAGCTTGCGACATGAGGACATGTGGATGGTGTGTGCTGCCCACTTGGCGACAGGCACACGCGAGGCAGTATCATCCTGGTGCAGTTGTCATACGTGGCACAGCAAAACGCGATGATTGGATGGCACCGTGCCGGCCAGGCGCCAGGGTGCTCCCCTTGGCCCCCTTGGCTGCAAGTTGCTGATGGACTCGAGCGTTGGGTACGTGCAGGTGCTTGCTATACCTCCCTGCCGTTACAAGATAGCTGCAGGCGATATGTCCAACTGTATGACAGGAGGCTAATACGGTATACGGTATCCTCGACCTGTTCAGCTCTTTCCCTTCATTCGAGCGCCGCCCTATTCGCATCCAAGCTTGGACGGAGCAGGACTGTTACGGGCATTCTTTCGCCTGGAGCATCTAGCCTGCAAGTCGTGCATAAGGCACGTGCTGCATGGAAAGTACAGCCTGGTACAGCTTAGGGCTGCAGCGTAGGGCTGCCGCAAGCCGCCTGCGCCGGCTAGCCCTTAGCAGCTGCCAGCAGCTACCTCCACCAGTGTACCGCCCTACCGCGTTGCCAAATCGCGTACCGGTATGCGGCGCATCGTACAACGGGGAGCCTCCTGCGGTCCTGCCCCCGCCTTGCACGTGGGTAGGCGCACACCGCACAGCGTTGTGGCCTCAGAGCGTGAGCACGCAGCCCCCGCCTCTGTTCCATGCCTTCACCCAGAACGAGGCCACACGCCACAGCGCTCCTGTCCTGCCGTCACTCCGCACCCTGCTGGCCCCCAACATCCCCGAAACGGCATCTACGCACGAACCGCATTCTCCCATTATCCAGGACCCCGGCCGTCTCGCCCTGCCGTACACCGGCCCCCGCGCTCAGCCCCGTGCTATCCCCCCCACCTACAGTAGTCCTTGCCCTGTGTCCCGCCCTGCCGTACAATTGCACAACCTGCATGCATCGCCGTTCCAGCGCTCAGCCCCGTGCCCCCGCCACCGCCGCCCGCGCCGCCAGCACCCCCGCCGCCACCGCACATGCCGCCAGCGCCACCCCGCACCCCGACGCCACCGGGTCCGCCGCCGCCCACGCCCGCCACGCCGCCACGTCGCACAACGATCTCGACGCCGCCTGCATCGCCCGCCAGCTGCTGCTGCTGCCGCCGCCGCCTGCCGTGCCACCCCGCAGCTTGGACAGCGGACCGACGTTGCCGCCGGCAAACCCCCGCTTGCTGCCGCCGCCGCCAACCGTCGGGGGCCCGCGGGGCTTTGGCTTCATTGGACCGCCGCCGCCTCCGCCGCCGTGCTGGCGGCCGCGGTAGTGCCGCCGGCCCCGCCGGCCGCCGTGCCTTTCCCCACCACCATCGTCGCCACCAGCCCCGCCCTCGGCCGCTGCCTCCCCCGCACCCTCCATCCATCTCGCCCTCACCCGCTCCCTCCCGCCGCCACCACCGCCTTGCCCATACCCACGCCAATGCCCGTTTCTGTGACCGCTGCCTCCCGTGTGGCTAGTCCTGGTGCCTGGCACTGTGTCCTTGGCCCCACCGCCTCCTGCTGCTGCTGCTGCGGGTGCTGCTGCTGCACTGTCTCGACCCATCGCCCTGAGGGCCGCCCACCGCACCACGTTCGGCAATGCCGCCGCTCCAGGGAACGCTCCTTGCGCCGCTTCCCCTTCCCCTGCCCCCATGCTGCCCGCCCCGCTTGCAACAGCTACCGCAGATCCAGACGCACCACTACCACCGCCGACGTCCCCACTACCGACCCTAGCCACACCACTGCCCACCTGCTGCACCCCACCCCGTCCCGCTCCCAGCCCACCCTTGCTGCCCCCGCTGCCTTGCCCGTCCCCCTGCCCGCCCTCCACGTCACCGCCACCACGCCCGCCGCACACGTGCCCGTTGGCGGCGGCGGCATGACCCTGCTCGTCCTCCCCCATGATCTCCCGTATCTCGTGCTCGTCCAAGCCCTCCAGCTGGGCCACGAACGCCGCCCGCCAGCCCGCCGCCGACGGTACGTCGTCATCGTTCAACCGCCAACCGCCGCCGCCAGGCCCAGCCGCGATCGCCACTACCCCTTCGCCCTCCGCTTGACCAGCTGCCCTTGCACCTTGTGTCCCTGCCGCCGATTGCGGCACTGCGGCCGTGTCTGTACCCGCCTCTGCAACACCTGGCCCTGGCACGCATGCCGTTGAGCACACGTTCCCAACCCCACCCTGCACCTGCACCAGCTGCTCCCCTGGTTCCAACACCCCTTGCGGCTGCTGCTCCTGCTGCTGCTGCTGTCTCCCCGCCAGCCCTCCCGCCTCCCCGCGTCCTTCCCGGTCTCTGTCCTGCACCCCTGCTGCCCGGCCCAGCTCCAAGCCGAGCGCCAGGGCATACAGCCGAGCATCCAACACACACCGCATCTCGCTGCCTGCCATGCGCGCACCGTTGCCCGCAGCGCCTGCGTCCATGCCACCCCCGCACGTGTGCCCCTGCCCAAGCTCCTGAGCGCCTTCGACAGAGCTTCCGTCCTCGCTTCCCCCCGTGCCGTACTCCGCGCTGCCGTACCGCTCGCACAGCCGTACGAGGGCGGGCAGCAGGTCGTCGTACGGCAGTATCTCGCAGCGGAGGACCTCCCCTGCCTCGGGGCACGCCTCGGGGTGTGTGTTAGCGGGGTCGTCTCCGTCCACCTCGACCACAGCAAGCTGAGGGAATGGGGGCAGCAGCAGGCGATTGATTGGTTGAAGGACGGCCTGAAGCGACCCATGGGTCGCTGTGCATGGGCCAGAGAGCATGAAAGTGCGCATCCCGTCACGTATTCCAAGGTCTGTACCCATGCCCCCCATGTCTCATGCCCATACCAGGTATGAAGTGACTCAGCTGCTGCATACTGCCAGCAACCTCTTGAATTGTGCGCCCACACCCCATCTTGCAGCTGCTGCTGGTCATCCCAGGGCTCTCCACCACACCGCTAGCAGGGGCCGACACAAAAGTGGCAGTACAGCTCATGGCAGACCCATGGGTCGCTATGGGGACAATCGAGTGCCCCTCAGCCCCACCAGGGGAGCCCCTTCAGCCCCACCTTGCAGCTGCTGCTGGTCATGCCGGGGCTCTCCACCAGCAGGGGGGACACGCCCACCACACGCCCCGTGTAGCCTGCGGAGTATTGTTAAGGATTGAAAAAGGCGCGAGGGGTCTCACGGTGGTGGCCGCGGGAAGGGACTTGTGTTTAGGGTGGGTCTCATATGGTGGCGATGCTGAGGGACTACCTGTCGCCTAAGTGCGGCGCATAGGAGCGCATTGGCAGTCGTTGGTGCACGCTCAAAGAGTGGTTGTGCACACGCAAGGTGTAGCCTGCAGAGATGGGTGGCTAGCGGCCAGGGAGGGCGGCGTGGGGCCACGTGTGGGATGTGTGGATTAAAGGCGGCTGCTTATTTCTGCATAGCAGCAGCGCGTTTGTGGCCTAGCTCGCACACGGAATGTGTGGTCACTGTAAGGGTATACAGAATCCAGGCCCTGACTCCCCCGCCTCTCCCGGCTAGCCCTCCTGCAAGCCCCGTAAACGTTGCATGCCGAGCATGCACGCTCAGCTCTGGTCCCCCGCGTTATCTGCCTCCTTTCTAAGGACCTTCAACCGAATCCGTCAGCACCCCGGGCTTACCCATCCCATGCCCCCCGGCTCACCCGCCTCCTCCACCAGCTCCCTCAGCGCCGTCTCCTCCACACCCTGGCCCTCCTCCACTAGCCCAGCGGGCAGCTGCAGGGTACAGCAAGGCAGGGAACGGGCACAGCAAGGCACGGCGTGGGCAGGGAACGGCAAGGCAGGGTACGGCACAGCAAAATTACGGCGTGGGCTGGGGCGGTGCCATGTTTGACGATCTGTTCTACGACTAGCCCGAGACCTGCACCGGTCTCAGCGTCCCTCCCTTCCCCCTCCCATCACATCGTTCGCCGCATGAGTCCTTAGCTTTGCCCGGACGCCTTGCACGGTTTCGATGCGCTTTACGCGGGCGTCCCCCCTTCCCTCGACCGGCCCCACCCACCTCCACCGTGAAGCGCCTCAGCGCCAGCGGAGGTGGCCCTATACCCCTTCCCCCTACCCCCTGGCCTTTGCCGCTCCGCGGTTACCCCCTGACCTGCACCCTCGTTTCCGTGACTCTCTGACGCCTCACGCCGTTTCATCGCTTTTACGCGTACCCCTGATCTGCACCCCACCTACCTCCACGGAGAGACACCCCAGCGCCGGGCGATACTGCACCACCACAGGCACCACCATGGGCCGGCGCCGTGACACCACCTGCACACATGGAACACACATGGAGCGAAGCTTGTTGTGTTCAAGTAAGAACATTTGTAACTATAATGGAGGCTTGTACAGTCACGTACCGCACGCCCAAATGCACACACGTGGCGTGCAGGTGCTCCCTGGAGGTTCGTGGGATGCACACGAGCTGCACGACATGCGACAGGTTGTGGAAATAGTGCAGTACGCTACAGCGGGGCGGCAGAGACGGCTGCGGCATTCGTCCTGCCCCGGTGTCCAAAATCCCCGGTGTCCAAACATGCTCAAAGATGTCTGTTATCTACTTCAGCCCGCCAGAGCAAGCCGTGCCTTGCCCTGGGAGGCTGTGCACCTACAGGCCCCAGTGTAACGGTAACCGGGGCGCTCAGGGGAGGCCCCCTGTGCAGGTCTCCCCCGGTGGGGGCATGGACAACTTGCCTTTGCAAACACGGCCACTCCGTCGCAGTCAGTGCCCGGCGGCCGGCTGCTGCGTTCCACCGCCTCCCAGCCGAACGCCCTGCGGTGTGCGAAGTGCGTGCCGATCCAGCATGTTCCGACACATTTATCAGCAATTGCAACGAGGATTGAGCGCAAAGGGGGCACTAAAGGCCCCGGGGCGTCAGGCACTGGGGATGGTATGAGGGAGGCCGTGCGGGCATGGAGCATTAAGCCAGGGCGTGAAGGGCAGGTGGCCCCCGGAGGCCCGCTGTGCGTGGCGACCGCATGACGTAGCAAGGTATGAGGTGACAGTATCAACGTTGACTTTAATTGTATATTGGCCCAGCCAGACGCAGGACCGCAGGAAGGCACGTCACATCCTTGAAGCCACACCACGCGCAGTGCCGCCCACCCGTCTCTGGTGCACTCCGTGTGTGCGGATACAGTGGGTGGGCAACCTGAGTGCACCCACCTGCCATGGTGGTCCGTGTACTGCGCACAGTGCAGGCCAGGGAGAGAACAGGGTACCGTTCGAATTTTGTGTTAGTGGGAACTGGGCCGGCAACTCGGCATCCTGGGCAGCTCAGTCGTACCGTCTGCACTATCGTGGTGGCACATTGCAAGGGACCACGAGTATGCATAATTATATGTCCAGAAATTTTGAATGGATGTGTGACAAGGTTGGATGGGACCGTGCACAGCGTGGACAGGAGTGATAGTGGCCGACGGGTGGGCCATGGGGCGTACCTTGAGTCGATGCAGGCTCAGCCAGCGGAAGCCCTCCGGTGTGCAATCCTGTCTCTCTGATATGCGACAGAGACGCCACATGTTGAATGGCTCTTTGGAAGCGTCCACCTCCAGCTTGCCATCGGGACTGGCATGCTGCTCCATGCTGCTGCCGCCCGATAATCAACGGCGTCGTTTTCGGAAGGTGCCTAGTGCCTGTTGCAGGTTGTAGTTACACGTGCTGTCTGCAATATCCTTTAATAAAAGTGGCGTCGGGTTGTGACTTGAAGCCTGGCTCGGCAAACAGGACCCTTCCGTCCAGCGGCGAAGCGTATGGTAAGAATGCATGCAGTTATCGGCATGAACTCGGGTCCTCGTAGGACACACAAGTGTACGCTACTCGGCCGCGCGCGATCGCGGCAGTTGGCCGTTGCGGAGCAGCAATCTAGTCTAGTCTAGCCTAGTCCAACTTCAGGGATTGCGAAGGTCACACTGCTGCTTCTCCGCGCAGGTCGTCATGGAAGCCTTTATCCAGATCTCTGAGATTGCTTGGGAGCACCTGCCGCGGGCCATCCGCACCGCCATCCGCGCGACGTGCCGCCGCGGCCTACAGCTGCACGACAAGCTCATAAGCCACCTTCAAGTCAACTTGTATGCTAACACAGTCTCGGCAGCGGGACCACTGGCTCCGACGCCCGGCCAGCTGCGGCGCTTGGTGTCGGGGGTGCTGCAGCGAGGCGCGCGGCCAAGGTCCCTCGCTCTGCACACCGTTATCCAGGGGCTGGAATCTGGCAGCGACGGCGAGGAAAGCGATGCCGACACGGCGCCTGTGCCCCTGACGGCCATTGAGCGCGAACAGCAGCTGTGAGCTCGCCGGGGGTTGGGACAGCCCACGTGGGATGGCACGGTGTGCTTTGCCACTGTACCCACAATTGGCACCTAAGAGTGTACGGTAACGATGCTGAACGCTTAACCGTGTACCACGAGCACCTCGCAAGACCTGCACCTCCCAAGACCAAGCTCGAGCTTGTGTGCCGCATTCCGCGTCCGCCGTGGTGTGTGTTCCTGTTCGTGATGCCACTGAACCAACGGACGGAGGAACCCGCTTGCTGCAGGCTGGCCGTGCTTGGGGCCTGCTCTGCCTGCAACATCGAGTCCCTCGAGCTCGGCGGGCCGTTCCCCCTCACCATGGCGGTGTCTGGCGCAGTAGCGGCATGTTGCCCCCACATGGCCACACTGAAGGTGCACCACGAGCTGAATGTACACAACACGTCCAGCCAGGGCGAGGCAGAGGCGGCTAGCGCGGCCCATGCTGCGGGACTGGTGTCCCTGCTGACGCTGTGTGGGCCCCGGCTTGGGAAGCTGGAGGTGGCGAGCAGCGCGCACCAGTGGCCGGCGCAGTGCTGTGCGGCCCTGCAGCACTGCACGTCCCTCCACAGCTTGAAGCTCACGGCGCGGTGGGCGGGCACGACCTCAGTCGGAGGGGACGCACCAGGTGAGCAGTCGGAGGGGACGCACCAGGTGAGCAGTCGGAGGGGACGCACCAGGTGAGGAGATGCCGAGGGCGCACCCGTTGCCGTGCAGGTGATGGTGTGAGGAATACGCCGAGTGCGGTAGCTACACGCTGTCGTTCAGCCTCCCCAACCTGTTCGCTCATGGAGGCAACACAAATCCGAAACCCATACCAGTAGCAGCGTTGCATAAGCAAATTGGTGCAGTTGCTGGCATGGTTTTGGGCTGACATCGGCAAAAGCACGCAGCACGTTCCACATGAGACCACGTCTCTCTGCAGCACGCATCTCGATCCGCCTTCCCCACCTCATTCCACTTCCTTCAGAGCCGGGCCTCTTGGATGCCATCTGCAAGCTGAGGCAGCTGCAGCAGCTGCACCTCGTCATCCACCTCGACCCAGCAGCCACGTCACCAGACCGCTTGCGACCGTATGCTGCGTGGCTCTGCCAGCTCAACGCCCTCGCCGCCCTCGTTCGCCTGCACCTGGAACTGCCGGACTGCTGCCAGTCAACCGGAGACAGCTGGGCCCGTAGGGCCAAGGACGGTGACGTGCACCAGGCGTGGGAGGGCGTGCGGGAGCAGCTGCGCACCTCGCTGCTGTCCGCCCTGCGCTGCATGCCCCAGCTGCAGCACCTGCAGTGCCCCACGCTGGTGCTGCAGCCCGCAGAGGCCGCGTCGCTGACTGCCCTCACCAGCCTTACCCTAGCAACGCTGCAGCCGCCGGAACTGCTGCCCAACGGGGGCAGCGCCGCGCCTGCGCCCGCCCCTGCATCTGCTGCCCCTGGCCGCGCTTCTGCTGCTGCCCCACGGCAGGCGGCTGGGATGCTGTTTCCCCAGCTACAGGCGCTTACGCTGACAGAGGGCGCTTCCCCCAGAACGCTGGCTGCGCTTGCTCCCTTGAGCAGCCTGACCTCCCTAAAGGTGTCCTGCATCCGGTTCGGCATGTCGGACGTGGCAGCGGGGTGCCGCGTCCGGCCGGAGGCTGTGGAGGCGTTCGAGCCAGCAATGCAGCTGCTCGCTGAGCGCTTCCGGCAGACGCACGTGGTGGTAAGGGCCGACTGCGGTGAGGGCCCCATGGAGCCACGTGGTGGTAAGGGCCGACTGCGGTGAGGGCCCCATGGAGCCTCGTGAGGACGGATCCCATGGCCACGCGGAGTGGATACGGAAGCTGGCTGCGGGGCGGGACGCAATCACTAACATGACGCTTCGCGGCATTCGGCTGCGCGTGGGCGACCTGGCGTGCCTTGCGTCCGCCCTTCCCATGCTGAAGGTAGGCCGGGAGTCATACTGAGGCAAGTGGGATGCGTCTCATTCGAGGCGTTACAGCTTGTGGGGGCAAGCGCGTGCTTTTTATGATGCTCAACTGCTTGCCGCCTGCTCATTCGCGACCTGGAGAGTGCTAGGAAGCGTGCAAGGTACAACATGACGCCGGTAATGCGCTTGTGTCCTGCCCGTTTTCGCAGAGCTTGTACCTTGTGGACGCACACGTGGCACCCTCGGCGCTCCACCTCCTCACGCGCCTCAAGCACCTGGAGGTCCTCGCCGTGGACCTCCAGCACTGCCACAGCCTGACAACTAACGAGCTGGAGTCGGCGCTGTGCCTGCTGATCCAGGAATCCAGGGTCCTGACGCTAGTCCTGGTAAGGACAAACCTGGACTGGCAGGACGCTGGAGCATGCGAAAGCTCGATCATAGAGCAGTTGTTTCAATGGAACAGCCTGAAAGCCGTCGTCAGGATAACGTCAGCACGAGGGCACCCGCACTGGCGTGCCATGGACAGCTGACGCGACGTGGTCGCGTGCTGCACGCGTACAGCATGCCGGTAGCTGACAGAGTGCTGCAAGGGAGCTGGTGTTGCAGCCGTGCACGGTGTTGGTTGCTTTGTCAATTAGGGGTGGGAGTTGTAGGCTCGCAGTGTGGTGTTGGGCTGCAGCCGGGGGCATAAGGCGGGGCCAGGGGCCAGTTGACGGAATGGGAAGCTCTGGGATCGGTTGAACCGGGAGTCCCTTGGGTTGTTAGACAGCGGTTGAAATGTGCGTTAGGGTCGGCGGAGCTTGCAGGGCGTGGCGCTTGGCTGGACTGGTTGGGACATCGTGTCAGCTGGTCGTTTTGGCCACCATGGATGACGCAAACAACGGCGTGACGGTCAGCCTGCGCTTTCAGGGCGAGCGGCGCGAGAGGTTGCGTTTCAACCAGAAACCAGTATGGTGTTTGCAATTGCCGCACGGTGCGCGTAAGGCCTGGGTGCGACCCTGCATTCCTTCTTTGGGAACGCTGGTGGTCGGAGGGTCGCCATCGGGTGCACAGCACAGCCAGTAAGCGTGGGACGTGCCTGGCTAGGTGCGCATGGCAAGGCTGTTGCTTCCATGGCGCGTGGCACTTGAGCGCGCGTGCGCTGAAGTGTTGGCAGGGCGACGGCCCGCCCTCGTACAAATGCCTTGCAGGCCGTATGCTGAGGGTGTGCTGGCATTTGTGGACGTCTGGCAGAGGGTTGCACGGTATGGGTGGACGTATCACATATGGTGCTGCACAACTGCCAGGTGGCACTGACAGTTCGAACCTTGTGAGGTTGGCGGCGTGGCGGGAGGCCTCCCCGTTGGACATACCTTACGCAGGGGAGACCCCTCTCCCCTGACCTTACGCGCGTAAGGTCTGTCGTGCAAAACTGCCGTGCCCCTGCGTCCTCACAGCTCACAGCAAAGCTCCCGATGCTGCGTCAGTTGTTCATGACGCCACCTTTGCTGCCTACGCACACACTCCACATCACGATAGCCAAGGGGTGTTTGCCCATCGTCTGCTGTACCCCCCGAACTCTGTATTGGTTAGGCAAGCAGTGCGACTAGTAACACAGTGGTGCAACATGTACCATTCTCTTCATTAAAAGCCTATGCGTTATGGCCAAAAATGTACGACACCGCCCGCCGCGCCCGCCCCTCTGGCCCCGCCCGCCCCCTGCACCTGACCCCCAAGCGGCGAGCCCATGCTTCCCCTCGTTCGCCCTCCTCCGGCTCCAACGCGGCCCACTGTGGGGCGTGCGGCGGGTCCAGGTGAAGGGACCACCGCCAGCCGTGGAACTCCAGGCCGCGCAGGCGGGCCGCCGCGTGGCCCAGGGGGGAGTGCGGCGGGTCCAGCGTGCAGCAGTCGGCGGACAGCACCTCTGAGCAGATGGCCAGGCCATTGATGCTGCACAGGGTGGGGGCCAGGTGCAGCGGCAGGACGAGGGTAACGATAGGGTCAGGGGGATGGCCAGCCAAGGACGGAGCACGGACCCTGGCAGGGGTTCCTGGAGAGGCAGGGGGCGGTGGGGGAGAAGCCTCGTCAGGGGAAGCTGAAGGGACACGCGTTCTGCCCTGCAGCCCGTCAGCCCCACCTGCTCAGTACCAGCTCCAGAGGGTCCGCCGCCTGCTGTTCCTCCTCCACGCCCCCTGATCCCTGCTCCTGCCCCTGCCCCTGTCCCATCAACCCCGAGCGCCAGTCCCCTGAGCCTCGTCCGCGCCCCTGCTGCACAAACGGAGAAGCAAAGCAGCCATCCTTTGAGTACGCGCCGCGGCACGTTGGACCCTATTACGAAGTACAGCAGCCGGCGCATTGGCCCGTGGAAACTGACACAGTCAATGCCTATAGCGCCATGGTAACGAAGGTGGCAAGTGCATGGTAACCACGCCCCAGCCCACTCACAGCGCCCCTGCCCCGGCTGCAGCTCAATGCTGGCGGCGCCCATCAGCCGCGCCAGCGCCGACCAGCTGGTGGCGTCGTGGTGCAGCCGCGGCAGCTGCCGGAACGGCAGCGTGTACAGCGGCCCGCTGTAAGCGTGCAGCGCGGCGTACGACCACAGCGGCTTGACACAACGTCGGCGTCCAGCAGGGCAGCGGAGTTGGCGGCGGCTAGGGAGGCGGCTGCGGTGGGAGGGCGGGACGGGAGGTGGGGGAGGCGGGGAGGAGGAGGAGGGGTGGGATGAGCATGTGACGGCCTCGCTGACAGCAGCGGAGGCGGGGGAGCCGGCGGGGTTGGGCGGGTGCCAGTTGTCGGGCAGGGCGGGGTTGAAGGAGATGGCCAGGGGGCTGGGGTTGGAGTGGCCTGGGGCCCAGAGGCGTGGGTAAAACGGCGGGGAAGTGCACAGGAGGAAGCGATGGCGCGCACAGCGGCGACTCCGATGCAGCAGCCACTGGGCTGACGGTCCCATGGGTGTCGGGCCACGCCGGCAGCAGCTGCTGACGCTGCTGCACGTGTGCCGGCCGCCCCCGTCACTGCAGCCACCTCCCGCCACATCCGCCCCCGCGATGGCCCCTGCGCCACGTCAACAACCAAGGCCACAACCGCCGCCTCCAGCCGCTGCCGCCATGCGAGCCTCCACCGCCTTGGCCCCCGCCTTCACCTCCGTCGGCTACGAGCTGCAAGCAACCGCCGCCGCGTTCGCCATGCCCCGCGCGTCCGGGTACGGCCGTACCGTACCGGCGGAAGGCTCCCCGATCTAGCTGCCGTCATCCCTGGCGGCCCCGCCATCACTGCCGCCAGCCCAAGTGGTCCTGCCATCGCCGCCACCTGCAGCGCCGCCACCGTCCTGCCCGCCACCGCTCTGGTCCTGCGGCACCGCGCACGCCCGCACCGCCTCCGCCAGCTCTGCAAGCCCCAGCGGCGCCGCCATCGCCCAACAGCCGCCGGCGGCACCCCCGCCGCCGTGCCGGCGGCGTGCGTCCTCGCCGCCAGCTCGGCGCACGCCGCCGACAGCATGCGCTCGTCGCGTGCAGTGCAGAGGTCACGCCGTACAGGGCTTTGCCCCGCTCGGGCCCCTTGGGGGACAGCTCGGCGCCAGCGCGGTAGCTCAGCTCCACTCAGCTCAGGCCACGCGCCTTGGGGGAGGAGCGGGCAGCGAGGGTAAGGTTTGCAGAAGAAGTGGGGCGAGGTTGGGGGGTGGGGGCCCGCCGCGGAAAGCAGGTAATTCAAGCAGAGGGTGTGCACGGGCGGTATGCGCAAAGGGGCAATCGCCCTGTGAGAGGAGCGACAGCTTGGCTTGGCTTGGCCGCGCGCGGAGGAAAGGACCGCTGCAGTTACCAACAAAGGAACTGTTTACAGGCAACACAAGGCGAGGCCAACAAATGAGGAAATGCCACGTGGTGTTGCTGTTGCAGGAGGTGGTGCCCTGCACCCGCCTGCCAGCCGGTATACCTGTAACATGGGGCAGTGAATAAATGCAGAGGTTGTGAGGTGCTTTGCTTTGCTATCGCTAACACCCTTACACGGCCCTCGTGCACCCACCGGTGAGCGAGTACACATGGCCCATGGAGTAGTGCACCCGCACGTGGCTGGGCTTAAGCAGCACGGCATCGCGGAAGCAGTGCAGCGCGCCGGCGTAGCTGCCGGAAGGGGGTGGGGCAGGCGTCCAGACGATGGGGAAGCTCAGCCTGGCGTCACGTCACACACCTGCACGTCGTTAATACTCATGCACCACTTCCCCGTTAATGCACAGTAGGTTTGCAGGTACACAGTGCCACGCGAAGCTCAGCCTGGCGTCACGTCACACACCCGGCGTAGTGTATCGTCTGCACGTCATTAACACACATGCACCACTTGCCTGTGGCCGCATCTTCTTGTGCGCGTTAGGCTTTTGCAAGGCCTGCCGCGCCTATCATAAACTGTAATGCACGCGCACTTCGGGAAAGAGTGTTGGGTGGCAAGTCGCAATCGCAGAGGAACGCCTGTCTAGTGCCTACCGTAAGCGCTGACTTGTAACCTGCGCGCGAGGTCAACGACGAATCCTTATAATATAGTTCAAACGTATGCATTGCAATAACGGCCTAATATGTTCACCCATGTGCCACGCCATGGCGCCTCTACCGGTAACTTTCGCCAGCTGGCCAGGAACACAACCCTAGACATCACAAATGTTATTTCCATACTGCGAGAGGATCCTGAACTCCAGGGCCCGGAGGGCAACGGCGCTTGGCGTTTGTCCTCCTCGCCTGCGTTCAATCGGCTTGAAGCCGTGCTGAACGCCCTGCAACTGAGTCTGCATGACAAGGCAGATGAGATCACAGATCCTTTTGGCTATGTGGAGGCGCTGCCGCGATCCGGCGAAGCCACTGCCACGCTGCTGCTGGCAAGAGCGCCAAACCTATGCCAAGGCCTCCTGGAACTCACAGCCCTGCTGCTGCGCTGGCCCAGCTGCGACACCTGGTTGCCTTGCGCGGAGCGACAAGGCGACTTGACAGCATCCGCACCTCCCGCAACGCACCTCGAAAGCCAGCGATCTGGGTCGGCTGGTCCAGGAGGTGCGGCCGCACCTGCTGCCGGTGCGGCCGCCGCGTCCCGGTGGGCGTTGATACGCCGCCTGATGCAACTGCGTCGCCGCTGCCTGGCCGTACTGAGTAAGCTCGCCCACTTGGGTCCCGTGGAGCCGTCCTGCCGCCTCGGATGCACGCTGCTCCGCATGCACACGCTGCAGGCGTGCAGCCGAAGCCTGGTCCACACCGTGGAGCGCCTGACCGCGGCACAGCACCAGCCCGGCAAACACACCCAACTGCAAGCCGACACCGCGTCAATCGGGGGGGACGCCGGGCTGGCTGCGCCAGAACAGGAGACGTCGGCGGCGGGCAGCAGCAGTGACAGCAGCGGGGCACACAGCTCTGGCGTGCCGATAGGCCCCAAGGAAGCGCTCGACGAGGCCGTCACTTGTGCCATCCTGGTGCTGCGGGCCTTTAACTTTATGTTCGACCGCCTGGAGTGCTGCCCAGAGCCGGACGCAAGCAGTAGTGCCACGGGGGAGGAAGGGGGCCCGGCGGCAAGCGCAAACAGCAGCACCAGCGATTTGACCGGCACCGCCACGACCAGCAGCAGCAGCAGCAGCAGCGGTGATGCGTGCGCCAAAGGCGGTGGCAGTGGTGGCGGCGGCGGCGGCTGCAGCGGGCCAAGTCCGGGGGCCGGAGCGAGCAGCAGCCATACGCTTGTGGGGCTGCTGCGAGAGGCCCTTCCGGGCAGCTCCATGTACGAACACGTGGCACGTGGCACGCTGCACCTCCTGCAAGCAACGCATGGCGCCAGGTCCGACGTCATGCTCCTCTTTGAGGGCCTCGTGCACATGTACGGCACGTGGGCCGATTACCTAGTGCGCATTGGCCTGGGGGGCATCCGGGGCGCCGTGCTCGGGGGCCCCTGCGCCACCTACCTGGCCTCGGCCGCCGGCCTCCAGCTGTTGTGTACGGCAGACGGCGGGCCGTCGTACGGCATGCAGCCCCTGGCAACGGACCTAAGGTTCCAATGGCTGCAGGGGGGCGGCGGGGAGCTTGGCATGGGGGCTGGTGGCAGCAGGGAGGGTGCGGGGGAGGGAAGCAGCGGTGTGAGGCGGGTGGAGATGGTTCCGCTTCTGTCCCTGGCGCACGCGCTGAGCCTTCGTGAGTGGAAGCGTCGCTCGGGTGCGGACATCTTCCTCCGGTTGGCAAAGCTGGCAGTGGCAGCCTCGGCTCCGGAGCAGCATGGCGGCGGCAGCGGGGGTGGCGGCGGCAGCGGGGGCGGCGGCGGCGGTGGGGGCGGGGGCGGCGAGGGTGGCGGCGGTGGCGGCGGCCACGCGTCATCCGTGCCAATGACGAGGCAGCGCTACACTATGGAATCGAAGGGCGCGGTGTACCTCGCGACCACGGCGCTGCGCCACTACCGGGGCCACCTGGAGCTGTTCTCGGGGCGGGGCAGGCAGGCGGCAGACGCGGAGGGCTGGCGGCTGGCGTGTGCGCTGCCTCGTGCCCTGCCTGGCGGCGCCCACAGCGTCCTGATCCAAGGGGTCGCCGAAGGACTGTACGTCGAGCTGGGACCCATGCCCACTGGAGGTGGGTTGTACATGGTACCAAAAAGCACTTAGGGTACGAGTTGCGCACGGAAAGTACGGTATTGTAGCTGTACCGGCACTCGGACTTGGTCCCATGCCCAGTGGAGTTGTGTGTATTGTCCTGGGATGGGTGCATACCGTACTTGCTCGCCGGTTGGGTGTGTTCCGGCGGTAGCTCCATGGGTTACTGCGAGGCCTCCTGTTTGGTCCAACCCGCAGCCTGGTCACGTCTCCCGGCCCGCAACAGGGAGCCTCCCGGCGGCGCCGCCATCCTCCCTCGCCGCCGCCCTGTCGGGGGGCCTGCTGCCCTGCCTGGAGCGCCTGGTGCGGCGGGCAGGCGCAGCAGCAGCTGCTGCTGCTCCTCCAGGATGCAGCCCAGCGCTGTTCCCTCACTTGGACCCATCAGCCACGGAGCAGCTGCTTCTGCAGTTCCTCCTCACCAAGTACGACAGGCAGCCGTACCTGGTCTGGCTCCTGGCGTACGGCGAACCTTCGGAGGCGGCCGCGCTTGTGACCAGCGTGGGCAAGCTGCTGCGTGGGGTGGCGGCAGCAGCGGGCATGCTCTCGCGGGCTGCTGGGTCGGACAGGGACAGGCTGCATGCCAGGACTGCGGAATTCGTGGTGCAGGCAGCATGCCGCGCCCTGTTAGACATGCATGCTCTCACAGTGGCAAGCGCGCGGCACGGAGATGGGACCATGGGAATCGCAGTAGGGGCGGGCGCGCCGGAGGAGGGGCATGAAGGATCTGCTAAGCAGCTGCGGCGGATGGCGGTGCTGGCCGCCTGCGAGTGGCTGCCGGCATTGTTCGGGATGGTGATGGAGGCGGCAAGGCAGGTGGTGGCGGTGCGGCCGGTACAGTCGCAGACACCAGCGCTGCAGACTGGCAGCCTGCTGCTGCATACAACGAGAGCTAGCCTGACTGTGTGCGTCATGTGGCTTCCGGTGGCTGCCATGCCCTCCACCGCCGCCGCTAGTCCCGTCCAGTCGGCAACGACCACGGCTCACGAGGCTGCGGCGGCGGCCCGGGGCGAGCTGGGCCGGTGGCGGCTGCGGCGGTTGGCACAGGACGTCCCCCCGGTGGAGCTGGTGGGGGCGGGCATGGCGCTGATGGCGCACGTGATGTCGGGCGGGGAGTTGGACGGCACAGATGAGGAGTTGCTCGCACTGCATGGCAGAATGTGCCAGCAGCTGCTGTCGGCCGGCTACATGCTGGCTGCAACGTCCCCAGACGCAGTCCGCAGGGCCGTGGCGTGCGGCGGCGAGGCTGCGGCGTCCGGTGGCGGCGCCCCGGCGCACTGCACGTGGCGTTCGTCCACCGTACGGCAGCTCTTGGAGCGGCTGCCACGTGGCTTCACGCAAGGCGCGTGCCTGGCGGGTGTGTTGCAGGCATGGGAGCGGGGGGCAGAGGTGGTGTTTGGGGCCGATGGGGAGTTTTCTACGCTGGTCGCGAGGCTGTCAATTGGCAGTGGGCGGTTGGAGGCGTTGGGGGCGGAGCTGGAGCAGCCTTCGCCGCTGCGGCGCTGCTCCTGGTGGCACTGCGCCAACCTGGCGGGGGACAGCGAGGCGGGGCTGCCGCTGCAGGCGTGCGCGCGGTGCGGCGGGGCGTGGTACTGCGGGCGGGCGTGCCAGGTGGCGCATTGGCGGGCGGGGCACAAGGCGGAGTGTGGGGGCGGCGTGGGCGGCGGGGAGGGGAGCACGGAGCGGGTGTGAGCGAGGAGGGCAGTCCACCTCAATGGTGGCCAAGACCAGGTTGGTGGGCTTTATAGGGAGCGGTTAGGCCGCTGACGACACACAGTGCGGCCCGGGAATGCAGTAGCGTGACTGTTGAGGGCTCCACCACCTTGCGCAGTACGATTATCAGTAGCGCGTGGGTGCGGTGTGTCGATGCAGGTTGCCTGTCCGTGTCAGCCAATGTCTGCTGCGTTTGGATTAACTAATGCTGTATCGCTGTTTGTGGCGCTGGATGAGATACTAGTACCTGGTACCGTAGTGTGGTACACACGGGCCGATGGCACGGGCACGCAAGGCCCTTCAGGCCGGCGGGCCATGCAATGCACTCATGGACACGGCCGGATACGCGGTCGGCTGGCAGGATTCACGCTGCTGCATGCTCTTACCTGGCAATCGAGGGCTTGACATGGCTTGCATTGTTCAGTAAGGGGTGGCAGCCAGTTCGTCATGCGACGTGCTGGGCTGCTGGCTGCATGGGCTTGGGATTATCGAACTGTATTGTAGGATGGGGTGAAGGAGTGACGTGCTGGTTGCATCGGTTTGGGACTTTCACCGGTGTGAAGTGGTCATACTACTGTTCACATGGGTACCGGTGCTATGGGGCCCGCCACCCCGTCCGTGACGGAGGCTGTTGGACGGAAGGAAAAGCCTGCCGGGGGGGCTGCCTGTATGACCGGCGGCAGGGCCGGGGCTGGGGCATAGAGCTGCGGTCTCTTGCGGCTGGCGGGCCGCGGTTGTTTTGGGGCGGCAACAGGCAGGTCTGTTGCGGATCCAGCAAAGGGCCATGCAGGGTCATGCGTTCTTGTAGTGGGCCGTTTGACTCGGCGGGAACCGGGAGGCCATTTGTGACATGCCAGTGACAAGAGCATGGGTATGGGTATGAACGGATGATGCCTGCCCATTGCCCAGCATGCGCACATGCAGGTGGGAACGGCCCAGGTGGCCAAAAGGGGCGCGGCTTACGGTAGTTCGCTTTGCTTCCGAGCTGTAGTGCGGCAGAAGGGAAGCCTGACTGCCGGGGCGCGTCCCTGTCCCCGCCCCCTTGAGCCACCATGCAGCAGGGATCCTCCTCCCCACCAACGACTTCCTTCTACGCTGAAACGTTGGCGGTACATTGGTTCGAGCACTTTGCCGCATTGCCGGCTGGTGGAAGGCTGCTTTTGACTGGTGGGGGTTTGGCCCATGACGCCAGCAGTGCTGCCTCTGGCTGCCTGGCATGCATGGGGTGCTCCAGGATGCTCCCCTGCTGGCATGGATGTGACCAGGTGTAGGCGATGTAGCAGGATGCGGTGAGAGGGAGTACAAAGCGTACGACAAAGCAAAGCTGTACGGACAAGACAGGACCAGACCGCGAAGGCGTGGGCGGTTGTGTGACCATGTGTGACACGTGCCCTGAACCTCCCCCTGCACCGGCTTTAGTAGGCAGCGCTCACACCACGGACCGCACACCGCATGCCAGAAGAACCATCCTCGCACCAATCTTATCAAGCTGCATGCATGCAAAGTCCAGCAAGCACCTGTGCCACCCGAGCAGCCAAGGCCTCCGCCCATCGCGGCATCGGCCCTCTCCTGGCGGCAAACGACTCAGGCGCAGCGTAGCACCGAGTGCCTTACACCTGCGACCTGCCTCACTACCGTCCGTGTACCTTGGATTAATAAAGGGCACGGTTCAACGGCGCGCTGCCCAAGACCGATGACCCTCACCGATGACGCTTCGGAGCACGTAACGATACCGGTGCATTCTGCATTGCCATGGCCTCATGCGCCTGCATCATTCCATGCTCTCCACTGCTTTCCTGCATCCCACGCCACTTACTCCGCCCCCTTTGTCACCCCTCCCCGCATTCCCCCACAAACCCATACCGTAATTCACCAAAGCGCCTCCCACACCCCATGCAACGTTTTACGGGTACCCCAATCAACACACCTCCATCCTACACGCTCCTTTCGCGCCCCCTCCCCCTGTCCTCACGCCTTAGCTTCCGCAGCCGGCACCCCCTTTCCCCACCATGCCCCTGCCCCTCCCCCTGCCCCTTCTCACCGCCCAGCGCCTTCCTGATCCCTCATCCCACCTGCTTTTCAGCGCCCTGCACCCCACGCCACTTACGCCGCGTACCCCTTTGCCACCCTCCCCGCATTCCCCAAGAACCCCATACCCTCCAAGCGTCCCCCACAGCACACCCAGCACACCTTCCTCCTACCTCAGTCCCCTTCCACGCCCCTCCCTGCCCTCACGCCTTAGCTCCCGCGCCCGCGGCAGCCGGCATCCCCTCCCCTCTCCCTGCCTCCTCCTGCCCCTCGCCCTGCCCCTCGTCCCCGCCCAGAGCCTTCCTCAGCCTAGCCAACGCCGCTGCGAAGGGCTTGCCCGCCATGGCACCGTCCAGCGCCTCCGCCTCCGCCACCGCCGCCAGCGCCTCGCGCCGCCGCCCCGCCGCCGCCAGCGCGTTGGCCCTAGGGACACGTGGCACGTGGCACAAGGAACAGGACACGTGGCAGGTGGCACGCGGCACATGACAAGTTGTAGGGAGGCATGTGGCACATGCGACGATACAATGTGGGTCACTACCCCGTCATGCATTGCATGCAGGCAAGCGGGCCAGGGGCAGGACGGCCGTCGTTGTAGTAGCAGCTGCACGCCCGCAGCCCCGCACTGTCGCCACCATGGCAGAGGCTTAATTCTGACACGTGCCAAGGACCAATGCAAACGCGTGTGGAGGAGCGTGGAATTTACGGCCTACACCACACCAAGATAAGCACAGCGTTTGATGCGGAGAGCTGGAGAACTATGTCCTGTCCATGTGCTGTGCCGCTTCCAGGTAACGCCCGATTGCAAGCGATCCACTACTTGCCCTAATGGCCTTGGGTAACCGCCCAACTGGCAACCACCACAACCAACCTGCCGTACGCGATGACCGCCTGGCCCTGCCAATGCGCCGCCGCCTCGCCGTACGCCTGTACGGCCTCGTCCAGCTTGCCCTAGAGGGAGAGCGGGGCAGCGGAGCGGCATGTACATGAGTTCTGGATAACTGTACGCCCGGGGCGGACGCCACCCACGCGTTTTACTGCACACCACGTACAAACAACACACACCAAATACGCTTTAATTCAGAACACATAATCCTAGAGCTCACCTGCGGGGGTGCCGCGCTGAGGTCGCACTGATCGCAGTCACAGTTCAGGTCCACATAACACACACCGCGTGTAAATGTATGTAGGCAAGCAACCCCGTTTGGGGTTACTCCCTGGAGAGCTCCCCCTGCTGCTCCCCACCTGCGCGTGCAGTGCTGATGCCACGCAGTACAGGGCCTGCCCCCGCTCGGGCCCCTCGGGGGACAGCTCGGCTGCGGCGCGGTAGCTCAGCTCCGCGTCAGGCCACGCGCCTGGGTGGGGTACGCGTGAAGGGGTGGGGGTTGAGGCAGAGGGCAAGTGCGAAGCGAGTAAGTACTGTGCTACAGCAACAGGCTGGCGCGGTTGGAGTAGGGTGCGTTCCGTGGAAACCCAGGCGGGGAGGGGATAACTGCAGAGCGGCGAAAAGGGGAGGGAGCATCGCGGGAAGCAGGTTGGCGCAAAACGGGGCACAAAGGGTGCGGGGCTATCGCCCTGCGAGAAAGGAGGAGCCCAGCTCCGCGTCAGGCCACGCGCCTGGGGGGCCGGAGGGAGGCCGCCGCGGAAGCAGGAAGTTAGCGATATGTTCATACCCTATAGCATTTAGTTTCTTTAGTGTTTAGAAGCTGCTGCCATGCGCGACGAGAATGACTCAGCTCCGTGTCAGGCCACGCGCCTGGGGGGCGGAACGGGGTAGCGAGGGTAGGGGTTACAGAAGAAATGGGGCGGGGTTGGGGGATTGGGGGCCGCCGCAGGCAGCTTAGCTTGGCTTGGCCGCGCGCCTGGAGGGTATGATCGTTGCAGTTCATGCAGGAACCGTTAACGGGCAACAGACACGGAGGCCCAGGCGGGAGGCAATACCACGTAACGCTGCCTTTGCAGGTGGCGCCAGCCAGAAAAGCTGAACAATGGCGGTGGCTCGTTGCGTGCGGAGGTGCTTTGCGTGCTACCTGCACTCCCAACACCCTTACATGGTTCCACGGCACGCACCTGTGAGCGAGTAGACCTGGCCCATGGAGTAGTGCGCCCGCACGTGGCTGGGCTTGAGCAGCACGGCCTTGCGGAAGCAGTGCAGCGCGCCGGCGTAGCTGCGGGGAGGGGGTGGGGCAGACATGAGTTTTGGTCATGCTGCAAGGTGCAAGCCGACCATGGCGGACTTTGGCTAGATAAACACACGACACACAATAAGGTGTTTCATAGCATGGTCGAGTGAGGCGTGGGTCGCTGTGCACGTAGCTGCGGTAAGGTGGGTTAGCTGCGGGAAGGTGGGGCAGGAGTTGGAGCAAGAAGCGGACCCTGGAAGGTCGGCCTTGCGGAGGCAGTACAGCGCGCCGGCGTAGCTGGGGGAAGGGGGTGGGGCAGACAAGGGGGCAAGGGGCAGACGTACTGGACCCGAGACCCGCCCAAGAAATATGGCTTCGCGCTTCAAGAATGACAGGACTACGACAGGACGAGCACATTGGGGTCCCAGATACGAGGTCGTGCGTCCCCACGTACGTGCCGTGCATGCAACAGGTGAATTTACTAACTGCTGCCGAGAGCTGAGCCCGAATACCGGTAACGTCCAGCAAGCTGGGGTCCGGGATGCATTTCCATGTGGGTGTGTTAGCCGTGCCGTGCGTGCAGCATGTGTGTTATCATGACTCACTGCTGCCGTGCGCTGAGCTGCGCGCCCATGATGACCAGCACGTTGGGGTCGGACGTCTCCGCCACACGGTGCACCAACTCCGTGGGTAGGTCCGCCCACCGGGCAGGGGCCGCCCCTGACCCTGCTGCCCCTGCACCTGCCCCCGAGTCAGCTGAGGTCGGGGATGGGGACGGCTCGGTGGGGTTGGCGGCGGCTGTGCGGTTCATGCCCAGGGCCTCCCGCAAGACAGGGTGGCGCAGGGCCAGCTGGGGGGCGGGGGAGGGGCCGGGCGAGAGCGAAGGCAATGGCCAAGGGAGTTAGAAGGGGGTCAGGGTAGTACGCGTTACTGGGAGGGCATGGTGGTTAGGTTTGGTGAAGGCGGCGTGGAGGGCCGAGTGGCGCAGGATTAGCTGCGGGGCGATGGCAACGGCAAATATCAGGGGGCTGTAGAGGACAATAGGGAGGCGGGTGTGGGTAGGGGCAAGAGAGGACTTGGGTGGAACCTTGGATGTGCGGGGTAATGCAGGGCGAGGGAAGGGAAGGGAGGGGAGGTGCGTTGCCAGGGGAGGGTCCCATGGTTATCAAGGGGCTGTTAGGGTTTCCAGGGACGAGCCTGGTCTACGCGGGCTTGGGGGTGAGGCAGGTGTGCTGCACCTGCCCTTGATACACATGCCCCACCCAGGGTGTGGGTTAACACACGTGCCTACCTGCAGTCCAAGCGTGAAGCCCGCGCTGCCCGCCCAGTGCACCAGCACGCCGTGCGGCAGCTGGATCTTGAAGTACAGGTTGAGAGTGGTGAGGGCGTACAGCAACGGAGGCAGAGCGCGAAGGAAGGCGCCTGTGAGAGAGAGCATAAGGGAAACACAGCCCAGTATTAGGAATGAGATTTGAGATGGGCGAATATGTAGATCCAAAGTACAGGTAGACAAATGAGTTATAAGAATTATGGGGGTCTAGAATATATTGTTTATTCAAAACTTTAGCCGGGTGCTCCGCTGATGTCTCCGCCGGCCCCATACGTTAGGAACCAACCACTTCGGGCCATGCCCACCGCTCTCTTACGGTACGCTTACTTACGGGTGTGTCCGCCACGCCCCCGGCGTCCCGGCTGGCCCCAAGGCCCCCACACGTCATGACCCGACCAGCTGGACCCCCTCGCTTTGAACCCTCCCTACCTGCTGGTGTGCAGCGAATGCGGTGCGGGAACGGAACATACTGATTCCCTGACAAATAGACAAGTAGGAGAGTGCCAAATCCCCGAATACCGATCCGAGGCGATGGTGCTGAGCAGGCGGCTGGAAGCTCCGCCCGGCTGCTTCCGCTGAATGCTGCTTGCTATACCATATGTGTCATGTAACTTACCCACTGGTGTGTCCGCTACCGGCGCTACGCCCATCCATGTCCCTGCCGGCCTCAGGGGCCTCAAAGGCCCTGCGCATAAGCAACCAACCATGATGGGCTGCACGTGCCCACCCCTCACCACCCACCACCCCTCCCTGGCCCCTCCGCACCTAGGGGTGTGTCCGCCACGCCACTCGATGTCCCCGCCGGCCCCAGGGGCCCCAGCGCCCCCATCTGCTGCGCCTCCTGCCGCTGCCGCAGCCCCGCCGCGCCAACGCCCAACCGCAGCGACGTCATGGTCATGCCGTACACCAGGAGCGGCAGTACGAACCCGGCGTGGCCGTACGGCATGTCGCCCGTGTCCATTACGTAAGCGGGCAGGGTGAGGTCGGGGAACCACAGGGCGCCCTCGGTGGTCAGACCCGGCCAGGGCATCCTGTGGAAAGGGAAGGAGAAAGGGGCGGAAGGACAAAACCAGGGGGGGTACGACAGGGAGGAGGCTGGGCGTGGGTGGGGCGTGGGTGGGGCATCCGGGTGGAGGCCGGAGCTAATCCTGCATGTCGTTCCCCTTCCTCCCTACCTGGGTCCCTTCTCGCCGGTCGCCGGCTCCCTAGCCAGCCGCTCCCCAGCCCCCATGCCACCTCCATAGTTTGCCCGGAGTCCCGTGCACTTCAGTGTCTCCGCCGGTCCGTGCCTGCCCTACCTTGCATCAGCCACCAACAGACCATAACTTCGCTACTCTTGAATTGAGACGTCCCCTAACCCCATAAAAACATCTCCAAACTCCGGCAACAGTAACCCCCACCCTCCTTGCCACCCCACCTGCACATGATGCCCAGGCTGGCGCTTGCCGCCACAAACACAGGTATCTGCACCAGTGGGTTGATGAGGATCCACACGGGGTGCGGCGCGCCGCACCGCTCCCGCAGCACGCCGTACTCCCTCAGCACGGCCTGGCTGCGCCTTAACCGTGCCTCCAGCACCGCCACCGTCGTCTCGTGCCCCAATCCCGCGTCCCTTGACGCCGCCTCCGCCCCCGCCTCCGCCTCCTTCCCGTTCCCAGCGGCTCCTTGCATGGATGAAAGCCGTTGCTGTTGCTGCTGTTGCTGTTGCGCTTCTTGTTGCTGCTGCTCCTCGGCAATTTTGTGGTCCGCCAGCGCGACAGCTTCTTTGTAAATCGAGTAGTTGGTCCGGATGATCCGCGCTTGGCGGAGTGAGATGGGCAGCAGAGCGAAGCGAAGCGCGACGGTGGTCAGCGAAATGGAAACCGCCCACGGCAGCCCGCTGTACGTGTGTACGAGCTCGTACAGGCCCGCCATCTGCTGTACGGCAGACAGCAGTACGGCATGGAGGCCGCCGCCCTCGGAGGGGCTGAAGGCGTCCAGGGGCAGGGTGGGGTCGAGGAGGAGGGGTGCAGGGAGGGAGGTGGGGCCGGGGGACGTGGGGAGGGGAAGGGGGGATGCGGACGCGGCGAGGGTGGGCGTGAACGCAAATGCTGTTGCTGCTGCCGCTGCTGCTGTAGTGGTTGATTTCAAGGCCAGGGATCCAACTGGGCGGAGGCTGCCGTGGGTCTGTTCCGCCTCGTGGGCTGTGCTGTGTGGGGGCGGCGTCGGTAGCATCCCTGGGGCGCCCGCAGCAGGGTGGTAGCTTCCATGCAAGCTGCCATGCCGCCAGCTTGGTGGGGCGTGGATGCGCTGGTGTCCCGTTGTGCTGGCATCTTCCCCTGCCCAATAGCCTCCTCCCGAACACCCTCGCCGCTGTTGCTGCTGCTGCTGCTGCTGTTGCTGCTTGTGCCCCAGCCCTGGCCCTGGCTCCTCCACGTGCCAGGCGTGCTCTCCCTCCCGTTGATGTGGTAGCCAGGGACTGGGTGCCGCGGTGCTGCTAGGCAGGGACGGTGGTATACTCGCCAGCCCCGCTGAAGTGGCGGCTGGCTGAGATCCCGGGGACACATGTGCGGTGGCCGACGGCGGTGGGCATGTGTCCGGGTGGCCCCCGCATGCTCGGCCGTCGGCTGGTCCGGCACTGCTGCGCCCGGGCGTGGCGCCTAGGCCAGGTGGTGTGGAGAGCGGGCTGGTGCCGTGCTGGCAGAGTGTGTCGCTCGTTGTGCTGTTGTGTGTGTTGGTGTGGCCGTGAAGCAGGCGCCAAAGCCAGGAGAGGGCCGGCTGCTGTTCTGCTGCCAGTGCCCTGTGGGTGCAACGGAGCGGGAGCAGCAGCGATCAGTGACGGTTCCCAATGCCGCATGTTACGGCATCAAACTGCTTGTGTGGTGTATACAAAGGGATATAGAGCAGTAAAGATAGCGTATCACAACCGGGGCGCCTTGTACGCGTGCAGGTCGTTGGTGATGGCTGATGGATGTTCGCCCCACTAGGAGTATGACAAGGAGTTTCAGTAAGAGGCCAACAGTAATGGATTTGTAGATTGCCTGCCTACCTCCGCAGGCCTCCAGTATCAGCTAGAGCGTGGCCAGGAAGGAGCCAACCCAGCCCGCGCATAGTGCGCATGTTAGCGGCTGCGGTTCTCAATCTGCCACACCTATTGTTGTGCTTGGCACCGTAGCATGTGTCGGCAATCTGGGTCGGTAATCCGCGCGCACTGCGTAACTGTTTACCGGACAGCTGCGATGGCGCTCATTGCACACACGTCTGTCACGCAAATGACGCACCTTCGCTCATATAATTGAAGCAAAAAGGGACATACCGTTGCACTGCTTGAGTGCGGAAAGCGGGCGAACTGGGCGGGCTGCTGCCAGCACCCAGCAGAGTGGTCTTTAGCTCGGGCCGTGACGACAACAATCCTAGAAGCGAGTCCATCTCCATTTTGGCTTGCAAATGCAAGACTTGTGGGCGGCCGAATACTTGACGATACCACTTTCGACCTTGTGCTGACCAGCTACGTAGACACGCTTTGGTGACAAGCTTCACATTTTATAAGCTTGCATTGCATTCACTATTCACATCTTGCAGCCAACAGCCATCGGAGCCAACGAGGGCCGCTACTCGCAGCGCTGACAGCCGACGGGTCGCCGCGATGGAGCGGCTCCCGGAAACCTTCCTTACGCAGCTATTCAACAATTACCTGGACCTTGCGGATGCGAAGGCGCTTCGGGCTACATGTCGGACGCTTTGCGCAGTCGGCAGCAAACGCCTGCGCACGCTCCGAGCGTCAGCGCTCCTGCTGGAGCAGCCCCCCACCCTTGCGCACCTCCCCAGCATTACCCGCCTGGACTACAATGCGCGAAACGCAGAGTGCAGCCACCGACTGCTGGCCGCTCTGCAGCAGCACACACGCCTGCAGGCAAGCAAACGCCCCCCACGGACCAATGCCCCTGGTGCCCTGTGACGGACCCCTGCCCTAGCGACTGCCAGGGCTGCGTGCCCTCGGCAGCCCCTGCCGCATACCAGCAGCAACCTTTCCTTGTACTGTATACCTCTATCTAAGTAGCTCCTTGGTTTGATAACCCTTTCCATGTACCCTGCTTCAGTAGCGCCGTCCGGCCCAAATCCCCAACCCGCCGTCCGTGCATGCATCCCATTGCCCTTCCCCCTCACCCCCCGTCACCGTCCCCTGCCCTCCTCCCCCTGCCCTCCTCCCCCTGCCCTCCTCCCCCTGCCCTCCTCCCCCTCCCCTCGTCCAGGACTCCATCCGCTCCGTCCGCGTGTCCGGCCGCGACGGCCTCCTGGCCGCCCTCACCGCCCTGCGCCTCACAACACCACACCTAACACACCTGGAGATCCGCTGCCAGCACTCGTACCGCGGCCGCCACGCCGAGTGCTCCGACCTGGGCCGCCTGCTGCGCGCCCTCACCGCCGCCTCCTTCCCCGCCCTGGCGCACCTGCACCTCACGCGCCTGCCCATCTCGGGCCCCCAGCTGCTGGCGCTGTGCGGGGGGCTGCCCGGGCTGAGGTCGCTGTCGGTGCGGGGGCTCACGGCGGCGGCGGCGCTCACGTGCGACAGCCTGGGCCACCTAGCCCACATGCACCAGCTGACGCAGCTCAGCGTGGACCACGTGCTGCTCAGGGTAAGGAGGAACAATAGGGAAAAAAAGAATGTTTTGCATCTGAGGCCACCTAGCCCACATGCACCAGCTGGCGCAGCTCAGCGTGGACCACGTGCTGCTCAGGGTGAGGACAGGAGAGAACTGCACCGCCATTCGCTTAGTTTTGGGCCACTTGGTGCATAGTACCCAGCTGACGCAGCTTAGCTTGGTCCGTGCTAAGCTGCTGCGCAAGGTAAGATGGAAAACCGGCAATAACAGCATCCATCTGCCGACACGCGCGGAAGAGCCGGCAGCGCTTCCCACGTCTTGAAATCGGTTTCCTCCCCTTCTCCTAACGTCAATGCGCTTGTGTCTCACTGCCCTTGAACCAAGCAGGGTCCCCGCTTCCCTGCGGGGCCCCAGCTCCGCTCCCTGGAGCTATCCGACGCCACCATATCGCCCCAGTCCTTCGCCAGCCTCAACGGGTTGACCGGTTTGACCGCGTTGACCGTGTACGGCAGCGGCCACCGCGCCGCGCTCGGCTTCGCGCCGTTGACCGCGTTGACCGGCCTGCGGCGGCTGCACCTGGAGCTACGACTGGACGAGCGGGTCATGTGTGGGTTAACGGCCTGCAGCTCGCTAATACATCTGTCCGCGCAGAGCGCCCGGGTGCGGGATGCCGCGGCGGCGGCGGGGGAGGCTGAGGTTGAGGCGGTGGCGGCGGCGGAGAGGGCGACGGCGGTTGAGAAGGCCCGGGTGGCGGCGGAGAGGGCGAGGGAGGCGGCGGAGAGGGCTTCGACGGACGGGGCGAGGAGGAGCGACCCGGGGGTGGCAGTGGGGTCGGCGGGGGTTGCTGTTGGGGATGTGCGGAGGGTGGTCTCGGGGTTGGATGGTGGCGATAGGGAGGAGGAGGAAGAGGAGGAGGGAAGCAGCAGTGGGGGAAGCAGCGTAAGCGGGGCTAGCAGCGGCGGCGGGATCAGCGGGAGCGACGATGAGGACGAGGTGGAGAGCAGCGGGGAGGGGGGCAACAGCAGCGGCAGCGACACTGGCAGCAGCTGGCTTAGCAGCCGGCGGGCGGGGGTTGGCATGGGAAGTGGCAGTGGCAACGAGGAGGATGACGAGGACGGTGACGAGGAGGAGGAGGGGAATGTGGAAGCTAGGGCCGTTGGGCGACGCAGGGTGGGGAGACGCGCAGGCCGGCAGGTGGCTCCCACTGCACCCGGCGCCGCCGGCTGCCAGGGCAGCGGCTCTAACCCCACCCCCAGCGAAGCCCCCGCCGCTGCCCCTCTGCCGCCCAGCTCCACATCAGCAGCCCCCAGCGCTCTGCCCTCCCCAGCCACCAGCATGAACGTTACCCCATCTCAACCCGCAGACCCCGCGGCCTCCGTAGCCCTCGTCCAGGCCCCCGTTCGTCCCCCTGCTCCCGGGCCGCTGCCCTCCCTGACGCGGCTCACCCTGGAGCGCATCGACCCCGACTGCCTGCCCCTGGCGCACTGGCTGCCGGGGCTGCGGTCCCTGGCGCTGGATGACGGCGGCGGCGAAGCCCTGTGGCGGGCGGTGGCGGCGCACCCGCACCTCACGGCGCTGAGCGTAGCGTCGGGGGCGACCCTGCCGCCGCCCGCCGTGCCTGACGTGCCTTGCGGGCGGCTTCCAGTCGCGGACGCATCAGGGGGCACGCAGGGGGTCAGTGTGGGGGCAGGGCAGGGGGCGGTCCGTCCTGCGGAGCATGCCCAGCGATTCCTCGCTAACGGGGGAGAGGGAGGGGCCTCCTGCGGGCTGCAGCATCACAAGGGGCACGGGGGCCCGCACCACCACGACCACCACCACCACAGCCACCGCCACGGCCACGGGCCAGCAGCTCAGCCCACGGCCCCATGCACCACCACAGCCAGCAACTGCCACTCACAGCCCCACCACAACGACCCCCTCCACCCCCACCATGACGACCACGACCCTTCCCTCGCCTCCCTCCTCGCCGCCGCCGCCGCCGGCCTCCCGCCGCCTCCCCTCATCCCCCTCCCCCCGCACCTCGCCTCCCTGCGTTTGGACGCCTGCGAGGCGCTGGCGCCCGCCGACTTCGCCTCCTGCGCGCACATGCCGCGTCTGACCGCGTGCCACGTGTCAGGCTGCCCGGGACTGACCCCCGGGTCGCTCGTCCGCTTCCTTGGCGCCATGCCGGGACTCCGGGTGCTGACGCTGGACGGCGCGTCGAGCGTTACGGATGAGGCGTTACTGGCGGCGTGCGTGGGCGCTGGCAGCGCGGGGTGTCTGGGCGAGGACGGCGCGGAGGCAGAGGAAAAGGAGGAGCAGCAGGGGGAGGGGCAGGAAGGAGGAGTGGATGGTGGAAGTGGAGTAGCAGTGGCCCCACAGCGCACGCCGCCTGCTGGCGCAGGCAACGACGGCCCTGCCCCTTGTCTCCCAGCAACCCCCGGCGCCGCTGCCAGTGAGACCGCAGAGGGTCCCCCCGCTGGTGCAGGCCACGACGGCCCTGTCCCTGTCCCTCGTCTCCCAGCCGCCACAGCCACAGCCGCTGCTGCCAGTGAGACCGCAGAGGGTCCCCCCGCAGCGGCGGGGCCGCCGCCGCCGCCGCCGGCGCTGCCCGCGCTGCGCTCCCTGCAGCTGTCGAGCGCCCCACGGGTCACCGCACGCGGCCTGGCGGCTCTGCTGCGATGCATGCCGGGCCTGGAGGCCCTACGGCTGGTGAGCTGCCAGGGCGTGTGCAGGGAGGCGGCGGTGTGGCTGCCGGAGCAGCTGGGGCGGCCGGGGCTGTGCGTGGAGTGCTGCCATGCGTCCGTGTACGACGAGCACTAGAGGTGTCGTACGGGTGTACGGGACAGGAGGCTTGGTGCGGGATGGGGATGGGGTGGGGAGGGTGCTGGAGGCGAAACGGGGGGTCCGACGGTGCCTCTGATGTTGTACATATCTGGTTGCAGTTATACCTAGTGTGCGCAGGTTTGCGTGTGTTGGTCTCACCTGTGTTTGCTGCTTTTGTTGTTGCAGAGCTGCAGGCCTTCCGTTTGCGTTGATGAGGGTCCTAGAGCTGCGTTTCATTGGTGCATCGCGTCGCGCCGATACTCCAGCAAGGGAAACGTTGCTGCCTTGCGGGTTGGTCGTGTGCCGGTCCTGTCTCATAGGGGAGCTGCAGGGTAACTACGGTCCGGGTTTGCAAGGGTGCAGGAAGGAGTAGGACGGAGTGGGATACAGTGCATGGTACAAGGATACAGCGCATGATGCCAGTGCAGTGTGAGGTTAGGACAGCTGCAGGCGGAGGCGGAAGCAGAGGTGGAGACGTCCACAGTCAGGGGTCTGCTGGGTTCCGCGGCTAGGCTGCACGCAGCTGCCACAGCCGTGACCATCAGATAATTCCGCCCTCAATATTATTACAGCGCATGCGGCCGCGGCTGCTGCGGTGTCAGCGCTTGCGCAGCGCCGTGCAGCTGCGGGGCCTACTTTTGGTGCACCCTTATTGGGCACTGGGGAGGGTTGCGACAGGCGTGGGCCGAAGCGAGGCACAAGCGACGGAGAAGCCGGGCGAGTGCAGACGTGGCGGTGCTGTGTTTAGTGCGTGTGATGCGGCCATAAGGCATATCCTTGCCCTATCAGGTTGGTGGGCTTCCTGTGTTAGGCTGGTGGGCTGCACGATGGTGACTTGCGCACTGCCGGTACAGGCTCATGGGTAAATGCAGCAGTGCGTCGGCATTGCTGTCGGACTGGAGCTCGCATGTGGTGGCACTGTTGCGCAAGCACTTCAACTCTTTGCCCCCGAGTGCAACGCCCGTCGTCAACGCGTGCACCCACGTGCACCGTATCGGCAGCGTGCGAGCTGGCGGCTCAAGGCCATCAATTGCGCCAAATGTAAAATGAAGGCAAACCAGGCAGGCTAGGCCAGGGCTAGGCGATGTGCCCAATGCCTCGTGCCTTCCCGTTACCACCAGGGGAGACCTCCCCTGGTTGCCCACGCACCTGCAAGCCTGGCCAGCCAGGGGGCGGCCAGCAACAGGCCATGTTGCATAGCATGGCGTTTCCCAGCTTATGGCCTGGCACGGGGACGACTGTTCACTACCCAAAGTGCTGCATAATGGAACAGTAGGAAAACTGCTGCAGGACCATGTGCTAATGTGCAGATTGCACCAATTCCTTGGGCAGGAAGGACACTGAACATGAGGACGCACAGGGGGACGAACTGGGTTCCCTGCTGGGTCGTATGATAGTGAACAAGGGTGCAGAGCTGAGTTACGAACAGAGTGTCGTAGGCACGGCATCTGACGGCATCTGGACCAGTCTGGACTCTGGACTTGCAAAAGTGCGCCTGTGCTAAGACATGTACGCCAAGCGTTTGTTGCAAATGGGAAACGTACCGTAGCCACGGCTAGCTTGCAGCTGCAGATGTGTGGGGTGCCCCAAGGTACCCGTTCTCGCCTCAAGGCGCTGTACTGCATTCGTACTGGCACCGACCCTGACCCTGACCTCTCCGGTACTTTGACACTAAAACCTGTTCGCACCTGTTACCCATTACGTCAGAAATACAGAGCATTGCGCGAGCGTCCATGGACGGGGACTCTGTCTGAACGCGAGTCGAGCCCTCGCAGACCCTGTCGCCTTTGCGGCTTCACGACCTGGATACAACGTAATATAACTCCGTTGCAACTCTTGTAGCAATGGCTCCCAGAGTGCATCGCCCGTGCTTTGGTTGTAGACCTGGGATGGGCATGGAAGTCTTAGCCTTCGCCCGCGGCGCACAATGATAGAAAGTAGTCCTACATCACGATGACGTGATCAAATGGAGGTGAGCAATAATTGGATGGGTGTAACCCAGCGGCGGGAAGGCAAACAGCCGGGCCAAGCAGGGCTGGAGTGGGCGCACCGCGTAAATCAAAGGCGTTATAAACATTTTGATGCAGCTACTAGGCTCCGTGCAAGCGACGCATGACTCATTCCACATCGCAGACCGACCATTGCTGTCCACACCCGCAAACCCTTGCCGCCCTTCCAGGCGTATGAGTATATATCGACACTGGGAGAAGGTGAGCAGCTATATTGCCACTCACACAAGGCCTGGGCGACAATCGCACACACACCCCACTTTATAACCTGACTGACTGAATGCGCAACCTGCCTTAACCCTCGGCTTTCATACTGCCACAACCTAGAACTTTTACGTTTGCATCGCGCAAACTCGACCCAAATGCGACCGCTGCCTGGTTCGTATTATCTTCCCAACCGCCTGCAGGTGCCTACGGCAACGTGTGGAAATGCAAGGTAGGCGCCGACTTGGACTGTTTGAGGAATGGCTTCCAGCGCTCTGTAATATGGCCTCCCAACCTGCCCCTTCATGCACGGTTAGGCATGGTACATCGTCCCCCACCTAGCCATGGCTACCTTACACAGCCGATGTGCAGGCGTTAAATCAAAATACAGAAGGGAAAAAGAGGGCGTCCTGACCCAGACCATGCCCAACTGGGGTGGGGGCGGGCTGGGGTGTGAGCGCTGCACCTAAGCTGGCACCTGCTGGCGTCAGCCGGGCGGGGATCTAGGGGTTGCACGGGCGCTACGGGTCACAGCTGTCGCCACGTGCCGTGCTCCTTAACGTTACCTTTGCCCTTTGCTTTATGCCCTGACATGCCGCAGCCGCTGCCTGTCGTACCACTGTCACCGCCGCCTGTCGTGCCGTGCCGTTGCTCCCTCTTCTCCCGTGCAGGACCGGCGCAGCGGGGAGGTGGTGGCCGTCAAGGGCTTCAAGGCCGCGCACGAGGAGCCGCAGGTGCGTGTGTGTACGAGGGTGGTGGACTGGTGGTGGTGGTGGTGGTGGTGGTGTGCGATGCGAGGAGCCAGCGGTGTGTGTTACAGGATGCGTCGAAGGGGAAACGAAGCACGTGACAAAGCTAGAGGGAGTAGACCGCGAAGGCATTGGCGGCCAGCGGGGTGTAGGTGTGTGTGTGGGTGTGCGTGTGTGGAAGGAGGGGGAGGGCTGCGGCAGGGTGAGGTGATACCCACACGTGCGACCGGAGAAGGCTGTAGGCCTTGGGGATGCGCTGCTCGCACCATCGAGCGCTACATGGGATGCACGCCACCAGCACATCGCACGGTGCTCCTCCAGCATGCAAACCAACGTCAGGGTGCTGCCAAGTCCGCAGCTCTTGACCCACATCACCTCCACCCCACCCCACCCCACCCTGCCCTCAACGCCCCACATCCTGCGGCTTGTCGCACGGCGGGAGCCCTTCATTTATCGACCGAGATCACGTTACTCCAATGCCAGCTAAGCGTACCCTGTGCGGTAACAACACACCCTCCCCTCAGATCCTGCGCCTGGCTGTGCGCGAGGTCAAGGTGCTGAAGGAGGTGCGCCACCCCAACGTGGTGCAGCTGCTGGAGGCGTTCAGGAGCAACTCGGGGCGCGTGTACATGGTGGGTGAGGGTTAGCTAAGGCGTGGCGGTGGGTTAGGTGACTGGCGTGGGCTGGGAGGCGGTGCAGCTGCTGGAGGCCTTCGGAAGCACGTTGGGACGCGTGTCGGGACGCATGCGTATTTATGATGGGTGTGAGTTACGGGGAGCGGGAGTGGGTTAAGGCGTGGGTGTGGGTTACAGGGTGGTGGCGCCGCTGGATGCGTTCATAGCTCTTATCTTAATGACTCCACCGCCCCCTACAGGTGTTCCCCTTCTACGGCACCAAATTCTTCCACCTTCTGGACCTGGTGCCTACCCTATCGGCAATTATCACTGGGAATGAATAACTTGATATCAGGAATTAACAGGAATTATTCACATGCAGGTGTTCCCCTTCTACGGCACCTCCTCCTTCCACCTGCTGGACCTGGTACCGAGCGGCAGGGGCCTTCCGCCGGCACTGGTAAAGGACCTGGCGTGGCAGATGCTGCAGGCGCTGGCCTACCTGCACGACAAGCAGGTGCGAGGGGCATCGCGTGTTAGATGCTACCATAACTTCATAAAACAAGGTTATAACCTGCATGTGGAACCAGGTTAGAACCATAGAACAAGGCTTTCCGTGCTGCGTACGGTACACGTCATGGCTTTTCACCATGCAGTGGGCAAGGGGTCTTCCAGGGTCTTCCATTCTATCATATCCTATCATTCCTCGCCCCCAGATCGTGCACCGCGACATCAAGCCGGCCAACATCCTGATGACAAGCGACGGCGTGGCGCGGCTGTGCGACTTCGGCTTTGCGCGCCCCACCAGCTGCGGCCCCCTCGACGTGCAGCGCTTGTCCAGCTACGTGGTCACACGCTGGTACCGTGCGCCGGGTGGGTGGCCGCAAAAGGAGGGGGAACAGGGATGGGCACGGTGGCTTTGACAGGTGGGCGAGAAGTGCGTGGCTGAAGCATGTTCTGGGAAACACAATAGCCAAGATGCAGAAGAAAGAAGGTGCTCGGTGGAGCATGCGTCGGCGGTCAACATGTCGAGAAGGGAGGGTAGTAGTGGGGTCCGCAGAGATGCTACACCTCGTACTGTGACCCTAGCGGTGCTAGAGCTTCGCGGTGTGCCTTGCATCAAAGCCTGTGCCTCTGAATTCCTATTCCCTCCTGTGGCCCCCACCCAGAGGTGCTTGTGGGCGACCTGTACGGCCATGCTCCTTGTTCCCCTGCTCCACCTGTGTCCCCCCTCTCCCCACGCGCACCTCCACCCACCTCTCCTCTGCCCCCCACCCAGAGGTGCTTGTGGGCGACCTGTACGGCCCCTCCTCCGACGTGTGGTCGCTGGGGTGCACGCTGG
>VFQN01000839.1_pt1 | contig 55115 bp, 49 predicted proteins | sample 3512371 | NCBI WGS metagenome assembly VFQN01 (sample SAMN10412370, study PRJNA504923) | tailings metagenome | isolation source: Replicate 2 from Balatoc abandoned mine | place: Philippines: Itogon, Benguet | collected 2017-08-28
GATATTTCATCAAAATATATGAAAGATGTTCTTATCGGTAAGGCCGTACAAAAAAAAGGTCGGTTTACCGTTTAAGATCGCTTTATCACTCTCTGCTGACGTCACTCGACTACTGGCGATCCACTGCCTTCCTCCGCTACTCCTTTCCCTTCACGCACAGCACCCACTATGACCTCTTCTCACCTACAGTGATGACATCTGACGAGGTCGTGGGCAGGCGGCGGGCATATCGCCACTATTTGACAATGTTGTCTCAAAGGAAGAAGCCTTTGAGCGACTCCAAGATTGTAGTGTTGAAAAACACTAGATCCTACTTTAAAGAACATGATCTGATGAATCATCGCACAGAAAACGCAGATATTTCATCAAAATATATGAAAGATGTTCTTATCGGTAAGGCCGTACAAAAAACTGTCGGTTTGCCGGATAAGATCGCTTTAGGTGTAAAAGAATTACATGAAATTGGATTTGCACACTGTGATATTTCTTTGAATAACATCTTTGTTGAATTTGGCACAAATGTTGTCTTTCTCGATGATTTAGAATATTTAACCCCAATTTTAGATAAACCTCCTCATCTGACAAGAATATCCTTTGATTTAGAGCCTGCAACAGCGACCTTGATCTTCTACAATTAGCAACTCTGAAGCTCTCCCTCCTCACTTCATCGCTTATTACATGATAAAGATTTGATTTTTGTAGGTCCTTTGTAGTATCTTTGTAGAATCTTTGTAGAACTTTTCGTTCTTCTTTCCCTTTCAGAGAGTTCAGGGAAAGAAAGTTGATAACTTCTGACGAAAAGGCTATCGTTGCGTTATATACTAAATTGCATAGTTGTGTCTCAAAAGAATAAATAAAAGCTGATAAAATACTGCCACTAAAGCCGTGACCTCCTCTACTACCTCCTTCATCCACCAGCTTCATCCACTCCTGTTTCACCTTTATCTCCGACTCTCCATCATCGTAGTCAATGTCATAGGTGCCATCTCCTCGGTCTCGACTGATCTTGCCTGGGAAGTATCTACCTCGGCCTCGATAGTTCGCCTCCACCTTCGATCCTTTCTCCAGCTGCGGTTTGCGACCAGGACTGCGCCCTTTAATAAACTAAAGTTCTGAAAAAATCACCTTTTCCTTGATGTTGTTTATCGCGCGACGACGGTTCTGATAATGTATTTAAACCAATTTCATCATCAGGAATAATAACTGCATTCGGATGTTGCGCACTCATTCCTTTCTTCTGACTCTCGAGTTGTTTGTTGTTGTTTGTCTAATCTTCCGTATCGAGATAACGCGAGAACAGAACGACTTTCTATTTAACAGATTCGTCTCTCAAACTTTATATTTCGTGCTTTATCAAATTAGTTACCATTATTAACTGTGTTTGAAATTTAATTGACTTCAGAGAGAATGGAAGAGGATCATTTAATTAATCAAGTTCAAGATGTTGAAAATCAAACAACAAATTATCTTGGAGAAAATGGAATTGAGGACGATGAAAATCATAATGATTTTACTAATTTATTCGTTAATTTAGGAAATCTTCTCAATCCACAAAATTCAACAGGGAATACTAATGTTCTTAATTATAGTATTCCAAGTAGTCGAAGTAGTAGTAGCAGTTTTATTGCTCCTCGCAATCATCTTCTTGAAGATTTTAGTGTTGCGAGTTCCACTGATCACCCTCCTTCCCTTGAGCGTTCTTCAATGCCAGAAATTACTGCTATGACAGTTTCTACATCAACAAAAGAAACATTAGATTATAAATCACTTCAATTTTCACCATTTCATAAGCTAGGAGGGAGAATCGAATATTTCTGTGTATTAAACATTTTACCCTTTTTAACTGCCAAAGAATTATTAACAATTGGAAAAACTTCCAAATTTTTTATTCAAGTAACGAAATATAATTCATTATGGTCATCATTATATAAATTAGATTTTACTACACAACCATCCAATATTAATAACCCTCTTAACAATCATCTTCAACTTCACCATAACAACAATAATAATAACAACATACATAACATTCATACTACTCCGACTAATACATATACTCATCGAAGTCGTATAATAACAAATTTAAATACATCGAATATGATTTCATCTTTCCCTATTAGTATGAAACAACAATATAAACAACGTTATTTAGATTATCAAGAAAGAATATCACGTTCTAATGATGATAATCATAATTTGCAATTAGATATGATACGTTTAGATCGTATTAAAAATATTGAAATCTTTTTAGATATCATACAAATACGATTATTTACACCGTTATTATTTTCATGTTTATTATTATCATTAATATTATATGTACAACGACTAGATGGTAATATCTCTATACCAATCTGGTCCTGTGCCTTACCATTATGTTTTGCATTTTTCTATTTAATTGTATGTTTTCTTATTATTAAAATTATACATAAAAGACAATATTCAACAACCTCTATAGTGAAAGGATTATATAACTATATGAGAGGACCATTAGTAACATTATATAATGAATTATTAAATGAATCCAATTATTTATTAAATATTATTATTTTTTATCTTTTATTAATAATATTACAATTAGGTATGATTATTGTGAAATTAACGAACTCTATACCAAAGTCATTTCGTAATTCCTATCAATGGGGTATAGTATTTATACCATTATGGTTATTATTTATTAGTTATTGTTTATTACCTTTTAGTAAATTTCGTATTGATGCTGGTATTTTTTGGTTTGGTTTTAATATGATATGGATCCCATTATTTATTTTCTTTATATGTTTAACTGTGAAATTAGATCATGATAGTTCTATTCGTATTGCATTAATATTGATACCTTTCTATATTATTGAAGGATCAATATTATTAGCATCATTATTTATTCTTATTGGTGGTATCTATCGGTAAGGGAACATTTATTGTTTTATGATTTTTTTCATCTTTCTTCTCATATATATGGCTATATAGATATCGTCGAGGGTTTCTTGAGAGGGTGGATGAATATGTTGCTCTCTTCGCTGTTTCTTGGATGAGTATTTCACCTCTCATCTGTTTCCAGGCACTGTTATCAGCAAGAGATGATCATCAGATTGAGAATCATAATAATAACTCCCCAACAGCGACAGAAGTCGTTGCACCTCTCATTTGTATATTAGGATGGCTGGCCATAGCTCTGACGTTTGTGTCTTGGAAGTTTCGTACAGCATTCGAAGTAAGTGATTTTCAACTCCAAGGTAAATTATATCCCTTCACTGACATGGATATTATAGGATTTGCGAGCAAACACATTGCATGACTCAGCTGGATTACGAGTGATTCATGTGATATAGTTCAGCCAAAAGTCATACGGCTTTGAACCTACATTAATCAAGAAAATGAGGATTATTACATCATGCGCTGTCAAACTTCTATTCAACAGTGATTCTAACTTACTAAATGACGAGCAAGACAAATTTAATCTTCCAATAAATTAGATACAACTACAATCGCTATTATTATGCCCTTACCCTAAATCTACATGCGACAATGAATTTTTAGACTTCAATAAGTAACCCTTGTCCGTCTGAGCCTGCTATGCCTTACAAAAGGAACTATGCTATGTTTTTCGGCAACGTCACGTTTATTTGTTTTTATATATACATCATGTATGTTTGTTGTTTTTGTTGCTCATTGATCGAATAAACAACAGATAGCAAAGAATATCTTTGGAGAAACAAAAAAACAAACAAAAAGAAAAGAAAAAGAAAATCAAAACTAAATGAATAGAATGTCAAAAAAGCAAGCTTTTGGGATAAATGAAGATGATGATAATTCTTCTGTTCGTGTGATGATCACTTCACATCTTTGCCGACAAAGGAAACCTCCTCATATTACTAACAAAAACTTCTCGGCCACTCTATCAACATATACAAAGAGAAACTGCCAGCTTAGAAGGAAAGAAAGATGATGAAAGCAAAAAGAAGAAAGAAGAGGAAACTGGCATCATATAACTACCACACAATCTGAAACTACCTTCACAAATTGCAATCAAATCAATAGAAAAAGACTACGAAAGACCTAACCTAAGCACTGAGATCTTCAAAATCACGATATAATACACTTCTCCTTGTCTTCGCCATTCCCTGCAGTAGCAGTGGCTCCGTTGCCATTATTATTACTATTAGCAACATTAGCTTTATCTGGAGTATTCGCTGAATTCTTCTTCAAACCTAATGATTTCAACATCTTACTCTCTTTACTCCCACCAGCAGCACTATTATCACCAGCTTTATTAGCATTGTTGAAGTTATTGTCTTTATTTAATGAATGATTTGGCGGGCTTTGATTACCACTATTATTACTATTCCCAACACTTGAACGAATATCTAAGTTCTTTCTCTCAACACCACCTTGTAATGATGCACGTACAGCAGAATGATGTTTTGGTGTTGACATTTCAATAATTTGATGAACTAAAGTAAGAAATGCTTCATCAACATGAGATGAATCCTTCGCTGATGCTTCAAAAAATGGCACTGAAAACTTTTTCGCAATTTCTTTACCACGTTCAGTATCCACACATTTCATTAATGTACCAGTATTACTATCAATCACTTGTCTTAAATCAATTTTATTACCAACTAATACAACTTGCACAGAATCCGATGCATGGGCTTTAATGTTTTTAATCCAATATTCAACGTTATCTAATGATTTTTGATCGGCTACATCATATACTAACATAATCCCCTGTGCACCTTTATAATAAGAAGTTGTAATTTTATGAAAATTTTCTTGTCCAGCTGTATCCCATACTTGTACTTGGATTAATTCACCAGAATAATTAATTTTCTTGGATTTAAAATTCACACCAACTGTACTTGTTAATGATGGACTAAAGGAGTCTAATGTCCATCTCATGATTAAACTACTCTTACCTACACCACTATCACCTAATAATAATAATTTGACACGACGATTTGGTTCAGCATCTTTTGATGTTGGTAAATGATTGGAAGCTGCTAACATTCTTTTGCGTTTTTCCGCATCTGCCGCCATTCTTTCTTCTTCATCCTCACGTGAATTACCTTTCGTGAATGTATGCGTCGCTTCTTCAAGACCCTAAGAAAAGAAATGGAAAAAAGAAGTTGATGAGTTATTTAAGAAATAAATAAATAAAGGAATAATTGTTACCTTCTGAAGGGCGACAACTTCACGATGTTGAAGAGGACCAGTGCGATCGACTGGAGCTGCTGGTGTAGCATTACCATTACCCTTTTCAGCATGTTTTTTCTTTTCTAATTCTTGAACTTCTTCAGCACTCATTGCTTTATGTTTTGGAACAGTATCAGGGAGAACAGATGCGTTATTATCGTCATATTCGTGTACACTACGACTTCGACTTCTGCCACGAGAAATAATCAATTCTTGATCACGTTCTTCTTGATCTTCATCGTAGTCTTCTTTATCATCACCCTCTAAATGCAAATCTAATTTGGAAAAATCTAAAGGCTCTGGTCCGCCTGGATCATTGCCATAATGAGGAGTGAGGAATTGGACATCCTCGTCATCATCTTGTCGAAAAGATCCTGATCTTCTTCTTGCTGTGCCGTCCATTAGAACTAATAGTGAAGATGATGTTTAGCAGTTCAGGTTAGCTTTCGATTTTAGCGATCAAAGGTTAACACTAAAATGATTTTCTTGAATTCAAACTTGGTGTTAACTCTCAGTTGAACTTGGATCAACTGAAATGATTCTCAGTAAATAAGTCACAGAATAATACTTGATTGTAAATTTTCAATGAGAGGAAGAGTTTGAAGCGAATAATTTGGAAGAATCTCGTTGAAAAGGAGATGATAGCTAATGGGAAGTTTTTGGAATTTGGAAAAAATGTCTGAACTTTATTAAAAACTCGACTTTTACGAATTTCGACAACCACAAAGGAAAATGATTAAAATCGAATTTTACTAAAAACGAGTTCTAAAGAACTCGAGAAAGAATAGCTTGAAGTTTTGTTTGTTGTTGTCACCTCTTTGACTTTGACTTTGTGTGAGATTCTTTATTATTAGTAATCACATTCGACATCATCGACTGTTTGCATGATGTTGTCGTCTCGTTTATTGGTTTTAGCCGTCTGTGCTTTATTGTTTTGTATCAAGGCTTCTGCTAGTCGCAAAGCCTGGCCTGTTGACGGACGTCGAGATGAGAGCTTTGAATCACTACCAAAAGTTGAAAGAGACAAAATTCTTTCTCTTGGTACTGGATTTAAAGAAGTAAGAATTGAAGCAGCGGATGGAATCAATTTGCAAGCGATAGTATTTGATCCGAAGCCAGCGAAAAGAAATGGTAAAAATCCTTTGATTGTATTCATTTCATCTTGGGGCTTAAACAAGTGGGAATATGTTGTCCCTGCTCATAAATACGCGAAGAAAGGCTATACAGTTATTTCTTATACAGCTAGAGGCTTCTGGGGGTCAGGCGGACAAATTAATCTCGCAGGTGCTTTGGATATGGCCGACGTGAGCACTGTTCTAGACTGGGCTGTTGCCAACACCAATGCTGACTCCGAGCGAATTGGCTTATCTGGCATCTCCTATGGTGCTGGAATGAGTTTATTAGCTTCTGCTCGTGACAAGAGAGTGAAGAGTGTTGCTGCTATGAGTGGTTGGGTTGATTTAGCGCAAAGCTTCTTAGGTAATGGTGAATCTATTCGAAAAGAAGCCGCACGTGTACTTTCAGGTAGTGCATATTTATTAGGTGAAGTAGGTGATGACCTATCCTTACTATTTGATGATTATTTCTCGAATACTGATTTAGACTACTTGTATTCCTTCGTCTACAATTCCTCTGCTGCTAATTTTATTGATCAAATTAATACAAATAAACCTGCTATTTTTATTGCAAATGCTTTCGGTGATTCATTATTTACCCCTGATCAATTTCCTGCTAAATTTTATGACAAATTAAATGTTAACAAACATTTAGAATTTTCACCAGGAGATCATGCTGGACCAGAATTATTAGGTATCTTTGGATTACCTGATCAAGTATGGGATCGTGCTGGTGAATGGAATGATTATTATGTTCGTGATGCAAAGACTGATTCTTTAACATCTTATTCTCCAATTATTCTTTCTAGTTCTTATAATAGTAAGAACTTTGAATCTTATAAGACTTGGGAAGAGATTACGAATAACTGGAATGTTTTTGACCTAGCTGCTGGCGAACAGTTGATTTCTTCCACTAAAAAGAATTTAAAAGAAAGAGAAAGTACACTTTCAACTATTATTGCTGGTGAGAATGCTGGTATTAATGGTGGTATTGCTTTTATTACATCAACTGTTCGTTCCATCGTTGAAAAGCCATTGAAGTTTGATTTAGATAAGATTGATCGTCAATATGCTGCCGTGTTCCAAACTGCTGCCTTTAGTAATGATGTTAAGATTCGTGGAACAATTCAAATTAACTTAAACATTGTTCCGAAGACTTCTTCCAATGGAACTTTAGTGATGTATCTTTTAGATGTGAATATCAAGAAGAATGAAGGACGTCTTATTACCTTTGCTCCTTGGACATTTAAGAATGCTGTCGCCGGACAAGCTTTGAATCTTCCGATGGAGATTACTATGATTGCTTATGATTTAGAGGCGAATAATGCATTAGCAGTTGTTATTCAAACTCACGATCCTCTCTTCTTAGATCAAAGTCCAGCTGGGGCAGAGATTTCATTCCTTTCAGGATCAACTTTATCCATTCCAATCCATGCTTAGAAAAGCAAACAAATTCTTTTCCTCTTTCTTTTCTAAAATTTTATGATTTGGTTTCTGTAGTAGTTAAACGCATGGTTTTCTTTTTTGTGTAATGCATCCCTTTTATTCCTCCTCTATTTACAACATCGAGGTTTATCTATATACATAGAAGATCATATGAAAGGTAAATTGAAAGATCTCTGAAAAGACTTGTCAGTTATGATAGTATTGAAATTATATCCTTATTTCAATCAAAATAAAAAAGACTATCAAACAATCACGCTTAAAGTATAAACTAAAATTGGTCCTATTGTTCTTTTACCTACTTACATTCTTCCTAAACTCTACTTTCAAATCTATCTATCTGCAGTACAAGTAGTCTACTCAATGTATACATTAGTTTTTAACACAAACTTCTCTCAAGACATGAAATGGTCCAATACGCCTATAAACAGAATTAAAACTGTAGAAGAGGAGGGTAGTCATCATACCTCAATTCTTTGAGGGAATTGTCATTACTTCCAAGAAAAATGCCCAGAAAACCTTTCATTATAATTTGAGGTAACTTCTATCACTTTAATGGAGTTGAAAGTTCTTACCGAGTCCATTAACATTATCATGATAAGACAATTTACTACGTGGCGCGATAAAGAGGTAATTTGACGATAACACTAAGTTATAAGCTCCTTTCTCTTCGCATCGTTGATAAGATTTGACTAAGCGAAGGTTAGACGTTTAAGCTCTTGAATTGAAGAAATTTTATTTCTCACATGAAAATGATCTTTGTAGCTCCGCGCAATCCTTCAACAATCTCTCATCAAGGGAAACCTTCTTCAATAAAACATGATAAGCCTTTTCAAGGAGTTCTGATAGAAGATGAGAAATAAACAATAGGGAAAAGAATGGAAATACCTGCAAATTGAATGTGCGATACCACATCATCAATTAAAGAAGATGTATCCAGAGCAATATAGCCATGAACGAATGGCAGCTATTCAAGAATAACAACTATGAACGACTGATCATTCTAACTATTCCGCTTACCAAGTCAATGGTATTGATAAGCTCATTCAATTTCTCTCCGCTGCTTCCGGGAGATACTAACTTCACTTCACCTCTCCTTATTTTCGGAAGTATCATCTCATTTAGAGGAACCATCTAATATCAGGACAATTAAGAGGCTTTGAAGATTGAATGGGAGATTAGCCTACCGAGTGTGAGCCACGAACAAAGTTGTGAATCGAATCTTGAGGAACGATTTGAAGATGTTTATGCCTTTGAGAAGCACCTGCAACTTTATTAGAATTATAAAATCCGATTCCTTTTATCTTCTTTGTCATCCAACTCCAAATAGCAAATTCTTCCTTCGTTATCAGTCCGATCTGAGGTTTATACTGATTCGACACGATCAAACACTAAGGAGATGGTAAAGTTCTCAAAATAACATCAAAAGTATATATTTCACTAACATGGTCAGGGACGGTGTTGAATTTATTGAGAACGAGTGTATATTCGAAGGAAGGTGCGTTGATCCCAAAGTCATGAATGATCAAATCTTTATCAATATTCTCCACGGCTAACGGGTCAATTGGATTTAAGTCTGCTGGATTTTGGATGGACTTGATCCTTTGGCCTTCTGGTTTCACAACGATGAACTTTATTGGGAGTCATTCTGGATCAGATTATGTACGGTATCTTAGGGAGGCTTACCTTATAACCGTTGTATTCAAGATGTTCTGTTTCCACAGAAATGGTCTGCAGGGCGGTACTGCGCTTTCCTTTCTGCGTTGCTTCAGATATCCTTTCCCTCAAATCCAGAACATCTTCGAAGGGTTGGGATGCTTGCAGAAGTGATATTTGTCGATTGAGAAATGCTCCTGAATGTATCCATCTTGGTTCATAGAAAGAGACAACAACAATCGCTGTCATCAATAATACAATTATCACATAGGCTCCATACTTCCTTTGATGCTGGGAAGAGTATAAATGAAGCGAAGAACTCATCTAATTCTCAGTTAAGTCAATACACCAAACTGTAGCGGTAATTAGGAGTCCGGACTAGAGAAGCCCAAGGACCGATATGATATAATTTCGTTTTGAGTTCAGATGGAAGATGAGTAAGTTTGAGCAAGAATTACAACGATTGCAGAGGATTCAACAAGAATTGACCAAGTTTGTTACACTCACTGAATCAAGGTTGAAATCATTTCAGTCAATTACGAAGGAATGTATCCAATATATCTTGACTTATGAGAAGAAGTATTGTCATAGATATGTTAAGATATGGTTTCGTAGTTACCTAGCAATGAAGGATGAATGTATGATCGCTGTCAATGGAGAAATTACCAGACCATATCATGTACCACAGCATCAAGACTTTGTACATCAAAGAACAGAGGAGAAGCGATATTACAATCAGAAATGTGTTTTATCCTCTTGTTCCATTGATGGTATTGATTATGAATACAGACAGCTGCAAACCCGGTTCGGATCAAAGTCTGTAAGTATTTACCTATTCACTCAGTGTCATATGACTCTTCAGTTGCATCGATGATGTTTTTAGTCTCTGAATAAGATAGCAGATAAGAATGATGCTCTTGGGACTCGCATTGATACCACAGTCAGAGCATTGGAGGATACTGCAGTAGATATGAAAAACGCAATCAATAAAATTCGTGGCAAGATGAAATTTGAGTTAAAGCGTCATTGTTCGGAGTTTGTGGAAGTTTCTTTCGAGAACAAACTATCTGATCAACCTTTCCCATCTGTGTTGACAACCACAACCATTAATCCTGCTGTTTCCTCTTTCACGATCCAATCAGAACCTTTAAGAAAGATTTCTCAAGCGATTGCTTTCTCGACAATCGTTGAGCCACCCCCTGTATCTTCGGAGAATAAACCTCAGTCAGACGGTACTCCCGTCACTGCAACTGAAAATAATGGGTCATCTTCTCCTCTTCAAAGAAAAAAGAAAAGAAAGATGTTACAACTAGAAGATAGTGGAGATGATGAAGAAGGAAAAAATACGACGAAAGCGAAGAGCGCTCAGTCGTCATTAGCTCTCGCCCTCGGAGGAAAGAAGACAATGAATTTTGGTATAGACGTCTCGATTGAACAGATTAAGCGAGCGTACGGAGTTATAACAGATCAAGAGGAGGGAGTTCCTGTTGTGACTGGTTTGACTTCTTCCGTGTCTGACAGCATAGAATTAGAGAAAAGGAGGAAAGAAGAGCAGCAGAAAGAGGAAGAAGAAAATCGAAAATATATTGGTGAGAGAATTTTTATCTTTTCACTGTAATTTTCTTATCATTACTGGTTGAACAGAGTCATATAAGCGCCAATATATCTCTAAACGGCCAGAGGATTTGCCCCCTTCTTTACAAACCTCCTCTTCCTCCCATCAGCTCAAGATCAAGATTCTCAGCCCATACTACCACACTCTGATGTCCACTGCGTCTGTGATCTCCACTGCACCTTCATCTTCCTCTTCATCATATTCTTCCTTCAACGACCTGCATAGTATTACTTTTACGATAGACCTCTATCATGCCTTTGATTCCTCCTTCTCAGCTGTATCATCTTCTTTATATCCTTCCTCAAACTCCATTGATACAAAGGAATTTGTTTTACCTGCGAATCGTCTCTTCTTTGCCTTGAGGAAGTATTTATGGTATCATTACTATGATGCCACTCACCACTACCTTCCTACCTCGTCTACCTCTGGCTATATCATCCAAATCAATCAAGAAAAGTCGCTATTAGAGAGAAGTCTTCATCAGAATAATCAACTTTGGTTTCCTCGCCTCATCCAATTAGAAAATGTCAAATACTCCAAAGATGACTTCATTTCCTTCTCCAATCCTTCTCAAGCCGGCGGGAAGAAACTTTATCCTGTTTTGTGCGAGAATCATGAACTTGTTGTTGCTTTGATGAATCATCTACACAACTGGGTCAGTAATCCTTTGGAAAATGGATCATCCTCCACCGATAAGAGCGTAAGTCCCCTCATAGTCTATGGTAGGTTTTATGTCTCATCATCTTATTTTAGCGGAAAGAGGTATTTCGACGGATTGACTGGCTTTGGAAGATGTCCGCGTTCTTGCAGCATATTGTTGAGCAATTGAAGTCCCTACCTATAAGCTCGTCATCTTCTATGTTGGACAGCTTCTTCAATTTTGATGCGATGAAACATCTTCCGGATGAATTAAACGATATCGATCAACTTGATTGCTGGCATTTCCTATTTACCGCGTTAACTACTTCGTTGAACGGCTGTCTTCCTTGTACGCGATCTATCAGATATCGGTAAGTACGTCCCACTTCTCGACTATGCAATCTTATGGCTTTTTCTTTGTTAGAATGGGTAGAAGTGCGATGTTCTGGGTGATTTGTCAATATTTCTTCTCAGTCAATGGACTCGATGACATATGCGATCCTTCTTCTCTATTATTCCTCTCTTCCCAGACCGGATCGACGGTATATGTGGTGCAAGAGCTCTTTCTTTCCTTCCAGCATACTTTATACCTGCAATGTGAAAGTAATGATGAAAAGTGCTCATCATTACTCAGAGAATTGGAAGAAAAGACCCTCTCAGGTGTACAGCTGCACCTGAAAGACCTAGTAGAGCTTGTTGGTGATCGTTTTTATCTCAAAGAAAAAGATTTGGGAGTATGTGTCATTGAGTCGCCTCGAGTTCTCTTCATCGAGCTACTGAGGGATCGTTTGAGACCTTTACTACTACCGCTGCCTTGGAATCAATTTCTCCAAGTTCTTCTTCAACGTTGTCGTGATTTGCGGATTCTATTCCTTCAAGATTGTTTACAAATCGAGTGGAAATTAATGAATGAGAATGGTGATGTGGGCTATTCTGTTAATACTCTTTTGCAGTTAATCTTGTTGCTTGAAGGGCTGATAAGTGCATGTTCTGACAAAGAATCTCCTGCTCAAACTACATTGACAGTCGTCATACCTGAACTCTGTCGCTTTCCTACAATCACAGAATTTTACTCGTACAAATGCAAAGATGTGGGGATTCTGTTGATGGCCAAAGTTCCTTCAGATGACAACCATGTCATCCTTGCATTACCGAAAGAATTAAAGCAAATGTCTTCTACTCTGCCGATTCTCTGTGATTTCTGTAGTATTTGGAATGCTTTATAATGAAAGGAGATTATCATTCATAAAGTGTGGCTTTGTCACACATTTTGAAGATTTCGCCATCGTTTTCGTTTTTCCCACTACGCTTTCCCCTGACTAAGGAGAGATAAACACTTTAACCTTGAGAGATTGTTTACTTTTCTTTAACACTTATTAATGGCGATGAAAAAGAGAAGCCCAAGAGGCCGAGAGAGTTGGAGGACTCAGAGCATACTATTGAAACAATGACATTGACGACTGAAGAATTCTACCTACTGTGACGACAAACGAACTACACGTAAACGAAGTCGTTATGGTGGTAATAAGAGAGCGCGATGAGCGAAGGAAAAGAGAAATCAAAACAAAGAGAAAAAACATTCAAGAAAACAAAAACAAACAAAAAGGGGAGCATCTAAATGAGTAAACAGATGAATATCAATGTAACAGAAAAGAAAAACACTCGTTCAATCACTCATTCACTATCACTACTGTCACCTCTCTCATACTCTCTCTACTAAACATATACTTACTTCTAAATACCGAAAGGGGTTCGCATTACATCCAGCATGGTCGTTAATCAGCAATTATTGATCATGGTGTCGAAGAAGACTGTTTAACTCAAAGAATAATCCATCGGCAGATAATCTCTTTTGAGGTTGAAAACACCATGACTCTTCAATTAAACGAGCATATTGACGTGGAGAGGAATGATACTCTTGATATAATGGAGGTCTTCTCCCTCGTTTCATCTGAAAATAATCATAAAATGAGGCAAGATACCAGTTTTATGTGCCTTACCTCCTCATAGGCGACGAGAGGATTGAGTCCTTGCAAAGGATTGACAATTCTACCGCAATCTTCGATCATCATCTCCCATAGGATAATAGACATGGAAAAGATATCAGCAGGATAAGCATAGTTGATTGTTAAGTTTTCGCTATCATCAGTAAATAACTCTGGAGCTAAGAGAAGGTTACTGATTGAAGAAATGATGATTTAAATAGTACCTGTATAGCCGCTCGTCCCAATAGCTTCATGACATCCTTGATATTGAGAAGGAATATCAGAGGGCTTCAAGTTCGAAGAATAAAACTCTTTCCAATCTTGAGCACTGCAGAGAAGAGGATATGCAGTGCCAAAGTCTACGATCTTTGCTGAGAGAGCTTTGCCAGATTCACTTTGCTCAATGATTATATTATGAGGCTTTAAGAAAGAAATTTAGGAAGGGCTAATGAGTGGCCAATAAATAATAAGCTAACCTTCAAATCACGATGGATGTATTTTCTGGAATGAATATGAGCCAGACCGGCACTAATATCAACCAACAATTTCAATCGATCATAATGAGTGATTGATTCCTAGATGAAATCGTAAAAAGAAATCAAGACATAGGTAAGAGAAAGGAAGAGAAAGACTTCTGATAACTTACCTGCCAATGTTCATTATGAAGGAGGACATAAAGATTCTGTCCGGCGATATAATCCATTACAATTCCAAACGGTTGTAATGAATATCCAATCAGATTTATAATATTATCATGCTTTTGCAAATGATATAATGATAAAATCTCTCGTTGAAACTCTTCAGTTATTGCTTTAGAAGGCACAGTCTGGATTTTCTTCTTCTTCTCTTTGGTAGGAGTTTGAGCTGATGAAATAAGATCATTATCTTTAAATTGAGCGACTTTCAAAGCAATTAATTCATTGTAATTAATTTGAGTTTTCAAATTGTGATGATTTGTTGGCGTATAAAGAGGATTACTGCTAAAATCAATACTACGCGCACCATTATTTTTCGAAGAGGAAACTTCAAAGTTCTGCATATTAGGTGGAGGTGTGAGTAAAATGGTAGCAGCAGTCGAAGTGGAAGGGGTAAAATGAGCAGAACTTCGCAGTTGGAATGATTGAGATTGATTTTGATGTGCTAATTTGACCGGTGTCAAAATTGACTCTAAGGAAACAGTTTCTTTGTTTTGCACACAATAAACCGATGCAAATTTTCCTCTTCCGAGAAGGGTGACCGAGTCATAATGCAAGGTAGCAGATGAAGAAGAGATTGCAGGAGGAGAGTTGATTCTTCCACCACGAGGTGTTGAAAGTGGACCTTCATCAAAAAGATTAGATTTTGATTGGAACGGAGATAAAGTCGGAATTTCTTTCGCAATAGAGGAATGATTGAGCTCAAAATGAGGTATATGTAATTGCTTCATCAATCCCAAAAAACTTTGATAACTTTCGTCATTTTCTTTTTCTCTTTGTTTTCTTCTTTTCTTCTCATCTTCATCTTCTTCATTTCTTTCATCTTGCTTTACTCCATTACGAACAGGAGCACCCAGATTCAAAGCTTTGCCTTTATTCCCGTCATTTTTATCATTCTGAGTTTTCTTTAACTGGAATTTTAATCCTTGATTGTTCTTCAGTTCAGAGAGGAACGACGGAATAGGAGACATGTAATTCTTCTGTTTATTTTCTATTTCACTCAAAACAGCACTCTTCGAATTACCCCGAGGTGACACAGCCGTTGATACGAACTTTGATTTTACTGCTGACGCTGCCATTTTCTTAATGATCGCATTTATTTCTCTTCTCACGTTTTCCTCGTACCATTGATTAGCAAAAGAATTAAATATAGTTTCTCTTCTCGTCATTAGAGATGATGCTGTGGTAACATTAGACATCTGAGGTCCAGTCTTACTCGATGGATAAGATAATCCAGTTGACGAGGAAGCCGCAGAAGAAGATGCGAGAGAAGCTGCAACAGTAGCAATCAAAGTCGTTGTAGGCTTGGGCTTATTAGGGGCCGCGTTTTCTTTTTGTCTTTCAACAGCGGCAGAAAATGTTGCCATTTCAATAATCATCGCTTTGTTCGCTGCTGTAACTTGATCCCCTCCACTAAAATTATGCATGAGTTGATTCACATTGTTCACCATATTACTGATGACAGCGCCCTGCTTGTTATTACCTGATTTGTTGATCTGTTTGCTCGCAGTTGGAACTCTTCCTCCTGCTGTCTTGGGTCTCGAGGAAGTGGATCCATTCTTTGAAGTATTAGGAGTGACTGCACGTGTTGCAGGGGCAGAATTTCTTCCTTGTTGCATCGGATTATTAACGTTCCCGTTCACTTCAGCGAATAGATTTTGGACAATAGAATCGTCGCGGAGGAAGAACCGCCTTTTACTTGTGGCATCTTCTTCCGATAACTCTACTTCCTTCAAAAGAGGTGAGGCAAGGGGGTGCGGATTCTTTTGCTGTTGCTGCTCTTTAAATTGTTTGAGTTCTCTTGGGTTCATTCTTGTTTCCGGGACTTTTCTGATTTCGTCTTCATTTCTTCTAGAGTTGGGGTGGACAAGTCCATGGGCAGATTTTGGTCTTTCAGCTCCAATGGAAGATCGAGGATTTGCTTGTACAGGAGGGCGAGGTTGAGGCTTTCCCTGAGGAGATTGAAATACAGTCTCATCGTACTTTGCGGGCTTTCTTTGCTGCTGGCCTCCCGATCCAGAAGAGTAAGCACTTAATGGTCTCTTTGTAGAGTGACCGCTGGTAGGTCTCCCATTTTGATAAGGAGCGGTATTTGGAGGTGAGGGATCTAACCTATCAGGAGAAAAGAGTTGAGGCTTCTTATTCACTATGACAACATTTTCAGAGTTGGAGACATTGCCTGGTGGGGAAACTTGCTTGACTTTCTTTGCACTACGATTTGGAGAAATTGGATTTGATGAACCATCCTCCTTAACAAGGAGTTTTGGGAGGAATGAGTCATCACCATAGACTGTCATTACTGATTTAGCTTGAATATAAGTATTTGAGGGGCCAGATTTCTTCCGTTTCGGAGATCCTTCAATTGGTTCATCAACCATTGGATAAATCTTATGGTTGCTCTTTAATGGATCATTTATTGCTAATTGATCATAAGATTCCTCAACATCCTGCATCACATCTTCAACATACTCAACACGTTCTTCTTTTTCGTGTTTCTTTTCGTTCTCATCTTCAGTTTCGTCTTCTTGCACAGGCGCATTAGCTAAGGCTTCAATTAACTTCCGACGGATTTCTTGCACAGCATAGAACTCTTCGTTGGAGAGAGGAAAGTCTGACTCCCAACTAGGTCTATCATCGCCGATTGCGAAGTTTGGGTATTGTAGAAAATCATGCATATATTGTGTGGAATAGAAGGAGGAATTTTGATCATATCGATAGCCGTTATCATATTGATCTTGTTGGAAGCTTTCGTCTGGATATTTTCTGTAGTAGCAGGTGTTGTAACGGGACCACCGGGCGAGTCGAGTGGGAGTGGTTGGTCGATCCCACGGAATGGCTCCTGGAATATTCTTGTTTTCAGGCCAACGCTTAACCTCGAGCTCATTGCGGGGAGTTGTTTCGCTATATTCTTTCCTATTATCAACGTTCGTTGGCTTCCAAGGACTTCCTCCAGGAATATGTCTCTCACTCTCCGGCCAGCGGGGGGCCACTGTGACAATATCTTTTGTGGCTACATTATAACCAGTTTCCAAAACGCGTAAAGGTCTTTGTCTTTCCCAGGGGCTTAAAGCTTGATCAAGCTTCAACACCTCAGGCCACCTTTCGATCTCAGACTCATAATTCAAGACTTGACGCAAATTCTTTGGAGGTTTCAGTTTTAATCTTTCATATTCATCATCAGAAATTAATCTCGTCGCCCTTTTCGTCTTTTTTCTTCCGAGTTGGTCTTGCTCGATGATCTCATGCAACTGCTGAAATTTTATTGTTTCCTTTCGAACTTGATCCTGCACCCACGTAACTGGTTTCCGATAAGGTGAACGAGTCTCTTGAAATTGCCTCCTGTCCATTCTCGCCAAGATCGGCTAGATTTCGAGTGGATTTGTTACGAAAGAGCGAGGAGAAATTGGAGGGAAACCGTTATCCACCTCAATTAATCAATTCATTAATTGAGGGGCTGTTCTTAATTTTATACAGTACATCAATGCTATTGTTATATTAGTGTATTAGCTAATCAGAAGACATTGGCAAAGGATGAGATTTGATCAGCAAAAGGAGTTCCTGATATTGATATTTATGGTTCTTGGATTCTGCACGATCATTCTTGGTTCATTTGCTGGAAATGAGTATGTTTTCGACTTTGCTTTCTCTCTTTTGATATCTGGTATTTTGGCTGTGTTGATTGCGTGGGTTCAACCCTCAAGTTGTGTTCGAGTGAGCAGAACTGGAGAATCCCTCTTCGCTTTATTATTTACTGTGTTCTTTGTGGTTAACATTTTTACTTTCTCAAAGGAAATAGCTCTTTTGCAGAAGTTTCACGCTCTTATGGATTGCTCGGCTTTGATTCCTCCAGATCTAGGGAACTATGAATGCGATTGCACTTGTCACCGTCTTGGCTATGATGGGGCTTGTGAAAAGAGACTAAGTTTTTGTCTCAAAGGAGAAGGTGTTCGCGGATTAGTTTTCATTGGAGTTGGATTGGGGACTGTTCTGACAACATCACTGTTCATCGTTGCTGTGTTATATTGCTATTGGTGGGGAAAAGAGATTACCCAGCGAATATTCCAAACTTCATATTAGCATTTTGAGTTCAATACATAAGTCTACTCCTTCATTACTCGCCGAGTTTTGGGAAATCTTAAGTTGACTTTTTAAATTAAATCTTATTTTTCTAGAAGACGAATGAAAACAGCCCCGGTAGTCTGGATCTTTTAAATACTTCAGTGAAGATTTGTTTATCTTTTAAACGAACACTTCTGAGATATCGCAATATTATATCACAACAAAAACAAAAGAATTCATTAATCATAAAAGGAATACTTCTTTCCCAATATCTGTAATCGTTAAATCGGGGGGAAAGTTTTGACGTATTAATGCTTCTCTTTTCTTCTTCTGTTCCTCACTTAATTCTAACGTTGATAATGGCGCCATTCTCAGATACTGTGCATATCGAAATTGATCTGATTCATTCGGAAACATTGTATGAGGTAACTCAGAGCTAAAGATTATAATAGAACCTTTCCGAACAGTTATCTTTTGCAAATTCTTTTCGATCGGATCACCAGCCGCAACTCCATAGCCATAAGAATTACTTCTAAAAGAAGCTTCTTTCGGAGGATTCAACTTACACCATACCTTTATCTGGTTATGAAAACCCGATAGGAGCTCTAAACCGCCTCGATCTCCCGTAGATTCAGAAATTTGCAGGACAGCTCGAAGCTTTGGATACCCGTGACTCAATGTGTTGTTCCCTTCTGAGAGGAGGAGAAAGTATCTATCATACATCAGCTTGTAGTACATATCATCTTCGTCTTTAATTTGTTTTGCCACTTGACACCAAATATAGGGATTAAGATCGAAATGGGGACACCGAGCAGTTTCATATTCGGTTTTGCCGTTAGGACCTGACGTGGGAAGCATGATATTACCTCGATCGAGACAAGCAACAAGAGGCTCTACTAGCTTCTTTTTCGTTGCTGCTTCGTACGCAAGTTTAAAAGCTTTATAGACATTGGGATGTTGCCGATTATTCCATAATTGTAAGCCACCGATTGGTTCTTCTCCTGCAAAACCAAAAGGATGTCTAACCTTTCGCCAAGTGCTGGGATCATCTGGAGAGGTACCATCGTATACAGCCCATAAATCTTGAATACTTTGTTCGATTTCTACTTCATTTAAAATATTGTCAAATACAACAAATCCATAAGATTCATAAAACTGACTAATTTCTTTGAGTGAATCGGTTAATTGAAATGATTTCACAAAGCGAGGATCCTTCTCATCGTATGGTGCACGAATTGAATAATCTATCTCTTTTACAGTACCTTGAAAATTTCCCATCTTTTCTATCAAGTAATGAATGGGAAGGATGATAACCACTCCAATCTGTGTGTATTGTTGTTGTTATTGTTATTGTTGTTGTTCGTCCTATTCAACTCAAGAAAAGAAATCGAACTTAGGAGAAGCGCTTTTTTGCATAAGAAAGTTGATAAAAGCGCTTCTTGCTGTGCATCAAAGAAGGATTTATTATTTGATCTTTCGACATTACTGGAGATTTGGATCAGAGACCGCTTTAATATCAGACATGGATAACGATGAGCATCAGAGTCCCAAAAACAAAAAGGGTTGGTATCCTGGAAAGTACGTGAAAGCGATGAGACGTTCTTCTGCGACTTCTGGAAAGGGATCATCGCATCACGGTGATGAAACCACGGTCGCCTCACAAGCTTCACTTGACATAGCTGATCCTTATGTTGAGGGAGAGTCGCCTTCAAACTCTTTTTCGGGTTCCAATCCCATGAACGAAGGTGATCAAGGGGATGTGGGTGTCAATGAGGGTAAAGAGCCACGCAAAGTAACGATTGTCAAAACAAGGAAACTTGGAAAAGTCATTTTGACCATCCACGAAGTGAGATATTTGGCTGTTCAGTCACCCAAGTTGCTCGTGGAACTTGATGGAATCCTTCCAACGAACATTATCTACTCAGACTCAGTCATTCCATATACGAAAGAATATGACTTCACTGACATCTCTTCTGATTTAAAAATTGAATTTCGTGGAGTGCATATGACTACAGCGAAGGCTGTGAGTGCTTATGTTCTCCTTCCACTCTCTCAGTGTCTCTCTGTGACAGGGAAACCTGTGAAACTAGCGAAGAAGTGGTATGAGTTATATCCCTTCTATGATCGTACAAAACTTGGAGAACCACCTAAAGTTACGAAATTTCGTAATGCATATCCTGAAATTCCTGGTTCCGGACTCCAAAAGTTTAATTTCCCTCTCGGCTTTGTTAGCTTAGAGATGGAGATACAACTAGCAGATGATATTAAAAATGGGTTTTCTTTATATTTTTATCCAAGTTTGCCAATGAATAATACACGTTATGATGAAGAAGCAGATGTTAATGAATCAAATTTAGTTTTAACAAGTGCTCGAATGAATCGTGATATTGAAAGAGTTAAAAATGTTCTCTTTCGTCCAATCGCTTGTATTGCTCCATTCTTATCTTTTCCTGAAGTATTTCCATTAATTCTCGTAAGTTTCTCTTCTTTTCTAACAAATTATTCTTCTAATATCCTTCTGTTTGCCTTTCTTTTTGATGTTATAATTCTTATCAGTTGTTTTTCTTCTTCTGTCACGGAGTATCCTATCAACAAGTGCCTCTTGCGATTTGCTTTCTCGCCTTTTTCAACGGTATATGATATTGATTACCATTCATCTTATATTGTTTGATTGATAATTTATTTCCTCTAGGGATCATCGCTGCTACGAATCGCAATTATGCGAATGTTGCGGTATGGAATGAGCCAGGTGCTCCTTTGACCTTAAACGCAGCAGGCGCAATAGTTCCAGCGGTAAAAGAAGAAGATGGACGTGCGAATACTACTTCTTCTATCAACACAACTTTTGCTACGATGATGAATATTTTGAAAAACTCCCAAATGTTGCAAAAGAAACTTCATGAAACAGCGCACACACTGGAGGTAATCCCTCGACCATTTCAATCTATTGTATCATCACTAATAATTTTCCTCATTAGATATGGACGAACGCATTTACATTCGCTGATCCTCGTGTTTCGCTTATGGCGTTTGGTGTTCTCTTCGGTGCTGCGATTGTCCTTACCCTTCTTCTTCTCATCTTCTCTGTCAGTTTCTTCTCTTATTCGTTTCGTTGCGGTGATCTTCATCTCATTGACTTTTTTTCAATCAGATTTCCACTGTTTTCGCTTTAGTCGGCAGTGTGTATTTTATCTTTCTCGCGGCAGATGAGTTTGTCGATGAGCAGATCGCGGGATTGTCCAAACAGTCTGTCTACTGGAAGTACATTCGCCTTTACCGCCAGACTCATCACACTATAGACTGTGTCCTCTCCAAGGTACCTGACAGCATGGAGCTTACTCACAGGTAAGACTATGTTATGATATGATGGATGTGATGAAATGAATATTTGTGATTATTCTTTAGAAATATCTGCAGTCGTCAAGTGGTAAAGGAAGGAGGTGCAGAGATGCTCGATGCTCAGGAAGCTCATGAGAAAACTGACAAGAAAGAGAAATAGAAGAGGAATGAAGAAGAGTGTGAACAGAAAGAGGTGTTTAACGAATCTGGCCCAATATGAATAGATTAAATAAGAGAATGAAAAAACCAAATCCTCGATTTCCTCTCTTTGATCATTCATATCTTCATCAATCATCTTTTCCCCATTTTTTAGTTATTGATTTCTTTCTTTTTTTGATTAGTAATGTTGTTTCGAGAATAAGAAGGAAAGATAAGAATACATGTAGAAGAATAGTCAAATACTTTCATAGATATAAGATTATAGTATTAATGATATGATGACGATTATCTTAGTGAAGTATAGCTGATGAATACAAAATACGAACGAATCATACTCACTTTATCATACCTCATTCATAGCGAAATAGATGAATTCCTATATGAAATACAAATAAAAGTGCAACAAAAACAAAGCAATCGACGAAACCGACGGCGGAGACGTGAGCGACGACACATGAAGAACAAATTGATAACCCCGACTTCGGTCGCATCGCCGCGTACAACGATCGAATGAGGATTACTAATACTATTCTGCACCTTGTCATCCATTTTAATGCTGAAGCTTTGTCATAAATTCCTGAGTTAATGTGGCGATCGCTAACTGCTCCACCGTCTATTCCAACACACATAGTTAACAAAGAGAGAAAGAAAAGGATAAGAAATAAAGTTACAACAACATACCTGTTTATTGTTTCTTGAGGAGATTCTTGCCATTGCATTCTCCAATAAATCATATTCATTTATCTGATCGTTATAGTCCAAAGCTAAGCTATCACCCACTGCTACTTCATGCTTTGGGAAAATCTTTTTCGGTAGTTCAAGCGAACTCATCAAACCAGAAGCGAAATCCTTCGAGATATTAGTCGCAGTATCACTATAGATGAGGAAGGATAGGACTAATAACAAATAGATACAGTGAGTGAAATCGAACTTACTAATAGATCTTTCGAGGAGGTGAAGAGAAAGGACCGGTATTATTCTTCTTATTTGAATCAACATCAGCAATCATCTTCTCAAGGATTTGTATCTTTGTTAATAGATCTTGTTTCTCCTTCTCATGACGTGATGTCCCTGTATTAAGCTTTGCTGATAAAACAATTGATTTTTCTTGTAATTGTTTGATCTGACTTTGTAGTTCTTGTTCTCTTTGACTTTCTTTCTGCTTCAATGCTGATGTATCCTCTAATCGTTGTTTATATGTCTCTAGCTCTCTCTGATACGTATTCAGCTTTGCTTGAAGGATAATCGATTTCTCTCGTTCGTCATCATATAATCGTTGTAACTCAACTTCTCTTGAAGAAGGTTGACTGGAAGCGTAAAGAAGGTGTTTCCGTTGTTCTTCATCATATTCTTCATGACGATGTTGTAGTGTGAAGGTATGCCAGTGATGGAAGGTTCTTAACTTCTTTCTTTTCAATGCTATAAAGATGATGTATGGAATAGGAATCAAATCAACGGAGTAAGATTGTTAGAGACTCTTTGCACTTACCTGATTGTAGTAATAGGAAGATAGTGGAGCAAGCAGTGTATTTCTCTTGCATGACGTATTTCCTCTGAGCAGTGAAAAGTCCTTCACGATGGTCGGATTGACGTTGTAATTGTTCTTCTCGTCGTATTAACTCTCTTTCTTTCCGGTCTAAATCTTCTTTTAGTGCTTGCAGTGCAGCGGCTTTGAGTGTCTCTGCTGTCTGTGATGTGCGAGGCGGTGATGACGTCACTGTCGATTGAAGAGTTTGTTGAAATTGAAGTTTCATATTTTCCATAAGTAGTTGGAAGGATTGCATCATCTGTTGAGAGGAATTACTGTTATTATTACTATTGTTGTTGAAAGAGCTCTGCTGACGAATAGAGTCGAGGATCGTGACGATCTCATGGTTGAAGGCTCTTCTCTGCTCCTCTAATAGGCTTGACATCATCTTCCTTGCATCTGTTTCATGTTCTACCAGTGTTTTAATCAGATCTCGAGTTGTCTCATGATTGTCCGTCGTGTCATTTGGTCGGGGATAGATGATGCGCGCACCATGCTTCTCCTCAGCACTACCATCATCCTTCTTTCCACTTTGTAAAGCCTTTCGGAGGATATGCAACTGTCTTTTGTAGGTTTTAATATCTTCTTGATAGGTTATCGTTTGTTGTTGAAATGAATCTCGTTGAGTTTTCAAATGAGCAACTTTTCTTTGCAATGAATGAATGGTAGCATATTGTTCCTCTTGATGGAATAATAGGTATTCAATAATCAATTGATTAATATGTAATAAAAGTTGAATCGATTGTATACTATTTTGTTTCAAATCTTGTAGTGTAATCTCAGAAAATGTCACATTATCTAATAATGCTTGTAATTCATTTACTTTCAAATTTTGAATAATATCTTCAATATTAATTGATGAGATCTGTTTCCAATTTACTTGACCAATACGTTGACGGAAGGCAAAGGTTTGATTTGTTTTCTTCATGTCGTTATGCTTGTATTAATCTTATTGCTATTATCTCATCAAAAAACTTTTTTGAAACTTTTTGAAATTGTCCGGGACGAAATAACCGGCACCATATCAAGAAAGTTTATAAATTACACAAAAAGAACATTACTCACATAATTACTCTGTTTAAAAAATTTTTTTTATCACAAAATTGAGCTAAAAAGAAAGCCTACCTCCATCCTCCAATAGAACAACGGTTAGCTGCTCCAACACTGATCGCAGGACTGCAGGACCACTTAAACTTTAATCCCAAAGATCCAATAACTTCCCAACCATCAAAAACAACTCTAACACTACTGACATTACAATTAACCAAATGACAATCCATTCTAATTTGACATTATGAGAGTTTTCATGTTGATGTTGTAATAATTTTAATAATTCCCTCAACAGATCTAATCGTTTATTTAATACTTCTGTTCTTGGTTCCATCTCTAAATACATTGATGTCATTCGATATAATGGTTCTACACTATTTTCCTTCCAAAAGTAATCTGGTATATTTAATATTTCATTATGTAAATTAACATCATGTCTGATCACAAACACCTCACCAATCATATTACCTAACTGCTTGGCACTTAATTGAATTTTCCCGGATGCTGCTAATGTTTCAGGTATATATTTATAATCTTCAATTTTTTCTTCAATCCGTGCTTCAAAGATTGCGAGAATGGTTGATTGAGCAATGGCAAAACTCACAGCTAAACGACTTTTTACTGAAGTTATTTCAGGCAGAGTGACAACATCATTTGCAATTGTAATAGCTTCTGCCTCTGCTGAGAGCACAAAAGCCATATCATCTTCTCCAGCTTTAAATTCCTCTTCACCTAACTCTCCTTTCACCACGTATGATTTAAAGAACTATAGTAAGTCTTTCACCTCATCGCGGTGATATCCCCAGAAAACAACAGCCCCAAAGTCGAATACAAACACCTCTCGACCACCATTCTGCCAATAATGACTATTTGCCACTATCTCATCTTCTCCGACCTCCATGATAGGGTAAGGGTTGCTAATGGACGGTCTTTGAGTGTGTTTGGTAATAACATGATCTCCACTATTATCATCACGACGCACCAAATCAGTAACCGCGATGTCAATTTGTGTATCTTCGAGGTCGTATGAGGGGTTAAGGTGATTGTTCGTGTGATCGTGGAGTTGGTAAGCATCATCATCATTATCGTTGGCTCCTGGGTAGGAGGAGCTTCTAAGCTGTTTCCCCATTCTACGCATTGGGAGAACTGCAGGTGGAGTGCCGGTTTCATCTTCTTCATCTCCAATATTATCACGTTCATCAATAGTGTACAAATCGTGGGACTGTGAAGGAAGAACATCTTCCCCATCATGGGCAGATTTCCTTTGAGCATTTCTTTGATTCGTTATGTTCATGGTGTTGGCATTAGTATTGCCAGATAAAGGGTTGAAAACTTCGCTGTCTAAATCAATAAGTGGCTTATCTTTAGAATTTCTCTTCCTCACTGGGGAAAGAGAAGCAACAGGAGGGAGATCTTCAGAAATATCCACAAAATATTCATCTTGATGATCATATAACCTTTCATCCAGATCATTCTTGCTAGAAACTGCAGGTGCGATGTTCTCAACATACAAATGTAACACTTCAGAATACATTTTGCCTCGTAAACCAAGATGAGAGTTCGTCAGAAACTTATCAGCCACTCCTTCCACATCAATTTCACTACCAATGGAACAAAAGTAAATTCTACGCTTCTTTCTCTTTGCTTGGAATTCACCACCTTTACTACGTGCAGCTGTCTTCTTTCTTTGTCGTCCTGATCGAATTGCTTTATTGGTGTGGAGAGATGCTAATGGCTTAAAGTCTGCAACACTATTTGTTTCACCAAAGTCATCAACCGATACTGTGGATTTCATATCTAACAGCTTTCCAAGTTGGCTGGTTGGAGGACCAGAGACTGTTGGCGGGCGATGTTTATCGGATATGTTTTTAGTTTGTAAATTCTCCTCAGTCAAAGGAATTGCTCCATAATCAGTAAATCCCTTCCTATGAGGAAGTATAGACTTTGACCCTTCCAAACTCGAGGAATTGGTTAGAACTCCTTTCCTTGTAGAATCCTTTCTCAAAGGTGACCCTAGACCTTTTATTTTATTCGCCGTTCGTGCATCTCGAGTCGGTACTTCTCGATTGTTCCCTTCCTGGGTTGTCTTCAACAACGGAATAGATTGTTCAAATTGATTTTCTTGGTCGCTCGGATTATTACTCATAGTGGTAGTCGCGATTAAAGACTTCTCGATCTCCCTCGATTTTGATTTCTAGCTTTGATCCGAAGTCAATGGGCAGGGGCTTGGGCAATTTTAATAATTTACATCGCAAATCACTTCTGAAACTCTTCAATCAAAATGACTTCATTAGAAACAGACCATATTCCACACATCCAGCGAGCAATCGTGTTGGCTAATCAAGCTGTGGAACATGGAAACCATCCTTTTGGTTCCCTATTGGTGTTGGATGGGAATAACGTTTTGGAATCTGAGAATACTGTAATAACAGAAAAGGATATCACTCGACATGCAGAACTTAATTTGGTTTCAAAAGCAACCAAAGTGTACAGTGCCGACGTTCTAAAGCGAGCCACTCTCTACACTAGTACTGAGCCATGCGCTATGTGTTCAGGATCCATTTACTGGGCTGGCATTGGACGGGTGGTCTTTGCTTGTTCAACTGGATTACTTGCTGAAATTGCAGGTGATCCTTTCGCGATCCCGTGCAAGGAGATTTTCCAACGCGGCGGACATGAAGTAGTTGTAGATGGTCCTATTTTAGAAGAGGAGGCAAGTCAAATTCATCGTGTCTACTGGAAATGAACAAAACGCGATAGTAGTTTAGATTACAACTGATGAAACAGTTAACGATAATTTATTAATTTTATTTTTTCTTTGTACTATGCTTCTCTTTTCCTTTGTCTTTCTTGTTTTCTTTCGCCATCTCGTTTTTAATACTCAATTGTTTCAGCGTCGTCGCTGAAGCAACTTTCTTTAGGACTTCTTTGCGGTACTCCTTCCACTCCTGTTGTTGGTAGAGATTTACCACCATATCTGAATCAGCAGGGTACGCCACTACCTTTGCTTTGACTCGTTCGAGGAAATTGTCGTCAATCTGGAATGTCTGAAGTTGCACTTTATGAATTGCAAAAATCTCGCAGGCAGTGTCAGCGACTATTGATCCTCGACTGACACCATTTTCTGGGTCTAAAATACATGCTTCTCCAAAAATCATTGGCCATTGAATGGTACGAATCTCAGCATATTTATTTCCTAAAGTATATGCTAAATCTTGAATCTTCGCATCCTCTGTGCGATCGTCCCGCTTTAATCCAAGATGAGTAGTGGCATTAGACATCGCACTACCTCTTTGCATGCGCGTTAATCTTCGCTGATATGCATTCTTTTGTTCCATAGCATCTAAAATGCGTGCTTTATGGATTAAACCATTAAGCTTATCGATTTCTTGTGCTGTCTCGTGTCGGGCCTTTTCGGCCTCAGTAAGCTTGGTAGGGGGCATAATTACTGAAGTCGAGAAATCTTTCATTGCATCGGCATTAGCAAAAGCCATGTTAATCTTTTTCTGTCTTCGAACAGATTTGCGAAGATTGGTTGATGGGGAAGATAGAATTTTAGAATTGGGAGATAAAGAGCTTCTAAGCGCCTTGGGTGAGTTCACGGGTGATGAATGGCGTGAATTTATTGGAGAATTCTCCATGCTACTTCCCCCACCAGTGCTGCTACCAGGACTTTCCAATCCACCTCGTGCAACACGATGATGGAAAACGTACTTTAAATCATGCTGTTCCGCCTTTTCATTTGCGATAGAAAGGTTTTGTAAGAGCATTTCCGTCCGATTCGGTTTCTTCATCACTTTACACATCCCTTTTAAGATAATATAGAGATATGACGGCTTTCTCCCTTGTTTCACAATAGTTTCACCATTTTTCACATTAATAATTTGTCCCATTCGTGCCAACCTTATAATATCTTCAGGCTTCCAACCACTAAAGATTCCTGATGCTAAAATGCCTTTTAAGCGGCGTAAAAATTCTTCAACAACGTAGTCATATAGAATTCTTTGAAACTCTTTTTCGCTAATCATCATAATCTCGCAAGGTGATTGCATGGCGTAATTCATGAACATTCCTGGATGAAGAGCGCGATGAATAGATTTATAATCTGTCTTCGAAGATGGATGAAAGTTATCATAATTATTTGGATTGCTTGCACTTGTGCCTGTTGCCTTGTGCCAATGATTCATAAACTCCGTGATTTGTTTATAAAATAATTCATCATCAAATCTTCTCTCTGTCTCCGCTAGGGACGATCCGTCGTCGTTAGTAGTACTGACAATAGATTCTTCGTTTCCGTTGTTGAATATGCTAGGCATGTGAGTACTAACGACATTCGAAGAGCTAATTCCAGGTAACGTGCCCCCCGCTGCCGCTCCTGCCAAGGAGTTGCTAGCTAATAAAGATGACTGTTGCATCATATTCATAGGTGAGCGGTCCCATAATTTCGAATGTTCAATGGATTGCAGAAAAGCTTCTTCTACTGCTTTCTTAAAAGATGGTCGGGGATGGCGAAACAGGAGATCAATATGGCCAAAGACCGAGTACGGCGCAACATTTCCAATACTAATATCAAACAAAGATGATGAAGTGGAAGCATTTGCTGCAGCTAAAGCAACAGCGGTTTGATTTGCGCTTGAGATGGAATCCATCACTCCTTGCAATTTCCTCTCTGCATCTGTGCCTGGGACCAACATACTTTGACGTCGACTATTCTCATAGTCTTTATTGACAGTTGGCGTACTGCTGTCCATCTTTGTTTCAATCTCACCAGACAGCAGAAACATTAAAGCACCACTCTCATCGTTTTGTTGAAATAGCTTATCATCGTCTTTATTTTGTAAAGTACGATATTCAATCACAGAGGCTAACTCAGACAACGCAGATAAAGATAACCGACTTGTGTAAGGAAATTGCTTGAGCGCATCCATTACAATGTTTAAGCTTTTGTCAACGCGCTTAAAAGGTTCAACTAATAATGCTTCTTGCAATTGATTTGGTTTTAAGAAAATTTCTTCAAATAATTCACCCTTGCAATTATTTTTGATTTTAAATGACTTTAAAAAGCTTCCTTCGCCTCCATTAATATCCTCAATGTCATTAGAGGAACCATGTACACCCTTGTAAGATCGCTTGCTCTCATTGACTTTATCTCGTAATGATGTGTAACAATATGATTGACCAATTTCAAGAACTAATCCTTTAGTCGGCGAAAGATCTTTAAAATATTCTTCGCGTCGATGAGCGATTGCAGCTGTGGTGGAACTCACAACAGCTGCCGCTTCATTTGCAGTTTTAGGCCGATTTAAAGATGAACGACCAGATGATTGACTAGTCTCACTTTTTGACAACTTCCTCATTGAAATGCGAGTGTTCGGATTCATTAAGGCCGCAAAAGCAGCTGCTGCTTGGACTTGCACACTTGATTTTCTTCCGGGGAGTTTGTTGGACATTCTTCTACCATCAGGAAGGGTGTTGTTATTTTGATTCAATCCTAACTCCAATCTTTGCAATTTTTTCGCATCTTCAATTGCCTTGAGTAATTCCTTCTTCTTCTTTTCTTGTCTGTGCGTATCACTGATGATTGCCTCATCGATTGCTTCATTATACTTTCCAACTCTTCGCTTTGCCAAGGAAAGAAGCTCATGAGCAGCTATATCATTCGGATGAGCCTTTGTGGCTTTCTCTAAGTCCTCTATTCCCTCTTCATCTGCTCCTAATCGAAAATTTATGATGCTTCGATTATAGTAAGCCAAAAATTGATCATGGGGCAGTCGAAGGGCCTCTGGCTTCATCTCAATAATCTGAATCGCGGTTGTATAAAACTTCAGTGCAGTCATAAGGCGACCATTTCGATAGTTGAGATTTCCCAATAGCATCCGCGATATTTGCTGGTCTTTACTATGTGCACCAGCATTGGTATAGCAATTTATCGCAGCTTTAAAATCCCCCTGATTCTCGAGCTTTAAACCCCTTTGAAGCATATCTTTCTCCCCAAGATTGATTTTGCGATGGGTGAAGTCAATATCCAATATGTTTGAAACTTGGTAATCAGGAGGGTTTTTCTTGGCTAAAAATGTAATTTTCTTTTCCTCTTTTGTGTTGTCATATAACTCCCAACTCGTTGTGGAGAGAACAGAAGAGGCAATAGAATTATTACGGCGATGCCGACGATGAGGACTTCTATTTCCACCATCTACTTGTTGCATTTGAGCTTCAAACTGATCACTGTTGAGCTTAAGCCGCTCAATAGTCATTTGTACATGCTCGTCTATACTTGCCGTAGATTGTATAAAAGATCGTCGTGTTCCGCCTGCACCAGGGGTGACTGGCGTTTTCCCTCCTGCACCGGCTAAGAAACTTGAGGACCGATTATTTCCCAAGTCAAAGGAACCAGATACTGACAACGGCCTTCGAAAAAAGGAAAGTTGTCGATCCTTGTTCACAGTTTCTAACGAGAATCAGTTTATAAAACCAAAGTAAATTCAACATTAGCTAGATTCTTACCATCTTGAGGATTTTTAATCAGCTTCCAACAATTTTCCGCGCTTTTTCGATCTAACCCACCGACAGTGAGTGGTCGTTTCAGCTTTGGTGGCGATTTGTTTATGAATGTTGAAATATCATACTTCATCCCTTCTTCATCTTTTTGCTTCGAAATATCTAAGAAGAGTTTAATCCTTGCAATAAGTTTATAAGGAAATTATTTACCCTCTGTAACAACCCAGCGGGGTCTACATTTAGGGTCGAGCAACAATTCACTTTTTGGTTTTCTTCGATTTGATGCGCCAAATTGATCTCTCTTCTCTTCTTCATCCTCATCATCGCTCTCTACAGAATTTCCCAGATATACTGAGTCAATTCTTGCAACTTGAGACTCTAACAGACTTTATATCCGTCAGTACAGGAAGGACTAAGAGAAAAAATGGCTTACTTGATAGTAACTTTCTGCTCTATTTTAAAGCTTGGTTCCTTCTTCAACTCTGGTTCTTCTTCCTCTTCCTTAACTCCCTCTAGCTTGGCTTCCAATTTCTTCATTTGATTTTCTCTCCATTTTCTCAATTCTTCCCTTTCAGACTCTTCTTTTTTTCTTTGAGCCTCCTCGTTTTCCGCCTCTAACTGAGCCCTACTTTTAGTTTCGTTTTCTCTTTTCGCTTTCATTAAGGGAGAGTTTATGACTACTTCTGGCAAAAGTCGAGAGCATTCCGAAGCATCCTCAATTTCATCAACTTGATATCGAATTTGACTTAACGATGAATTGTCGCTCTTCTCAGATATTGATTCATCGTCCTTCCCCTCTCGCTTTCCATCGGCAATTGAGTTTGATTCAAAGATGGGCAAATAAGTAAACTTGCTACTCACTAACTGGCCCTTCTTTACATCTTTAAAAATATCTTCGACTTTTCTGCATCCGTAAAGTACGTCAATCATCGTCAGCAATACGTCCTTTATTGGCGCAGATTGCCTTACAAACTTAATAGAACCTGCATTATTAAGGAAATGATCCTTGGCATCGCGTTCATTTCCACTATTAATTAATAATACTACTGGTATGATAGGGCAATTACTCGTCTCAGGTAAATATGGACGGCGAATAACATTATCAATCAGCTTTGCTGCTGCAGTATCGTACTCGGACAGAATAATATCGATTCTAAGAGCATCTGGCTTGTTATTGTTGTGGAGACTCAACATCTTCTGGCTTTCCTTAACATCTGAAGAGAAAAATACACGACCAAATTCTCCTTTCAGTTTTCTAGCAAGATGCTGAGTCTGTTTATCACGAGAAAAGACAAGAAGATTGGAGATTCGAGCATAATCTAGTTGAAGTGTGATCAGCTTCACATAATCACTATCAGTGCCTGTCAAATCATCCATAATTCAAAAACAAAATTAGTAAATTAAAAATACAAGGAAATAAGGGTCGTTACATTCTCCTTTATTAAGAGTGAGAATTCGATCGAATTTTCTTGATCCATGTCGTTTTTCATCCACGTACATCATCGTGACCTTGCTCTTCGTCCAATTCAATTGTATTTACGATAAAGTAAGTCATCTTGCAACCTTCAAAGATAAAAGATTGTCTTGATTGATCTTAATTGACCCTCAAGTTGACCTTTCCCTCTACTCTCTCGATGCATTCTATCTCAACCTTTCTTTGATTCAACATAACCAATCACTAAAATGTCATCAATTCTAGGACTATTGATAATGTTAAGCACAATAATACGTAGTAGATCTTGGTTATTACCACAAAGATCGATATCAAACCGTTTTGGTGGCCCATCTTCGAGGCTTCAGCACACACTTGCCATGAAGTTGAATTGTGGTATTGTTGGTCTGCCAAATGTCGGAAAAAGTACTTTATTCAATGCATTGGTGGGATCTGAGGCAGCTCAAGCTGCAAACTTCCCTTTTTGTACAATAGGTCGGTTATGTTCTCATTTTCTCTCTATGGACTGACATAGATATTCGTCATAGAGCCCAACGTTGGCCTCGTGAATGTTCCAGATAAACGCTTAGACAGACTCGCAGAGATCAATAAATCAGTAAAAGTTGTCCCTGCTGTGGTAAGTTGCTTTCTTTTTTAACAGGAATATTGGCTTTGAGACTATTTTCTTCGTATAGATGGAGTTCGTCGATATTGCAGGTATTGTGAAAGGAGCCTCAGAGGGAGCAGGATTAGGGAATAAATTTTTAACCAATATTCGAATGACCGATGCAATAGTCCATGTTGTACGATGTTTTCAGAATGACGATATTATCCATGTCGATGGCAGTGTCGATCCTTTACGAGATATTGATGTTATCAACTTGGAGTTGATCTTAGCTGATTTAGCACAAGTTGAAAAGCGATTAGAGAAAGCTAAGAAAGATAAAAAGTCGACGAGTGAAGATGAATTATTAGCTTTAGAAAAGATTAACGAAGCTTTAACAGCTGGTAAATCAGCAAGATCCGTGCCATTAACGAAAAACGAGAAAGCTGCTATAAAAGGGATGATGTTACTCACCATGAAACCTGTCATCTATGCCGCGAACGTTGCTGATTCTGATTTAGCTCGAGGAAATGATATGTCAACATCTGTTTTTGAATTTGCTAAGGCAGAGGGTAACAAAGCTGTCTTGGTCTCCGCACAAGTCGAAGCAGAATTAGCTGGATTGTCCCAACCTGAAAGAGAGGAGTTTCTCTCTGCTTTAGATGTAACCGATGAAAATTGTGGCTTAAAGGTAATTCCTAACTGATTTCTTTACTCTTCAAAAATTAACCCTGGACGATAGGTTCTAGTTCGCACAGCTTATGATACATTAGGCCTTCAAACTTATTTCACAGCTGGACCAACAGAAACAAGAGCATGGACAATCATAAAAGGATCAACTGCTCCTCAAGCAGCCGGTGTGATTCACTCAGACTTCGAGAAAGGATTTATTCGCGCTGAAACAATCAGCTATGAGGATTTAGCTCGATTAGGCAGCGAAAAAGCTGTGAAAGAAGCTGGACTGTATCGCAGTGAAGGCCGGGATTATGTAATGCAGGAAGGAGATGTAGTTCTATTTAGATTTAATGTATAAAATGTATTTGTAACGTAAATCCAAAGGGTTATGAGGCCGTCAACTATGATGATGTCTTCTTTTTGGTAGATGCAGAGAGAAAGAACCCAAAGGAAATGAATGTTCGATTATTTTAGATATACTGACATCGAGAAAAAGTTTTGTTATCTGATCATAACCTTTTCAAGACATATCTACATGTACAAACATCATCCATTGATCTAACTATGAAAGGAAGTTAAAACTCTCCATAAGATTAATATTGATAAATTTTGAGATGGAATTATCGGATGTGCTGCAGTTTTCTCGTGGAATTATGACAATACTTTCGTTCTTTCACATGGAAGACATTCCAAAAAGCTATTTACAAAGCAAGAACAGAAAGATTGAATGAATGAGCGAAAGAAAAAAGACGAAAAACAGGACATTCAAGCAACTGCAGCCTCACTCACCACAAACACAGACTCTAAAGTGAATCAATCCGAAAACAACACTACATTTAATGCATGTTTTTTGCTAATAGAATATTAAAGATCTTGATATTCTTCAGGTAGATCAGCATCATATTGCTTTAATATTTGTGCAATTGCTTCTTTTTCTGGAATTTCAACTTCTTCTTTCACTGTCCATGGTTTAAACCTCTCTGGTATACGACCTCTTTCACCATCAATTTCATGAATTGCTATCACTTTAAAACGCTCAACTTTACCTCCTGTCTTCAATGGGCACGATGCCAGGAAAGTTTCAACATCAGAAAGGGTCTCTTCCCATTCATCTTCCTTGCCAACAAAGAAATGGAAAAGACCTTCAAACTCTGGTATTTTAAAACGACTATTGACAAATTCTTGTGTTCTTACAATATCATGATAGACTAATCTTTTATAGGATCTTGCATGTTGCTCATGTTTATCATATTCAAATTGAAGTAAATCATTTATTTCATCAGGGCGAATGAAATATAATAAACAGTAAGCGGGGTAATTCGAAGGAACGTCTTTTAATGCATCCAGTTGTTTAAATGTACGTGGCCAATCAATATCATCACCCCATGTATCAGCAGATTGTGGATCAGGTTGAACAAATGGAGCCTCATCTTCTGCACCGTCAATATCTAATTCTGATGATGCACGACGATTGGCATTGACCTTTTCAACACGTTTCATTTGTTCATTATCACGTTGTTCAAATTGCCATGCTGTACCAATCTCTTTTCTTAAATCATCAGGTAAAGTTGATAAATATCGTTCTTTAAATTCATAATCCAATAACTCGTGAGCTTTATTTGAAACTGCAGTTAATGGTGGAACAATGACTACACCATCTGGATAGATTGCAGCATCTTCAGGTAAAAGACGACGAACTGTAGCATTTTGAGAAAGATAATAAACAGGATATTTCTTATCACGACGAGCTTCAATAATTAATTGAGATTTTGGATAAACTCCAACTTTTTGTTGAATTTCAATTTCTTTCGGGAGTGCTAGCACGACTTCACCTTCTGGAGTTTCAATGGAATCAGGTCTTGTACGAATCACTTTCATTCCTTTAGGAATTAAAACAGAAGAAATCTCACCAACCATACGTGAAGCAGGTACTTCAATCACTGAAACATCTGGAGGAACTTTAATAATACCAAGAGGATTAAAATCAAATGGCCATTCATCATCTTCTTCAAGTGTGATTTCTGGTTCAATTAATTGTAATTCAACACTTTTATGGAAGACAACCATAACCTCTGATAAATCACTTTTCCTAGGATTTTTGCGATCTTCATAAGGTTGTAAAGTGAAAAGAAGACGACCATCATTAGCCAATTTTGAATAAGTTGCATACTTAGTAGTTTCAGGTAATTGAAGAATAATTGGTTTTAATCGATTCTCTTCTTCATCATCAGAGATATCTAATCCATCATCTTCTTCTTCTCCTTCATTCTTCTTCTTTTTAGCACCATATCGTTGAATAATGAAACCCTCAGGTACAACAATCGTTCTATCGTTAGGATTAAATTGATTAATATCAATTTCATTAAAGAAAGCTTCTAATTCTTGATATTTTGCTAATTGTTTAAAACCTTCATCAAATACATCAGCAAAGATAGGATCATTTTTCAATCTAAATTCAAGATTTTTCAAAAAAGTTTGTCCTTCTGGAGTATTATCCTTTTCAGCTTGTCGAATTTTATTTGATAAATTTTCAAATTGTTTAATATAATCAGTATTAATTGCATTATATCTTTTTAAATCTTTTAATGCTAATAAATAATTTTCTTTAAAATTATTTTTATTTTCACGAAGTTTCTTATTAAATTCATCAGCATAAGTTTGATTTAAACGGATTTCTGTAATTAAATTAAATACTGGTAATAATTTTCTTTGCATATCTTCTAATTGCTGATATGATTTAACACGTAATTCATCTAATATTTCATACTGACGTTGAAAATTACTAGAATAATCAGGATCATTTTGTAAATTATTGTAATGTTCATTATAATTATTTTGATTTAAATAAATATAATTTAAATATTTTTCAAATTGTCTTGCTTCCCATTTTAAATATCTTTCACCAATATTTATAAACTCAGCACGAAATTTCGGATTATTAAACAATTTTTTTTCAATTTTGGAACGATTTTTTAATGGTAATTTTGTTAATAGATTATTGACACGTAATGATAAACCAATAATTTTACCTGAATCATCACGAACAAGATCATCATTAATCGGCTTCTTTTCTGTTTCACCATCATATTTAGTCGGTTTTCTTGTTTTGGTTTCTTCAACAACCTCATCTTCATCATCATCTTCTTGGACTTCACTTTCTAACCACTTTGGGAAGAATTCATCATCATACGCATCAGAATCAAAGACTTCTTCATCGTTGTATACAACATCGAATAATGGTGCTATAAAGGAGGAAGTGCGATCAATTGAAGGTTCGATTTATTGTAAGCATACTTACGGAAAGGACTTTTCTGAGGTGGCTTAACAGCCCTGATCTTCTGTTTCGTTGGGCGAATAGAATTATCATCACTATCATCTATTAGATGATGAATTAGATGAATTGGTTTTGCTATCAGGTTTGCTACTTACCAAGAAAATCGTCAATTGGCTCTTTCTTCTTTGCCATTCGCAACTGGAAAGATGGAAGGAAAGAGACTTTCTTTCTTTGTAATGCTAATGATCTCTCAATTTGATATTTGCTAGATAAATCTCTTTTCAAAAAAGCAGGGTTTAAAAAACCATTTAAACGAAACCATTGAATAATGAAACATACAAGTGACAATCTTAATAACTTCATCTTTCAAAAAACAATTTGCGTAGAACTTTCCACACTTCTTTAAAAATTCAATACCCTTGTCAAACCAATAATAGATCGCACAACTAGAGACAAACTTGGACCAACTTTCGTGATTCTAATTGGATCGAAAGGGTCGAGTTGATGCTTGGATTGTGGTGCTTCCTGTGTTGTGGGTTCGAAATACGTTTGTCTACTTTGCCCAACCATACCAGATGGGCTTGGGCGATCTGCCGAAAGAATGGCGGTAAAATTCGACATGGTTGCCGATACCGCTATTATACCGAATTAATTTCAATTTAGTGTGTTATTTTTTTTGAAAAAGATTTCTTGTATTTTTGAATTTATTTGAGAGAAAATGACTTCTGAGCCGGTTCCTATCTCACAAATGGATCCATCATTGGAAAGAACATTTAAAGGTCATAAAAGTTATGTGACTTCATTGTCATTCAGTCCAACATTGAAGCATTTGGCTTCGGGTTCAGGGGATAACAATATCATGTTGTGGAATTTCAAGCCGCAATTAAGAGCATTTCGATTTATGGGTCACAAGGTAGTCATGCAATTCGAGTACCATCTCTTCGATTTATCTTTGTTTTAAGGGTGTTGTTACTGATCTTCAATTCTCTCCTGATGGAGACATTCTTGCATCCGCTTCTAAAGATAAAACAGTTCGATTGTGGACACCATCGGCGTATATTCTCCAATTTTATGAGGTTTCTTTAGTTTTATTCTTTTTTTGTTAGACGAACTGAGAGCGTGGTCCTGAAAGGCCATTCAGGAGCAGTCAGATCGGTTGATTTCTCTTTCAATGCCGCTAAACTCCTAACCGGAAGTGATGACAAGACTTTGAAAGTGAGTTGTAACTGCCATTACTAGGGATATTGGCGATTTGATCGAATTCAATTTAGGTCTGGTCCTTGCCTGCTCGCAAGTTCGTTTCTTCGTTGGTCGGTCACAGTAATTGGGTCAGAAGCGCACACTTCAGTCCTGATGCTCTTCTTGCTGTCAGTGGTAGTGATGATAAGACAGTTAAGCTCTGGGATATCGAAGCTCACCAAAATATTCACACCTTCTATGATCATAATGAGTAAGGACAATTCTACTTTCTTTATTCCCGCTGACTCGATTCCATTAATATAGTGGTGTAAATTCGGTAGTATTTCATAAGGAGGGAAATTGCGTAGCTTCTGGTAGCTCAGATAAAACTATCAAAATGTGGGATATTCGGTCTCATTTATTAATTCAACACTATGCAGCGCATGAAGGTCCTGTGACAAGTTTGTCGCTACATGATTCAGGATATTACCTACTTTCTGCGTCACGAGATTCAACTTTGAAAATCTGGGATCTACGTGAGGGAAGATTGTTGTTTACGATGCAAAGTCATATTGGTCCAATAAATGCAGCCTCTTTCTCGAAAGATGGTCATTTTTTTGCGTCTGGAGGAACAGACGAATTAGTTATGGTGTGGAAATCCAATTTGTATGGATTGAAAGCCCCTGATATTGATTGGGGAATGGGAGAAAGACCTAAAAATGCTCCAGTCATTACAAATGGTAATGGAGTAGCGGTGCGAAGCGAACAGACACCAAATCGAACCAGATCAAGTGTTGAGATCGAAGAAGAAGGAAATACTTCCAGCGAGAAGGTTGGAAAAGAGTTGAGAATTTCGAGAAAATCTGTTGCGACCCTTACGACAAATGATTCCACTGTAACTCCTTCCGTGCGACATTCTCGTTCCGCCCCAAGCCCCAACCGTTTAAGAGCAAGACCTGCTCCAGCCCCCTCCGCGCCGTCCCCAATCGCATCCGCACATAAGAAATCATTCAATTCTCGTGACGAGTCCACGGAGAGATTAGTGTCAAGAAATGAATTGCCGGCAAACTTAACTAAGACTTTGGATCATATTATCGGACAGGTGAGTCATTGTCAGCAAAACTGTAATTTTTTTCTAATATTTACTGTAGTTGGATATCATAACAAAAACAATGGCTATTATGGAGGAGAGATTGACTCTAACAGAAGATAGAGTCTCTCAACTGATTGCGTCACAACATCGAGCAACTCAACCTTCGCTCGCAGCTCCATTACCTCCAAGCAACGTCAGCAATAACGCCTCTGCCATGGCATCCCTATTTCCGTCGGATTCAGTCGTCACAGCACCCCCTGTAGCTATAGTGGAGACCGCCGCAGATATTTGAATTAATTTGTATTGTCGATAGTTTTATTATAAAGCAAATCTGTTTCTCTTTTCTTGAATAGGTCTAGTCATCATCATCTTTATCTGCAACAAGACTAAACCCGCATATCGGTTAGAATGAAGGACAATATTCATGGTATTTAAGTAAACTAACCTCACCGCTGGATTGAACGAAACCTTGTCCGTTATCAGCTGATTTCGATCATCGAAAAATAACTGATAGAGGATATCATCTATTCTTCGCTGCTCTAAATCTTCATCATCAAGATTTTCAGTGTTGTCTTTTTGGCAATGCTCTATGCATCTTTGCTTTAACTTGATCTCCTCAGCCTATTGGGGAAAAAACATAAACCCTGCAGTGATAGAATCTATTTTATCTTTACCTTGATGTTCGAATGAATAGTATACCATTCAGGAGATAGAGAATTGACATCCACCAAAGACGCGTCAAATAATTCGATCATTTGCTCATAATCATGCAACTTGTGAGGCAAAGTAAACATTCTGAATTCGCTAATAATAGGTACGATAGCCCAGTCTTGTACCTTCCGAAAGCATGCAAGAACCACAGAATCAAGATAGTTAGTCGCGCTTCCTACAACTAGAGTGGAAGCATGGCTGCACTGTGATATCACATCTTCAACACATAGAACTATCCACTCTTGAAATTTAGCGATATTAGAGGCGGTAACCTCCTCATGATTAATATTCACCTCTTGCTGTTATGAAAGAATAAAATAAAATAAAATAATAAAATTTAGTTTCGACATAACTTACAATCCTTATACCATGCTCCTCGAAGATCGCGAGAACTTGAGGATCAAGCGGCTGCTGAGAATAGTTTAAAATTCTCTCCACTTGAATTGAAACACAATATTGGGCATTTGCTTTGGATAATGGTGCGACACAACGGGCTAAATTCTCATCAATATGAGTAAAGCCTAAAGGAGGACTCCAATTCATCTTTTGACAACGATGAACGATCGTTTTATTAATCGTTTTATTTCATCGTTCCAAACAGTTTTTATTGATTATCTTAACGATAATCTTTTTTTCAATTAGTTGTTCTGAAGAATGGAGGTAGATGGTGACATCGAACGAGCCTTTCAACAATTAAAGAATGTTCGATTAGAAATTTACAAGGCATTGTCTGATATTGATCAACTATGTGTGAAAAGTGACAAGCTCACGACCGATATCGTCCATGAATATATTTCGGAGAAAGAACGAATTTCCTCTAATCAACTGAATGATAACGACTCTTTGTCGCCATTTAAGACTAAATCTGGAAGTTTTCATTTATCAAAGGAAGCAACGAAGATAAATTGCTTCCCTCAAAGAAAGCAAGAACATCGACAACATCGCACAACCAAAAAAGTTGAATCTGAGATAGTGGTTGAATCGGATATTCAATTACCAACTTTATTCCAGCGATAAATTAGTTCTTTGAAAAATTTTTAGCCTCCAGAAAACCTATTTTTGTGGTATATTTGCTTGTGATTAGTTTGTTCGTTCAAAGAGATTTTTTTAATAATTAATTTAATGTTATCGTTAATAAGGACTATATCTATTCTTCTTTGTCACTTGCACTCTTGCTGCACCTATTTCAACAGATGTTCGTTGATTACTATTGTTCACTGCTGTTGCTGGGTCCCCTTGCTTCAAAATATTAATCTTTCCGTCTTCGCCTCCGGTGTACAGAGTTGTCAAACTTCCTTGATTCAGCTGTAGTGGGGCACAAACACAGCGCATCGTCGTATTGTTATAATTCATAATATTAGAATATTCTTCAATTGCGTTAGGATTAACAATCACCAGTTGACTGTGACCTTCATGATTCCCAATCATCATATATAATTGCCCACTTCCATTCTCATATATACAATCAACTAAATAATCCATATTTGTCTGTTCTCGAATGTTTTGAAAAGATGAAATTCTTTGAGCTGATGGGAAATGCCAAAGAGTTGATGTCTCAACTGTTGAAAGAGAGTATACACCTTCATAGTTATTACCGAAGAATCCAATTTTACTTACAGGACAATCAGTATTTAAAATACTTGCAACAGCCTCCTCTGCTTCTACAGCATCTAAAGCATATACACCAATTAAACCATCTTCTGCTCCAGAAATTAAAATGTTCGGGTTGGTAGGGGAGAAAGCGAGTTGTGTTACTTGATCGGAGTGAACATCAGAATACCTTCCTAAAGGCTTGGGTTTCTTGTTTGAAACTAATGTTCTCATATCATAGAATAGTATATCAATTCCTTGGTTAACAACTAAAAGATTATCTGAATCATTGACGATCATTGCTGCAACCTCTTCATCAAACTTAACTTTACAAGGGGAATTTAGATTTCTTGAGTCCCAAATCATTACAGAGTTATCAGCAGATGAAGAATAATAGACATTAGAGGAACTTTTAGAAAAGGCAATATTGGTGATTGTATCATTATGGGCGACATGAGAATGGTATAAATTGAGATCATAATCATAGACTGTTATCGAATGATTTGAAGCTGACACTAAAAGTTTGTTGTCCGAGTAAGACTGCTTGATATCAAAGACATACTCTGCTTGACGAGAAGTCGTCGGAACTGTGACAGAATGTTGACAATTCAAGTGTAATGAGCTCATTGTTTGCAACTTCCACCAATTCAGATGAAAAAGTTGTTCCAACCTCAAGGCGCCGGTTTGCCGATGTGCCGTAGTAGTACACGAAAAATTAGTTGAATGCGACTATCTTTACCTTTCGTCACGATTTACATCAAGATCTTGATTCTAATCCAGTGTTTTGTTTATGTTCCATGTAGTATAATTGGCTTTAACCTGAGCATGAAGGCTCTTGCATGGTGGAAGTCCTCCAACAATTCAGCAATCAGCACAACACCAATTTCTAAAAATTTAGATAAAATGATTGCAATCACCTTTGTCAACGGAATTTATCATAGTTTTGAAGAATGTCAGAACTTATCAAAAATTCTCGAAGACGCCTTTGGTGTGAAGGTTTATCCTTTTTACAATCCTTCGTCTGGATCATGGGTGAAAGATTTTTCTCGAGCGAGTGTTGATTTGGCGCTACGTTCGAGTGAGATCGTCCTAGCAAAGAATTTAACGGACCATTTTAGAAAAGTATTTCAGACATTAGATCCAAAGGGACGAATCCTCCATCTTGCTCATAGTGGTGGAGCAACATTAACTTACATCGCTGCCAAGCATCACTTGACTATTGCCGAAACGAATCGAATTGATGTAGTTACCTTTGGTGGTGGGAAATCAATAACACGAAAGCATTTCAAAGGTGGTCGAGTTTGTAATTACTATTCAAGGAACGATCCATTAACCATCATTGATCGTCGCACAAATGATTTACTGAAACAGTACGAATCTGACTGCGAATTAGAAGCAGAAATCGAAGATAAGGACTCCTATGGTGTTATTCAAGATCCTAAACACAATACCACGTTTATATTCCTTCAATCACGTGCAAATCATCCTATCACAGATCATTCTATGTTCGGTCCTACCTACCTTTACGCTATCGAATTAGAAGCGAGAATATTAAAGCAACAAATACAACGATTATTATTGCAAGATGAAAAAGATAAAAGTTTAATAAGGAAAGTCCGGAAGTTATCAGCGAATATAACAGGTTTACATCATTTTCGGGATTGGAAAATTGTCGAGAAATATTATTATAATAGTACTTATAACGAATTGCACCCACCTTGGCGAAGTACATTACGGAGTTTCCGTAAGAAAGCAGCAAATATAACACATATACATGGGCTCTTTAGTGGGAAATATCGAGAGAAAGTTGCAGAAGAAAGTGTTAAACAATTGGTTGAACCAGAACCAGTGGTTGAAGATCAAGCGGAAAAGACCGATAGTTCTTTATTAATTTTAGATGACCCCAAAGACGAGGAAATTTACCAGGGTGGTGCAGATCATTTGATTGATGTATTAAACCAGAACGAGGAAAAATACACACAAGATCATGTGTTGGCGAAACCAATTGCACAACATATTCAAAACCAAAATTTGAGGGATCCTTTTGCTTTTGACTTCAATTATATAAGTTTCAGTGAGTAATTATAAAATTGTGACAATCTTGCGAAAGTTAGTGTGGGTAATGTTATTTAGATTTAAAAAGTGTTTAGGTTCAATGTATTCGGTATGTTATTGGTATACCGATAGGATACCGATCCATTCTTGCTTGACAAATTTTTGCTCTAAGATCAAAGATGCATGATCAAATTCGGTATTTTTGTGCATTCATTGTGTTAATTGGATCCTTGCTTCGTGTTGAGTCGCAGAATCTTCAATCCGGCCGTTTCTCTGGTGCATTTTCAAAATCATTACGAGCAGAATCTCAGCCTACAGTTACTTCTGGATACGTCTATTATAACTTTTATCCCGATACAAATTGTAACGGACAAGTTACGTATCAAACTGGGGTTGCGGCTGGAACTTGTCTTCCTTCTAGATACTATGGAATACCATACAATGATACATACGAGCCAGATTTCCAATCATTTCGTGTCATGAATCTAAATGGTAAGTTCTTTTTGCATTCTGACGGCATTTTGGATTGAGTAATGCTTTGCTTAAATAGCAAGCTGTGCTGGGACTTCCATCAATTTTTACAGTGACACAAATTGCACAAATTCCATGAGTTCATCAACTTTAGACGAGTTTCAAACGTGTCACACCACGGGTAATTCAGTGAAACAATTAAAATCAGTCAAAGGATATTGTTCGGGTGGAACTGATTTACCTTTAGCTTCTTCAAGTTATGTTCTTCGAGAATATTATTCCTCCAAACCTGTGATTAACGTCGCGACTTGTAGCGTTCCGATAGCCACTTCGTTTAATGCGTATCCGATTGATCTCTGCTTTTCAACTTCAAATACAACTTCCACACTTTATTCTTGCTCATCTAATTCAGGTAAATTTTCCCTGTTTCTATTGCCCGAAAATGACTATTTTAATGACTAGGCTCAATTACGATGGATCAATACTATTCGAGTAATACTTGTCAATCAGATGGTCAATACAGTACAAGTATGTTAACAATTCCCAATACATGTAGCACCAAGAATAATTTCACTGATAATTATGGTAATACTTTGTTTCTTGGTCTTTCTTTTGACCGGATTGACCTCTTTTCCTTAACAGGCTATACTTTGAATACGTGCTTCATTCTCGGCGATTCGAGTTCTGATAGCAATAGTAGCACACTCTCTGAAGGAGCGATCGCTGGAGTCGTCGTTGGTGGAGTTGTTACAATCTTTGCTGCTGTCACGCTTTTAGCAGTCGGAGGTAGCAAGGGAGCTCTCTTTGGATCTGCTGCTTTTGGAGGTAAGGCCGCTGCTGAAGCCTCGACATCGGCTACAACGGCAGCCGGCGCTGAAAACGTTGGTCGCGTTAGTGAAATGAATCCTATGGTGAGTAATATTTCTGCTGTGCCTTGATAGAAAATGCGCTCAATTACTTCCCCATATTGTAAGACTATAACTCAAAAACTGTAACTTCTAAATTTATGAAAAGGTGCATAAATTGGTTTAATGCGCGCCCTATTCCCCAATTTTCAAAGTCGATCGAATGAAGGAGAGTTTTGGGAGGTCTATTCTTACCTCACCTTACAGAGATGACATTTCCCATGTCCATAGTAGTTCTCAAAGCTATTGTATCTATCGTAATCACCCAAGATCGTTGCATCATGGAGTAGAGGAGAGTCTAAATTCCTCCTTGCAATCAAAATGGCTGAAAGACAGGAAGACACACCTCCAAATGGCGGCTAACCGCCAAGCGTCGACCTTTCAGCAAGTCTTTAAGGATACCTCTATTCCTTTCGGTTTGTTGAAGGATACTATTGAGTTAGACTTGCAAGATCAGCTCGAAAAATCGACACAAACCTCTCATTTCCAATCATTGACGACCTTCACTTTGGGGAAAGAAAACTATCTTATCCACCTTGGAGGCGAGTATTTAGATGAATTAGTTGTTCGAAATGCCAATTTTTTATTACCGCAATACTGTTATCCTTCTCAACCAAGCTTTAGCATTAATATCTCGAAAGGATCTCCCATCCGACAGCTTGTAACGGCGGGCAAAACTGACTATGGAACTTGTGCAAATGTATTGGCAGGAAATCGAGGAGAAATATTTTATCTTCAAGCCTTCGAGGCAGATGAGATTTTAGATGAAGGACTTTCCCTCCCAAGCACAGTGATTCTAGAGCCTAAAGGAAAATGGCTTTTACCAGAGGAGATTTCTGTTCTGCGAGGCTCTACTACTTCGATTTCTTCTCATCTTAGTTATGCTGTGGGTATTTCTATGAAAGGAAAGATATTCATTTGGAATCCAATGAGTGGAGTGTTGAAGCACTCTGATAAATCTCCAATTTCTCCAACATCATCCTTCAATACCCCGCTTATAGAATTATCTGTTCATCCATCAAATGTATATATTGCAAATGATAATAGTGTTTATAATTACGATCTTAGAAGTTGTGAGCTTGCAACTTCTTTGTACCTTTCTGATTCTAATATCACTTCGCTCGCTCAAAGTCAATCACAACCGCATCATTACTATGCCTCAAACCATTCCTCAATTATGCTTCTTGATAATCGTTTCCCTAATCAGCATATTTATAAGCAATTTATAGCCGATCCTTACAATTTTCTGCGGCATAAAGTAATAAGCAATATTGACTCCTCGAAACAAGAAAAGAGAACAATTGGTAAGATGCAGTGCTATCAGATAACTTACTTTAATTTTATTTCTTTTTCTTTAGACTTGCTTCTGGGAGGAAATCAGTCATCCGTTTCCAATATTTACCTGCATAGTATAAATGACCGACGACTTTATTCCTCCGTCCCTCTTCATCCTCTTCAGTCTAATTCTTCCCATCAAGGTTCTTTGAGAAATCGAAGAAGTCATTTATCTTCTATTCTTTCACCTTTTTCTGCTCGTGTAAGTTAACTGATTATCATTCAGCCATTGTATCTTAATTTTCTTTTGTAGCATATTCCCTCATGGAAAACCGAAGCTCTCCCTGTCGTTGATTCTGTTAGTAAATTGATAGGCTTAGATATTCTAATGCTCTCAGATATCAAAGTTCCCTATTACAAAAGAAGCCTATCATCGGGAAATTCTCAGAAAGGAAACAGCAGTTCATCCAGCAGTAGGAAGAAGTCAAATACACAGGAAGATGATTCTTCTGAAGAATCGGATGAAGAAGACAATAGCGCCGAGTCAGAAGAGGGAACTAGTAGCCAAACAAGGTTCCAAGACTCAAATTCATCTTTTCCTATACCTCCAGGATTCCAATATGACTTCTGTGGTTATATTCTTCAACAAAGTCAGTTTGGAGACGTATTCGCGCAGATGATTTCATGGGGAGATGTGAATTATGAAGATTTTGCGTCCCCACTCTTAAAAGACTCTGAAGCTTATCGCTCTGATTCCAGTTTAACAGCTTCTTCTTCGTATTCAGCGAAGCCCCTCTTTTCCTTTCAAGAAACAAATGCTTTCATTCATGAAGATAACGATGAAGATGATGTTGGCGAAGTTGGGATGAGTCGCCATCAAGTTACAGCAACTTTTGATGCTGATCGAGAAGATGATTCAGAGGACGAGGACGAAGAAGATGAGGAAGATAATGTTATTAGTAAGGGGTTTGGTAGTCAAGTCTCATTAACAAGAAATAAATCGAATCAAAGTTTTCCATTCTCAGGACTTTCACCGGTGAAGAAGAACCCCAATAGACCTAGTAGAAGAACGAAAGGTAGAGTGACAGTGAAAGAAGAAAAATGTAGAAAAGTTACTTTATCTCCCATTAATTGGTTTGGGTCTATTGGCAATCGCCATGACCTCTCAGTGACAACTTTAGACGCGGCAAAAGTAGTTATGACTTTTTTAAATTACAGGAAGCAACAAATATTAGCTTCATCATCTTCTACCAAGAAGAGTCTCACGGATAAAGATTCTGCTGTGGCAAATTCTGTCAAAATGAGTTCATCACTTGTGAAAATCTTTCAATATTTGCAAGCATATTTTCGAGCATTAGACCCTTTCCAATCTCATGAGAGTATAATGTCAGCATTACAACTAACGAGTTCTGCATTACATACAAATGATATCATGACAGGAGAGGAATCAACATTATCGTCATTCCACTTCATCCCATTCCTACCTCAAGATGGATTACTTCCTTATGATATTTTCAAATTTCATCTATTAGATTTAAGAATAGATTTAGCAGAGATTCCAAAACCACCTCACCTCTTCTTCGTGAAAGCACCAAGTTCACTAATTCAAAATAATCTTCTCATTATTTATGAATTGATAGTGAAATATTTACCAAGACTAATTTCCTCCTTTAGTATTCCAAATCCATCAAAGGAGTCTGGAGGTCCAACTCCCAGTATGGTGACTTTCTCTCTTCCTTCATCGTCTAGTGCGGCAACAAACACGAAAGAAGATGTATCTTTAACAATTTATCGAAGTTTATATGAGATTTGGGATGAATTATTTCTATTGTCTAAGATTAGAGTTGAATTATCAGCGTTGCGAATCGCTTTAAAATATTTTCATGACGAACATTTACAAATGATGAAAAATGGTTCTATCAAAGAAAGGAGGAGTACAGGATTGTCTTTAGAGTTTATTCCGCAACCTTTACTACCTTCACGGTTTGATCTTTTAAAGAAGGCTCATAATAGCTTTTATTCTGATGGATTGTTTGTGGAAGCTAGGGAGGATTCTGAGGATGAAGGAGAGGCAGAGAGTAATGACGAAGAAGATACTTTAGATCTCGCACAAGATAAAAAGAGGCAAAAAACGTTGATTAATCAGCAATCGAAGGAAGACGAAATGGAAGAAGAAGAGGGGGCCAGTAGTTCTGATGAATCTTTCTATAATGTTAGTAACATTCTCAAGCAATCGTCTTCACAACCTCAAAATTTCTCCTCTTCATCAACTCCCATGGAGAAACCGGAGAATGTGGTTCCTTCTAATCAGATAGCGTTGTATAATTCTCAGGCTTCTCTTTATTATGGATGTGCGGAGTGCTCCTTCGGTCACTATGGGGGAAGTGTCGATGCGATATGGGAAAGTCATCGGTGTGAGAAGAGAGACTGCCTCTTACCTCATTTGACAATGTTTGCTATCAATGTCGTAAATATTGATACTGCGACATGGAAGAGGAAGAAAGCTCCATTGAAACGAGAACGAAATAGCCAGAAGGAGCAGCCAGCGGGGACGAGGAAACATACTGATATCACCTCAGATTTATTATCTATATTATCTGAGAGATGGGATCAAACGATAGATACAGCTTTCCCTCGCTGGAATCAGCAATGTGCGATGAATCTCTACAATTAATATTTACTGTGAGTGATTATCATAGTCGTTCGTTATTTCAACACAGTTTTGTACTTTTCATCAACGATGTTTCTTTTGTTTGTAAAATTATGCTATTATTTATATATAACAAAAAACATTTCTATTCTATTGTAAAGGTACACACGACAAATAGTTCTATTTACATTAACATTTCCTCTTTCACCAATCTCGATCCATGGAAAGAACAATCGTATCTGGGTCACTACCACGTCGAAATGATCTTGATAAGACATTCAGTTCTAATGGATTTTCTTCCAGTTGGTAGCTAAAGTCTTCGACTGGCCTCTTCGTTGAATGCTCAAGATCTCCTCTATCCACCACATCCTCAAGTTCATCTTGATCACTCTTACTTTCTTGTTGTTTCTCTTCATCCTCAATGCTATCCCTGATATTAGAATCTTCGTTACTTGTCACTGACTTGACCGCTGTCGAAGATGACAAGGAATATAAAGGATTTTTGAGAAAGTAAAAATGAGGTAAGACACGGTCTGATTGATGCTTAAACAATAGCCTTTTCACATTCTTCGAAACCAAAAAGGAAACAATTGAAGCGAAAATGGTAACTCCTAAACAACGATATCCGTCAGTTAATTCAAAGACTAATATAGATGAGATAATTGGAGCTTGTGTAGTAGTTGCAAGTAGAGAAGCCATTCCAGTTACAACACACAGAACCGCTGAGTGATGTGGAAGATTAGCAGCTTCTTTCAACCAACTTCCTAAAGGAAAGCCTATCATTGCTCCAAAGGTCATCATTGGAGTCATAACTCCTCCAGGGAGATTAGCAACAGCTGTTGTAGCAATTACTGCAATAAGCCTCAAGAAAAAGACCTCATAGTAGACTACAGAGTCAATATCAAGAAATGAAGGATGAGATTCTCCAGAGTTATCTCCTTGTAAAACCTTTTGTAAAGTTGAATAACCGTTACCCCATACTTCAGGGCGCAATAAAGATAACAAGCCCACGACAACACCAGCTGTCCAGATCCGCATAGGAAAGGAAGGAACATGTTTTTCTGCGTAACTTCGAATTGATTCAAAAAGATAAATCATAAAACCTCCAAATAGACCGCATATACTACCCACAATAATAGAGAAAACTAAATCAGGATATCTTAAACGAAGCGTTTGAACATCCACATCTTCATAAAGAGGATAATTCTCATCCTTAAAAATTGCCATCACTGTTAATTTTCCCATCATAGCAGCTAACATCACCGTAGCAATTTCAGATATGTCTTGAACATTCTTTAGGAGCTGTTTACAAACGAAGATTCCTCCCGCCAAAGGTGCGAGATAGGCTGTTGAAAATCCTCCAGCTGCACCACATGCGACAAGAAGTCGCTGTTTTCGAGGAGCCAACTCTAAGAATTGCCCGACCGCAGAGGCACATAAAGCAGAAAAATGGACCATTGCACCTTCACGACCAATTGTAAAACCTCCAGCAATGATTAGGATTCCTAAAAGGCTCTTCAGAAGACTAGGAACAAGATGAAGACGTCCATTTCCCTCCTTAATTGCTTCACCATAGTCAGGGCCGAGTTTTGATGGTGTAAAATACTCTTGGAAGGTGTGAACAAGCAAGGCTGCAAGAGTTCCCGACGCAACGGTAATTAGAACTCGTTGCCAAATAGGCATATTCGAAGCTGCAGCAACAAATCCATTCCCTTGACTATAGGTAAGTTGTAAATTAAACCAAATCGTTTTAAAAAGACAACCACCAAGACTCCCTATAATACCTCCAGTCATTCCCATAAAGAATAATGCGAAAAACGGACTCCATTCAAAAAATCTTTGAAGATATTGTTGAAGGAGATTCTTTCTATCACTCTGAACTTCTTCCTCATTCATATTCATATGATTTGTCAATCAGTAGTCGACTATAATCATATTCTTCAAGAGAAGAATGGCAAATCGGAAATTCTCTAACAGTCTAATCAAAAAATGAAAGAGGATTGTCCGTAATATCCCTAACAGAAAAGTATTCACAATCTGAAAAATCTACTTTTTTCTAAATTTCTAAATTTTGCGCTGTAGGAACCAAAGAGAAACTTTGTGTGTCACTTCTTCAAATTCTTGAGCTTGAATCAATTAACATTAGTTCTCACCGCTTTTCATCGTTGATCATCCCTCTTCAAGTTTCTAAAGCTAGGGTTAGTGCTAATTTGTTGCTTTGATCACTTCCAGCTGGATGGATAAGGGTTAAATTTACCAAACTTGCTCAATTTCAAGAACATCTCAATCAATGTTTTCTCTAATGTCATCTCTCCTCCTGCTTCTCCGACTTGTTACCATCAGATCTCATCGCCCGGTCATTCGCACTTTTACGTCTTCAAACACTAGAAACGCTCCACATGCAACGAGTACGAATCCTTTCACTTACAGCATCAGACCTGCTTCACCAGATGATATCTATAAAATAAATCAATGTAATTTAGATAATTTAAAAGAAAATTATTCTCATCAATTCTATACTAATCATCTTCAACGATTTCCTGACTTATCATTTATCGCTGAGACAGATAGATTTGAGATGGTAAAAACACTTTGTTATTCCTCTTTCTTGTCGATTCTTATTCTTGAAATAGGTGGGATATGCCTTAGGGAGAATGGAAGTTCTTCCTTATGCTTTAGAGGATAGTTCTATGTATTGTGGGCATCTTGTCAGTGTTGCTGTGAATAGTAAATATCGAGGTCATGGTGTTGCTAAGCATATTCTAGAAATGCTTCATGAAAATATGGTATCGAAATACTACGTGAATTCTGCCTCACTATTTTGTCGGGTTAGTTGTTTCTCATAATTTCCTTTTCTATTAAGGTTACGTTGCTTTTCTAGGTATCAAATACTGCTGCTTGTCACCTCTACCAGACTTCTTTTGGCTATCAGATTGAGAAGACTATCCCCGAGTATTACTCTGATCGTGAAGATGCCTATTTGATGACAGCGAAGGGATTGAAAGTTCGATTCGGAAAGACCATCTCAGAACAACCTTCGTCAGTCTCTTCTCAATCCCCTTCTACGTCGAATCGCTTAAAAGCTTTGGAAATAAAGTAATCTACCCTCATTTCCATAAGTTCACCTCTTTTTTTTTTTGTTCACTTGTTTGTACATCTAAATCTTAAGCCCTATTTGTAATCGTCACACCTATTCATCTCAACATTCGACGAGGAATAATTATAAATAATTAAGGAATAAATAACACAAATCTTTCTATTTACAGACAAAGAAGATAGAAATTTTTCAATTTAGTGGTCATCAATAATAGATATTCTTTTTGAAATATCATTTTAGTTATCGACTAATCCCTCGAGCTTGATTTACAGGAGGTAGAGTCAAACCTCCCTTTGTACTACTACTGTTATTGTTATTATTACTATTTCCGTTATTTCCTCCACTTGTATTACTAGTATTTCCGCCTTGTAGTGCACCCGTTGTTGATGGACGATGGTCAACATTACCATTCACATTATTCGTGGGTGAGGAAGGGTAATCGCCGCTGTCTAAGAGATTGTTGAATTCACTGGCTAGAGTACCACCATTAACATTTGTTCCAGTTCCATCCATTGCATTAGGTTTATGACTAATGTTCGGATTAATTGGAAAGGTTTTCGCATAGATAAGCGAAACAACACGTTCTTGCGAGAGCAACAACTCCAATACTCGTTCACGATCACCTTGAGTAAAATCATCCACAGGGATCAGACCAGGTTGTTTCGCATACAGCTTCGCTAAGTCATTTCCAGTAGTATTATTGAATTGACCATCTTCAATATATCTACAAGAAGGGAGGGAAGAAGTAGAACTCAGATAAGTAAAACAATACTTTTATAGAGAATGACGTACCTTCGAGCAATTTCTTTACGAACATCTTCAACACATTGTCTTAATAACATTTCCATATCAGTACGTATTTTTAATTCATTTGCATAATTTTGTCGTACTTGTGCTAAACTTTTTCTTTCTTCAGCTAATAAACGTCTTAAACGTGTATTTAATTCTTTATATTTTTCTTCGCTTTCTAATTTTTGTTGTAATATAGTATTTGCTGTTGTCATATTAGTAATATTTTTGGTTGATACAGGTGGTCCTTGATTATTAATTTTATCTTGTAAATTATCAATATTTTGTTTTAAATGTTCATTTTCTTTTTCTAATTCATTATATTCTGCACGTAATCTTGCATTATCTTTCTTAACTGCAACTAATTGTTTAATTAAAAAATTACGATCTTCTTCTTGACTAGTAAATTGTCCTTTTAAACGATTATTTTCTTGTAATAATGTTTGATTGACACGTTCTAAACGATCTGCGACTTCTTTTGCCCATTCTACTTCAGCTTCTAATTGACGTGAACGTTCAATCCATGCTGCTGCACCATCATCTTTTTTATTTTTCTCTTTTTCTAATTCAGCTTGGACATCAAATAAACGTGCACGAAATGCACGTAATAAATCTCTTTCTTGTTCTTGTAAGATACGTGCTGTACGATCTTGAACAAGTTCAACATTATTTAGGATTTGTGAATGCATTCCTTTTAAATTTGTCATCCGTGCATCAGATTTCATCCATCCTGTTTTTAATTCACGTTGTGATGCTAATTCTTCTTCTAATTCATCAATACGGACTTTATAAGCTCTTTCACGTGTGATATAACTTTCCTGTCTTCTTTCAAGATCACGCTCTAATTGAAGGATTTTATTTTGCAATGCAATATTTCCATCTTCATGATAATGCATAGAATCTTGTAAACCAGCTGATGATGGTCTTCCACTAGGAAGACCAACATTCGAGCTTCTTGTGTTCATTAACTGGTTAACGGTGTTACTGCTCGTATTGCCCCCTCCACCACCTCCATTTGTATCAGCAATACGAATGGATTTTCTTGTTGGCGACTTATTAGATGGAATAGCCTTCATCTTTTTCCCTTCTAAACATCCAAAGAAATAAACACAAACAACTGAAATGAAACGGCCTGAAAGATAAACCGAAAAAGCGAAAAAACGAGAAATCGAAAAGGCTCTCTCTTGATACTACAGAACCTCAACAAAGAAAAATCAAAGGAAGGAAAAATGATGATGCTCAAGTTATTTCTCTTAGCTATCTTGCCTTTGGCATTTGCTTATGTGAATGAGACTTTATCAGCCTCATGGGATTATAATCAGGCTCAAATTGGTTTGTGGTTATCCGCCGCTGCTTATTGCGGAAAGTCAGCTTATAAGTCCCATGTTTTCAAGGGTCCAACCACAGGATTCGTTGTTACCTCTATCATCTCTGACACTGCTACAGATACTGAGGGATATGTTGGATATCTTCCTTCTGACAAATCGATCTACGTTGCTTTCCGTGGATCCTCTTCCATCCGAAACTGGATTTCTAACTTGGATGCGTGGAAAACCTCTTACACTTCCTTCTCAGAATGTAACTGTCAAGTTCACAAGGGTTTCTATGAAGCAGAACAAAAGGTTATCGGAGGTATTATCTCTGCGGTTAAATCGCTTAAGACCAAGTACCCAAGCTACTCTGTGAAGACTACTGGCCACAGCTTAGGTACGTCGTTCTCTCTTCTAATTTCTTCCCGTAATAGTTTTCTTGTATAGGTGCTGCGTTGGCCCAACTTACCTCGATGGACCTTGTTAAGGCCGGTTATACTACCACTGTGTATAACTTCGGTCAGCCACGCACTGGTGATAAAGCCTATGCTTCTTTCGCCACAGGCAAAGTTCCAACTTGGAGAGTTGTTCACAACAAAGATATTGTACCTCACTTACCATTGACAACTGGAATGGAGTACTACCATGTTTGCCGCGAGGAATTCGAGAATGCGTCTGGTTCTTTGAAGACTTGCGATACCAGCTGTGAAGATCCTACCTGCTCTGACCAATACTCTGGCAGTCAATTGAACGTTGATGACCACTTAACCTACTTAGGCTTCCCTATCAGCGACTGTTCTGCTGTCTCTCGTTAAAGTCTCTTAGTTAATTGAAATAGTCTTCGTATTCTAATTTCTATAGTATATTGCCATCTTTGTATTGCAATTAATTGTTTGAGTATACATTTCCCTTTATCTCTAAGTGAACAAGATCAACACAGAAAACTTTTAAAAGAATTTCTCAAATTTACATCGTAGATAAAGACGTCTATTGTGAATATGTTGAAAGTTCTTTTGCTCTTGCAGCTTTTA
>VFQN01000840.1_pt1 | contig 55113 bp, 43 predicted proteins | sample 3512371 | NCBI WGS metagenome assembly VFQN01 (sample SAMN10412370, study PRJNA504923) | tailings metagenome | isolation source: Replicate 2 from Balatoc abandoned mine | place: Philippines: Itogon, Benguet | collected 2017-08-28
GAACGGCCGCGCCGGAGTCGTCCACGACCGTGCCGGCCAGCGTGCCGTACAGGGCTTGCGCCTGCACCTGGGCCGGGAGCAGGGCGATCACCGAGGCCAGCACGAATGCCAGGCTTCCGGTGAGAAGGGTTCGAACAGACTTCACTCACACCTCCGACGTTCGGGGCGTGGGGACCGACAGCGTCTTGAAACACTGCAACCTTCGGGCCAGACGGCGGCCGAAGCGCCCGCCAAGGGGCGACACCGACCTAACTGCTGTGAACACGACCACCTAGCGAGATGGCCCGACCTAGTGCAAACAGATGAGCGCTCGGGTCGGCCCTCGTTGCGACCGGCGATCTCCAGACTGTTGGACCACGAATCTCCGGATTCTTGGATTTGACGACGGTCTTGGGCTACCCTCGCGGTCCATGTCGCTGTCGCTCCCGGCGTGGTCGGTGGCAGGCCTGCTCGCCGCGACGATGCTGGTCGGGCAGCCGATGCCGTTGCGATCCTCCCTGCCACGTCTCGTCATCGACGCCGGCGAAATGGCCCGGACCGATGCCTGGGTGGCCCTCGACCTTCCTGCCATCGTCCGCGGGGCGGACCTCCAGCTGCGGCACGACGAAACCGGCGACGTCCTGCCCCTGCAGATCGGGCCCGCCCGTGAGGCGTGGGCCCTCCTTCCGGCCGTGCCCGCCGGCGCCACGCTCCGCTACCGCATCGAACCCGCGCTCAAGCCCGCCACGGCCGATCAAGTCGTCGCGGCGCGTGACATCTCGCACGTCCGCCTCACCGTCGACGGCCGCCCAGTCCTGTCGTACGTGGGCGAACCATTGCCCCTGCCGCCGGGTATCGAGGAGGTGTTCCTGCGCGGCGGCTACATCCACCCGGTGCTGACACCGGCGGGCCGTCGGGTCACCGAGGACTATCCGCCCAACCACAAGCATCACCACGGCATCTGGGCCGCCTGGACGCACACGCGGGTGGCCGGGCGGGCACCGGATTTCTGGAACATGGGCGATCGCACCGGACGCGTCGAGTTCGAACGTCTGGGGCGGACCTGGTCGGGGCCGCTCACCGGCGGATTCGAGACCCGTCACCGGTACATGGACCTGAGTGCGCCCACACCCGTCACCGTGCTGCTCGAGGAATGGCGGGTCGTTGCGTACGCGTGGCCGACGCGGTCGCATGCCGCCCACGTGTTCGACCTGGACGTCACGCAGACCCTCGTCGGACCGGGCCCGCTCGACCTTCCCGTGTATCGGTACGGCGGCGTCGGCGTGCGGGGCCGTCACGCGTGGGACGGCCCCGCGCGGACGTTCTTCCTCACCTCCGCGGGCCGCGGCCGGGCGAATGGCCATGGGACACGGGCGGCCTGGGTGCACATGGGTGGCGACGTCGATGGGCAGCGGGTGGGCATCGCCGTCCTGAGCCACCCCGACAACGCGCGGTCACCACAGCCCGTGCGTATCCACCCCACCGAGCCCTTCTTCAACTTCGCGCCGCAACAGGCCGGACCGCTCGCGATCCGCCCGGGCGAGCCCATGCGCCTGCGCTATCGCTTCGTGGTCACCGACGGTCCACCCGACGCGGCCTGGCTCGACGAGATGTGGCAGGCGTATGCGCTCCCGGTCCGCGCACGGGTCGAGTAAGTGGAAAATTTCAGAATTGCTGAATTTCAGAATTGCACGGCCTTTCAGCAATGCCTCGAAGGTTGGCGACGCCGAGGGAATTCTGAAATCCTGAAGTTCTGAAATTCTCATCCGCGCGCGTACGTGCGCACCACCCGTGCGTACGCGTCGAGTTGCCGCTCGATCGACGCCACCAGTGCGAGCTGCGCGCGGGCGCGCTGCAGGTTGTGGCCGGGATGGTGGATCCGGTAGTAGGTGTCGCCCTGGAGGTGATCGCCGAGGAACCGGATGGCCTGTTCGAGCGCGATGAGCTTGCCGGAGAAGGCGAGCCACTCGATCTCCGCGGGCGTCAGGAAGGCGCCGGCCGTCGCGAGGTAGCCGCGGGCAATCGCCTCGAACAGCTCGGGCCGTGATTCCACCCGCGACGGATCGACCGCGTCCTCGGCCGCCGCGTTGGTTGCCGTCCGCACGAGGTCCCCGAAGTCGTACGCCACCAGGCCTGGCATCGTGGTGTCGAGATCCACCACGCACAGGGCGCGGCCCGTGGCGGTGTCGATCATCACGTTGTTGATCTTGGTGTCGTTGTGCGTCACGCGCTCGGGCAGGTCCCCTGCTGCGGCGGCCCGAATCAGTCGATCGGTATCGGCCTCGCGCGCCAGCACGAACGCGATCGCGTCGCGCGCCTCGGCGGCCCGGTTGCAGGGGTCGCTTGCCAGGACGGCCGCGAACGCGTCGAACCGGCGGCGCGTGTGGTGGAAATCGGGAATCGTGTCGTGAAGGCGAGCGCCGGGCAGATCGGCCAGCTGCGCCTGGAACCGGCCGAAAGCCCGGGCCGCCTCCTCGGCCAGCGCCGGCGACTCGACGATGTCGTAGGTGCGCGCGTGCTCGATGAACAGGTACGTGCGCCAGTACGCGCCCTCGTCGTCCACGGCCCATGGACGACCGTCGCGGGCTGGCACCAGCGTCAGGGTGAGGCGCGCGGCGTCGGGATGGCCGGCCACGCGCGTCGCCGCGTGCGCGAGCACGCGCGACACGTTGTCCATGAGGCGCTCGGGGTCCCGGAACACGTGGGGATTGATGCGCTGATGGACGTACCGGACCGGCAGGCCGGCGTGGACGTAGGTGGCCGCCCAGGTCTCGTTGATGTGGCCGCTGCCGTGCGGACGGGCCTCCAGCAGGGTGCCGGGGACCTGGAAGCGCGCACCGATGACGCGCAGGTCCCTGCGGACCGCGTCGGTCATGGCGTCAGCCGAACAGGGGCGACGGGTACGCGCCGCTCGCGGCCAGATCGGCCATCGCCCGCATCACGGCCGGCTTGTCCTCGCGATACGTCACGCCGAACCACCGGCTGGTGGTGGGCAGCACCTGCACCTCGCACGCCCCCTGCGCAATCAGTCGGTCCACGGTGGCCGGGATGTAGCACTCCGACGTCAGTTCGCGACCCTGCCGGTCGAGGAAGTCCTCGAACTCGCGCGCGATCTGGGGAAACAGCGCCGGCGTGAAGCCCCACATGTTCATCGAGACCGGCTCGTCGCCCGTGAACCGCTCCGGCGGATCGTCGCCGTTCAGGTTCTCCACGTGATCCCCGACCGGCGTGATCTTCGTGAGCTCGCGAATCGACTGCAGCCGGCCCGTGTCGTCGGTGACGCACACGCCGCGCGCCACCGACCCGTGGGGCGAGAGCGTGTAGCGGAGCGTGAAGCCCACCATCGCGTACGTGTGCGGCATCTGCTGCCGCGCCGGATCGGCCAGGAAGTCGTGCAGCACTTCGTAGGCCTGCTGCCCGTAGAAGTCGTCGGCGTTGATGGCCGCGAAGGGCTCCGCGATCACGTCGCGCGCGGCCAGAATCGCGTGTGTCGTGCCCCACGGCTTGGTGCGCCCCTCGGGCACGGTGTGCCCGCCGGGCAGCACGTCCATGTCCTGGAAGCAGTAGGTCGCGTCGATGCGACCTTCGTACCGCGACAGCACCTGCGCCTTGAAGGGCTCTTCGAAGTCGCGACGAATCACGAACACCACGCGCCCGAAGCCCGCGCGCTGCGCGTCGAAGATGGCGTAGTCCATCACGGTCTCGCCGTGCGGGCCCATCGGGTCGAGTTGCTTCAGGCCGCCGTAACGGCTGCCCATGCCGGCGGCGAGGACGAGGAGAGTGGGGGGCATCGGATCGGTAGACGGGTATCGGGTATCGGGTACGGAGTACGGGTACCGCCCCGGTAGGGACGGCCGTCCCGGCCGTCCGCCGTGGTGTCGGCCCCACGCGCGGCGGACGGCTCGGAGAGCCGTCCCTACCGTGGGCCGGGCACGGGGTACCCCGCAACGGTTACGGGTTGCGCCAGCCGGTCCGGCGGGCTTGCCTGCCGGCTGAGCAGGGCCAATAATCCGCCCCTGGCGCGCTCACATCCTCCGTGTTGTACACCACAATGGACCCCGCATGAACCTCTCCACGCTCGACTGGGCGATTGTCCTCGGATTTTTCGCGATTACGCTGGCCGTCGGGCTCTGGGTCTCGCGGCGGGCCGGCAAGAGCTCGAGCGAGTACTTCCTCTCGGGCCGCGACCTGCCCTGGTGGCTGCTGGGCTTCTCGATGGTCGCGACCACCTTCTCGACCGACACGCCGAACCTGGTCACCGACCTCGTGCGCAGCCATGGGGTGGCTGGCAACTGGAGCTGGTGGGCGTTCCTGCTCACCGGCATGCTCACGGTCTTCCTCTACGCGGCGCTCTGGCGACGCTCGGAGATCCTCACCGACATCGAGTTCTACGAGATCCGCTACAGCGGCCGGCCGGCCGCCTTCCTTCGGGGATTCCGGGCCGTCTACCTCGGTGTCTTCTTCAACGTCGTCATCATGGCCAGCGTGACGCTGGCCGCCATCAAGATCGGTAGCACGATGCTGGGGCTGAGCCCCGCGCAGTCGGTGGCGGCCGCGATGGTGGTGACCGTGATCTTCAGCACGCTGGGCGGGTTCCGCGGCGTGATCATCACCGACTTCCTGCTGTTCGTCGTCGCGATGATCGGCGCCGTCGCCGCGGCGGTCGTCGCGCTCCAGCATCCCGACGTCAACGGCCTGCAGGGACTGCTCAACCATCCCAACGTCGCGGGTCGGTTGGCCATCACGCCGCCGCTGGACTGGTCCACGCCCGAGAGCCGCGACTTCCTGCTCGGGTTCCTCATCGTGCCGTTGGCGGTGCAGTGGTGGAGTGTCTGGTATCCGGGCGCCGAACCCGGGGGCGGCGGGTATCTCGTGCAGCGCATGCTGGCGGCGCGCAACGAGAAGGAAGCCGTCGCCGCCACGTTGTTCTTCAACTTCGCGCACTACGCGCTGCGGCCCTGGCCGTGGATTCTCGTCGCGCTTGCCTCGCTCGTGGTGTTTCCCGACCTCGAGTCCATCCAGCGGGCCTTTCCGCACGTGCCCGCCGACAAGATCGGCAACGACCTGGGTTATTCCGCGATGCTCACGTTCCTGCCGCCCGGGCTGATGGGCCTGATGCTGGCGTCGCTGCTGGCGGCCTACATGTCCACGATCGCGACGCACCTCAACTGGGGCGCCTCGTACGTGGTCAACGACGTGTACAAGCGGTTCATCGATCCGGAGGCGAGCGAGCGCACGCTGGTCACCGTCGGCCGCGTCTGCACGGTCGCGACAATGGTGCTGGCCGCGCTGCTGTCGCTCCAGTTGACCAACGCCGTGCAGGCGTTCCAGATCATGCTGCAGATTGGGGCGGGCACCGGCCTCCTGTTCATCCTGCGCTGGTTCTGGTGGCGCATCAACCCGTGGAGTGAGCTCGCGGCGATGGTCGTGTCGTTCGGGGTGTCGCTGGTCCTTCAACTCGGGACGTTCGCGGCGACCTGGCCCGAGTACCAGCGCATTGTCGTGGGGGTCGCCATCACCACGCTGGCGTGGGTGACCGTCACCCTGCTCACGTCGCCGTCGGACGAGCACGTGCTGCGGGAGTTCGTCCGCCGCACCAACCCCGGCGGACCCGGCTGGCGAGCGGTCCTCGACAGAGCTGAGCGCGACGGCACCCCGGTCCTGCCGCTCCACGACGCCACGAACATACCGCGCGGACTGCTGTGCACGTTCCTGGGCACCGTCTCGGTGTATGCGGGGCTCTTCTGCGCGGGCATGTTCCTCTACGGGCGCACCGCCACGGGCGTCGTCCTGCTTCTCCTCGCAGCCCTGGCTGCAACTGCGCTGGTGGTGGTGTGGCGGAGCATGGCGGCGACGGAGCCGGCGCCTGTCCCCCCTGCCCGTTGACGGTCAGTCGTCCCGGAGGTGTAGCGGGAGACGGATCGCGAGGAACAGTGAGCTGACGGATTGGGGCCGTCTGGTGGCGGGTTGTGATAGAAGACGCAGTCTGCGGGAGCGTTCGGAACGGGAGTCGGTGTGCAAGAAGGTGCTGTCGGCTAACCCCAACCCCTGTTGGAATATCCGTCTCCTTGCGCGCCGAGCCACCCGTGTCGCGTGCGCTCTCGCAGTCTGCTAGCCATTGATAGCAAACAACTGTTGCGCAATTGTTGCAGCATTGATGTGCTAGTGTTGGCAGCGTTCGAGTACTGATGAGGCGAGGATGCTCGCGTCCGAACTCCGGTGAGCAGCGCTACGTGCGTTCGGCGAACTTGTAGCCGACGCCCCAGGCCGTGAGCAGGAGCGTGGGTTCCTTCGGGTCGCGTTCGAGCTTCCGGCGCAGCCGGCTGATGACGGTGTCCACCGTCCGTTCGGTGTAGGTCTCGCTGGCCCACGCCTTCTCGAGGAGGCGGGTGCGCGTGAGCACGATGCCGCGGTTGGCGACGAGGTAGTGCAGCAGGTCGAACTCCTGGCGGGTCAGTTCCACCGGGACGCCGTCGACGAAGACGGAGCGCCCCGCGACGTCCATCGTGACGCCACTGCCGAGGTCGATCGTGTCGGGCGCCGACGGCGCGGGAGGGCGGGAGCGGTCGAATCGCCGCGTGATGGCCAGGATGCGGGCCTGCAACTCCCGGATGCCGAAGGGCTTCGTGAGATAGTCGTCGGCTCCGCTTTCGAGCCCGATGACCGTGTCGGCTTCACTGTCGCGCGCCGTCAGCATCAGGATCGGTGTGTCGGCGTTCGGGCCCGACGCACGAACCGCGCGGCAGACGGTGATCCCGTCGAGGCCGGGGAGCATGACGTCGAGGACGATCAGGTCGAAGCGCGTCTGGCGCGTCCGATCGAGTGCGTGTCGGCCGTCGGCTTCCTCGTCGACCTGAAAGCCCGCGAGCCCGAGGTGCAGGTTGAGGAGGTCACGAATGGCCGCATCGTCTTCGACGACGAGCACCCGGCGCGCTTCCCCGGTCGTCACGCCGACACCTACGGCTCCGCGCGCCCGAGTGTTTACCCGGACGCGCACGGCGCTGCCGGCTGTCGATCCGCCCGCGTCCGACCCCCGCGAGCCCCCTCCGAAGGCGTGGTGGCGCAGCCTGTACCTGCGCATCGGCGTCAGCTTCGTGCTGCTGGTCATCGGCATGGCCGTCGTCGAAGGACTCCTCTTCACGTCGACGCTCCAGCGAGAACGACGGGACCACACGCAGTGGCCCCATGCCGTCGCGATGGACACCGCCCTCACGGCGGCCGCCGTGATCATGCGATCCGGCACTTCGACCTGCAGACCTATCAGCGCCAACGGTATGCGGCCTGGCCGCTGATGGACATCGTCCTGCGTGACGGCCGGACGCTCTCGTCGTCGGCGGCACCGCTGCCCGGCGACATGCTGGTCTATGCCAGGCAGATCCTTCACGGCGCGCCCCCAGGTGCCCGAATCGTCCCCAAGATCGAGACGCGATTCCTGACGGCGCCGATCCAGCACGACGGGCAACTCCTGGGACTGGTCGTCCTGCGCTTTCCTCCCCGCACGCTGCTGCAGGAGGCCTTGCGCTTCGTGTCACTTCCAGCGGTCGTCCTGCTCGTCGCCGCCACGGCCGTGGCGTCCTGGGGCATATTCACGCCGGCCCGGCGGCGATTGTCGGCCCTCGAGTGCGCGGCCGAACGGATGCGCGAGGGCGACCTGCAGGCGCGCGCCCCCGAGGCCGGCGGCGACGAGATTGCCCGCGTCGCGGGCGCCTTCAACCGCCTGGGCGAACAATTGGCCGAGCGCGATGCGGCGCTGCGTCGAAGCGATCTGCTACGGCGACAGATGCTGGCCGACGTCTCGCACGAACTGAAGACGCCGCTGACGGCCATGCGCGGCTTCATCGAGACGCTGCAGATTCCCGAGATCGCCGCCGACGAGGCGCGCCGCGCGCGGTACTTCGCGACGCTCGAACGCGAGACGCGCCGGCTCGCCCGCCTGGTCTCCGATCTGCTCGACGTGGCGCGGCTCGAGAACGGAATGGCCGATTTCGAGATGCACGTCTTCGCGACGCGCTGGCTCCTCGATCAGGTCGTGCGGCGGCACGAACCCGCCGCATCCGGCGCGGGGGTGACCATCCAGGTGCACGTGGACCCCGCAGTCGACCAGTTGTGTGGCGACCCGCACCGTCTCGAGCAGGCGGTGGACAACCTCGTGGCCAACGCGCTCCGTTACACGCCACGCGGCGGACGCGTCACGCTCACGGTCGTGCCTGCCGGAGCCTTCGACGCCATCTCGGTGACCGACACGGGGCCCGGCATCCCGCCCGAACACGTGGCCCACGTGTTCGATCGCTTCTACAAGGCCGACCCGTCGCGCACCGCGAGTGGGGAGGGCAGCGGACTCGGGTTGTCGATCGTCCGTGCCGTCGCCGAGCGGCACGGTGGAGACGTGCAGGTGGCCAGCGAGCCGGGGCGTACGGTGTTCACGATGCGCCTGCCGGCCGAGCGCGCCGACACCGTTTGAGGTCGCAGAGACGCATGGTCGTCAACGATTCACAATTCAGAGTTCAGAGTTCAGAATTGAGTTGGCTCGTGGGCACCGACGGTGTTCTGCTGATGCTGGCTTGATGAAGCTCGTCGTTTCCATCCGCCAGCGGAGTTTCGCCCGGTACGTGGCCTTCGATCTGGCCGAGGCGGCGCGTCGGCTCGGATGGGCGGTGCACTGGATCGACTTCGATGCTCGCGCGCAGGCGCTGCACGGGCAGGCGCCCGAGGCCTGGCACGCTGCGCTCGCGACGATCGCCGCCGACGTGCGAGCCTTCGGGCCCGACCTGGTCGTCAGCTATGGGCTCGAGGCCTTCGTGCCGCCGTTTCCGCAGGGGATTCCCGATGCGGACTGGCGGCTGGCCGACGTGGCGGGCGCGCCCGTGGCGTGCTTCTTCTACGACTTCGGTCCGCCCTTCGACCAGCCGACGGCGGCTGCCGCGCGGCCGTGGGTCACGCGACTGCAGCGGGCCGACGTCCGCGTCTTCTGCTGGGACCGGCACGCCCTCGGGACCCTCGAGCGCTGCGGGATCGCTGCCGAGTACCTGCCCATGGCCGTCAACGAGGCCATGTTCTTCCCCCCGCACGCCGGTGCGCCCCGCGATCTGCCGGTCGTGTTCTCGGGCGGTCCGACACCGGAGCGCATCGCCGCGCTCCGCCCGCTCGTCGCGCGGGGCCTCGAGGTGTATGGCTACGACGAGGACGGGTGGCGGGCCGATCCGGTGCTGGCGCCGGCCTATCGCGGGTTCGTACCCGAGCGCGACAGGCTGCGGACCCTCTACCAGCGAGCCCGGGTCACGCTGAACGTGACGCGCGCACACGGGCCGGCGAGCCTCAACATGCGGGTCTTCGAGGCCATGGCGTGTGGCTGCCTCGTCGTGACCGATCGCCCCGACGAGGCGTCGACGCTCTTCACACCCGGCCGCGATCTCGTCGCCCTCCCGCCCGGTTCACGCGCCGAGGCCGTGGTGGGGCAGCTGCTGGACGATCCGGTGAGACGGGAGCGCATCGCGTCGGCCGGTGCCGACACGGTGCGCCGTGAGCACACCTACGTGCGGCGGCTCGAGACGATTGCGCCGCGCCTGCGGTCGTTGGTCGCCGAGTCGCGTGCCTGGCCGCACTGGCACCGGTTCCTCGGCGAGGATCCGGCGCGCGCCCTGCGCTTCGTCGAGGCGCTGCGCGCCGACCGTCCGCTCCTGCGGGAGGACCTCTGGCATCTGGCCGAGGCCACCGCGCTGACGCGTCTCGGCAGGGTCGCGGCGGCACGCCGGGCGGCGGAACGTGCTCGCCTGCTCAATCCGGCCTTGCATGAGGATGTGCCTGACGTGAGCTGACGGACGGCTCCACCTCCGCCAAGGCTTCGGCGGACACGTCGGAGAGCCATCCCTACCAACGCCCGCGATGGTGTTCCCGGCGCGCCGATGGCGGTCGGCGCGTCGGGGGGCAAGGTGCCCTGGCTCAGTGTGAGGATGAACGAAGACGGGAACTACGTCGATCGTGGTGAACGCCCGACATCGCGAGCCTGGACGACGAGGGCGGGAGGGAGTTTCGACACGCCCATGCAGTAAGCACAAGGCTTGCCAGGCATGCGGCCCTCACGCTACCGACGTTGCCGGCCCCTCCGTCCGGGGCACGCCCGGGAATTCCCCGCGACGCGAGGGAAAACACCGCAGGCCCCCGCTCGTCCGGGCCCTCACTTCGACGTGGCCAGAATCGAGGCAATCAGCGCCGTCCAGCCGGTCTGGTGGCTGGCGCCGGCCCCGCGCCCGGTGTCGGCGTGGAAGTACTCGTAGAACGGGACGTAGTCGCGCCAGTGCGGGTCGCGGTCGAAGCGGTCGTCTCCGCCGAACACCGGGCGGCGTCCGTGCTCGTCGCGCACGAGCAGGCGCGTGAGACGCAGGCCGATCTCGTCGGCTACCTCCGCCAGCGTCATGAACTGCCCCGACCCGGTCGGGCACTCCACCCGGTAGTCCGGACCGAAGTAGTTGTGCAGCGTCCGGAGCGACTCGATGAGCATGTAGTTCACCGGGAACCAGATCGGTCCCCGCCAGTTGGAGTTGCCGCCGAACAGCGACGTGGTGGACTCGCCGGGTTCGTAGTTCACCCGGTGCTCGGTGCCGTCGACGTGCAGCACGAACGGGTGGCGTTCGTGGTGGCGCGACAAGGCCCGGATGCCGTACGGCGAGAGGAACTCGTCCTCGTCCAGCATGTAGGCCAGCACGCGTGACAGCCGTTCCGGCGTGACCAGTGCCACCAGGCCCCGCTCGCCGTGGCCGGGCGCCCGCATCCGGATCACACTGGCGGCGAGCTCTGGCCGGTGGTCGAGGAACCACTGGATGCGGCGCGCGAACGCGGGCAGGTCCTTCAGGAAGGCGCTGTCGTAGATGGTCACGGCAAACAGCGGGATCAGCCCGACCATCGAGCGGATCCGCACGCGGACGTGATGGCCGGCGCCGAGGCGGAGCACGTCGTAGAAGAAGCCGTCCTCTTCGTCCCACAGGTTGACGTCGTCGCCCTGCTCCTCGTGCGCCATCGCGTAGGCGATGAACAGGTAGTGCTCGGCGAACTTGGTCGCCACGTCCTCGTAGGCGCGGTTGTGACGGGCCAGCTCGAGGGCAATCGTCAGCATGTTGAGCGCGTACATCGCCATCCAGCTCGTGCCGTCGGATTGTTCGAGGTGGCCGCCGCCCGGCAGCGGCTGCGATCGGTCGAACACCCCGATGTTGTCGAGGCCGAGGAAGCCCCCCTGGAACACGTTGTTGCCGCCCTCGTCCTTGCGGTTCACCCACCACGTGAAGTTCAGCAACAGCTTGTGGAACACCTTCTCGAGGAACGCGACGTCGCCGGTGCCGGTGCGCGACCGCTCGATGCGGTACACGCGCCAGGCGGCCCAGGCGTGCACCGGGGGATTCACGTCGCTGAAGTTCCACTCGTAGGCCGGCATCTGCCCGTTCGGGTGCATGTACCACTCGCGCAGCATCAGCAGCAGCTGGTGTTTGGCGAAGTGGGAATCGACGAGTGCCAGTGGCACGCAGTGGAACGCCAGGTCCCACGCGGCGTACCACGGGTACTCCCACTTGTCGGGCATCGAGATGACGTCGTCGTTGTACAGGTGCGACCAGTCGGCATTGCGGTAATCGCGGTACCCGCCCCGCGGTGGCGGGGGCTGCGCCGGGTCGCCCGCGCGCCAGGCGCGCACGTCGTAGTAGTAGAACTGCTTGGTCCAGAGCAGGCCGCCCAGTGCCTGCCGCATCACGTGCCGCTCGTCGTCGGAGAGGTGGTCCGGGATGACCGTCGCGTAGAACGCGTCGGCCTCGGCGCGCCGCGTGTCGAGCACGGTCTGGAAGTCGGCGAACGTGTCGGCGGCCGCCGGCCGCGGCGACATCCGCACACGGACGACCTGCTCGCCGCCCGCCGGCACGTCGAGCACGTAGTGCGCGGCCGCCTTGGTGCCCGTGCCGGCCGCGTTGACGGCTGCCGTCACGCCCTGGACCACGAAGTCGTTGATGCCGTCCTTGGCGCAGGCCGGGCCGTCGGGGTCGGCGTACAGCCGCCGCGTGTTGGTCTCGTTCTCGGTGAAGAGCAGCGGCGGACGCCCGTCGAAGCACACGTGGCGTGCGCCGTAGTGATGGGTGTCGGCGCGCAGGCTGGCGACGCCTGCCGCGTCTGGCTGGGCGCGCAGCGACGGCCGGGCGGCGCCGAAGCGCCAGGCCCACGTGTTGCGGAACCAGGCGGTGGGCAGGACGTGCAACGTGGCGGCCTCGGGGCCGCGATTGGCGACCGTCACCTGCATGAGGATGTCTTCTTCGTCGGCCTTGGCGTACTCGACGAAGACGTCGAAGTACCGGTGGTCGTCGAAGATGCCCGTGTCGATCAGCTCGTACTCGGGCTCGTGGCGGCTGCGCGCCCGGTTGGTGGCCACCAGGTCCTCGTACGGGAAGCGCCGCTGCGGGTACTTGTAGAGCATCCGCATGTACGAGTGCGTGGGTGTCGAGTCGAGATAGAAGTAGTACTCCTTCACGTCCTCGCCGTGGTTGCCCTCCGGGCCCGTGAGGCCGAAGAATCGCTCCTTGAGGATCGGGTCGTGGCCGTTCCACAGTGCCAGGGCGAGGCAGAGCTCCTGACGGCGGTCGGACAGGCCGGCGATGCCGTCCTCGTTCCAGCGATAGGCGCGCGACCGCGCATGGTCGTGCGGGAAGTACTCCCACGCATGCCCGTCGAAGCTGTAGTCCTCGCGCACGGTGCCCCAGGCCCGGTCGCTCACATACGGGCCCCAGCGATACCAGTGGCTGTCGCGGTGTCGCGCGGCCTCGAGCCGCAGATGTTCAGGAGTGGGCATGGTTACTCGGGAGCGGGCTCTCCCGGCGTTCGTCGCCGGGGCATCGGACGTTGTCCAGTCACAGGGGCCCTGCGCAGTATGACGCGCGGTGCGGTTGCCGAGGAACGGCACAGTCCGGATACTGGAGGTATGCGACCCGACTGCCGGCCCACACGCCCCTGTTGTCGCGACAGACAGGCGCGGGCCGGAGCCTTGCGCGGGTAGACCCGTTACCCCCGCATCCGCCCTTCGAACCGCTCACGGTCGAACCGGCGAACGCGCGGCCCGCCGGGCGACCACAGCCGCGCGCCCCGCGCGCGCCGAGGAAATGGACTCCATGAGCCAGTACCGCTTCGAGACGCTACAGGTCCACGCCGGCCAGCAACCCGCCCCGGGCACCAACGCCCGTGCCGTGCCGATCTACCAGACGACGTCGTACACGTTCAACGACGCCGACCACGGGGCGCGGCTCTTCGCGCTGCAGGAGTTCGGCAACATCTACACGCGGATCATGAATCCGACGACGGACGTCTTCGAGCAGCGGGTCGCGGCGCTCGAGGGCGGCGTCGCCGCGCTGGCCACGGGCAGTGGCCAGGCCGCCCAGTTCCTGGCCATCGCCACCATCGCCCAGGCCGGCGACAACATCGTCTCGACGAGCTACCTCTACGGGGGCACGTACAACCAGTTCAAGGTGTCGCTGCCGCGCCTGGGCATCGGCGTGAAGTTCGTCGACGGCGACGGGGTCGACGGATTCGCCCGGCTGATCGACGACAAGACCAAGGCGCTGTACGTCGAGTCGATCGGCAATCCCCGCTTCAACGTCCCCGACCTCGCCGCGCTCGCGAAGCTGGCGCACGACAACGGCATCCCGCTCATCGTCGACAACACCTTCGGTTGCGCGGGCTACGTGTGCCGTCCCATCGACCACGGCGCCGACATCGTGGTCGCGTCGGCCACCAAGTGGATTGGCGGGCACGGCACGTCGATCGGCGGCGTGATCGTCGATGCCGGGAGGTTCGACTGGGCGTCGGGCAAGTTCCCGCTCTTCACCGAGCCGGCGCCCGGCTACCACGGGCTCGTGTTCACGGAGCCCTTCGGCGTCAACGGGCCGTTCGGCAACATCGCCTTCATCATCCGTGCCCGTGTCGAGGGCCTGCGCGACTTCGGACCCTCGCTGAGCCCGTTCAATTCCTTCCTGTTCCTGCAGGGTCTCGAGACGCTGTCGTTGCGGGTGCAGCGGCATTGCGACAATGCCCTCGAACTGGCGACCTGGCTCGAAGGTCACGACCAGGTGTCGTGGGTCAGCTTCCCCGGCCTCGCCAGCCATCCGAGTCACGCGCTGGCGAAGCAGTACCTGACGCACGGATTCGGATCGGTGCTGTCGTTCGGCATCAAGGGCGGGCGGGAGGCAGGCCGCAAGCTCATCGACTCGCTGAAGCTGGCCAGCCACCTGGCCAACGTCGGCGACGCGAAGACGCTGGTCATCCACCCCAACACGACGACGCACCAGCAGTTGTCGGAGGCCGAGCAGGCTGCCAGCGGCGTGACGCCCGACCTGGTCCGTATCTCGGTGGGCATCGAGCACATCGAGGACATCAAGGCCGACTTGGCACAGGCCTTCGACCAGGTGAAGGCGGCCCTGGCCTGACGTGAGCGTGTCCGTGGCCACGGGGCGCCAGCAGCACGTGCTGCCGGCGCCCGTCACCCTCGAGTCTGGCGCGGTGCTGCCGCGCGTCACCGTCGCGTACCAGACGTGGGGCACGCTCGCGCCCACCCGCGACAACGCAGTGCTCGTGTGTCACGCGCTGACCGGATCGGCCGACGTCGCCGACTGGTGGGGCGCGCTGATTGGTCCCGGCGGCGCGCTCGACCCCGCACGCGACTTCATCATCTGCAGCAACGTCATCGGGAGCTGTTACGGTTCCACCGGGCCCGGCTGGCCCGACTGGGACGCGCTGTTCGGCACGCGACCCGAGGCGCCATCGGTCACGGTGCGCGACGTCGTGCACGTGCAGCGGCAGTTGCTCGACGCCCTCGGTGTGGAGCGGTTGCGCCTGGTCATCGGCGGATCCATGGGAGGCATGCAGGCCCTCGAATGGGCCCTGCTGTATCCGGATCGAGTGGACGCCATCGCGGTGCTCGCGGCGCCCGCCGTGCACGCGCCGTGGGCCGTCGCGCTGTCGGAAGCGCAGCGCCAGGCCATCTTCGCCGACCCGGAGTGGCCGCACGGCCGCGCGGCGGCAGGGCTGGCCACCGCGCGCATGATGGCGATGGTGTCGTACCGCAGCGCGCAGTCGTTCGAGGCCCGGTTCGGCGCGGGGCGGGCCGACGCGACGCAGCCGCACGTCACGCAGTGGCTGCACCGGCACGGCGAGAAGCTCGTCGAACGTTTCACCGCGCGCACGTACGTGACCCTGTCGCACGTGCTCGACTCCCACGACGTCGGGCGCGGGCGCGGAGGTGTGGAGGCCGCGCTCGCGACCCTCCGACAGCCGGCGCTCGTCGTGGCCATCGACACCGACGTCCTCTATCCGCCCCACGAGCTGCAGGCGCTGGCCGACGGGCTCCCGGCCGCCGAGCTCTTCTGGCTCGCGTCGCCGCACGGGCACGACGCCTTCCTCATCGAGCAGGAAACCGTGCTGCAGGCGGTCCGCGACTTCCGCGCGCGCGTGTAGGCGCGTGCGTCATCACGGCCGGCTGGGGCCAGCCGGCCCTACCAAGTAGAATTCGCGGCATGGTGCGACTCCCGGGTGGCGTGATCGCCGCCACGCTCGTCCTGTCCCTCTCGATCACACACGCGCAGGTGCGGTCCCCGTACAGCGAGGGTGCGGCCGGTCTCATCCAGCGCCTCGAGCGACTCACCACCACGGCCAGTGCGCTCCACACGGGCGCGCATCCCGACGACGAGGACAGCGCACTCATCGCGCGCCTCGCCCGCGGCGACCACGCGCGCGTGGCCTACCTCTCCCTCAATCGTGGCGAAGGCGGGCAGAACATCCTGGGCCCCGACTTCTACGAGGCGCTCGGCGTCATCCGCACCGAGGAACTGCTCCAGGCGCGAGCGCTCGATGGCGGCGAGCAGTTCTTCACGCGCGTCGTGGACTTCGGCTACACCGTCAACATGCCCGAGACGGAGCGCAAGTGGGGCGGGCGCCAGGTGCCGCTCGGCGACATGGTCCGCGTGCTGCGCCTGTACCGGCCGCTCGTCGTGGCCTCGCGTTTCAGCGGCACGTCGGCCGATGGGCACGGCAACCACCAACTGGCCGGTGCCCTCACGCCCATCGCCGTGAAGGCGGCCGCCGACCCGGCGCAATTTCCCGAGCACCTCGCGGAGGGCCTTCGGCCGTGGCAGGTGAAGAAGCTCTACGTCGGCATGCGCTTCGGGCCGAACCAGCCGGCGCCGCCGACGATCACGCTGCCCACCGGCGTCTTCGATCCGGCGCTCGGTCGCACGTATGCCCAGATCGCGGCCGAGGGCCGCTCGCAGCACAAGACCCAGGAGATGGGGGGCGCGCTGCTCTACGGGCCACAGTCCACGGGACTGCGGCTGGTCGAAAGCCACGTCGGACCCATCGGCCCGGAGCAGTCGGTGTTCGACGGCATCGACACGTCGATTCCCGGCCTCGCGGCGCTCGCCGGGTTGCCGGCAGGCGCCCTCCAGTCGCAGTTGGCGGTGATGGACGCGTCGGCGCGGGAGGCGCTCGCCGAGGTGGACGTGCGTGCGCCGGCGCGCATCCTGCCCGTCCTGGCGCGCGGGCTGCGCGCGGCACGCGAGACCCGGGCGGCGGTGGCGACGATTGCGGCGCCGGCCGACGCCCGCGCGGAGGCCACCTTCCTGCTCGACCAGGAGATCCGGCAGTACGAGGACGCTCTGCGCCACGCCTCGGGTATCCACGTCGAGGCCCTGGCCACGAGCGAGACCATCGTGCCGGGTGGCGAGGTGAGCGCGAGCGTCCGCGCCTTCGTGCCGGAGGGGGTGGAGGCCACCGTCGGCCCCTTGTCGATCGCGTTGCCGGCAGGCTGGACGCAGACGCCGCTGGCCGAGGCGCCGCAGTTCCCGGGGCGCGGGTTCATGGCCCGGTTCCTTCGCGAGCAGCCCACGCAGCAGGCTTCGTTCCGGATCACGGCCGCGGCGGACGCCCGCATCACGCAGCCGTACTGGCTCGAGGAACCTGCGTCGGGTGATGTGTTCACTTGGAAGGCCGACGCGCCGAAGCACCTGCCGTTCGGACCGCCCGTCGCCACCGGTCGCACCCAGTTGACCGTGGCCGGTGTCACGATCGACGTCGCCGTGCCGCTGCAGTTCCGCATCGTCGATCCCGTACGCGGGGAACTGCGCCGTGACGTCGCTGTCGTGCCGGCCGTGTCGGTGGACGTGAGCCCGGGACTCGACGTGGTCGCGATGGCGTCGGCCCGCACGCCGCGGCAGGTCACGGTTCGCGTCGACAGCCTCGCGCCCACGGCGCTGACCGGCGAACTCTCGCTCGACCTGCCGGAGGGCTGGACGGCCACGCCCGCGCGGGCGCCATTCTCGGTCGCGCAAGCCGGCCAGAGTGCGTCGGCGACGTTCACCGTGTCGCCGCCGGCCGACGTGCGTCCGGGCACCTATGTGTTCACGGCGCGTGCGTCGGCGGCCGGCCGCACGTTCGAGCGTCGGCTGCGCACGCTCGCGCATCCGCACATCCAGACGCACCGGATCTACGAGCCCGCGCGCTTCGATCTGCGTCTCGTGGACGTGCAGGTCGCCCCGGTCACGCTCGGCTACATCATGGGCACCGGCGACGAGGTGCCCGAGGGACTGCGTCGCCTGGGCGTGCCCGTCACGCTGCTGACGCCGGAAGACGTCGCGTCGGGTGATCTCTCGAAGTACGACGTGGTGATGGTGGGGGTGCGTGCCTCGGAGGTGCGTCCCGATTTCGTCGCCAACCACGGACGGCTGCTCGACTACGTGCGCAAGGGGGGCACGATGATCGTGCAGGAGCAGCACGAGGTGTACGCGCAGAAGAACCTCGCGCCGTACCCCGTGGAGATCGGCTCGCGTGTGACCGACGAAGAGGCGCCGGTGCGGATCCTGGAGCCCGCCCACCCGGTCTTCACCTCACCCAATCGCATCACGCTCGACGACTTCGCCAACTGGCGGCAGGAGCGCAACGCGTACGGCTTCTCGAAGTGGGATCCGCGCTACACGCCGCTGCTCGAGAGCCACGACCCGTGGGACGGCGAGCAGAAGGGCGGGCTGGTGTACGCCAGGCTCGGCGAGGGCCACTACGTGTACTCGGCCTACTCGTGGTTCCGCCAGCTGCCCGACGGCGTGCCCGGCGCGTATCGGATCGTGGCGAACCTCGTGAGCCTGGGCGCCAGGTGACGCATAGCGCATGACGCATGGCGCAGAGCGCGTCCGGGAAGGACGGCTCTCCGACTTGTCCGCCGAAGCCTTGGCGGCGGCGGAGCCGTCCGTCACGCGCATCACGCGATCCACGACGGCGCGGCGGGACACCGCGCCCTACCTCTGAGGTCCATCGCATCCTGAGCCCGCACCCTGATCCTGCGCCTGTGGGTGCTACACTCTCACCTCAATCTGTCAGGTGAACCCGTCCTCGGGCGATCGTGCGCGCACGGCCCGACTGGACTCGGCACGACGGCGTCGCCGCGGGGCTCGTCGCGTGCGTCTGCGCGAGGCCGAGTCGCGTGAGCAACCGGTTTCCGCGGGCCTCGCATTCAACCGGGTCGCCGGTTCGCGTTCACGAGGCGCTGCGGGCGGCATTCGGCCACACACCGCGTGACCGGCCTGCACCGCGTCGCGTGGCTCCGGTGGGGTTGCCAGAGTCGAGGTGAGGACACCGCGCTGCCGAGGGGGTATCGCGTCGCAGTTGCACAGTGCAGCGCATGCGTGACTGCCAGCAACAGGAGGCGTCGATGAGCGCGTGGAGACGGTATGTGGTGTTGGCTGGCGGAGTCGGGCTCGTGTCTGCGACCGTGTCGATGACCAGCACCGGATCGGCACTCGCGCAGGGCGCGCTGAAGCCTCTCTCGGCCCTGATTGTGAATGACGCGACCCAGCCGATTCCCGTGGCGGTGCTCAATCAGCCAGAGCGCGAACCATACTCCTACGACGATGTGGGCGAATGTAACGTCGCCAACTGCTTCTTCTCGTATCCGACGGTTCCTGACGGCAAGCGGCTGGTCATCCTGCACGTCAGCGGGATCGCGCGTGCCGATGCGCCGACGGTCTTCGACCAGGCCGAGTTGCTGACCAACCAAACCGAGAACGAGTTCGGCGCCCGCCACTACTTCGGGATGACGCAGATCGGGCGTGCAGGCTCGAGCGTGGTGTCCAACACGTGGGGGTTCAACTCGCCCGTGCTGGCCTTCGTCGAGGCCGGCCAGGCTCCCCGGGTGTCGATGCTCTCGAGTGTCGGTCCATCCGGCGCGTTCGTGTTCTCCCAGGCGACGCTGTCCGGCTATCTCGAGGATGCTCGATAGCAGGGGTGGCCTGCAGCATGACGGCCGACGGCGATGCCGCCTGGGTGAGACCCGCCTGGAGCGCTACAGGGCCTTGTCGATCGGGATGGCTTCGCCGCGCCAGGCGCGACGGGCGGTCCAGTCGCGGGGCGGGTCGGTCCAGAACGGATCGGCGGGTGGCAGTCCGAGCGGCAGGAAGGCTGCCGAGCAGAGGTAGAGGCTGCCCGTCGAGATGTACGTCTCGGCGAGGCCCGGCTGGTGGCCGCACAGGCCGAGGGTCAGCCAGCCGCGGTCGTCGAACGTGCCCGGCGCGTCGAGGGTGCGGGCGATGACGGCCGACAGCGCGGCGCGCGCCTGGCCGGGCGTGACGTCCTTCGGCAGGTCGCGCCGCAGGGCCGACTGCGCGAGGCCCTGGAACGCGCCGCACCGATACGCCAGCGAGCGGCCCACCGGCGGAAACGACCCGTCGGGGGCGATCACCCGTTCCTGGATGGCCGCGAAACGCCTGGCACGCGTCAGCACCGGCTCACGCATCGCCGTCCAGGCCGGACGGTCGTCGGCGCAGGCCGCGAGCACGTCCACGAGCATGGGCTGGATGACGAAGGCGTTGTAGTAGTCGAAGTGGAACTGCGGGCCGTCGCCGTAGATGCCGTCGCCCTTGTACCACTGCTCGTGCTGGCGCAGCGCGTAATCCACGCGCATGCGGTCCCACGACGGATGGCCCGCCACCTTGAGGAAGGCTTCGACCGTCGCCGCGAAGAGGAGCCAGTTGTTGAAGCCGGGAAGGATGACGCGGCTCGACAGGAAGGCGTCCACGAGGCGCTGCTGCACGTCGGAGGCGAGCGCGCGCCACAGCGTCGGCGCACGCAGGAACCCCTGGGCGAGGAAGGCGGCGTCGACCAGCGGCTGGCTGCCGTCGGTGAAGTTGAGCCGGTCGGGTCCGTCGGCGCGCGTGGCCTGGTCGAGGCCGGCGCGGAGCAGGTCGCGGTACTCGGCGCGCCGCGCGATCTCCGCGGTGTCGCCACCCTCGCCCTCGATCCACGGGGCAATGCCCATGACCGTGCGGCCCACGGCCTCGAGGTGCGTCACCGCCGCCCGGTTGACGGCCCCGGGCACGGTCTCGACGGGCATCGTCGCCCGCAGTCGCCCGGCGGCGAGCGCCCGTACGACCGGGCCGAACACCCGGTCGACACGATCCAGCCAGGCGCGCCGGTCCGCCGCGCCGCTGGGCGGTGCGGAAGCCCCGGTCTGCGCGACGCCGGTGGTCGGCGCTGACAGGGCGGCGGCGCCGCCGAGTGCCGCCGCCGACTGGACGAACTGGCGCCGGTCCATCAGAGCGCGATGGCTTCGTCGATGAGCATCACGGGGATGTCGTCGCGCACGGGGTAGAGGTACTTCCCGTCTGCGCGCACGAGCCCCTCGGTGACGGGATCGGTGACGGCAGACCCGCCGCGCGTCTTCACGCCACCGGCGGCAATGCGCGCGTTCAGCGCCGCGAGCACGTCGGCGCTGGCCAGCGTGACCGGCGTCTTGTCCTCGGGGCACACCAGGATCTCGAGCAGTTCGGCATCGACCATGCCCGACAGTGTACCGCGGGGCTTTCTGGTACCATGCGCGCATCAGTCATCCGAAGGAGAGGTCGACCATGCGCAAGGGTGCATGGGCCGCGGCCGTCGCCGTGGCCCTGCTTGCGGGCTCGTCTTCCGTCCAGCCGCTGCTGGCGCAGGAGCCGTCCAAGCTCAAGCCGAAGGACATTCCGCGGCTGATGGCCGAAGCCGACAAGTTCATCGCGGAGAAGGATCTGCCGAAGGCCGAGGCGTACCTGAAGGCGATCATCGGCCTCGATCCGAAACAGTCGCAGGCCGCCTACAAGCTCGCCAAGGTGTGCGAGGCGCAGAAGGACGGCGACTGCGCCATGCAGAACTACCAGCTGGCGCTCGGCTCCCTGACCGGCGCCGAGAAGGCCCAGGCGCACCTGGGCCTCGCGACGGGGCATCTGGCCGCGCAGCGCTACGGCGACGCGGCCGAACACGCGGGCGCTGCCCTGGCGCTCGACGCCTCCCTCACGCCGGCCACGCTGATCCGCGCCGAGTCGCTCGTGAAGCTCAAGAGCCCCGAGGCGGTGGCGGCCTCCGAGGCCGCCGTCAAGGCCCTGCCCGATCAGGCCGCCGCTCACGCCGCGCTGGCCGAGGCCCTGGTCGCCGCGGATCGGCAGGCCGACGCCGAGGCGCCCATCCGGCGCTCCCTGGAACTGAACCCCAAGCAGGCGGGGCTCAGTGCCCACCTGGCCACGATCCTCAGCACGAAGGGGGACCACGCCGGTACCATCGCCGCGGCCGATCAGGCCCTGGCGATCGAGCCCGGCCGCAAGGACCTGTACGCCCTCCGCGGCAACGCCTACCTGGCGACGGGCAACGACGCCAAGGCGCTCGAGGACCTGTACGCCGCCGCCGCGTCGGCGCCCAACGACAAGGCGCTCGCCCTGTCGCTCGCGAAGCTCCAGCAGAAGCAGGGCCGACTCGACGCGGCGCTGCAGCAGTACCGCGCCGTGCTCACGATGGATCCGCAGCAGCCCGACGCACTGGTAGGAGTCGCCGACCTGATGGTGCGCCGCAACGACTTCGACGGGGCCCGCGACGCCGCGACCAAGGCGGCGGCTGCGCGTCCAGACGACGCGCGGGCGCAGTACGCGTATGGGCGCGTGCTCGAACACGACAAGCAGGTGGACGGCGCGATCGCGGCCTACGCCAAGGCCGCGTCCCTCGACCCGAAGCTGGCTGACGCGCTCCACGGCCAGGGACGCCTGTTGCGCGAGCACAAGAAGGACATTCCTGGCGCGCTCGCGGCGATGGAGAAGGCCGCTGCGCTCGATGCGGCCAACCCGGGCATCCTCACCGACCTCGGGGCGGCGCAGTACGAGGCCAAGCAGGTCGACAACGCCATCGCGACGCTCGAGCGTGCGGTGGCGACCCCCGAGTATGCCAACCCGATGGGCCTGGCCGTTCTCGGGCTGGCGCTGAAGGACAAGAAGGAGTACCAGAAGTCGATCCCGCACCTCGAGAAGGCTGCCGAACTGGCGCCCAAGTGGTGGATGCCCCGGTGGGGCGCGGCCTGGTCGTACTTCGGCGGCTTCAAGAAGGGGTGCCCCTGCGGGCCGGAGGACGAGGCGCGTGTCAAGAAGATGCAGGCGCACTACGACCAGATGGTCGCGCTCGGCGGCAGTGACCCGGCCCTGGCCGAGCGCGTGAAGCTGCTGGCGTCGGGCCTCAAGGTCAAGTAAGCGACGCGGCGAGGTGGCCGACCTCGTTCACGCGGGCCTTCCAGCCGGCCCGCGTGAGCACGGCGGCCGCCTCGGCCCCGAACGTCTCGTCGAGCCGATGCGACAGCGCCACGGCTCGCGTCCACAGTTCCAGCGGCGACAATCCACTCACGATCGGGCCCACATAGCCCCGGGCGTCTCTCGTGCCGAGGTCGGCTTCGGCCCGCCAGGTGTCCGCGGTGCGACGAAGGTGCTCGATGAAGTGCCCATCGGCCCTGAGGGTGCGAGCGACACGGGTGGCCGCCAGCAGCTCCGCGTCGTCGTGCAGCGTGTACCAGGGCACCACGCCCAGCGCGGTCAGGTTGTCCAGGCTCATCGCGAACTCGTCCGGCTCCAGTCGGCCACCACGCTGCACGTACGTGCTGTACCGGCATTCGATCGTGTCGGTCCAGTCCGTGCCACACACGAACATCCCGCCCTCGCGCAGCAGGCGTGCCGCGTGCGTCAGCGCCTGCTGACGGAACGCATCGTCGAAGTACAGCAGCATGTTGAAGCAGCGCACGACGTCTGCCGCCGGCCCGTCGAAGGCCGCCAGGTCGCCGCGTACGAAGTGCAGGCGCTCGGTCGCGAACGTGCGAGCGGGCTCCACCGTGAGCGAGGCCCCGGGCGGAACCGCGCCACCGGATCGGAGCGTTGCCAGGAGTGTCTCGAGGCGCAGCCTCGAGCCCTCCCAGTCGGCGAGCAGGGCGTTCCACGCATCGGGTGTCGGGAGCAGGGGCTGGAAGTACAGCGCCCGACCCGACTCGTCGTAGACACAGTAGTTCCCGAGTCCGTCCTCGACGAGGAAGGCGGGCAGCGATCGGTCCACGCCCACGATGTCCCAGTCGGGCAGGGCCGTGGCCGAGTCGAGCGTCGTGAGCGGTGGGAATCCGCAGGCGATGTCGATCAGCCGGCCCGCCTGCGGATACCGGCGGGCCACGAGGAGGTCGATGAGGCGATGGCGGCCGGCGACCGTGATCGGAGGGACGCGACCCTCCCATCGGCCCGGCAGGAGCCGGGCCACCAGGTGCGCCAGCATGTCGGCCTGCATGGGCGACACGTCCTCGGCTGGATAGCCACCGGCCTGCATGAACATGCACACGCGCTCGACGAAGCGTCGCGCATCGTCGCGATCGACGGGGAGATCGGCGATGGTGGCGACCACCTCGGGTGAGAGCGCACCGGCGAAGTACCGCCGGTTGAGATCGGTGACGAATCCAGTCGAGGACATGTCAGGTCGTCCTAACGCCTGCGAGCCGCGGGCGACGCGACCGGTGCCGGTTCCGGAGCCTTCACGGTCCAGAACGTCGGGTCGGCGTCGACCCACTCCTTGGGCAGCGTGCTCATGGCCGGCCTGAGCTTGAACAGGTAGGTCGTGGACGACTCGATCGAGGCCTGCGTGGCTTCGCGCATCTGGATGCGTCCGCCCTCGCCGACGGCAGTGCGGAAGGCGTCGGCGCCATGCGTCGAACCGGCGGCATCGAGGGCTGCCAGCGACTTGTGCGGGTAGAAGAACAGGAACGTGAGTTCCTGTGCACCCGATTCGACCTCGTACACCGCCCAGTGTTCGTCCATCTTCGCCTTGGTGTGCGCCTCCACCATCATTCGCCACGCCAGGCGGAACTCCCGGTCGTGGCCCTGCTTCACGCGCACCACATCCACCTGCATGTAGCGCATCTGCGGCAGGCTCACGTCGGGCTGGTAGCTGAGTGCGGGTCGATAGCCGGCGGTGATGACCGACGTGCGAGACAGGTACTCGGTTTCCTGCGCCGAGAACTTGTCCTCGGCCGCTCGGAGCGCCGCCGTGGCCTCCATCGCGTCGTCGACCTTCTGCCAGGCCTCGTAGCTGTCGAATCCGGCGAGGAACCAGGCCTCGCTGGGTCCTGCCATGGTCGTCATCCCGAGCCAGCGCGCGGGCGCGTCGGCCTTGGTGAAGGCCGCGGCCCATGCGGCCTCGTTGGCGGCATGGGCCGCGCCGTGACCGGGCTTCACCTCTTCGCGGTAGATCAGCAGCATCCGGGGCGTGGACGCCGAGGTGGGCTGCTGGGCGGCGGTGGTGGTCGCCAGGGCGCCTGCCAGCGCGAGTGCCAGCAGCGAACAGCGAGCGACGTGCTTCACCATGTGTACTCCTTACCCCTGTCCGCGCACGCGGACGTCCCGATTCCGGACGCGGCAGGATGCCGCTCCGGACCCCTCCCACAGAGGCCGGCCTTGGGCCGACTGAGGCTGCGAGCCTGTATGGATGAGGTGCAGCCTACGCCGATCGCCCCCGCTCCGCAACGGAAAGGCATTCGCCGCCAGCAGAAGGGTAAGAACCAGGCGACCCGACGTGGACGGGCGAGGGCGTCGAGCGGTATCGTTCCCGCGCATGTCGCTGCTGGATCTGTATGACCTGTCGCTGCGCGGGCGGCCGCACGCCGAAGCGCTGCAGATTGACGTGGCGGAGGGCGGCACCCGCACGCTGACCTTCGGCGAACTGGACTCGCGGAGCAACAGGTGGGCCCGCGTGCTCACGGCGCGAGGCGTCGGTGCGGGCGATCGCATCGCGTTCTGCCTGCCCAATCGGCTGGCCGTGATCGACCTCTGGCTGGCGGCGGTCAAGTTGGCCGCCATCGTCGTCCCCGTGAACGTGCTCTATCGCGGCCGGGAGATCGCTCACATCGTCGGCGACGCCGACCCGCGCGCCGTCGTCACCACACAGGACCGCGCCGGCGATTTTCCCGACGGTGTGGCGCTCTGGGACGTGGACACCCTCGAGCGCGAGGCTGACTCCCTCGAGGCCGACCGGCCAGACGTCAGGGCCGACGCGGCCACGCCGATGGCGCTCGTGTACACGTCGGGCACCACCGGGGCATCGAAGGGCGCCGTGCTCACGCACGGCAACTTCGCCGCCAACGCGCTCGCGCTGCTCACGGCGTGGGGCATCACGAGTGCGGATCGCCATCTCGCGGCGCTGCCGCTGTTCCACGTCCACGGCCTCGGCAACGGCCTGCAGTGTTGGCTGGCCAGCGGCTGTCACATGCGGCTGGTCGAGCGCTTCGATCACTCGAAGGCCGCCGACTGGTTCGAGGCCTACCGGCCGACGCTGTTCTTCGGCGTGCCGACGATGTACGTGCGCCTGCTCGACGTGCCGGAAGCCCGCGCCCGGGCGATCGGCAAGACCATGCGCCTGTTCGTCTCTGGATCCGCCCCGCTGCCCGCGCAGGTGCTCGAAGCCTTTGCCGACCGCTACGGGCACGTGATCCTCGAGCGCTACGGCATGACCGAGACGCTCATGAACGTCAGCAACCCCCTGGTGGGCGAACGGCGGCCCGGCACCGTCGGCCTGCCGCTGCCGATGACGGCGGTGCGCCTGCGAGACGACGCGGGCGTGGCCGTACCCGATGGCGCACCGGGAGAACTGTGGGTGCAGGGGCCCAACGTCTGCGCCGGGTACTGGCGGCGACCCGACGCGACGGCCGCCGCGTTCGTCGACGGCTGGTTCCGCACGGGCGACATCGGCGTGCGCGCGCCCGATGGCTACATCACGCTGCAGGGGCGGCGCAGCGACCTCATCATCTCGGGCGGGTTCAACGTCTACCCGCGTGAGATCGAGGAGGTGCTGCTGACCCTGCCCGGCGTCCGCGAGGCGGCCGTCGTCGGCGTCGCCGATCCGGTGCGCGGCGAGGTTCCGGTGGCCTACCTGGTCACCGACGACGAACTCGACGCATCCGCGATCGAGGCGAGGCTTCGCGGCGAGATGGCGTCGTTCAAGCTGCCGCGGGGGTTCGTCCGCGTGGACGCGTTGCCGCGAACGGCACTCGGCAAGGTCCAGAAGCACCTGCTGCCGCCCTGGTCCCGATGACGCCTGCGACCTGGTCGGTGCTGGCCCTGCTCGTCGTGATGGCGGCGAGCTTCGGCACGCGCGTGAACGTGGGGGTGCTCGCGATCGCGCTGTCGTGGCCCGTCGCCATGTACGGCGCCGGCTGGAAGGCCGACGCCGTGATGGGGGCGTTCCCGGCCTCGCTGTTCGTCACGCTGCTCGGCGTGACGCTGCTGTTCGGCGCGGCTCAGGCCAACGGCACGATGGCGGCCGTCACACAGCGTGCGCTTCGCGCGTGCGGAGGGCGTGCGGGCTGGTTGCCGCTGTTGTTCTTCGGTCTGGCCGGCCTCGTGAGTTCGATGGGGCCGGGCGCCGTGGCGGCCATCGCGCTGCTCGCACCGGTCGGCATGGCGGCCGGGGCATCGGCCGGGCTCCCGCCGCTGCTCACCGCGCTCATGCTCGGCAACGGTGCCAACGCCGGCAACCTGTCGCCCTTCAGTGCCGTGGGCGTGATTGTCGCCTCGGGCATGGACAAGGCTGGCCTGCCGGGGCACGAGTGGCAGGTGTGGGCCGCCAACTTCGTGGCGCATGGGCTCGCCGCCGCTGTGGCCTGGGTGCTGTTCGGAGGACCGCGGGCGTGGCGTGCGCACGAGCGCGCCGTCGTGCCGCCGGTCGCCCCCTTGTCGTCCACTCACTGGACGACGCTGTTGATTGGCGGGCTGTGGGTCGGCGCCGTGGTCCTGCTGAAGGTGAACCTCGGCCTCGCCGCGTTCGCGGCCGCGGCGGTCCTCGTGCTGCTGAAGTGCTGCGACGACGCCGGCATGCTGCGGCAGGTGCCGTGGGCCGTGATCGTGATGGTCTGCGGCGTGAGCATGCTGATCGGCGTCCTCGAAGGCACTGGCGGCATGGACCTCTTCAGCACGGCCCTCGCGCGTGTGGCCTCGCCGTCCTCGGTGAACGGCGTGATCGCCTTCATCACCGGCGCCATCTCCACCTACAGTTCGACCTCGGGCGTCGTCTACCCGACGTTCCTGCCGACGGTGCCCGCGCTCGTCGAGAAGCTCGGAGGCGGAGATCCGCTGCAGATTGCCCTGAGCATCAACGTCGGCGCGGCGCTCGTGGACGTGTCGCCGCTTTCGACGATTGGTGCGCTCTGCATCGCGGCACTGCCGGACCGCGAGCACGCAGCGGACCTGTTCCGGGGTCTGCTGGTGTGGGGCGTCTCGATGACCGTCGCCGGCGCGATCTTCTGCCAGCTGATCATCGGCGTCTTCGCCTGGTGAACGTCCGTCAGATCGTGACGGTCTTCTCGACGACGAAGATGTTGTTCTCGGTCTCCTGGATCAGCACCTCGACGGTGTACGTGATGCCCTGGCCGGGGAACTTGTCGCGGATGTGCGCGACGACGTTGTCCCACACGTAGAGCGCCACGTTCTCGACGCTCGGGCCCTTCCCCTTGAGCAACACGACGCCTTCCGGCTCGAACAACTCGGGGTTGAGGAAGGTGGCGTCCTGCTCGGTGACGAGCATCTTGTGGTCGAGGAACCGCATCACCGCCTTCAGGTCGCCGAAGTCGAGCGCCATGTCGAGGTGATCGCGAGGAAAGGCCTCGCACGACACGGTGACCGTGCCGCGCCACGTGTGCCCGTGGACCCACTTGCACTTGCCGGGATAGCCCAGTTGCCGGTGTCCGGTGTGGAAGTGGGAGTGGACGATGATCTTTTCCATGACGTTGTGTGGGACGCGTCGCCCGTGCGAGGCGCTCCCGTTATCTTAGCGGTCCGTGGTCCACGACGCGGCGTGGAGGGTGACGGTCCGGCGGTCGCCCGGCCGCGCGTTGACGGTGTCGACCACCAGCAACAGCGCGTGGAGGCGGTCGAGCGGGACGTTCCCGGATGCCGGCGGGATCGGTCGGAACGCGTCGAGCGGCAGCGTGACCACGCGTCGCGACGTGTCCAGGTACGCCGAGTGCCGCCAGCGCAGGCCCTCGCCGGGGCGGGGTTCCCGCAACTGGACCGACAGCCGCATGGGCGCGTCGGCCGAGAGGTCGAGCGTCAGCCCGGTGGCGTCTGGCGGGCGGTCTCCGAGGTCGGCGACGAGCGCGGCAAACTGGCTGCGCCGGGCGCCCGGGGCCAGGACCATGGTGGCCTGCGCCACCCACCCATCGGCCGCTGGTCCCGGCACGACCGACGATGCCGGGTCGTGTTCGACGTGCCAGCCGGTTGCAGCCAGCGGGCGTGCCGAGCCGGCCCGGTCGCGTGGTGCACCCGGCACAGCGGCCGTGCCGCCCGATCCGGACGGGAGTTGGTTGTGCGCGCGGGCCCCGCTGACCGCCACCGGGAGGGCGGGCCACCCACGCCGAGCGCGCAGCCAGACCTCGGCCCGGTAGATGGTCGCCCCCTCCGCGGCGGGCAGGGTTTCCCGCAGGGTGGGACCCGCCCCCTCGCGCCAGGGCCGTCCATTGCGCCGCACGCGAATCACTGCGCCGGCTGGCGCGTTGCTCTGCACGAGCAGGGTGTCGGCATTGCTGATGTCGAGGGCCACCCACGGGGTGGGCGCCATGCTGAACACGGCAGACGACGCCCTGCCGTCACGGATGGCGTCCAGGATGGCGGCCGCCTGCTGCGCCGGGTCGGTGGTGGCGTCTTCGCGCGGCACCACGAGGCCGAACGTGCCGAACATCGCCGCGTACGACGGGAAGCGGGCCAGCGTGCGTCCGCCCTCGATGGGATCGGCGCCGCGCGTCCAGCCGATCCGTGCATGGGCGTCCACCGCCGCCAGCGCGATCTGGGGCGCACGGGCCGGGGAGTCGCGCTCGGCGATCAGGGTCTCCGGGTAGGTGGCCAGCGCGGCGAGCGCGCCGGCGCGGTTCAGCGGGTAGGCGACCAGGCGTGCCAGCAACTCCTGCATCCCGGCACTGCGCCAGGCGGTGTCGGCGTTGACCCACTCGTATCCGTCGGCATTCACTGACCAGTCGTGCCAGGCCAGGGCCTGCCGTGGCGAATCGGGGTGCGCCAGGATCCCGATGCCGCCCAGCCTGCGCACGTCCTCGGCCACCGCCCGCGCCTCTCCCGCGAGCGGATAGGGCGCCCGGGGCAGGCCGAGTGCCACGTAGTGGCCGTCCTCCGTGCTGATCTCCACGGCGTCGAGGAGCAGCACGCCCTCGACGAGGCGCGGCGGCGATGGTGGGCGCGTGGCGTCGCCGTGGTCGGTCAGGACGACGAAGTCGAGGCCGGCCGAGGCCGCGGCACGTGCAATCGTCTCCGGTGATCCGCTGCCATCCGAGTGCGTGCTGTGGACGTGGTACGCACCCCGCCAGAGCGGCGGCTGCCCGGGTGCGATCGGCAGGGACAGCGGACCGGCAGGGCGCAGCAGGAGCGCCGCGCCGACGGCCGCCAGCCCCGGGTACAGGACCCATCGCCATCGTCCTCGTCGGCCGCGCGTCACCCTCGCAGCATATGTCAGCCGGGAGGGTCGCACGGTATCCTCGCGCCGATGCGTCACCTCCTCCTGCCGCTGGCCGCGATCGCCCTGTTGCTGCCCCCGTCGGTCCACACCCAGTCGTCGGGAATCCGGGTCGTGCGGGTCACGGCGGCCGATGCCCCGAACACCGCCGAGGTCTCGGTCGCCATCGACCCGACCAACCGGGATCACGTCGTGGTCTCGGCGTACCAGATCAACCGCCCGGGCGGGACGCGCGTGACCAACGTCCTGTTCGTGTCGCGTGACGGCGGACGCACGTGGACCGAGGAAGTGGCGGCCAACCCTGAACGCCGCGCGTCACAGGGCGACGATGCGGTGGTCTTCGGCGCCGACGGCACGCTGTTCCACAGCTACATCTCGTTCGACGGCCTTCGCGTGTCGCGTCCACCACTGGCACGCAACGGTATCTTCGTGCGGCGCCGCGAGCCGCAGCCGAGGGGCTGGGAGGTGCCGGTAGCCGTGATCGACCACCGCAACACCGTCGCGCCCTTCGAGGACAAGCCGTGGCCGGGCGTGGACAGGGGCGCGCAGTCCCCTCATCGCGGGCACGTCTACGTGGCGTGGACGCGCTTCGACGAGTACGGCACCAGGCGGCCGGACTGCCGGTCGGAGATCCACTTCTCGCGCTCCACAGATGGCGGGCGGTCCTTCGCCGTGCCGCAACGGATCTCCGATCGGCAGGGCGGCTGCCTCGACGACGACGACACCGTCGAGGGCGCCGTGCCTTCTGTCGCACCGACAGGGGAGGTGTACGTGGCATGGTCTGGCCCCGCTGGCCTCGTGGTGGATCGTTCCGACGATGGCGGCGTGACGTTCGGTGACGACCGGCTCGTCACGGCGATTCCCGGTGGGTGGGACATCGACGTTCCCGGGCTCTCGCGCAGCAACGGCATGCCGGTCACCGTCGTGGACGGTACGACCGGGCCCACTCGCGGCCGCGTCTACATCGCCTGGATCGACGCACGGCACGGCGATCCCGATGTGTTCGTGACGTGGTCCGACGACAAGGGCGCGTCGTGGGCCACGCCGGTGCGCGTCAACGACGACCCGATCGGCAGTGGGCGCCAGCAGTTCTTCGTGTGGTTCGCCGTGGACCATTCCACCGGGCACCTGCACGCCGTGTATCACGACCGCCTGTCGGCGACGACGACCGACACCCGCGTGATGCTCGCGCGCAGCGAGGACGGCGGTCGCACCTGGGCGAACACACCCGTGCCCGTGCCCGCCTTCCGGACGACAGCCGACGTGCCGTTCGGCGACTACAACGGCATCGACGCCTCGCAGGGACGCGTGGTCGCGGCGTTCCCGCACTTCGTGGGCGAGAAGCGGGTGGGCGTGTCGGTGGCGATCGTCGACGGCCGGTAGGGACGGCTCTCCGACTTGTGCGCCGAAGCCCAGGCGGAGGCGGAGCCGTCCGCCATGCGTGCTGCGATCGACGGACGGCCGGGACGGCCGTCCCTACCTGAGCGGCTCGATGTCGTCGAGCTTGGCCAGCACGGCCGCAAGGGTCTCGAGCGAGGCCTGGCCGGTGGCGCCGGGGTTGTTCAGCCAGACGTCGGGCGCTTTCTGCGCGAGGATGTCGCGGAACGAGCCGCCGCTCTTCACGCTGTCGGGCGCGAAGGTGGTGATGTCGAGGTCGCCCGACCACTCGTCCTTGTGCTTGATGAGTAGCCACGACCGGCCATCGTCGCTGGCGCCGGCGCGTGAGCCCCAGCCCCGCGTGCGCACCAGCACCCACGAGCCCTTGAGCTTGTAGCCGTCGAGGCGCATCTTCAGGTCGCCCTTCTTCAGCGCCGCATCCACGTCGGGCACCTCGGGCTCCCAGGTGCCGACGTCCCACAGCATCACCACGCCCGCGCCGTACCCTTCGGGGATCACCCCTTCGAAGTCGCCGTACTCGAGTGGATGGTCCTCGACGTGCATCGCCAGGCGCTTGGTGGCGGGATCGAGCGACGGCCCCTTCGGGACGGCCCACGACAGCAGCACTCCGTCGTGTTCGAGGCGCAGGTCGTAGTGCAGGCTCGACGCGAGGTGCTTCTGGACGCAGAAGAAGCGGGTCTTCGCGCGGCGCGGCCGTCGTTTCGTGTCGCCGGCGGGCTCCGGCGTCCGGGTGAAGTCGCGCTTGCGTCGATACTCGTCGAGGGCCACGGCCGTCCTCCTCCCTCAGGCTACACTTGTGCCCGTGACCCCATCATCCCTTTCCCTTCACCCCGCCTCGCTCGGTGAAGCGATTGCCCGCACGCTCGACCACTGGACCGCCGAGGGGCGAGTGGCGCGGCTCTGGCAGAAGGACGCGTCGCTCTGGACCGGCAGCGGGGAGCAACGCTGGCTCGGCTGGCTCGACATCGTCGAGGCACAGCAGCGCGAACTCGACGCGCGCAGGGCGCTGGCCGACGCGGTCCGGCACGACGGCATCACCGACGTCCTGCTGCTCGGCATGGGCGGATCGAGTCTCGGGCCCGAGGTGCTGGCCCGCGTCATCGGTCGTGGGAGTGGTTCGCCGCGGTTGCACGTGCTCGACTCGACCGATCCGGCCCAGGTGAAGCGCTTCGACGAGGCCGTCGATCTGAAGACGACGCTCGTGCTCGTGGCGAGCAAGTCGGGCAGCACGCTCGAGCCGAACGTGTTCCTCGCGTACTTCTTCGACCGGTTGAAGCAGGTGGTGGGCGAGGCGCGGGCGGGGCGGCATGTCGTGGCGATCACGGACCCGGGGTCGCAGATGCAGCAGGTGGCCGAGCGCGACGGCTTCCGCGCCATCGCGTTCGGCGAGCCGACCGTGGGCGGGAGATTCTCGGTGCTGTCGGCCTTCGGCACCGTGCCCGCGTCGCTCATCGGCATCGACGTCGCTCGCCTGCTCGACGAGGCAGGCCAGATGGCGGATGCCTGCCGGCAATCCGACGCCAGGGCCAATCCGGGGGTGGCGCTCGGCGTCGTGATTGGCGAAGCGGCGAGGGCCGGTCGCGACAAGCTCACCATCGTCGCGTCGCCGGGCATCGCGCCGCTCGGTGCGTGGCTCGAGCAGTTGGTGGCCGAATCGACGGGGAAGAACGGCACGGCCGTGATTCCGGTAGACCTGGAACCGCTGAGCGACCCGGCCAGCTACGGCAGCGACCGGATCTTCGTGTACCTGCGGCTCGCGACCGATGCCGACGGCGCGCAGGACGCCTTCGTCGAGCAGCTGAACCGTTCTGGTCAGCCCGTGGTGCGCATCGACGTGCGCGACTCCTATGCGCTGGGCCAGGAGTTCTTCCGGTGGGAGATCGCCACGGCCGTGGCGGGCGCCGTGCTGGGCATCAACCCGTTCGATCAGCCCGACGTGGAAGCCAGCAAGGTCAAGACGCGCGCCCTCACCGATGCGTTCGAGCGTGAAGGGAGCCTCCCGGCCGAGCAGCCGATCGTCGCCGACGCCACGATGCAGGTGTTCACCGACGCGGCCAACGCGAGTGCACTCGGAGCAGTGGCCACGCCGGCCGAGGCCATCGCGCGCCACCTGGCCCGCGTCACGACGGGCGACTACGTGGCGCTGCTGGCATACATCGACATGACCGAGGCGCACGTCGGGGCGCTGCAGGCCACGCGCGGCGTCATCCACACGCGGACGGGCGCGGCCACCTGCCTCGGGTTCGGGCCCCGCTTCCTGCACTCCACCGGGCAGGCCTACAAGGGAGGGCCGAACACGGGAGTCTTCCTGCAGATCACGTGCGACGACGCGCACGATCTCCCGGTGCCGGGACGCGCATTCTCGTTCGGCGTGGTGAAGGCGGCACAGGCACGTGGCGACTTCGGGGTGCTCGAGGAGCGGGGCCGCCGGGCGCTGCGTGTCCATCTGGGCGCCGACGTGGCGGCGGGGCTTCGGGCGCTGCACGCGGCCGTGGAGGCCTCGGCGCAGTGACCACCGAGTCGCAGGCGCCGGCCGCAGCGCGCCCGCCCATCGCGCCCGCCGACACCGCGGTGTTCGTGGGGTTCGGGGCCACGGGCGATCTCACGCGGCGCAAGCTTCTGCCGGCACTCGTCAACCTGCGCCGGACGGGCGCCCTGCCCGATGCCTTCGCCTTCCTGGCGGTCACCCGCGCGCCCGATCAGGCGGGTACGTTCGCCAAGGACCTGCTCGCGGCGACCGACGAGCACCTCGACGCGCCGCTGACGCGCGAGGAGCGCGCCTGGTTCGGCGCACGCATCGCGGTCGTTGCGGGTGACCTGGAGCAGGACGCGCTGTATGCCGATCTGGCGACGCAGGTGGCGGCGCTGCACGAGGCGCACGGCACGGGCGGCAACGTCCTCTTCTACCTCGCCACGCCGCCGCAGTTGTTCGGGCCGATTGCTGCGAGACTCGGTGGCGCCGGCCTGCTCGACGAGGCCGCGGCGGGCGCCTGGCGCCGCGTGGTCGTCGAGAAGCCCTTCGGGCACGATCTCGAGTCGGCCCGCGCGCTCAATCGCGCGTTGGCCGAGGTGATGGCCGAGCGACAGGTGTACCGGATCGATCACTACCTCGGCAAGGAGACCGTGCAGAACCTCATGGTCTTCCGGTTCGCCAACAGCATCTTCGAACCGATCTGGAACCGGCGCTACGTGGACCACGTGCAGATCACGGTGGCCGAGTCGGACGGCATCGGATCGCGCGGTGGTTACTACGACCAGGCCGGCGCGCTGCGCGACATGGTGCAGAACCACCTCTTCATGCTGCTGGCGCTCACCGCCATGGAGCCGCCGATCTCGTTCGAGGCCGACGCGGTGCGCGACGAGCGCCTGAAGGTGCTGCAGGCGATCGTGCCCTACACGGATGAGCGCGTCGCGCGCGACGTCGTGCGGGGGCAGTACGTCGCCGGGCGGGTCAAGGGCGAGGACGTGCGTGGGTACATGCACGAAGACAAGGTGGAGACCGGGTCGTCCACCGAGACCTTCGTCGCGATGCGGCTCCAGATCGAGAACTGGCGCTGGGCAGGAGTGCCGTTCTATCTCCGCACGGGCAAGCGCATGGCGCGCCGCGTGTCGGAGATCGCGGTGCACTTCCGGCAGCCGCCCTTCATGATGTTCCGCGGCACGTGCGTGCCCTGCCTCAACACCAACGTGCTCGTGATTCGCGTGCAACCCGACGAGGGCATCACGTTGCACGTGGACGCCAAGGTGCCGGGCCAGACGCTCGACCTGCAGACGGTCGCGATGGACTTCCGGTATCACGACGCGTTCGCCCCGCAGCCGTCGACCGGCTACGAAACGCTGCTCTACGACGCGCTGACCGGCGATCAGACGCTCTTTCATCGCGCCGACAGCACGGAGGTGGGCTGGCAGGCGGTGATGCCCATCCTCGAGGCGTGGGCACGCGGGGGGGCCACCGTGCACTACGAGGCGGGCACCTGGGGACCCGAGCAGGCCCACGATCTGCTCGCGCGCGACGGCCGCGCGTGGCGCCGCCCATGACCGTCGGAGCGATGCCGCGCGGCGCGGTCCTGCGGCTCGCGCCCTCACCGGACGCGCTGGCGCAGGCCGCCGCCACCGAGGTGCTGGCGCTGCTCGAGGCCGCGATGGCCTGGCGCGGCGACGCGCATCTCGTGCTCTCGGGCGGAAGGACGCCGGCCGCGCTCTACCGGTCGCTGGCGATCCTGCCGTTCGAGGGGTGGCCGAACGTCCACGTGTGGTTCGGCGACGAACGCACCGTGCCGCCCGACCACGCCGACAGCAACTACCGCATGGCGGCCGAGACGCTGCTGGGCGCTGTGCCCATACCTGCAGCGCAGGTGCACCGATGGGCCGGTGAACTGGATCCGGCGCAGGCCGCTGCGGACTACGACGCGGCGCTCCGCGTCCTGGCGCAGACACAGGAGCGCGACGTCCCCGCGCTTGACGTCCTCCTCCTCGGGCTCGGCGCCGACGCGCACACCGCCTCGCTGTTCCCCGGCTCACCGCTGCTGTCGGAATCCCTTGCAGGGGCGACCGGCCCGGCCGACCGTCCAGACCCGGCCGGCCGCTCGACCGTCTCCCTCGCCGCTGCGGTGCACGTGCCTGCGCTCGACACGTGGCGCCTCACGATCACGCCGGCCGTGATCACGGCAGCACGCGCGACGATCGTGCTGGTGTCGGGCGCCGACAAGCATGCCGCGCTGCGTCGCGTCCTCGGAGACGACCCCTCGCCCCTCGACGCGCCAGCGACGCTGCTGCACGACGCGCCCGGCGACGTGGCGTGGTTCGTGGATCGCGCGGCCCTGTTCGGCTGACACGCTCTGGTCGGGACGGCTCTCCCCCTCGACTTCGCTCGGGGCATGCGAGCCGTCCGCCGTGCGGTGTGGCGGACGGCCGGGACGGCCGTCCCTACCATGGTGGCCGGGCACCCGCCACGGTAGGGACGGCTTTCCCCCTCGACTTCGCTCGGGGCATGCGAGCCGTCCGCCGTGCCTGGAGCGCGGTGTCGCTTCAGCGCTCGCAGCCCGGAAACCGGTCGAGCATCTGCGGGCCCAGGTAGCCGAGTTCCTGTCGCAACCCGATCTCCGACGAGTAGTACGCGTCGATGGTGGCCTGCTTGACCCGCACGAACGCCCGGACGGCGTCGGTATCCGGCTGCCGCTCGCGCGCGCTCAGCGCGTCGAGCACCCGACGCCGCGCGGCCTCGTCGAGCGCCACGAACGCTCGTCCCTCGCGCTGGCGGGCCTCGCCATCGAGCGCGGCCAGTTGCGTGCGCCAGGCCTGCTGCGTGGTCACCGGGCTGTGTGCCACGACCAGGTCGATGTAGGCCGCGGCGCGTGCGGCGCGTGCGCCGGGGGATCGCGGCGTGTCGGGGATGATGAGGTCCGTCAGCACGTCGAGCAGGGCGACCTCCTCGCTCGTGAGGAAGGTGGCGGCCTCGGCCACGCCGCCCTGCTGCCAGCGTCGCACCGACAGGAGGGCGGCCTCGAGCCGGGCGTGCGCGATGCCTGCGCCGAGCAGCGCCAGGACCATCCGACGATCGATGGCGGTCATGCCAGATCTCCCGTGCGCAGGCCTTCGGCGAGATACTCGCTGGCGCGCCAGGCCAGGGCCATGATCCACGTGGTGATGCCGTGGGTGCCCGGGCTCGTGACGAAGCCGCTCGCGTCGGTCACGAACAGGTTCGGCACGTCGTGTGCCTGTCCCCACCGGTTCAGCACGCTGGTCTTCGGATCGAGGCCCATGCGCGCCGTGCCGCACTCGTGCGTCGCGTCTCCGAGCGGCTCGAGCCGCTTCTCGTAGGGCAGGATCTCGGCGCCGCACGCGCGCAGGATCTGCTCCATCCAGCCGTACATGTCCTCCATCATGCGGCGCTCGTTGTCGCCGTGGCCGCAGGCGAAGCGCACCTGCGGGATGCCGAACGCGTCGGTGCGGCCCGGGTCGATCTCGAACCGGTTCTCGTAGCGCGAGAGGCATTCGCCGTAGCCGCGCAGCGAGAGCACGCTCCCGTAGCGGCTGTAGATCTCGTCCTTGAGCGAGGCCCCGTAGCCGGGGATGCCGGCGGTCGCCGTGGCCCCACGGCCGAAGCCCGTGCCGAACAGGATGAAGTAGCCGCCGTGGTACCCGTTGGTCCTGCCGTAGTTGAAGCGCGGGATCGTCGCGTGGGTTCCGCCGGCGCCGTCGTCGTTCACGCGGGTGCGGTTACGCCAGGTGGGGAGGATGCCCACCATGGGCCCGCTCTTGATCGTGTCCATCAGGTGGTGCCCCAGTCGGCCACTGGAGTTCGCGAGGCCGTCGGGGTGATGCCTGGATTTCGAGTTGAGCAGCAGGCGGCCCGTCTCCACGGTGCTCGCCGCCAGGACGACGGCTCGCGCGTGGACCTCTTCGTCGCGCCTTGTACGGGCGTCGATGAAGGACACGCCCCTGGCACGTCCGCGCTCGTCCACGAGCACCTCGCGGGCCACGGCGTGCGTCCGGAGCGTGAAGTTGGGGCGGCCCTGCAGCTTGGGGATGATGGCGTCGAGGCTGCTGAAGCGCGCGCCCACCGGGCACCCGCGGCCGCAGCCGGAGCAGTAGTGGCACTTCGGACGGCCGTCGTGTGGCGCGCTGAGCGCGGCGGTGCGCTCACTGAGGACCGGCACCCCGATGCGGTCGCAGGCCCGCTTCAGGTCGCGCTCGGTGCAGCGCCACGGATGCGGCGGGCCCGCGTAGATGCCGTCGGGCATGTTGGGGTAGTTGTCGGCCTCACCGGCCAGTCCCACGAGCCGCTCGACCTTGTCGTAGTAGGGCGCCAGCTCGTCGTAGTCGATCGGCCAGTCGTCGCCGTAACCCTGTCGTGACGCGGGCTTGAAGTCGAGCGGGCCGTGGCGGAAGCAGGAGCGCCCCCACGTGTTCGTGCGTCCGCCCACCGCCCGCAGCCGCGTCCAGTGGAAGCGGTCGATGGAATCGTAGGTGTCCTCGCGCGGATTCGTGTAGAGGTGCGCGGTGTACTCGTTGATCTTCCACAGGCCGTCGTACTTGCCCGGCGGGCCCTCGCCGCGGAACCGCAGCTGCCACGGCATCTCGTGCGACAGGAAGTCGCGCGATGGCGTCACCATGCGTCCGGCTTCGAGCAGGAGCACACGTGCACCGGCGTTGACCAGTACCAGCGCGGCGGTGGCTCCGCCAGCGCCCGAGCCCACCACGATCACGTCGTAGCTCTGCGGCATCTGCCCTCCGAGGATGAGGGCAGTGTAATGCCTGATGCTTGATGTCTGATGCGTAGCGCATGGCGTAGGGCGGAGGGACGAATGGCGCATTACCGAAGAACGCCGAACGCCGAACGCCGAACGCCGAATGCCGAACCCGGAACGAACGAACGCGCGTGCCGACGGTGACGGACGGGTTGGGGCCGGTGGGGACCGTCCGTCGACTTGTCCGCCGTAGCGGTGGGGAGGTGGCGGTCCGCCACAGCGCTGCATCACTCCCCGCTTCCCGATACCCGCTTCCCGCTTCCCGATACCCGCTCCCCGCTCCCCGCTACCCGCTTCCCGGTCCCCGGTCCCCGGTCCCCGGTCCCCGGTCCCCGGATCAATCGATCGTGACGATCTCGACCTCGGCGTTTCCGGGAGTGAGGTGCAGCAGCGCGACGCTGGGGAGGACGTCGAAGCGGCGCGGCCCGGCGGCGCCGGGGTTCACGACGAGGCGGCTGCCGGCCCGATGGACGAGTGCGCGGTGGGTGTGGCCGAAGACCAGCACCCCGGCGTCCGGGTAGCGCGCCAGCAGCACCTCGGGTGTGGGGCGTCCCACCTCGTGACCGTGGCTGACGTGCACCTGCCAGCCCTCGCGGTCGAGCCAGCGGTGCATTTCGAGCTCAGGTGTATGGATGTCGTCCACGTTCCCGTACACGGCCTGCACGGGCGCGATCGCCGCGAGTTCGATCAGCACGTCGCGGCTGCCGACGTCGCCAGCGTGCAAAATCAGCTCGACGCCGTCCAGCACGCGCATGGCCGACGCTCGAAGCAGCCCGTGCGTGTCGGAAATCAGCCCAATCGTGGTCGGCATGCGTCTTGTATTGTAACGAGACGCGAACCGATGTCCTCTCCACCACGCGACTACTCGATCGTCACGCCGATTCACGGACGCTACCTCGTGCGCATGGCCGAGTCGGCCGCGCACGGACCCGTGCGTCATGCGCCGATCGCCGTGGGGTTCCATGGATATGGCGAGACCGCCGACGCGCACCTCGCACGGCTCGAAGCGATTCCCGAGCTCGCGTCGTGGACCCTGGTGAGCATCCAGGGACTGCATCGCTTCTACGGTCGCAACCGGGAGGTCGTGGCCAGCTGGATGACCTCGCAGCACCGTGAAGAAGCCATCGAGGACAACCTGCGCTACGTTCGCAGCGTGGTCACCGAGGCGATTCACCAGGCGGGCGAACCCCAGGCGCTGGTCTACATCGGCTACTCCCAGGGCGTGGCGATGGCGTGGCGCGCGGCGGTCCTCGGGTCCCGCCGGGTCGATGGCCTCGCGGTCTTCGGTGGAGACGTCCCGCCCGAACTCGGCGTTCGTCCACTCACGCAGTGCCCGCCGGTGCTGCTCGGTCGCGGCCGCGACGACACCTACTACACCGCGGCGCAGTTCCAGGCCGACCTCGAGATGCTCGCCAGCCGGTTCGTCGTGGTCGAACCCTACGAGGTTCGCGGCGGCCACGCGTGGTCCGACGAGACCGGTCGGTCGGTCGGGGCGTTCGTGACGCGTCTCGTCAACCCGACCGCCGCGGCGAACATGTAGGGACGCGTTTACTCGTAGCGCAGGGCGTCGACCGGATCCAGCCGTGCGGCGCGGCGTGCCGGCAGGAAGCCGGCCAGCACGCCGGTCACCACCGACATCAGCAGCCCGGCGACCACGGCCCAGCCGGGCGGGATGGCCGAGAAGCCCGTGAGCACGAGCGAAGCGAGCAGGCCCAGCAGCACGGCGAGCAGCACGCCGGCCACGCCGCCCAGCCCGGACAGTACGGCTGCCTCCACGAGGAACTGCTGCAGCACCGCCGACCGCGGGGCGCCGAGCGCCAGGCGCACGCCGATCTCGCGTGTCCGCTCCGTGACGGCAATCACCATGACGTTGGCGATGCCGATGCCCCCGATGAGGAGGCTCACGCCTGCCAGCGCCACCGTCACGGCCCCGATGGCCGCGCTCACCTGATCGAGCGTGCGGATGATCTGGTCGGCCGACGACAGGTTGAAATCGTCGGGAGCCTCAGGGCCCAGGCCCCGCAGTCGCCGCAGCAGGAACGCCGTCTCGTCACGCGCCTGCTCGCGCAGGCCGGGTCGCGCCCGCACGTACAGCACGGTGCGGTCCACGCCCGGATACCGGCGCTCGACCGTGCCGACGGGCAGGGCGAGCACGGAGTCCTGCCGGTTCTCGCCGAAGAACCCGCCCTTGCGCGGCGCGATCTCGCCGACCACCGTATAGGTCTCGCCCGAGAGCTGCAGCGTGCGGCCCACGGCTGACCGTCCGCCGAACAGCGCCCGCGACAGGCTGGCGCCGATGACGCAGACCCGGGCACCCGCGCGGTCCTCGAGTTCCGTGAACGGTCGCCCTGCCGCGAACTCCGCGCCGATGACGTCGTAGAGGTTCGGCGACGCGCCCTCCACGAGCACCGTGTCCGACTCGGCGCCACCCGCACGCGCCACCAGCGGACGGCCGTCCACCACGGTCGGCACGATCATCTGCACGGCCACCTCGCGCACCGACGGCGCGAGGCGGGCGATGACTGGCGCGAATGCCGGCTGCAGCGGTCGTCGCTGGGCTTCACGCTCCGAGGGCGCCGCGTAGGGGTCGCCCGAGAGATGGAAGGCGAAGATGTTCTCCGTGCCCAGTTCGCGGAACAGCAGCGCGACCTGGTTGCGGACGTTGGCCAGCACCGACGCCACCAGCACCACCGTGACGATGCCGATCACGATGCCGACGCTCGCGAGGATGGACCGCGAGAGGTTCATCCGCATCGACCCAATCGCGAGCCGGCCGATCTCTCGCCACAGGCGCACGCGCGCCCGCCAGCCGTGAGGGTGCGGCACGCTCATTCCTGTCGCAGTGCCTCGATGGGGTCGATCCGCGCGGCCATGCGTGCGGGATACCAGCCGGCGACGATGCCGGCGCCGCCCGCGGCCAGCAGGCTCCATGCCGCGGTGGTCGGCTGGATGGGCAGGTCGAGGCCCGTGACCGACGAGGCCACCGCCAGCGCTGCCCACGCCAGTGCGACCCCAGCGGCTCCACCCACGAGCGCCGTGAGCATGGCCTCGGCCACGACCTCCGCCGTCACCTGGGCGCGCGTGGCCCCGAGTGCACGCCGAATGCCGATCTCGCGCGTGCGCTGCGCGACCGACACGAGCACCGTGTTGGTCACGACGACGACGGCCGCCAGGAGAGCCATCAACGCGATGGGCAGCGCCGCTGCGCCAATCCGTTCCGACAGGCGGAGCACGAAGGTGCGCGCCGCTTCCGGCGAGAGGATGTCGAACGTGTCGGGTCGGCCCGGCTGGAGCTGACGTCGCGCACGCATCGCGGCACGCGCCGCGCCTTCGGCTTCATCGAACGCGAGGTCGCGACCGGTGGCGAACACCTGCAGGGTCGCGGGCGCGCCGAACGTGCGCTCGAAGGCCAGCAGCGGGATGTACACGTAGCGGTCGAGGGAGACGCCGCCGCCCGTGCCCTGCGGGCGCACCAGTCCGATGACCCGGAACCCACGCCCCCCGAGCCTGATCGTCTGACCAAGCGGATCGGAAGCCGGGAAGAGCGTCGTGGCCACCTCGGCCCCGATGACGGCGACCTGCGCTGCCTGCTGGTCCTCGGCCGGCAGGAAGAATCGCCCCTCACCGACGTCGAGGTCACGGATGCGAGACAGGTCGGCGGTCGTACCGGTGATGGAGGCGCCCTCGTAGGTGCGACCACCCGCCGTCACGTCGGCGGCGCGCTGCGTGCTCGGCGCCACGAGCAGGGCGTCGCCGGCGACCCGGTCGAGGAAGCGCACGTCGGCCCGGCGGATCGGCGGGTTGCGCCGCAGCCGATCGGCCAGTTCCCGACGGCTCAACTGACCGGCCACCACCTGCGCCAGCACGAAGGTGTTGCTGCCGACGGTCCGCGCCCCCACCGCCAGTGCGTACTGCCGCACGCCCTCGAGGCCTGTCGTGACTAGGATCATGGTCGCCACGGCCGTCGCGACGGCGAGGCTGGCGAGCGACGAACGCAGCAGGTGCCCCCGCGCGGTGGCGACGGCTTGCGCCGCGGCGGTCCCGAGGCGGGCGAGGGGACGGGGGATGGACACGCTGCGCATCAGACGCTCGGGGGCCGTGCCCCGATGCATGATCATGCCGGAGGCCGCGAAAGCCGGGACAGTCCCGGTCGGGCGCGCGTCAAAGGTCGGCAATGCGTCGTCGAATCGTGGTGCTCGGCATCGTGGTGCTCGGGCTCGTACTGGCAGGTGTGGCGTACTCGCGTCGAGGCGGTCAGGGCGTGGCGGTCGACGTCACCCCGGTGGCCCGGCGTGACCTGCTGCAGGCCTTCGTGACGGCCTCCGGGGAGATCGTCGCCGACCGGTTCGCCGACATCGGCAGCAGCGTGATGGGGCGCATCGACGACCTGCGGGTGCGCGAGGGTGATCAGGTTCGGGCCGGTCAGGTGCTGGCGCGGCTGGATCCGGTGCAGGCGCGTAGCCAGCGCGATGCGGCGGCCGCACAGGTGCAGGCCCTGGCCGCCGATCAGGTCGCGGCCGGTCAGCAGGTGCGGGCCGCCCGGGCCGACCTGGCGGCTGCGCAGGCGCGCGTGAAGGAAGCCGACGCGAATCAGCGCCGCGTGGACGCGCTCTTCGCCGAGCGCCTCGTGTCGGCCTCGGAACTGGACGCCGCCGTCGCCGCCGCCGATGCGGCTCGTGCCCAGGCGCAGGCCGCGCAGGCGACCGTTGGTCGGGCCGACGAGAGCCTGCGCAGCGCCGACCGTCGGCTGCAGCAGGCCCGGGCGCAGGCGGCCGGCGCCGGCGACCTGCTGGCCAAGACCGAGATCACCTCGCCCATCGACGGCGTCGTGTCGCGCCTGCAGGTGCGGCAGGGTGAGATGGTCGTGATCGGCATCCAGAACCAGCCCGGCACGACGCTCATGACCATCTCGGATCTCAGTGACATCAATGCGGAGATCAAGGTCGCCGAGGCCGACGTCCTGCGCCTGCAGCTCGGGCAGGCGGCCACCGTGACGCTCGATGCGGTTCCCGGGCGCCGGTTCACCGGCAAGGTGATCGAGATTGGCGCCGGTGCGCTGCCGCCACCCGCCGGCGCCTCGGCCACGGCCGCCGCCCGGGAGTTCCGTGTCGTGGTGCGCATCACGGATCCATCCGACGGCCTGCGGCCTGGCCTCACCTGCGATGCCGAGATCCTCACCGAACAGCGTCAGAATGCCATCGTCGTACCGCTGCAGGCCGTGGTGCTGCGGGCCATGCCGGGCCGCGGCGACGACGTGGCGGGCGTCTTCGCCGTGCGCGACGGCGTCGCCCGATTCGTGCCCGTCACGACCGGCATCATCGGCGGCCTGCTGATCGAAGTGGCCGGCGTCGAGCCGGGCACGCCTGTGGTCTCAGGACCGTTCCAGGTGCTCCGGACGCTGAAGGATGGAGACGCGGTAAAGGTCGGGTAGGGCACGCAGAGGTAGGGCGCGGTCTCCGACCGCGCCGCCGAGTGCACGAAACGAAGGTGGCCGACCGCGCGTCATGCATTGCGGCCGCGTGGGACACGCGGCCCTACCTGTGTGGCGCCGATCAGCCCGAGTTACGCAGGCCCGCGGTGATGCCGGCGATGGTGCGCACCAGCGGGCGCGCGGCGTCCGGGTCGCCCGCGCGATGGGCGCGCAGGAGCGCGACCTGCATCGCGTTGATCGGATTCACGTAGGGGTTGCGCAACCGGATGGTGCGCTGCACCACGGGATGCCGATCGAGCAGCTGGTCGGCTTCGACGATGCGCAGGACGACGTCGGTGGTGCGGGCGTGTTCCTCTGCGATACGCGCGAAGTGGTCGGCGGGATCGGCGTGCGCCGGCACGAGATCGAGGTACGCGCGCGCGATGTCCAGGCTCGACTTCGCGAGCGTCATCTCCAGGTTCTCGACGATCGATCGGAAGAAGGGCCACTCGCGGTAGAGGCGCCGGACCTGGTCGAGGCCGCTGGTCGTCTCCACGAGCGGCGCGAGACCGCTGCCGCACCCGTACCACGCGGGCAGCAGCGATCGGTTCTGCGTCCAGGCAAACACCCACGGGATGGCGCGGAGCGACTGGAGGTACTCGGCGTCGGCCGACGGGCGTCGCGCGGGGCGCGAGCCGATCTCGAGCAGCGCGAGTTCGTCCACTGGCGTGAACGCCCGGAAGAACGGCACGAAGGCCGGGTTCTGCCAGACGAACGCCCGGAACGCCTGCTCCGACACGCGCGATGCCTCGCCCATCAACTCGCGGCCCAAGGCGGGCGCGCTGGATCCGACGACGTTCGGGAACACGGAGAGCAGCGTCGCCGACAGGGCGGCCTCGAGGTTGCGGTAGGCGAGCCCCGGCAGCCCGTACTTGAACGAGATCGTCTCGCCCTGCTCGGTGAGCTTGATGCGTCCACGCGCGTGGCCGCCCGGCTGCGCCAGGATGGCCGCATGCGTCGGTCCGCCGCCGCGCCCCGTGCTGCCGCCGCGTCCATGGAAGATGGTCAACTCGATGCGATGCCGTGCCGCCACGGCCGACAGGTCCTCCTGCGCGCGGTAGATCTCCCACTGCGCCGCCAGGTAGCCACCGTCCTTGGCCGAATCGGAGTAGCCGACCATGACCTCCATGCGTCGGCGGCGCGCGTCGAGCACCTGGGTGAACTCCGGCGAGGTGGCCAGCGCCTCCACGATCGCGCCCGCGTGCTGCAGGTCTTCGATGGACTCGAAGAGCGGCACCACCGAGAGGGTGAGCCCGGCCTCACGCGCGAGCGCGACGGCGGTCAGCACCGGCTCGGCGCCGGTCGTGCCCGAGAGGATCAGCGTGTCGCACACCGCCGGCCCGTGCTGACGGTGCAGGTCCTTCACGACCTGCAGCGTCTCGCGGATCCGTGCGGCCTGCGCGGTGAGGTCGCGCGTATGGACGCGCACGTCGAGCTTGGCGACGTGGAAGCCGAAGATCTCCACGCGGCGCCGAAGCGACGCGAGGCGGCCGTTGGCGATCCGTTCGCCGCGGTGCGCCCGCAGCGACGCGTCGATCACCTCGAGATCGGCCACGAACTCGTGGACGTGGCCGTATCCGCCGGGCTGGCCGTCGGCGGTGCGCAGCAGGCGGTGGTGCATCAGCCACAGCTTGCGTCGATACGGCTCGTCGTCGGCCGACGCCGTGCTCTCGGTGGCGGTGAGTTCCGTGAGGCGCTGCTCGTCGGCGGCAATGGACGTCAGCAGGGCCTCGTTGACGTCCACCAGCGCGCGTGAGACGCCCATCGTCCGGGCCATCTCGCGCACCTCGTCGGCGTAGCGTCGCAACACGAGATCGCGCGCCCGTTCCGCCGCGGCGCGCAGCGTCGCCGGCCCGGCGTTGGGGTTGCCGTCCTGGTCGCCGCCAATCCAGCTGCCGAAGCGGAGCGGCAGCGGCGCGCCCGCGATGCGCCGGCGGTAATCGCCGACGAGCGCGGGCGCCACCTCGAACAGGCTCTGCTCGAAGAACCACAAGCCGTGCCGGATCTCGTCGACGACCCGGGGACGCTTCGCGCGCGTCTCGTCGGTCTGCCAGAGCGTGGTGATCTGTTCGGCGAGCGCGTCTTCGATGTCGCGCCGTCCGGGGTCGGAGAGCTGCGGGTCGTCGAGCCGGTGCAGCAGCTCGCTGATCTGCAGCTGCGCGGTCAGCACCGTCCGCCTCGTGGCTTCGGTGGGGTGTGCGGTGAGGACGAGCTCGAGCGACACGCGACGGGCGGCGTCGCGCAGCTGGGCGTCGGAGACGCCGGCGCCCTGCAACTGCCGGAACGCCGCGTCGAGCGACTCCGCGGCGACCCGCTGTTCCACCGCGTACTGCCGGCGCCGACGGATGCGGTGGTGCTGCTCGGCGAGGTTGGCCAGCTGGAAGTAGAGCGAGAACGCCCGCACCAGCCGGCCCTGCTCGTCGAGCGGCAGCCCCGCGACGATGGCCTGGACGGTCGCGAAGTCACCGGCCCGCGACGTCTGCCGGACACGTTCCTCGGCGTCGTAGAGGGCCTGGCCCTCCTGCTCACGAATCACGTGCCCGAGCAGCGCGCCGAGCAGGCGCACGTCGCGTCGGAGGGGGCCCTGGGAGTCTGGGACGGGCGGAGCGGCCACGGGCATGCGTTCATTCTAGGCCGGGCCCTCCGGGCACCTGTGCTATTTCTGTCGGTCATGTCGCGAGGCGAGCGGGTATCCCACGGCCGCTGCGGGCCGCGACCGGAGGAGTCCGCATGAGCGGCGACACGCGTTCGGGCGCCACCGAGGCGCCGATTCCGGCTTTCGGCGAGACGTTGGGGCATCCACGGCCGTTGTGGATGCTCTTCATGACCGAGTTCTGGGAACGGTTCGCCTTCTATGGCATCCGCTGGGCACTCGTGCTGTACATCGTGGCGCAGTTCCACGGCGGCAGCCCGAGCGGCGAGGAGCCGGCGAGCCGCACCTACGGCGCCTACCTGGCGCTGGTGTACGCGGCGGCCATCTTCGGCGGCTACGTGGCCGACAAGATCCTCGGCTATCAGCGGTCGATCCTGCTCGGCGCGGTGATCATGGCCGCCGGGCTGTTCGCGATCGCCGTGCCCGACGCGCGCATCTTCGAGTTCGGCCTGGCCACGATCATCGTCGGCAACGGCCTCTTCAAGCCCAACATCTCGACGATGGTCGGCAAGCTCTACGCGCAGGCCGATCCCCGGCGCGACTCGGGCTTCACCATCTTCTACATGGGCATCAACGCCGGCGCGTTCCTGGCGCCCATCCTCACGGGCTGGCTGGCCGAGCAGGTGTTCGGCACCAGCGCCATGCCGGCGTACAAGTACGTGTTCATCGCCTCGGGCGTGGGCATGCTCGTGAGCCTGGTGTGGTTCTGGTTCGGGCGCACCCAACTCCAGGGCATCGGCGCACCCATCGCGGGTCGCGACGGGGCGTCCGGGGTGGTGGCCGTCGCCGTCGGCTGCGTGCTCGCCATTCCGGTCACGTGGGTGCTGCTCGCCCAACTCGGCGCCACCGCGCTGCAGTACGTGCTCACGGTGATGTTCGTCGGGTTGTGCGTCCTGCTGCTCGCCGAGGGCGTGCGCAACGGCCCGGTGGCGCGCGACAAGGCGATCGCGATGCTGATCATCTTCGCGTTCAACGTGATGTTCTGGATGTTCTTCGAGCAGGCTGGCAGTTCGTTCACGTTCCTGGCCGACAAGATCGTCAATCGCGAGTTCGGCAGCTGGACGTTCCCGGTCGCCTGGTTCCAGTCGGTCAACTCGGTGGCCATCATCACGCTCGCGCCGGTGGTCGCCTGGATCTGGGTCAAGCTCGGCGCCTGGAATCCGTCGATTCCGCGCAAGTTCGGGCTCGGGCTCGTCTTCAACGGCCTGGCGTTCCTGCTGTTGATGTTCGCGCTCTCGAGCCTGGTCGATGCCGCGGGGAGGATTCCGTTCTGGACGCTGTTCATGGTCTACGTCATCCAGTCGGTGGGCGAGCTGTGCCTCTCGCCGATTGGGCTGTCGATGGTGACCAAGCTCGCACCCGTGCGCCTGGTGGGCTTCGGCATGGGCGGCTGGTTCCTGTCGACGGGCATCGGCAACAACCTGTCGGGCATCTTCGCCGGCTACGTGAGCGGGGAAGGTGGCATGACGACGGCGTCGGCGCTGAGCGGGTATACGTTCGGCTTCTGGGCGCTGCTCGTGTCCGGCGGCGTCCTGTTGCTCGTGTCGCCGCTGCTGAACCGGTTCATGCACGGGGTGAAGTAGCGCATGGCGCATGGCGTATCAGCCGGGTACCGGGTACCGGGTTCCGGGTACCGGGTTCCGGGTGCCGGTTGCCGGGTGTGGCTGCCGGACTCGTCCGGCCGAGGAGGGGCGACCTCCTGGCGTAGCCGTCGACCTCCAGGTCGACGGATCGCGTCGAAGGGACGTCAGGACGCGGTGACGGCAGGGTCGCCGCATCGCGTCGAGGACGAGGGTCTTTCAGGGCTCGCGACCGAGCGGGCTGGAGTGAGTGGATGCCGAATCTGACGATCGAGGGATACGGGACGTACGAGGTGCCGGCGGGGCAGCGGTTGGTGCTGGCCATCGAACAGCAGGGCGTGGACATCCTGCACGCGTGCGGGGGCAATGCGCGGTGCACGACGTGCCGCGTCGAGTTCGTGACGGGCGAGCCTGCCGCGATGACGCGGGCCGAGAAGGAGAAGCTCGAACAGCGCGGCCTCACGGGCGTGCGCCTGTCGTGCCAGATCACGTGCGATCACGACATGGCCATTCGCCCAATCAGCCGTCTCGAGGGCTCGGGTCGCGCCGACGCGGGCCCGCCGCCTGAGCCGACGATTCAGCCGCCTCCCGAGTGGGTGACGGTTGACGCATGACGCATGACGCATAGCGCATGGCGCATGGCGCATGGCGCATGGCGCTCCGTCAGGGCTCGGGGCCTCGATGGTCGGAGGCCCGGGCCCTTCTCGCGATCGCCGACACGATGCGCCCGACCGTCGCGGCTTCGGCCCGCAGGTCCGCAAGGTCGGTGTCGCCCAGCAGGCGGGACTCGTCGATCAGGCGCATCCAGAACTGCGTCTCGAGCGCCTCCTTCTTCGCGATCCACACCTTGGCGACGAAGTCCGCTTTCGATTGGGCGCCACGGGCCTCGGCCAGATTCGCACCGATCGATGTCGTCGCGTCCACGAGTTGACCGAGAACCCGCCACCGGACGATACGGCGGTACTCCGCGTCCTGCCTGAGCCCGATCACCCTCAACGCCAACTGGATCGCGCGTTCGTCGACTTCACTGGCCACGCCATTCGGCGAGCAGCTTCCGTGCCAGCCGATGCTCCTGCCTGTCCTGCTGTGAGCCAACATCCGACTGCAGAACCTGCCATCACGGCCCCCCAGCCAGACGCAGGATCTGCCATCCGGCGCTGGTCTCTCACGCGGCTACCGCGGGCCCAGTGCCGCCAGAACCGCAAGTCTGTCTCCCTCGAGGGCTGTACGCGCGCCAAGCATCCGCCCTATCGCCGGCACGAAGTCGCGCAGCATTGCTGGAAGGCCGCTCCTGGCGACTTCGAATTCTCGCACTCGCGCTTGGCCCACGCCTGGCGGCCGGCGCAGGGATGCGGCCAGATCCGCCATGAACGCCATGTACGACTGCAATTCCTTCTCGGTCGGAACCGTCTGCCCTTCTGGCAGGTCCTCGCCGGTCAAGGTTCGGTAGGTGTCGCGTACGTCGGGGCTGTCCCGCAGTTGTCGTACGAGTCGTCGCACGCCGTCTGCCTCTCGGTCGATGGCCGTGTCCCAGGCGAAGGCACCTGCCGGCAGCGCGCTCAGCGATGCACGCAGGCGATCCGCGTCCGGGGCCGGGAGCGCGGCGTTCTGCAGCGCGTGTCGTGCCGTCCGCAGCTGCGCCGCCAGAATGGCTCTGGCGGTCAGCACGCTCACGAGGCTGCCATCGCGCGCCACGTGCGTGGCGAAGGTCACACCAGCGCGCCACAGCTCCACCGCGCCGGACGAGTCGCCACGGCTCTGGGCTCTCAGGGCGGCAATGGCGGCAATTCGACCGAGTGCACGAGCCTTGGGAAGATGGGCCACAGGCGTCTGCGGACCGAGTTCCCACTCGAGCCCCCAGTCGCACACGGCCAGCGTCGCGCCACGCCGCAGCGTGCGAAGCGCAGCGTCATTGGCGTCGATCAGGGGGCCGAGTCCGGCTTCGTCCCATCTAGCGTGTCCCTCCAGAATCGCGTCCAGGCGAGCGCTTTTCGCGGCGTCATTCGGCACCTCACGGAGTTCCGCCATCGCCATCCAATAGCGCAGGGCCGCGTTCTCGCCCGAGGGAGCGGGGGAGGTCTGAGGTGCCCCGGTGCCGTGAGCGACAGTCCAACAACAGACAACCAGGGTGCAGCCGAAGAACAGCAGGCTTCGAGTCATCAGTAACCTCATTCGGTCGCAAGTGTCTGCAGCACGGTCCCTGGCGCATCGACGGCCACGAGCGTGTGCGGCTGCGCAGCGTCGAGCGAGGCGTCGAACTCTCCAGGGCCGCTCAGCGCGGCCCGGCGAAGCGCGCCCGACGTCACTCCATCGATGCGCGGCTGAGCCGACACCAGCTGGCTCGTCGTTCCGGGCATCAGCCACACTGCCGCCAGTCCGATGCAGACCAGCAGGACGGCGGCCGCCAGCTGCCACCGGGCGTGAAGGTGCGGTACGCGATCGACATGCGGTCGCGTGGGCACTCGCGGAGTGAACTGGCGGAGGTACCGTTCGAGGTCGTCGCTAAAGTGCATCGCTAGATTCCCAGGGGCGCGAGCAGGTTCCTGAGTTGTTCGCGCGCGTAGCGCCATCGGGAGGCCGCCGTGTTCATCGGACAGCCGGTGATGCGCGCGATCTCGTCGTACGTCATGCCCGCCCACACCCGCAGCACCACGACCTCGCGCTGCTCGCGGGGAAGTCTCGCCAGGGCGCGCTCGATGGCCACCGCCTCGGTGTTCCTTCCGTCGGGAGCCTCCAGCCAGTGCTCGTCGTGGTGCAGCGCTACCTCCCGCCGCCGCACCCGTCCATGATTGAGCGCAGTGTTGCGGACGGCGCGCAGCAGGTAGGGCAGAGCCGGCTCCGGCACGTTGACGTTGCCGGTGAGGAGGGTCAGGAACACCTGATGCAACAGGTCTTCCGCCGATGGAACGTCCCCGGCGAGCGAGACGGCGTACGCCAGCAGGACCCGCCCGTGCACCGTGTACAGTCGGTCGACGGTGGTGGCGTCGAGAGGTCTGCCCGTCATGCTGCGGTCGTCATTCGCACCGTTCGCCCACGAACGGAAGACACGCGAACCGGGGGATTCTGTCTCGACCGCTTCGAGCCGTGCCCGGGCGCCTGTGTGCTGCCGGAGCGTGTCTCGGTGGGAGGCCGACCCTGGAGGGGGAAGCGTGAGCAGCCGGCGTCACGCGCATGCGCCATGCGCTATGCGCCGTGCGCTATGCATCAAGCATCAGAACAGCCGCTTCAACAACCCAATCGCCCCCTGCTTCCACGGGACGCGGTGCGAGATGCCCGACGACTCGGCAAACGAGTCCTTGTGCGCGATGTACCACTCGAAGTTGCGCAGCAGTGCGTCGCGGTTGGAGTACTTCGGCGTGAACTGCAGCTGACGCTCGGCCTTCTCGATCGACACGAACGAGTCCTTCGACGCCGTCTCGTACACCCACTTGTAGAGCGGAGACACGCCGAGCGCCTCGAGCAGGCGCAGGCCCCAGATCGCGGGCGCGGCCGGGAAGCCGATGATGCGCCGGCCGTGGCCCGCGCGGTCGAGCACCGCCTGGTAGTCCTCGCGCATCGTGAGGAACTCCTTGGCGCCGATGTTGAACGTGTCGTTGACCGCCGCGACCGGCAGCGTCAGGCACCGCACGATGGCCTCGCACAGATCCTCGACGTCGAGCAGCTGGTAGCGATTGCGGCCGTTGCCGATCATCGGGAAGTGCCGCTTGTCGAGCGCCCAGTCGTAGAGGAGCGCGAACACGCCCAGCCGCTCGGGGCCGATGAACGACTTGGGGCGGAGCACCGGCACGACCATGCCCGCCTTCCGGAACTCCTCGGCCACGCCCTCGGCTGCCACCTTGGCGATGCCGTACGGGCCGACGCCCTCGAGCCGGTCGTCCTCCTTCAGCGGGTGATGATCCGGGATGCCGTAGACCGCCGTCGAGGAGATGTGCACGAAGCGCTCGATGCCATGGTCGCGTGAGGCCTCGAGCATGATGCGCGTGCCCACGACGTCGGTCGTGTGGATGTCCTCCGGCGGGTAGAGCGGCAGCGCCGCGGCGCAATGCACCACGTACCGGCAGCCGGCAATCGCGTCGTCTACGTCCGCACGACGACGGATGTCCCCCTGCACGACCCGGACGTGCGGCTCCATGTCGGGGTAGCCGAACGGGGCGATGTCGAGCGACGTGAGCGCGTACCCACGGGCGTGCAGATAGCGCAGCAGGTTGATGCCGAGGAACCCGGCTCCGCCGGTGACGAGCACGCGGGGAGCAGCGAGAGGCGAGGACACTGAAGGCTCGGAGGACGACACAGGCAAACCCGCGAATTGTAGCGTACCGACGGCAGGACGCCCGGCTCTGCCATGTACACTCGGCGAGCGATGCCACTCCTCATCTGCACGTCGCACGCCGACGACGAGGCCCGGGCCCTGGCGCTCGCGGGCCGTCGCGTGGGGGCGGTGGTCCAGGTCGTGGCCGAGCGGTGCGCCGACCCGGACGGGCCGTGGGACTCGCCGTGCGTCACGGTCCCGGCCGAGCGCGACGCCAGACACGTGGCCGCGGCGCTCGACGCACTGGCCGGAATCTCGCTGGACGGCATCGTGGCTCTCGACGACAGGGCCGCCTGGCTGGCCGCGCGCCTGGCGGCGGCTCGGCAGGTGCCCTGGCACTCGCCGGAGGCCGTGGCGGTGAGCACCCACAAGCTCCTGGCGCGGGGCCGGTTGCTGGCCGCTGGCCTGCCGGTGCCCCGTTTCGTCAGCCTGCCTGCGAAGGGAGACGACGAGCTCGACCGGTTGCTGGGCGTGCGCTTCCCGTGCGCCATCTCACCCGTGGGGACCTGGCGGCAGGACACCACCTTGCGGGCCGATTCACTGACGGAACTGCTGACGGCCCGAGACCGGCTCGCGGCGTGGCTCGAGACCGAGGACGGCCGGGCGACCGTGACCACCGATGCCGATACCCTGCTGGTCGAGTCCGTCGTGCCGGGCCGGACGTTCGTGCTGGCGGGGGTGCTCGAGCAGGGAGCGCTCCGCGTGCTGGCCGTGTTCGAACAGATCGAGCGGCCGGAGGGGGGCGGACGGGGCCTCGCCATCGCGGTGACGCCGGCTCCCCTCGCGTCGGCCCGTCAGCAGGTGCTGGCCGGCCATGTCGCGCGGGCTGCGCTCGTCCTCGGGTTGCACCACGGCCCGATCCACGCGAACTGCCGTCTCGACGGCGACGACATCGTGGTGCACGACGTGCTGCCGCGCCCCACCGACGGTCGGCTCGGTCGCGCGATTCCCGTGATCGACCCCGATGGCGCACGGGCGACGCTGCACGACGTCCTGGTCGCGCACGCGCTCGGCCGATCGCTCGACGGCTACGGGCACGAAGCGATTGCCAGCGGTGTCCTGACGGTCGGCACGGGGTTCCCGACGGACGGGTCGCCGGCCAACCTCGCTGCGGTCTCGCGCGAGGCGGCTGACGAGGTGGAGGTCGTGATTGACGGGGCCGGAGCGGCCGTCTACGCGCGGGGCGCGCGGCCCGAGGACGTGGTGGCCCGGCTGTCGGCGCTGGTCGAGCGCCTGCGGACTCCCAGCGGGGAACGCTGACCTACGTCGCGCTCGGCGTGTATCCGGGCGGCAGCGACGCGTTCTCGCCGAAGAAGAACTCCTCCATGTGCTTCGCCACCAGGTCCTGGGCTTCCTTCTGCCAGGGCATGAGGCGGTACTCGTTGAGGATCATCTTCATCCGCTCTTCCCACATCTCCCAGGCTTCCTGGGACACGCTATCGTAGATACGCTGACCCAGCGGCCCGGGCCACGGCGCCTCGTCGAGCCCCGGCAACTCCCGCCCCAGCTTCACGCACTGCACCATTCGCATCCCGCGATCGTATCAGAGCCCTGCATGTCCTTTTTCGACCGCGTCCGCTCCTCGCCACGGGCCCTCGTCACCCTCGGCGTGCTCGGGGGCAGCTTCCTCGCGGCCATCGAGGCCACCATCGTCGCGACCGCCATGCCGACCGTCGTCGACCAGTTCGGCGGGCTGGCCCACTACAGCTGGGTGTTCTCGGGGTACATGCTCACGTCGACCGTCACGACGCCGGTCTGGGGACGCCTGGCCGACGTCTACGGACGACGCAGACCCTACCTGGTGGCGATTGGCCTGTTCCTGCTCGGGTCGATGCTGTGCGGTGTCTCGACGTCGATGACCCAGCTCATCGCGTTCCGGGCGCTGCAGGGCATCGGCGCCGGCGGCCTGCTCCCGCTCGGCATGGTGATCCTGGGCGATCTCTTCACGTTGCAGGAGCGCGCCCGGGCCCAGGCGCTGTTTGCGGGAGTGTGGGGCATCTCGTCGGTGGCCGGCCCGCTGCTCGGCGCCCTGCTGACCGAGCGCGCCTCATGGCGCTGGATCTTCTTCATGAACCTGCCGTTCGGCGCGGTGGCGGCGTGGCTCGTCGGACGGTTCCTCGCCGACAGGCTGCCGTCGCGCGCAGCCGTGGTGGACTACGTCGGCGCCGGGGTGCTGATGGCGGCCGTGTCGTCCCTGATGCTGGCGCTGAACCAGACGGGCGTCTCCGATGCGGCGCTGTCGCCACGGGTCGTGGCGCTGCTCTATGCCCTGGCAGTCCTCCTGGGCATCCTGTTCGTCGTCCTGGAGCGGCGGACGCCGCAGCCCATCCTGCCGCTGTCGCTGCTCGGCAATCGCCTGGTCGCCACGACGACGGTGAGTGGCACGCTGCTCGGCGTCGCCATCTTCGGCGCGCTGACGTTCGTGCCGCTGTACGTGCAGTCGGCGCTCGGGCGGTCGGCGCGCGAGGCCGGTGGCGCGCTCACCCCCCTGCTTCTCGGCTGGGTGGGCATGTCCATCGTCACGGGGCGACTGCTGCCACGGACCGGATTCCGACCGTTCATCCTGGGCGGTCTCGGATGCGTCACCATCGGCTTCATCGGACTGGCGCTGCTGCACCCGGGGACACCCATGTGGCGGATGCACCTGG